>SMVB01299608.1_pt1 | contig 17376 bp, 12 predicted proteins | sample 2456461 | NCBI WGS metagenome assembly SMVB01 (sample SAMN11095934, study PRJNA526329) | marine sediment metagenome | biome: Marine sediment; feature: Surficial sediment; material: Deep marine sediment; isolation source: Hadal surficial sediment | place: Pacific Ocean | collected 2014-05 | depth...
AAGGCCAAACACAAACAGCGAAAGTGTTTTCCGCACAGCGGAAAATCACGAAAGCGAGGAAGTGGCTTGGCCAAAGGCCAAACACAAACAGCGAAAGTGTTTTCCGCCCAGCGGAAAATCACGAAAGGCAAGATATACCTAAACCACGGGTAAAGCTTCAAGCAAAACCCACAGCTAAAACCATGTGGCCTCTAGTAAGGGTCACCACTGAAAGCGAGAATGATATGTTAACGATGACACTGCCTGACGGCAGCCAGAAACAATTCGATTCCCCCGTAACCGTTCACCAGGTTGCCGAATCCATCGGTCCAGGGCTAGCCAGCGCCGCCCTGGCCGGAAAGGTCGATGGCACACTGGTTGATACTTCCCATATCATTGAAAAAGACGCCGATATTTCGATTATCACCGCAAGGGACCCGGAAGGGCTCGAAGTGATCCGCCATTCATGTGCTCACCTGATGGCGCAGGCGGTGCAGGCACTCTTTCCTTCGGTTCAAGTCACGATCGGGCCGGTGATCGAAGATGGCTTCTTTTATGATTTTGCCTATGAGCGACCGTTTACCCCTGAAGATCTTCAGAAGATTGAAAAAAAGATGCTGGAGATTAGCAAGCTGGGACTTACAGTTGAACGCTCACTCATGTCCCGTACCGACGCGGTCGAACTGTTCACCAGGATGGGGGAGAGCTACAAGGTACAAATCCTGGAAAGTATTCCAACCGATGAAGATATTTCCTTTTACAAGCAGGGTGACTTTATCGATCTATGCCGTGGGCCTCATGTGCCGGATACGGGGAAAATAAAGGCATTTAAACTCACCAGGGTTGCCGGGGCATACTGGCGAGGTGATTCCAGCAACGAGATGTTACAAAGAATCTACGGCACAGCCTGGGCAGACAAGAAGGCGCTCAAGTTGTACCTGCACCGGCTTGAGGAAGCAGAAAAACGGGACCACCGTAAACTGGGTAAAAAGCTTGACCTGTTTCATACCCAGGAAGAAGCGCCGGGTATGGTCTTCTGGCATCCGAAAGGCTGGCAAATCTGGCAGGTCATCGAAGGCTATATTCGTGATGTCCAGAACGAGAATGGTTACCAGGAGATAAGAACACCACAATTGGTTGATATGTCCCTGTGGGAAAAGTCCGGACATGTCGACAAGTTTGGTGACGATATGTTCTCCGTTCATGCGGGCAATCGGCTCTATGCGATCAAACCCATGAATTGCCCGTGCCATGTGCAGGTTTTTAACCAGGGACTTAAAAGTTACCGGGAATTGCCCATAAGACTAGCGGAATTTGGATCTTGCCACCGGGATGAACCCTCCGGTACCTTGCTGGGCACCATGCGAGTCCGCGCATTTGTTCAGGACGACGCACATATTTTCTGTACAGAAGAGCAGATTCAGGATGAGGTTATCGACTTTATTAACATCCTGACAGAGGTATATCGGGACTTTGGCTTTGATGAAATTATCATTAAATTATCCACAAGACCTGAAAATCGAGTGGGGACAGACGCGGACTGGGACCGGGCAGAGAAGGCCCTTGCAGAAGCGATGGATGTGCAGGGGCTCGATTGGGCGTTATTGCCCGGCGAAGGCGCATTCTATGGGCCCAAGATCGAATTTTCCCTCAAGGACTGCCTGGGTCGAGTCTGGCAGTGCGGCACCATGCAGGTTGATTTTTCCATGCCTGGCAGATTGGATGCGCAATATGTAGCAGAAGACGGTAGCCGCCAGGTCCCGGTGATGCTACATCGGGCCATAATTGGATCATTTGAAAGATTTATCGGTATCCTGATAGAGCACCACGCGGGAGAGATGCCTCCCTGGTTGGCACCCGTGCAGGTGGTGGTGATGAATATCACCGACAGCCAGTCTGACTATTGTTTTGAAGTATCTAACGCATTGAAAAGAAAAGGGTTTCGAGTCGAAACGGACGTGCGAAATGAAAAAGTGGGGTTCAAAATCCGTGAACATACCATTCAGAAGGTACCCTACCTGCTAGTCGTGGGTGACAGAGAGGTTGAAAGTGGCCAGGTGTCCGTTCGCGCGCGCAGCGGTGAGGACCTCGGAACAATGACAATTGAGGGTTTTTCGTCTTTATTAACAAAAGAGGTAGAAAAAAAGGGACGTACGGCCTGATTTTGCTATAATCCGCGTCCCTGATGCCAAAGGAGCAAAGGAATTAAGAAAGGAAGTTCTAAAAAGTCACGAGTTAACGATGAGATTGATGCACAAGAGGTGCGGCTGATCGGAGCAGATGGATCTCAAGTTGGTGTGGTATCGATAAGCGACGCCAGGCGAGCAGCAGAAGATGCCAGTTTGGATCTTGTTGAAATTGCACCTGATGCGCAGCCAATAGTCTGCAAGATTATGGATTATGGCAAGCACGTATTCGAGGCTAAAAAGGAGAAGGCAGCGGCGAAGAAAAAGCAACGTCGTACGCATGTCAAGGAAATGAAGTTTCGCCCAGGGACGGAAGAAGGAGATTATCAGGTAAAACTACGCAACCTGACACGTTTCCTGAATGATGGGAATAAAGCCAAAGTGACTTTGAGATTCAGAGGTCGCGAAATGGCTCACCAGGAAATTGGCATGGAGCTGCTGAAGCGGATCGAAAATGATCTTGCTGAACTCGGCACCGTAGAGACATTTCCTAAAATGGAAGGCAGACAGCTGACCATGGTGGTTGCCCCACATAGTAAGAAAAAGGGTCAAGCCTCAGCTTGATCCGAGGTGATCGAAACGACGCATCCCGCAGCACTTAGTGTGACTTAAGAAGTGTAAGCAAAGATGTGAGAGTACGCGGCATACCTAAACCAAAACAATGTGGCCTCTAACGGTCATCCTGAGTCTCGACGAAGAGTATTAATTTTTCGAGCAGCCCGGAATGACAGTTTGGAGTGAGCTACAAATTAATTAGCAATTAACAATGCGGAGTATCTAACGATGCCAAAAATGAAACCCAATAGTGGTGCAGCCAAGCGGTTCAAAAAAACCGGTAAAGGCTACAAGCACCGCCAATCCTTCAGAAATCATATCCTGACGAAGAAGAGTACCAAGCGAAAGCGCCATCTGCGTAAATTGAAAGATATCGCACCTGCAGATGTGCCTTTGATCAAGCGCCTGCTTGGACACTAACCCACCGTCAATCCTGCGCAAACAGGAATAATATATTGAATGCGCCTTAGCGGGGCAGGTTCCGCTAAACGTGCATTGTTCCGATGAGGAACATTTTTGAAAGGAGAAAACAATGCCAAGAGTAAAACGGGGTGTCACAGCCCATCGTCGTCATAAGAAGGTTTTAAAACAAGCCAAAGGATACTACGGGGCACGTAGCCGGGTATTCCGGGTCGCCAAGCAGGCTGTTACAAAAGCGGGACAGTATGCCTACCGGGATCGTAAAGTTAAGAAGAGAATATTCCGCGGTCTTTGGATCCAACGAATCAACGCTGCTGCAAGGGAACACGGTATTTCCTACAGTCGCCTGATAAACGGCCTGAAGAAGCAGAATATTGAAATTGATCGCCGCGTCCTTGCTGATCTGGCCGTTAATGAGAAAGAAGCGTTTGCCGCACTGGCTGAGAAGGCAAAAGAAAGCATCGCTGCAGCCGCATAGGTTGCGTCATCCTGGCTAAGTAATATGCCTGACCTGACATCGATCCACAAAACAGCACTCGAAGCAATCGACGCGGCAACTGATGCGGCGTCACTTGATGCTGTCCGGGTATTGTATCTTGGCAAAAAAGGTGAGTTAACAAGCCTGCTCAAAGCGCTGGGAAAACTATCCGCAGAGCAACGACCCGCTGCAGGCGCGGAGATCAACAAGGTAAAGAGCACGCTGCAGGAAACTATTTCAGAAAAGCGGGATAAGCTCGAACAACTCGAAATAAGTGCCAGGCTGAACGCAGAAGCAATTGATGTCACCTTGCCGGGCAGAAACGCCGGGCTCGGCGGCTTGCACCCTGTCACCATTGTGCTGCAAAGAATTGAGCATTTCTTCCGCGGCGTTGGTTATGACGTGGTGGAAGGGCCCGAGATTGAAGATGACTATCACAATTTCGAGGCATTGAATTTACCCGCGCACCACCCCGCGCGCGCGATGCACGATACTTTTTATTTCAATCCCAGGCTGCTGCTGCGCACACATACATCACCAGTCCAGGTCCGGGTGATGGAAGAGCGTAAGCCTCCGTTCAGGATTATTTGCCCTGGTCGGGTTTACAGGGTTGATCAGCCAGACCCATCTCACCTGCCCATGTTTCACCAGGTAGAAGGGTTGCTGATTGACCATGAAAGCAGTTTTGCTGATTTGAAAGGAACGATCGTTGAGTTCCTTCGCGTCTTTTTCGAAAGAGATGATCTCAAGGTTCGCTTTCGACCTTCCTATTTCCCCTTTACTGAACCTTCTGCTGAGGTTGACGTGCAATGTGTGCATTGCAATGGAAACGGATGCCGGGTATGCAGTAATACGGGATGGATTGAGGTAATGGGCTCCGGTATGGTGCACCCGAAGGTGTTGGAGTATTCGGGTATCGACCCGGAAGAATTTACCGGATTTGCTTTTGGTATGGGCCCCGACAGATTGGCAATGTTGCGTTATGGCGTCGATGACCTGCGCCATTATCTCGACAATGATCTAAGGTTTTTGAAACAGTTCCACTAGCAGCCTGCCAGAGCATTTTCATTCCCGGTGCAACCGCATTATCTTAATGGTTGTTCACCACAGATTGCTCGCAACAGGTCTGATTATTTTGGAAAGAATAAATGAAATTCAGCGAAAATTGGCTCCGGGAATTTGTTAGCCCGGATTTGACGACACAAGAACTGGTCGAACAGCTCACCATGGCGGGGTTGGAAGTCGATGATGTGACTCCCGTTGCGGCTGAATTCAGCAATGTTGTCGTCGGTGAAATTCTGGAAGTCAATCCTCATCCCGATGCAGATAAACTGGTTGTTTGCAAAGTCAGCAGTGGTGAAGAAAAACACCAGGTCGTTTGCGGCGCACCTAACGCACGGGTTGGCATAAAAGTACCGTTCGCATTAATCGGTGCACGGCTCGAAGATTTCAAAATCAAGAAAGCAAAACTTCGAGGGATAGAATCGTTTGGCATGTTGTGTTCCGAACGGGAACTCGGGATCAGCGACGCCCATGAAGGGCTGATGGAATTGCCTCTCGATGCACCTGTTGGTGAGGATGTGCGTGAATACCTGGATCTGGATGACTACATCATTGAGCTTGATCTCACGCCAAATCGCAGTGACTGCCTTGGCATGACCGGGCTTGCCAGGGAAACGGGTTTAATCAATTCGCTTGATGTCCGGTATCCTGTTATCCCGGCGGTAGAGCAAACCATTGATGATACCTTCCCTGTCGAACTGCAAGCGCCGGAGGCATGCCCACGATTTGTAGGCCGGGTCATTCGGAACATCAATCTTGCCGCACAATCGCCCCTGTGGATGAAAGAGAAGCTGCGCCGCGCCGGGATACGAAGTATTGATCCTGTCGTTGATATCACCAATTACATCATGCTCGAATTGAACCATCCCATGCACGCCTATGACTTTGAGAAACTCAAAGACAAGATCGTGGTGCGCCAGTCGACAAAAGGTGAAAAAATCACCCTGCTCGATGGATCCGAGATGGAACTGAATGCAGATACTCTGCTGATTACCGATGCATCCGGACCGATTGGCATGGGTGGTGTGATGGGAGGTCTGTCCACTGCGGTGACAGGAAATAGTAAGGATATTTTCCTCGAATGTGCCTTTTTTGAGCCTACCGCCATAGCCGGACGTGCTCGATCTTATGGTATGAGTACAGACGCCGCGCACCGGTTTGAACGCGGCGTTGACTGGCAGGGGCAAGTAGCCGCCATGGAGCGAGCGACTGCACTGATGCTCGACATTGCCGGTGGGCAAGCCGGGCCTCTGGTCGATACATTTGAGCCTGACCATTTGCCTGGCAATAACCAGGTCAAACTGAGATCCGGCAGGATAAAACGTCTGCTTGGAGTCGATATCCCCGATGAAGATGTTGATAACATGCTGACCCGGCTGGGTTTTGAGCATCACCATGAAGAATTTGACGGTCAGCCAGGTTGGTTAGTAAGTGCTCCCTCACATAGATTTGATATTGCCATTGAAGCAGACCTGATCGAAGAAATCAGCCGCGTCTACGGCTACAACAACCTGCCAATCAGGACACCTGTCAGCCATCTCGAAATGGCACCTGCGCCGGAAGGACAACTCACCCTGGAGCGAATTCGTGACCAACTGGTGGCACGTGGATACCAGGAAGCCATTACCTACAGCTTCGTAGATCCCAAAATCCAGGTCCAGCTGGACCCGGAATTTGAGCCTGTCGGGCTCGCCAACCCACTTTCCAGTGAAATGTCCGTGATGCGGACCACGCTCTGGACAGGTCTGATTAAGTCATTGATTTATAATGTAAACAGGCAACAGGACAGGGTGCGTTTGTTTGAAGTTGGGCTCAGGTTCCGGCAGAAGCCTAACCAGGAATCACTGGAACTGGAGAACATCACCCAGGAAAAGGTCATTGCCGGGGTTATATGCGGAAATCGGTCCCATGAAAATTGGGCCGATAGTGCACAACCTGTTGATTTCTATGATATTAAAGGTGACCTTGAGAGTATTTTCGCACTCACGGGTATGCCCGGTAGTTTTGAGTTTACTACCGCGGTTCATCCTGCTTTACAACCTGGACAGACAGCTGAAATCCTGCGTGACGGCAATAATATCGGCTACATGGGGCTCATTAATCCGGGAATTCAGCATAACCTGGATCTCAAAATGCCCGTATTCCTTTTTGAACTAAAAATTGATCTTCTTATAACAAAACCTATATCCCGGATGAAATCTATTTCGCGGTTTCCAGAAGTTCGTCGTGATATTGCAATAATCGTCGATCAGGCAGTAAATGCAGCTGATATTGGCGCCTGTATAGAAAAAACGGCGGATGACAGCCTTCAGAACCTCAAGTTGTTTGACGTATATCAGGGCAAAGGTATTGATACCAATAGAAAAAGTCTCGCTTTGGGCTTGACCTTCCAGCATCCTTCCCGCACTCTTACAGATGAAGAAATAAACAATTTCATGGATGAGATCGTCACTTCACTTGAAGTGGAGTTCGACGCGACACTAAGGAACTGAAACTAAAGGGTCAATAAATGAGCGCGTTAACCAAAGCGGAGATGGCCGAAAAGCTATTTGAGGAGCTGGGTTTAAACAAGCGGGAAGCGAAAGAAGTCGTGGAACTCTTTTTCGAAGAAGTACGTGCTTCATTGGAAGGGAATGAACAGGTTAAATTATCCGGTTTCGGAAACTTTGACCTTCGTGATAAAAGCCAACGACCAGGACGCAACCCCAAAACCGGCGAAGAGATACCAATCACCGCAAGGCGAGTGGTCACTTTTCGTCCTGGACAGAAGTTAAAGGCGAGAGTAGAGGCATATGCTGGACCCGGATCATAACGCTGAATTACCTCCCATACCGGGAAAACGATACTTTACGATTGGTGAGGTAAGCGGCTTGTGCGCGGTCAAACCCCATGTTTTGAGATACTGGGAGCAAGAATTTCCGCAGCTCAAGCCGGTTAAGCGACGGGGTAACCGCCGTTACTATCAACGACAGGATGTCCTGATGATTCGCCAGATCCGATCCTTACTATATGATCAGGGATTTACCATTGGTGGCGCCCGGCAGCGACTCTCTGGTGAAGATCAAAAAGAAGACAAGACTCAGTACAAACAACTCATTCGCCAGATGATCGCCGAACTGGAAGAGGTGCTGCAGGTACTTAGTTCCTAGCAGGCTACTGATAAAGTACCTGTTAGGTACAAGGCAAGGCGAAAATTGCTGAAAGAGCGGAGTTTACACGCAGTAAATGAGCATCTTAATCGGACTCGCGCACGAGAAATTTTTAACGCCGAATTGGTCCAACAGGGTTTTTTTCAGCAGCCTGCCAGGGTTCTGATAGCGCTGGAGCACAAGCAAGACCTGGAATACTTCCAAACCTTCTACATTGAATTGCTCACAAGATCCTTTCACGAAAAACGCTTACCGGAACTTTTACCAGAACTTTCTCCAGAACTTTCACTAGAACTTTTACCAGAACCTTCACCAGAACCTTTACCAAAGCCTTCGCCAAAGCCTTCGCCAAAATTCCTGCCAGAGCGTTTAAGAGAACAATGAAAGTCCTAATCACCGGTGCCTCTGGATTTATTGGATTACACCTTTCCCGGCATCTGCTTGCCCTTGGTCATGAAGTGACAGCGGTAATCCGGTCAGTTGAGACGGCTTCCTCGAAAAACGTTTCTGCGACGCATACCACTGTTTTAACAGACATCACTGCCATCACTTCAGCGCAGTTGGCGGGAATCGACGTTGTGATACATCTTGCCGGTGTCGCACACGACTATGGCGTGAGAAAATCCGAATTTGAACGGGTCAACGTGGAAGGGTCACGTCACCTGGCACAATGTTGTGTTGAAGCATCCGTTAAGAAGCTGGTTTTTATCAGCTCGGTGAAGGCCATTGCAGAAAACTCGAAAGTCCCACTTCGAACCGATGTTCATCCAGCACCCGGTGATGATTACGGCAAATCAAAACTTGCTGCGGAAAATTTCCTACTTGCACTTTCAGATACCGGGTTCCCTGATTCAGGGGACGCGAGTCGTGATTATTCAATCCCCGATAGTCCCACCGTTAACAACCCTGGCCGCGATAAACAGGGAATTGAAATTCTGATTATCCGAATTCCGCTCGTTTACGGCGAAGGCGTAAAAGGAAATTTTCAAAGCCTGGTCAAACTGGTGAGATCAAGAATCCCACTCTTGTTTAAAGAGATAAAAAACAAACGCAGTTACCTGGGTATTCAGAATCTTTGTGATTTTCTGGCTAATTGTGTTCACAGAGATACTGCCAGTCACAGTAGCGCCGGGTCGGTCGTGTCAGTACGGAAAAATTTGTCCACCGGTATCTATCACATTGCAGACGAGCCTTCCGCTTCCCTTGCTTTCCTGGTAGAGAACATCGCAGTCGCCGTGGGGAAAACACCAGAAAACTACAGGATTCCTAAATCATTGATTGTCCTGGCAGGGTCGCTAGTGCTGGGACGACGCAGGGCGGCCAGTTTGTTTGGTGATTTAGAACTGGATACGGCAGAGACATTCCGGACTGCTGACTGGCGGCCACCCTATGATTTACAACGCGGTCTGGATGTTATGCTGCGGCCCCCTGGAAGTGGTGAGGCATCCTGGTACGGGAATCTATCTCGAAAAGCTGATTGAATTCAGTTAGAATGCGCGCCTTTCGGGGCGTAGCGCAGTCTGGTAGCGCACCACACTGGGGGTGTGGTGGTCACAGGTTCAAATCCTGTCGTCCCGACCATTATTCATTTCCCCAGTCACCAGCTTTCGATTGTAGTGGGTGTGGTCGTAGCACTCGGCGTGCCCGTACAAATCCTGCCGTCCCGACCATATTTCGTCTACCCAGTCACCAGCTTTCGACTGTGGTGGGTGTGGTCGTAGCACTCGCCGTGCACCACTCAGCCGTGCGCGATAAATCCTGCCGTCCCGACCAATAAAAAAATCGGGTTAAGTGACCTCAAGACGGATAGAAGTTTCTTCCGTATCTCATATCCAGCAAATATCCAGCATCAGGCGCAGTTTCGAGAACTCTTCGACTACGTTGTGGTATCTACAACCAGAGTCGAAGAAGTTCAAGGCAATTTTTCCTTACATCCAACGCGACTTGTCCCAAATTACCCATGTTTAGTTTGAGATAATCTATCGTTCAATTTTGACATAGAAGGGGTAAGTCATGGATTTTAGAAAATTGTTGATCGCCTGCTTATGTCTCATAGGGACTATGAGTTGGGCACAAGAAGCAGAAATACGCCTTGCATCCATCACATATGGTGAGTCACGCATGGGCGGTAAGCTGTTTATGGGTGATACCAGCGTTTTGGCGGGATGTACTCGGGCAGCGTTGAACAGGTTCGGCTACAATACTGGCAGCGAAATCGGGGAATGGGCACAGGATTGCCATTAGGTCTTTCACACTGGGCTTGACGGTAATAAACCACATGTGACCAGAGGCCGGATCGGCCGCAGTGAGGACATTGGGCAGGACGATAGGCATCAATATCGTTTAACCAGGTTTTAATGTGTTGATCCTGCGTATGAATACCTGCCAAAATATGCGCCATAGGTCGGTTTCCTTTTGTTGTTATTAGATTCTTTGCAGATTCAAAAATAACAGAAAGTCACCGGCCTTTCTTGTTTGTTAGGGTCGAGAGTTCGAGCCTTGCTCTTTTGCTGCTTTGGTTCAGAGAGAAAACTCGCGGTGTCCTTTTGGCAATCCTCGCTCATAATCTAGCTAACGGTGCCTTCTTAGTGGTTTAAACTATGACGTACCGAGGACAGGCGCTTTTTGGCTGTTTGATTTGGCGTCCACTGCTAAGGGGTAAGCGGTGTTAATCCTATTAAACATACTTGAATCTCTGAGGAAATAACTCTGTATGCCTTACAGTATGCTGGATGTCTCATGTGTTGCTGTTGACATCTGATTTTAATTTTCCAAAGAGGAAGTATTTTGGGCGCGGTTCAGGTGAAGATTCCAGATACTACAATTACAAGGGAGCAGGCCGAAAGTCCGGTTCCTGGGACAAACTATGAGCATTGATCTTCTCATTATCATAGGTTATTTCGCAGCCATAATGGTCATAGCTGTGAGGGCTCGTGTCAGAAGTGACGTGAGCGCGGAAGAGTATTTTCTAAGTTCCCGATCTCTTCCCTGGTACTCCGTTGCCGCTTCCATGATCGCCACAAATATTCACGCGGGACATTTTTTGTCGGTGGTTGGAGCGGCCTATGCCTTTGGCCTTGCCCAGGCCAACTTTGAAATCAATGCAATTGCCGGGCTGCTCATCGCCGCATTTGTATTTGTTCCTCTTTATCTCAAAGCTAAAGTCGTCACGATATCACAGTTCTTTGAAATGAAATTCGGGACGGTGGTTGGCACAACCTACTCGATCCTCTTTATGTCGCTCTACGGGACACTCTATATCGGAAGTGCCCTATTCTGGGGCGCCTATTCTGTTGAGGCGATATTTAGTGATGAAATTGCTTTCCTGGGAAGTTCCCCTCAGGTTCGTATTTTTGTCCTGATCTGTGTGCTGGGAGCCTTTTCCGCGATTTATACTTATATGGGTGGGTTAGGGGCCGTGGTTAAAACGGACTTAATCCAGTTTGTGCTGCTGGTGTTCGGTGGATTGGTGTTATCTACCATTGCTTTAAATGAAGTAGGGGGCTTTTCAGCTCTTTATGAAAAGGCCGGTAAGAGTATGCATCTTCATCTCCCCAATGATCATCCTAAACTTCCCTGGTTGGGCATCATCACAATGCTTCTCTTAAATCTTCAATATTGGGGTTGTAACCAAGTTATTCTTCAAAGAGTGCTTGCTGCCCGAAGTCTCAGGGATGCGCAGATAGGATTGCTTGTAGGTGGACTGTTCAAGTATCTGACGGCAGCACTAATTATCTTTCCCGGCATCGCCCTCATTGGAATATTGGGCTCAGAAAACGCTCTGACGGACAAGGATATGGCCTATCCCACGCTGGTGAAAATGCTGGATAGCCCTGGTCTTAAGGGTCTCATCCTTTGTGGTCTGTTTGCCTCGCTAATGAGTACGGTGGACTCTATTTTCAATTCAGTTTCGACTCTCTGGTCGGTGGATATTTACAAGCGATTCATTCGTCCTGATGCCACGGACGCTCAGGTGATTCGATCTGGAAAGTTATCCATCGTTGTGACCTTGTTTGTTGGGATTGCCATGGGAGCATTCTTTTCCTACGTTAAGTTCGAAAACCCAGAAGTGGTCATCGATGCCTTTTTTAAGGAACTTTCCTATTTCGCAAAGATAGGCTTTGTGATGTTGATCTGTGCGGCAGTATTCCTTAAAAGTCCGTCTAAAATGCTTGTTGGGGTCACTCTGGTTGCCAGTATTCCCATCAGTATTGTCTTTAAGGCTTTACTGCCCGATATGCCATATTTGATACGTACTGGTATCGTTATCGTCGCCACCTTTGCCATTGTGGCCATACCCACTATTGCAAAAAATGGTTGGAGGTTGGATACAAAAGAGCTTATTTCAGTATCAAGCAAGACTGTGGGCTGGTGTGGATGTGCCTTGGGAGCATCACTTGTTTTGATTCATGTTGTATTTCACTGAATTCAATTTTCGATCAAAGAATTCGAGGACATCTCCTGTCAAGTAGGTAAAGCATTTATCTTGATCTTTTTTGACCAGGTGCGTTTTTGTGCAGATATCGCAGTCGGAAAGATTGATAGCATCGATCTTTCCACATGGTCTGATGCCTTCACGCCACCCAAATGAACTGAATATTTCGCCCCAGTCGAACGATGGTACCGATTCCTGAATACTAATGCCCGACTACCAGCAACAGCAGCAACGGGCAAAATGTGGAATGTTCAAGTGGTGGCTAGCGTGCGGACGTATGCCTACATCCAAGTTTTTTATTCATCAAACAGTTCCTTCAAACTATCCAGCAAATGTCCAGCAGATTGAGACCCCTTCAATCACCCATTATACACCCCAGTAACCAAACAGAAATACTTGTGATCCCTTTGGTTATAGCTATCAACTGTTATATGGTGGTGCTTGTGAGTTATCGAAGGTGAAGGGTGAAACACGCTGGGGGTGTGGTGGTCGTAGCACTCGCCGTACACCACTTTGGTGTCGCTAGTGCCAAGACCGCGGACTAATCTCACCAGATTTCATGGCGTATTCTCTTGGGGCGGTCCCCCGCAATTGAAATAGAGAGATGCGTTAGATGTGGAGGCAAGGCGGAACGCCGCCCGGTAGGTTATAGCGAGTATAGAAGAGCGAAACGTCGCACCGCAGAAGTCATATAAAGAATACTGACGCATCTGGGGCTGGATGGGGCGAGGGGGCTACACAATCGTTCTCCGCCCAGTCACGCCAGTGGATTATTCGATCAAGCAGCTATCCTGATCTGCCACCTTTGCGCCCTACCTAAACCAGATCGGGGGTTTACTTCGGGTCGCGATCCTGAAAAGGTGATTTGCAGCCTTCTTCTCCCTGGAATTGGGACATTGCAGGGAAGAAAGTAAATCAATTCCGAGTAAACAAACGAACGAGCCAACTTTCAATAGATTACCTGGTTATCGTTCATTTGCTGCTTATCCGGGTTTCTGTTTGAGTCTCTGTATTATTCCGAAATGAGAATACCTCTGGTATCCAATCGAATACCAGGTATGGGAGTGCCCGAGAAGCACTTGGATAACACCTGGATAATAAGGAATGGGTGTTAGCTGCTAGAATTGATTTTCGTGAGTCTGTGGGAAGGGCCATTCTCGAAGCCTCTGACAATACGTCCAACGGAAGCTGTTTCAAGGTGGGGACAAGTTAAAGAATCCACGGCAGCAATTTTTATTTTCCTCAACGATTGTCACAGCGAGTTTCTCTGCCTGTAGTTGCTCCTCGTAACTGAGGTATGAAGACATCACGGCCAGAGTATTTGAATTTCCCTGTATCGAGATTTGGTGTCGTTCAGGATAAACTGACAATTCAAATACGCGTTCTCGAGTGGTGGAGTAGGCAAGAAAATATGCGTAAGCGGAGATGTGATTTTTCTCATTTCGATATTTTATTGCATAGCTGTGCAGGCTGCCAATGTGGCCCTCTTCCCACATTTTGGAAAGTAACATCCTGGCCTCAGGATCGTTTCGGTCATCGAGAATTTGATATAACATTCTGGTCGCAAGATAGTCTCCGCCTTCAACGGAAAGCCTCAACCAATGTTCACCCTGCCTGACATGATCTTCGGTCACTCCTTCGCATGCATGGTATCCCTCCCTCACCCCTTCCTGTAGCGCGATCTTACTCGTGGAACTTCTATTACTCGATTTGATTTCATTAAGTGCGCCTTCAAGATCAACTCCACTGTTTAGCAACCTTCTACAATTACTCAGAACTCTGTAGATTGTTCTGGCCGCTGCCATGTCTCCCGCTTCAGCCTGAGTTCTCAATTTGTCGATCTGACTGAGAATTGTGGCCTCGTATGAAAACCAACCGGGTGGAGCGGGCGGCCAGTAGGCATTTAGCATTACAGAAACTTCCTCCCCGTTAGGGAAGAGCAGTGTAGTTCTGCGTTTGGCAATGGTAACTGGTTGCAGTCCAACTCCAGTTGATGGAAGCGTGAATGCCGGTAGAATTTCCATTGCATCAGGTTCAGGAACTATATGTAATTCGCCTGATTCTGTAGCATTGTCCAGGGTTGGAAGTTGAGGAGTAGTGTTCGGCTCGCTGAAGTATTGAAACTTCAGAAAGGCGATTGCAAATCCCAGAAGTACCGATAATGTTAGTAGTTGCCTGGTATTCATGGATCAAAGGGTGCTGTTTTTCCATTTTCAATCTAGGGAACATCAGAATAAGTTCGGTATGCCGCATCACCATTTCCGCCAGCGCGGTGTTGGCGCACTTCGGGCAAACCTCGCGAATTTAAAGTGTATTCGCGATTTTTCCCTCAACACGCCGCCTTGCTCTGATAAAAATATGCCCTTATTCAGAGGTTCCCTGGATTAATCTTATTCATCGAGTGTGACTATGTTGGAGACAACATGGAAGGTTTTATATTCTGACCTCCACACCAAATCTGTGTCAGTGTTCAGCAGAAGAACTGATCGGTTCTATCTGGCTGTTTTGGATCTGCTCAATGAAGTTTCTGATGGCAGCCTTGCTGGATAGAATAACAACCTCTTTTCTCTGTTCAAACTCCTGCAATATTGAAATGATTCCTGGACGCCGGGTTCTACGATAGAAGAGTATCCACAACAGGAAATCCATGTTCAATCTTTCATTGTTTCCTTCAGACATATCCGGGCGAGTTCTGTTTCGATACTCGAAATAGCGAGTTATAACACCCCAGAGGCAGCTCAGTGTTGGTAGATCGATAAATATAATTGTATCCGCCTCTCGAAATCGAGGCTTCATCGTCCCGCCGTAATTCCCATCCATAATCCATAATCCATGAATCGGTTGCAAGGATGACTTTCTGGGCTTCAAGGAATTCCGCGTGTAACATCGGAGTCCAATTAGGTTTCCAGAAAATCTTATCGAGGTGGTGAACAGGAATTGATATCAGGAAAAGGCACACCAACCTATTCATACCGCAAGGCGTGAATTGGATTGGTTCTAGCGATTTTCAGTGCATGAATTGAAACGATAATCCAGGAGACAATAACACCTAACACGCCTGCTATGGCGATATACCCTGCAGGAAAGGCTAATCGGTCCGCAAAAAAATTTAGATAGATATTACAGGCAAAATACGCGGCAGGCAGCGCAATCAATGAAGCCCACATGACGGGTTTTGAAAATTGCCAGATTAGCAGCTTGATAATCTGCATCAGGTTGGCACCCATCACCTTGCGAATGCCGATCTCCCTGGTTCGCTGCTGCACCATAAATGCGGTCAGTCCAAAGAGTCCTATCATTGAAAGAGTCATCGCGATAAAAGCAAAACCTGTCAGTGTCATGGTCATCGTAGAATAAATTTTGAATACATCGTTGAAGGTCTCATCAAGAAAATGTAACTGGATGGGATATTCAGGGATGATTTCATCCCATTTGTTTTCGACCTCTGTTAACGTGGCTCGCATGCCTCGCCCCTGGATTCTTAAGGAGGCAATCTGATAATTCGTCGGTGATTGGAGGAATACCATCGCGCTGATCTGATTGTGAAAGCCTCGAAAGTTCTGATCCGGGATAACACCGACTATTTTATAGCGACGAGGTGGTTCGTCATTGCCTGCGCGTCGATAGTCATAGAAGACAAGATCTTCAGAAGCCATGGTGAAACCGAGTTTCTCCAGGGTCATCTTGTTGACCACAACGTTGACGCTGTAGACATCGTCTCTCAGCGTATCATTTGAGATCTCTCTCCCCAGTTTTCTGCCTGAGAGAAGCGGGATGTCATAAACCTCAAAGAACCCTGGGTCTATCGCTATTTGCAACGGATTAAACATATCGGAATCGTCACCCAGAACGGAGGTAACACGAAGATTTGAGTTACTCTGCTGAAAGGGGATCTGACTCGAATAGCCAAATCCCGCGACCCCCGAAATGGCGCTTATCTCATTTCTAAGGACCTCCAGGCGGGATTGTATTTCAGGTACGTTGAGCCTTTGCAGGGAGACAATCTGTGAGCGAGGGAAAACATCACCACTTTCCTGCAGTTTGGTATTCTGGAAATAAACCACCAGCACAATACCCAACATGAAGATAGAAATAGCAAATTGAACCCCCAGCATGAGTGAACGAAAGAAGGTTCCTCTTGCCCCTTTGCTGATGTTGTCTCTTAAGGCGTCGATGGGGTTGGTTTGTGTGATCAGGTAAGCTGGATAAGCGCCTGCAATTAAACCCACTGCAAAGGTGGTTATCAGCAGCCAGGGCAGGGTAACGGCATAGTTGAGCTTAAGGCCTTTACCGACACTGTTGTTGAATAACGGCACAATCAGTTCAAGTAGTGCGACGGCGATAATCATAGAGATGGTTGCGATGAGAACGCTTTCCACCAGGAATTGAACCAGTAATTGAGAGCGATCCGCACCCATGGTCTTGCGCAATCCAACTTCCCTGGTCCTGCCCAGCGACTGCGCTGTGGCCAGGTTAGTGTAGTTGACGATGGCGACGATCAACACAAGTATGGCGAGCAGTTGCACGGTTTCTACCACGGGCATGCCGATGGCGGACCAGAGAAATGTATTGGCTTCCTGCAGATGATGCACCTTGAATGCAGTGATTAGTTCACTGCCATCGACGGGAATATGGCTGGTATAGATGCCGTCCAGTCTTGTCTGTAACCAGGATTTGTCAAATTCTGGTGGCACCAATACATAAGTCAGATCACCCAGGTTCAGGTTGTTCCAGTTGCCTTTTTCCACATCGTTGTCTTCTGTATTCAGGGCTGAAATATGGGCAATCATTTCGAATGGAGATGTGATGACGAGAGATGAGCTGAATTGGGTATTTTTCGGCAAGTCCTCAATCACTGCTGTGACATTGAGCACCTTGTCGTGGTCCAGTTCAATTGACCTGCCGACCGCCGACCCTGCACCAAAATATCTAGCTGCCGCGCTTTGAGTCAGCACCAGCCCATTCTTTGCATCCAGGGCACTTTCGCTACCCTCAATATAATTAAAATCAAAAATTCGTAGCAGATCAGCGTCGCTGAAGAGCATGGTCTGGTAGAAGTCATCCGTATCGATAGAAATCAGTTTTTCTCTTCGCAGTGTTCGTGCCACGAAC
>SMVB01129514.1_pt1 | contig 17372 bp, 17 predicted proteins | sample 2456461 | NCBI WGS metagenome assembly SMVB01 (sample SAMN11095934, study PRJNA526329) | marine sediment metagenome | biome: Marine sediment; feature: Surficial sediment; material: Deep marine sediment; isolation source: Hadal surficial sediment | place: Pacific Ocean | collected 2014-05 | depth...
TCAATGAAAAGGTACAGTTACTGACACTTTGGGTATTTTTGTGTGATGATGATTTTCAGACGGCTTTTCGACTTTTATATAAATGCTAGTATTCATGTGGCTTTGGCAGTGGCTGCGCTAGCCTATATCACGGTTTGGGAATTGCATTTAGACACATCGCCATACCTTTTCTTATTCGTGTTTTTTGGAGCGATCACGGGCTATAATTTTGTGAAGTATTCAAAATTGGCGGGAATGCATCACCGCAGCCTTGCCCATTCCCTGAGAAACATACAGATTTTTTCTTTTCTTTCCTTCGGAATTGTTATTTTCTGCATTTTTAATCTTCCTGTTAAAGTGTTGTGGATCACGGCAATTTTTGGCGTATTCACATTTCTATATTCGGCACCCTTTTTTCGGCAAAAAAACCTAAGATCCCTTTCTGGATTTAAAATATTTGTGGTTGCATTGGTTTGGGCAGGGGTTACCGTGTCAGTACCTTTGGCGATGACCGAATTAACTCTCACATTGGATATAGCGTTGACATTCCTGCAACGATTTTTATTCGTTATTGTGTTAACTCTTCCTTTTGAGATACGGGATCTGCAATATGATCTTGCTAATTTACAAACACTTCCGCAGCGTTTGGGAGTACAGAAAACTAAGTTTTTGGGGATCTTCTTTTTGGTGCTGAGTGTATCCCTTGAAAGATTTAAGGACCTGTTTAACGAGACACACTTTTTGAGCTTTGCGACGGTTTGTCTTCTTGCCGGATTGGCATTAATGGTGAGTGGTAAAAAGCAATCGGGATACTTTGCCTCTTTTTGGGTCGAAAGTATCCCGATTGTATGGATGCTATTTTCTCTTTTTCTCTAATGCTATTCGGTCGTCTCTTTCTGAAGTCTTTCTTTTAATATGCTTTTATCTTCGGCACTCACAGTTTTTACATCCGGGGTTTTTATAAGCTTAGTGAGTTTATTGTTTCGGGCCGTATACTTTCTACAGGCACGACAGTAAATAAGGTGAAAAATCAATCTGACTTTCTCCCTGAATGTTGCCTCTTTGTACTGATTTTTATCACAAATGTGATTGGCCTTGTCGCATTCTAATTTAAAACTCATAAACTCTACTAAAACCAACTTTTCTCCAGACAATCGGCCATCGCTTTACGCGCGCGGTGGATGATCACCCAAAGGTTAGACGGTGTTATATTATATTCATTACAAATGGTTTCGGTATCGATACCATCTATTGTTTTCTTTCTAAAAATGGCGGCCTGTTTTTCAGCCAGCCCTTCCAGGCACCCAAATATAGCCATTCCCAATTCTTCATTTTCCATGGTATCTTCGGCGGTTTTATCATAAGGGTCACTTATTCGTTCTTCCAACCAATCGCCTTCGCTTTCTCCATCGCTGTAAGTCACCCGTATTTCGGCTTTGCCTTTATTGGAATTAATTTTGCGGTAATGATCGATAATTTTTCGTTTTAAAATAGAAATGAGCCAGGTACGCTCAGTTGCTTCTCCCTTAAAATTATCTTTGGATTTTAATCCTGCCAGGAAGGTCTCACTGATTAAATCTTGTGCGATCTCGTGATTATTCACTCGTACAATGGTATAATTATACAAGTAGTCTGAATACTTATCTACCCACAAATTAGGATTTAACAAGTTGATTGGCATAGCGGCTTGGTCGAAGTTTTTATCAAAAATAACTAAAGTTTATGATACCTTAGGTTTTTTATCGCTTATAATATTTATACAGGAATTTAATGTGCATTGTTTATCCGGAGAGAATCTATTTGTCGATCAGCCCTGCACGCTCCAATAAAGCCTCCGGATCGGGTTTCTGCCCACGGAATTTCACATACAACTCCATAGGATCTTGAGTTCCACCTTGCGAGAGAATATGGTTCTTGAACTTATCCGCCACCTTTTTATTGAAAATCCCCTCTTTTTTGAAATAAGCAAAAGCGTCTGCATCCAAAACTTCGGCCCATTTGTAGCTATAATAGCCCGCCGAATAACCCCCTTGAAAGATATGTGAGAAAGATGTGCACATGCAAGTTTCTTGTGTATCGGGGTAAAGTTTTGTGTCTCCAAAGGCTTCGGATTCAAATTTTTTTACATCCGTTATCCCGGAAGGATCTGCACCATGCCATGCCATATCCAATAAGCCGAAACTCAGTTGGCGCAAGGTTTTCATACCTTCGTGAAAGGTAGCAGATTCCTTTATCTTCTTTATCAGGTCCATCGGAATGACTTCTCCCGTCTCATAATGGGTCGCGAATAATTCGAGGGTTTCTTTCTCGTAACACCAGTTTTCAAGAACCTGACTGGGTAATTCTACAAAGTCCCAATAAACACTTGTTCCTGATAGCCCCTTGTAGGTTGTATTTGCCAACATCCCGTGCAAGGAATGTCCGAATTCGTGAAACAGAGTAGTTACTTCGTTGAAGGTAAGCAAAGACGGTTTGCTCTTTGTAGGCTTGGTGAAATTGCAAACGATCGAAACATGAGGCCTGTCATTTATACCATTCTTGATCTGTTGTGGTTTATAGGATGTCATCCAGGCCCCACCTCGTTTTCCTGGTCGTGGATGGAAATCGGCGTAAAAAATGGCTGCCAAGGCTCCTTCTGCATCTAAAACACGATAGGTTTTTACATCTTCGTGGTAGCTGTCAATAGAGCCATCTGACTCAAATCGCAATCCATATAGTTTTTTGGCTACCGTAAAAACTCCATCGATCACATTCTCCAATTTGAAATAGGGCTTGAGTTTTTCGTCATCAAGATCCAATCGTTTTTGTTTTAGCTTTTCAGCGTAATAGGGGCCATCCCATTTTTGGAGCAGGTCGATGTCATCCAAGTCTTTAGCAAAGACTTTTAATTCGTCAAATTCCTTAAGTGCCGCAGGCTTTGCCTTGTCCAGTAATCCGTCTAAAAATGATCGTACCTTTTGCGGTGTTTCAGCCATTCGCTCTTCCAACACAAAATGGGCGTGACTTTCATAGCCTAACAATGAGGCTCTTTGGTGACGCAGATTGGCTATTTTCAACACGTTTTGCTCGTTGTTGTATTTGTTCGGCTGAAAAGCTCTTGCACCAAATGCGATGGTTAATTTTTTACGTAGTTCACGATTGTCTGAATAGGTCGTAAACGGAATAAAACTGGGGTGGTCCAGGGTAAATACCCAACCGTCTTTTCCTTTTTCTTTGGCTGTTTGGGCAGCGGCTTCTTTTGCCCCTTCAGGCAAACCCGACAGATCTGCCTCATTTGTGACATGCATCTCAAAGGCATTGGTTTCGGCCAGAACATTTTCTCCAAATGTTAGTTTAAGTTTGGAAAGATCGGAATCAATTTTACGGAGCGTTTTCTTTTGCTCTTCGGAAAGGTTTGCTCCGTTTCTCGAAAAGCCTTTGTATTGTTTTTCCAGTAGCATTTGTTGCTCACCATTCAAAGTGATATCATTTCTTGATTCGTAGACCGTTTTCACTTTGGCGAATAGTTCCTCATTGAGTAGTAGGTCATTATTAAAATCGGATAATAACGGGGAAACTTCTTGCGCTATTTCCTGAATTTTAGGATTGGTTTCGGCACTATTCAGATTGAAAAAGATACTTGTGGCACGTTCCAGCTGCATCCCGGTATTTTCAAGAGCTTCCACCGTGTTCTTGAAAGTTGGTGGATCTGGATCGTCAACTATGGCAGCAATTTCTTTTTTTGTGATTGCGATCAGATCTTTGATGGCGGGCAGAAAGTGCCCGTCATTAATTTCTGAAAAGGGAGCGGTATCGAATTTAAGAAGTAGTGGATTCATTGTAATTATCAAATACCTGGTCGTTATTTTCCCCCCCTCACTTTCTTGGCTCCTTCTTCCACTTTTATCTTCAATTCATCCTTGTAGGTAAGAATTTTATCCAAAACACATTTATCTGCGGTGCCAATTATTTGAGCCGCCAGTATTCCTGCATTTTTGGCACCATTGAGGGCAACCGTAGCTACGGGTACGCCACCGGGCATTTGTAAAATAGACAGCACCGAATCCCATCCATCGATAGAATTACTGGATTTTACCGGCACCCCAATTACCGGCAATGGAGAAAGTGCCGCGATCATTCCTGGCAGATGAGCGGCTCCTCCTGCTCCTGCAATGATAACGTTGATCCCTCTTTCGTGGGCGTTTTTTCCGTAGTCATAAAGTTTGTCCGGTGTTCGGTGGGCCGAAACAATATCGACTTCCACATCAATGTCAAATCCTTTTAATATATCCACCGCATCCTGCATTACGTGCAGGTCGCTGGTACTTCCCATGATGATTCCTACTTTACTCATAATTCATGCCCGTGAAAGCGGGTATCTTTAAGTGTTAGCATAATTGTTGTTCTGCTTACTTATTACTTTAATCGTTTTCTTAACTTTTTCCGCAATTTTTCTCGCTTCGGAAATATCCTTATTCACAATGGTCACATGCCCCATTTTACGAAACGGACGCGTTTGCTTTTTCCCGTAAATATGAGGTGTTACACCATCCATGGCCATTATTTCTTCAATTTGTTGATACACTACCTCCCCTGTGTGACCTTCGGCACCTACCAGGTTTACCATAATCCCACCCACTTTACTATCTGTATTTCCTAAGGGAAGGTCCAGGATAGCCCGTATCTGTTGTTCAAACTGGTTGGTATAACTGGCCTCAATACTATAGTGGCCACTGTTATGTGGCCTGGGTGCAACTTCGTTAACCAAAATTTCATCCTCGAGGGTTTGAAACAATTCTATGGCCAACAGACCCACATGTTCAAAAGCTTCCGAGACCTTTGTGGCGATGGTTCTTGCTTTTAGTGCTACAGTTGCATCAATACGTGCAGGGCAGATAACATATTCCACCTGGTTAGCTTCCGGATGGAATTCCATTTCGACAACCGGATAAGTTTTTACATCCCCCGACGGATTTCGAGCCACGATCACCGCCAATTCGTTTTTAATGGGAATAAATTTTTCGGCTATACAACTTTCGTCCGGTAACGGATTGATATCTCCGGCATCTCGAATAATATTCACACCTTTTCCATCATAACCGCCTGTGCAACTTTTCCATACGAATGGATAGTGCAATTCTTTACGAACGATGGCTTCGTTCAATTCATTCTTATTCTGAAAAATAAAAAATGGTGAGGTAGGTATTCCATGTGTTTTGTAAAATTGTTTTTGGACGCCTTTATCCTGAATATTCCGTAATGTTCTGGAAGAAGGATACACTTTTTTTCCTTCAGCTTCTAGTTTTTCAAGAGCCTCGATATTTACACCCTCAATCTCGAAGGTTAGAACATCCACTTTTTTTCCGAAGTTATACACGGTATCAAAATCCATCAGATCACCTTGTTCAAAGTAGTCACAACCTATGCGGCATGGAGCTTCCGGACTTGGATCCAGTACGTGCGTGGCAATGTCAAATTTTCGCGTTTCGTAGAGCATCATTTTACCCAATTGGCCGCCGCCTAATATCCCAAGGATGAAATTGGAAGAAAAATAATTTGCCATGGCGCAAAGGTACAATCTTCTTTGAAATGCCGCTCAACTATTGTCTAAAACTCGTGGATAATGTTTCATTAAGCATTGCATCTTCCTATAAAAACAATGATTTAGCACAGATGAAATAGGTATCTTTGCACCCTTGTAATGCGGAGATTTTTAAAATCATTTTTTAAGAAGAAAAGTAAGCGAATGAAGAACATCGTATTATTTGGTCCCCCGGGTGCAGGAAAAGGAACCCAGGCCGAAATTTTAAAGAAAAAATATCAACTCGTACATATCTCAACCGGAGATGTATTTCGTTACAACATAAAAAATGCAACCGAATTGGGGACACTCGCAAAATCGTATATGGACAGGGGAAATTTGGTACCGGACGAAGTGACTATCAATATGCTCAATGCCGAAGTGGAGAAAAACGTGGGTGCCAACGGCTTTATTTTCGATGGCTTTCCTCGTACCCCGGTTCAGGCTGAGGCTTTGGCAAAATTGATGGATGAGAGGGAGAGTCAGATCAATGCTATGGTTGCACTGGAAGTGAATGATGAGATCTTGGTTGAACGACTTTTGGAAAGAGGAAAATCAAGTGGGAGGCCGGATGACGCCAATGAAGAGGTAATTCGTGAGCGTATTTCCGAATATTACAGAAAGACCGATATTTTAAAGGAATATTATCAAAAACAAGGGAAATATTTCGGTGTGGATGGTGTAGGGAGTATTGAAGAGATTTTCGAACGATTGAGTGAGGTGATTAACAAACTATAAATGCAAAACCGAAAAAGTTTATCTACATAGATAACTTTCACCTTTTTCCTTTATTATTTTACAGTATTATGACCGAAGGCAATTTTGTAGACTATGTTAAAATTCACGTTGCGTCCGGAAAAGGAGGGCAGGGAAGTGCGCACTTACGTCGCGAAAAGTACATCCCAAAAGGAGGTCCCGATGGTGGCGATGGGGGTCGGGGTGGTCACATTACACTGAGGGCCAACAACAATATGTGGACGCTCTACCACTTAAAATTTAAACGTCACTATAAAGCAGGTCACGGTATGGCAGGAGGAAAGCAGACCAGTACCGGAGCTAATGGCCAGGATGTATATATAGATGTTCCGTTGGGAACGACTATTAAAAATACAGATACCGGGGAAATGATAAAAGAACTGCTCGAAAACGGGGAAGAATTGATCATCGCCAAAGGAGGAATGGGAGGTCGAGGCAATAGTCACTTTAAGAGTGCCACCCGTCAAACTCCTCGCTATGCACAACCCGGATTGGAAGGAGAAGAAGGTAACTTTACCCTGGAGATGAAAGTACTGGCCGATGTAGGGCTCGTAGGATTCCCAAATGCCGGAAAGTCAACTTTACTCTCGGTGATCACTGCTGCGAAACCCAAAATTGCCAATTACGAATTTACAACTCTAAGGCCGAACTTAGGAATTGTGGATTACCGAGATTACCGATCATTTGTGATGGCAGATATCCCGGGGATCATTGAAGGCGCTGCGGAAGGAAAAGGCCTGGGACATTATTTTTTACGTCACATTGAACGCAATTCCACACTGTTATTCTTGATCCCGGCCGATGCAGATGATATCCGCAAGCAGTATGATATTCTTTTGGACGAATTACGGCGCTACAATCCCGAAATGTTGGACAAAGAACGCCTGATCGGCATCTCCAAGAGCGATATGCTCGATGATGAACTAAAAGCCGAAATGAAGACAGAACTCGACAAAGATCTCGAAGGAATTCCCTATCTGTTCTTTTCATCCATTGCGCAACAGGGTTTGATGGAGCTGAAGGATGAATTGTGGAAGATGCTTAATTCTTAGAATATTTTTTATGACCTGGTTTTACAATACATTAGTCTACTTTTTTATGTAATTTTTGCAACTATGAAATCCTTTCTTCCTTTAGCCATCTCGTTCCTGCTCTTTTCCTGCGGTCCCTCTGTTTATGTGGACTACGAAAAACAACAGGATTTTAGTGAATTCACGACCTATCAATTCTATCCGGATATAGACTCCGGTTTAAACGAGTTGGATGATAAACGAGTCATAGCTGCCATAGATTCTGTACTACAGCTTCGTGGTTTTAGCCGTACTGACCATAATCGTTTTTATATTAATTTTTATGTGAATGAAAGTATATCGAATTCACGTAGTACTATCAGTGTGGGTATTGGTGGAGGTGGAGGAAATGTAGGTGTTGGCGTTAGTGGTGGGATTCCTATTGGTGGCAGAGTGATAGATCAACGATTGACCATTGATTTTATAGATGCTACCAAGGATCAAAGCCTTGTGTGGCAGGCGGTAGTAACCGATGAGCTAAAGGAAAAGGCGACACCGCAACAAAAAGAGGCGTATTATCTTTCTATGGTTGGCAAAGCGTTGAAAAATTTTCCTCCTAAAAAATAAAAAGAGGCCCGAAGGCCTCTGAATATCAAGAAAGTAATTGTTTGTATTTATCCTTATAACCATATAACACTAATAGGTTAAGGACGAATACGACCAGTGCGGCAGCAATATTACCCGGGTCCAGCATGGCATGGAACAGTACGGCATTTACCGTAACACTCATTAAAATTAGAGCCATTAAAGCACCCCATTTGTTGAATAGCAATGCTAATCCGGTTAGGATCTCCACAATGGCAATAAGAGTAAGCAATTTAACGCTGGTTAAAGCGGTAAAATAAGCGCCGGCATCGGCAGACATGCCTTCAGGGTCAGGCAGGAAATGGAAGAATTTGTTAGTCCCAAATACGAGCAACACAAGTGCCAATAAAATACGAATGACCATAGAAACTTTTGAATTCATAACAGTTTGTTTTTAGTTGTTAATGGTCTAAAGTTAAAAAATAATAAATAAAGCCGGTTTGTTAACGTTTCTATTTCAGAAAAGTAGAGGAAGTTCTATATCTTTGAACCCCTGTGAAACCTATGAAACACTTCGTTTTATTACTAGTTTTAGCTCCATTTTGTGCGATGGCGCAAACTTCCTTTGAAAGAGCTGAAACTTATTTTGTGGTCGAAAAATTCTTCAACTTTCAAACATATGAACCCCTTAACTCAGAAATTCAACTATGAGAGTACATTTCATAGCCATTGGTGGTAGTGCCATGCACAATTTGGCGTTGGCGCTTTATAATAAAGGATTTCAGGTAAGCGGAAGCGACGATGAGATCTTCGATCCTTCCAAAAAACGATTGGCTGATAAAGGGTTGTTACCCGATTCCTATGGCTGGTTTCCTGAGAAGATTTCAAAAGAAATAGACGCTGTCATCCTTGGAATGCATGCCAAAGCTGATAATCCGGAATTATTGAAAGCCAAAGAACTAAGCTTGACCATTTACAGCTATCCCGAATTTCTATACGAACAATCAAAAAATAAAACACGGGTCGTTATTGGGGGTTCTCACGGAAAAACAACCATCACCTCAATGATATTGCATGTGATGCACTATCACGATCGCGAAGTAGATTATATGGTAGGCGCCCAATTGGAGGGATTTGATACCATGGTGCACCTAACTCGCGAAAACGATTTTATCGTCTTGGAAGGAGATGAATATTTATCCTCGCCCATAGACAGACGTCCTAAATTTCATCTCTACAAGCCCAATATAGCCTTGCTCAGTGGTATTGCCTGGGACCACATCAATGTATTTCCAACCTTCGATAATTACGTCGAACAATTTGAAATTTTTCTAGACCAGATCACTAATGGTGGTGCGATTATTTACAATCAGGAAGACCCGGTAGTTAAAAAGGTGGTCGAAGATTCTACTAGTTTGATCAAAAAATACCCGTATCAAACACCTCATCATGTAGTTGAAAATGGAAAAACGCTACTGGAAACGTCGGATGGACTCATGCCTATCCAAATATTCGGAGAACACAATCTGAACAACCTCGAAGGTGCGAGATGGATCTGCCAGTTAATGGGGGTGGATGCAACCGATTTTTATGATGCTATTTCCACTTTTAAAGGTGCCAGTAAACGCCTGGAGAAAATCGCAGAAACCGCTACCACAGTTGTCTTTAAAGACTATGCTCACTCTCCCAGCAAGGTAGAGGCGACGACCCGGGCCGTCAAAAAACAATACCCCGATAGAAAGTTATTGGCCTGTCTCGAGTTGCATACCTACAGTAGCCTGGACCCCGGTTTTTTACACGAGTACCAAGGTGCTCTAAATGCGGCAGATATTGCAGTTGTATTTTATTCCCCTCAAGCGGTTGAGCTGAAAAAGTTGAAGCCGATTTCAGAAAATCAGATCGCCGAAGCTTTTCAGCGAGATGACTTAGTGATTTATACAGATCCTGCTGCGTTTAAAGAATTTTTGTTCTCGCAAAATATTGACAATACTTCATTGTTGTTGATGAGCAGCGGAGATTATGGAGGCTTGGATTTTGAGGAGGTTAAAAGGTTGGTAAATTAGATCAAGAATACATCTCTTCAATAAATCCGGTAGTATCCTCGCCTGATTTTTTTATGAGTTCCTGCTTCGCATTCTCTTGATCCTGTTCGATCTTGTCTTGTGAGAGTTTAAATTTTCCATCCCATTTTGTTATGGTTATATCAAATGCCTGAATGTAATTTATCGAACGCTTCATACCGGGATTGTCCTTATCCAATATGAATTTATGATCGGGACTCTCCAGAAATTCCGTCATAGCGATCAGGGTATCCTCAGTAGCTTCCTGGTCTTTTATCAAAGTGATGGTACCTGTTATATGTACGATTATGTAATTCCAGGTTGGTAGCTGTTTCGTAGTATAAATACTAGGTGAAATATAGGTGTCAGGGCCTTTAAATACTACAGTGACTTCGGCACCATTTACCAAGGAATCCAACTGTGGATTGTACTTATCGATATGCGCCACCAGTTTCCCTTTCTCCTCATTATATATAATTGGAATATGGGTGACATATGGAACACCATCTTTAGTTGAAATCAACATCCCCAACGGATAGTTTTTAATGACTGCTATCATTTTATCAATGTCCTTTACCTGATGATGTGGGGGTGGATACACTATTTTTGTTAAAAGTTAAAAGTTAAAAGTTAAAAGTTAAAAGTTAAAAGTTAAAAGTTAAAAGTGTTCATGGGATAGTTGATATTGACATCAACAAAAGAATACCGGCTGCTCAACTAAACATCGAACTGTCTGAGATGATGATCTAAGTGCTTATATAACATTTTACCGGTTTGCTCAGAGGTGAATTCACCAAACATAGGGTGTTTAAGCCACTTTTTTCGATCTCGCTGTCCATATACTTCATTCAAGACTTCTATTAAATTGTCCTTTTCTTCGTCAAAGTCTTTATCCTCTTCTATTCGAAATGGCTTGGGTGTAGGCATATTTTTTCTGAATAACCTGTCATTGTACATCATTTTTTTGAACAATAATTTTATTAAAAAATTAGGTTTTCCAACAGGTGGTTTTTTCTCTAGAACGACTTCAAAAGGAATAACAGTATGAGAGAACATTTGAGCTGCGGTCATTTTTCCCCAAAGAGGCGGTCTGTTCGATTCAACTTTATTAATTCGATCTTGAACTTCGGAATATGTAGATTCGTCAAAAAGTGATTTCATGATATATAATTAGTATAAATTCGTCTGGTGATTAACTTGTCGATCAAATCTCGGAATTCATGAATTGTCGATCATTTTTCTAACTTTAAATATACACTATTATACTAAATTTGGACTCATTTAAACAGCTTGAAAATTGCACATCATTTTAAGTTTATTGGTAGATTTGCGTATTAAAAAAATTAGTTTTATAAAAAATTAGTTTTTTGCTTATTGTTCAAAATTGTGACCCTTAAATTTATGGCAATCAAAAAGAAATTTGGTGCATTTGCAGGAGTTTTCACTCCGTCTATCCTTACAATTTTGGGAGTGATCATGTATATGCGTTTGGGATGGGTTGTAGGTAATGCCGGACTGATTGGAACCATAATAATAATACTTTTCGCTCACATCATTGCGATTTCGACCGGTCTTAGTCTTTCTTCGGTTGCAACAGACAAGAAAATTGGCGCTGGAGGAATTTATTATGTCCTATCACGAAGTATGGGGATACCCTTTGGTGGTTCAATAGGGATAGCTTTGTATGTTGGTACCGCATTTTCGATCGCTTTATATGTGGTTGGTTTCGCTGAAAGTTTTAACAGCTATTTTGGATTTGGAATGACGGCCAGTGACTTTAGATTAACCGGAACCATTGCACTGGTTTTATTAACTGTTCTCGCCTTAATTAGTACCTCTGTAGCTTTAAAGACCCAATTCTTTATTTTGGCAGCGATTATAATTTCCCTGGTTTCTATCTTTTCGGGTAGCCGTGAATTTGCTCCGGAAACCGTGAGTATGTTCGCCTCTGAAAGTTCGGTACCACTTGAGGTAGTATTTGCAATTTTTTTCCCTGCCGTGACTGGGTTTACTGCAGGAATTGCCATGAGTGGTGATTTAAAAAACCCTAAAAAAGCCATCCCTGTCGGAACCCTATCCGCGATTGGGGTTGGTCTTGTTGTTTATATTGGTCTTGCCGTTTTTATAGCCTATAATATCAACGCTGAGGTCTTAAGAACCGATTATAATATATTGATGAAAATGGCAATGTTTGCACCCGCAGTCGTGGCCGGAATCTGGGGAGCAACATTATCTTCAGCAATGGGAGGTATTTTAGGGGGCCCGAGAATACTTCAGGCTATGTCCAGAGACAAGGTAACCCCAAGAATATTTGGAAGGGGCAAAGGAAAAAACAATGAACCTGTAAATGCACTATTTTTGGTGTTCATTATTGCCGAAGCCGGTATTTTAATTGGTGAGTTAGATGTAATTGCGCGTGTGGTTTCGATGTTTTATCTCACGGCCTATGGATTTATTAATATATCATATTTTTTGGAGAGTTGGGCGAATCCTGACTTTCAACCCACGTTCAAAATTAAGCGTTGGATCGGCTTGATGGGTTTTATCGCTTGTTTCGGCGTGATGTTTAAGCTGGACATGTTCGCTATGTTCGGTGCATTGGTGGTTGTTGGATCGCTCTATTTCTGGCTGCAAAGGAAGGAGATCAAATTACAATCCAATGATGTATGGCGGAGTGTTTGGGAAAATGTTGTGAATAAGGGGTTGAAAAAACTGGATGCCAAAAGTGATGAAACCTCTAGCTGGAATCCTAATATTATTTTATTTAGTGGCGAAAGCGAGCATCGTTCTTATTTGTTGGAGTTAGGTAATACGGTTTCTGGTCGTACCGGTATCGTCACTAATTTTAAACTTATAATTGTTAAAGAGAATAGCAAACCTTTGGCAAAGACAGAGCAAATTGTAAGGGATGACGATTTCAGAAAACTAGGTATTTTCGGCAGGCAAATAAAAGTTGAAAATATTTATAAAGGCATAGAAAATATAGCTACTGCATTTGGGTTTTCCGGGGTCGAACCCAATACCATTATGATGGGATGGCCGAAAGGCCTGGAAAATTCTGTAGAATATTCTAAAATGACCCAGACCTTGCTTCATTTAGATTATAATCTGTTGTATTTGGATTTTGACAGGAACGCAAAATTTGGTGATTATCAAACGGTGGACCTATGGTGGCGGGAAACCGATAGTAAAAATGCTGAGATGATGCTTAATATAGCACGCTTCATTATTCAATCTCCAAAATGGGGTAAAACAAATATTCGAGTGCTATTTCTCAATAATAAAAATGCGGATAGTGATATCATCAAATCTAAAATCTCCAAACTGGTGGAAGATCTACGTGTCAAGGTAGAAATTGAGATAATAAATAATGCCGTAGAGCAAAGACCATTTTACGATCTAATTGCGCAACATTCTGCAAACACCGATCTAACATTAGTAGGTATCCCGGACTACAAAATTGAGAAACAGGCAGAGTTCGTACTAAAAACAAATCAATTATTCGAAACTATTGGCTCAACATTATTGGTAAAAGCCGCGAATAATTTTAATGTCCTTGACTTGGATTTTGGCTAGCACAAACAACTATAATCGATATGGGGTCATTGCTGATCTTTTTTGATCCAACGGTATAACTGTCAATATCAACCTTAAATTTCGTGTTTCAGATATTCCTTGGTATCTTTAAAAACTCCCCCAGTTGTATTACTTTAAAATTTGAAGTACAGATCAGACTCTTTTTCGATTAAAAATTGGAACGAAGACGATCGCCCACGAGAAAAATTATTAACAAAAGGCAAGGCCATTTTGAGCGATGCTGAGTTGATAGCCATTTTAATAAGTTCGGGCAGTCGTAAGGAAAGTGCTGTGGCGTTGAGCCGGCGTATTTTGGCCTCAGTATCCAACAATTTAAACGAATTGGGTAAGGTGACCGTTCCTTATCTAATGCAATTTCGAGGAATAGGGGAGGCTAAAGCGATTACTATTATAGCGGCTTTGGAATTAGGCCGTCGTCGTCGTGCCGAAGAAGCCTTGAAACGAAATAAAGTAACTTCGAGTGAATCGGTTTTTGAATTGTTACAACCCATCATTGGCGACCTGCCCCATGAAGAATTTTGGGTAGTGTATCTCAACAACGCGAATAAAGTGTTACAAACACAACAATTGAGCAAAGGCGGTATAACAGGCACCATTGTGGATGTGCGATTAACCATGAAAACTGCCTTACAATTAGGCGCGGTAGGCATTATTTTGGCACACAATCATCCCAGTGGAACTTTAAAACCCAGTAATGCCGATAAACAGCTAACCACAAAACTAAAAACGGCGGGAGAAAGCCTCGATATTAAAGTATTGGACCATCTCATTATTACCGAAAAAGCGTATTTTAGCTTTGCCGATGAACAACTTCTTTAGCACATTATGCTGTTAATTCATACTCAAAAAATTACACCCCGCCTCGACTTTGCCTTCAAGCATATTTGTACCCGAATTCTGAGAGTGAAAGTACAATTTACTTCGGTGATCGAGGTTTTTATTTCGCATCAAGGCCCTAAGCTTTCTTATGGCAGGCAACCCATGGGGAGTGAACTTTTTATACAATCACAGGGATTATTGACACAGCGAGGAATCGAAGCTATAGAGATCACAGTTCAACCCTGGAGAGGAAGTGTTGGTTTTTTTGAGGTTGGTGAAAAAAGCGTATTACCCTTCGATATTTTTTCGGCTACATTTTATTTGTTGAGTCGCTATGAGGAATATTTACCACATTTAAAGGACCATTTGGGTAGATATCCCGCGGAGGAAAGCCTTGCCTTCCAGGAAAAATTCCTGCAACAACCTGTTGTTGATATTTGGGCGTTTCTATTTAGGGAAGTGTTACTTCAACATTTCCCTGATATGCAATTTCCCAGCAGATCCTTCGAAAGGCATCACCTGGTAGAGGCTACTCAGCCCTTTGCCTATACACAACGAGGTTTTTTACGGAATTTTATAGGTTATTTTAGTGACCTTGTGAATTTGAGAATGAGAAGTTTCTTTCTAAGGGGAAGAGTGTTGCTGAGATTGCGAAAAGATCCATTCAATACCTTTAGTTGGATGATTAATATGACCAAAAAGAGCGATGTGAAAATTTCGGTTTTCTTTCAACTGGGCGATAGTTATTCATTTCTTGAGGGTATAAATTCGAAAAGGAAAAAATACCAAATGTTGGTCAAATTTGTAGGGGATTATACGGAAGTGGGCTTGATTTTTTCTTTTCATTCCCTACCTGATTACGAGCTTCTAAAAGTAGAAAAACATCAGATGGATGAGCTTACTCATCGCAGGTTACGAAGTTCCATGAATGACCAGTTTTTATTGGATCTTCCTCATAGTTATAGAAATTTATTGGAGCTCGAAGTAGAAAAAGATATGACCATGGTCTATGAAGATCACCTTGGTTTTCGAGCCGGAACTTGTACCCCGTTCCTATTCTATGACCTGGACTACGAGATAAAAACACCTTTGATCATTCACCCGCTAGCAGGAGCAACTTCAGCATTGAGATCTCATACAAAGGCCGAAATGGAAAGTGATATCTATCGGTTACTCGATTCGGTTAAAAGTGTGAATGGCACATTTTCACTCTTATTCTCCAACAGGGATTTTACCATGAAGCAAGTGTTTTGGAGACGTTTGTTTTCTGAAAATTGATGGATATGGACTCGAGAAAAATCACTGATATATTTTTCGATTTGGACCATACGCTTTGGGATTTTGACCGGAACTCAAGACTAGCGTTTCATCGTGTTTTTAACGAATATGGGATCACGATCGATATGGATGATTTTCTGGAAATCTACGAGCCCATTAATATTAATTATTGGAAAATGTATAGGGAGGAGAGAATCGATAAAACAGGACTGCGCCGGGGTAGATTTCTTGATGCATTTCAACCTTTTGGCATCCTTTTTTCCATGGAAGAAGTTGATGCTTTGGCGAGTTCTTATATAGATGAATTGCCCAAGGACAATCATCTTCATGAGGGAACCATCGACGTTTTAACTTATCTCACAGAGAAAAAATATAAACTTCACATAATTACCAACGGTTTTGACGAAGTCCAATTCCTAAAACTTAAAAACAGCAATATTGATAACTACTTCGATACCGTTACCACATCCGAAGAAGTGGGAGTAAAAAAACCAAATCGGTTGGTATTTGAGAGAGCCCTAGAAAAAGCCAATGCAATTCCGGTTAAAAGTGTGATGATAGGCGACACTTTTGAGGCAGATATCATGGGGGCCGAAGCGGTTGGAATGCATACCTTATTTTATAATTATAGAAAGATAAATCCGCCCATCAACTGTAGAATGATCAACGATTTACACGAAATTAAAAATTTCTTTTGATATAATATTTTGTTAGAATATTACGTTATCTACCAAAACCTGTCCCTGATGAAAAAGAATCTACTAATGCCCACTGTGGGTCTGTTTGCTGTCTTATTACTGTTTTCATGCATCAAAGACACAAATTTTGATGATGCCCAAAACATCGCGCTTACTCCTGTCGTGGAACTGGACTTGATATACTTTAATGTTGATGCCGGTGAGTTTTATGATTCTATCACGAATACTTCCATTCTTACCCTCCGGGATACTACGGAAATTCGCTTTCTTGATGATACCGATTTTAGAGAGAGCCTGATTAGAGCCGAATTTCAGTTCAATTTCACTAATAGTATCCCCAGAGAGTTTATGGTGGATTTTCAGTTTTTGAGCGAAGAAAACGAAGAAACCTTTGTTACGGGGACTATTGTAAATCAGGGAACCGAACAGGCACCGGTCTTTACCCAGTTTATTGAAAATGTGGAAGGGGAAGAAGTATTGCAACTTACCCTGGCAAATAAGGTAGTGGTTACTATCACTATTCCTTCTTCCGATGCAAGCTTACGAGGTATTCTCAACTTACAATCCAAAACAACCTATTACCTGGAAATTAAAGATAGAGGTTAACTACTATGAGGATAATTTCAATCTTTTATATAGCCTTTGGGCTATCGGTTTCTTTTGCGCAAAACAAGCAGATCTTGTATGGGTTCGAAGAGGTTCCACAGTCCCTGATGTTAAATCCGGGGAGTAAGGTTCCTCAAAAATCCCATTTTGGAATTCCTTTTCTGTCTCAAATTCATATTAATGGAGGTGCTAGCGGACTGAGCACTTTTGATATCTTCGGAAGATCAAGTGTCGATATCAATACGCGTATACGGAACAAGATATTCGAAATGACCGAGAAGGATTTCTTTACAGCCACACAGCAGCTGGAGATCTTAAATTTTGGTTGGCGCTCATTTAAAGATATCTATTTTTCAGGAGGTATTTATCAAGAATTAGACGTTATTTCCTATTTCCCCAGAGACCTGGCTATACTAGCATGGGA
>SMVB01113545.1_pt1 | contig 17371 bp, 13 predicted proteins | sample 2456461 | NCBI WGS metagenome assembly SMVB01 (sample SAMN11095934, study PRJNA526329) | marine sediment metagenome | biome: Marine sediment; feature: Surficial sediment; material: Deep marine sediment; isolation source: Hadal surficial sediment | place: Pacific Ocean | collected 2014-05 | depth...
AAAAACTCGCTTCGACTCTTCTTGTAAGGTTCTCCGCAACTCCATGTTCGCAAATGCACGCATGGGCAATGCAGCTTGCATTCTCTCCACCAACGCCATGGATTTTTCTATGTCATCGATCATCGTTCGAAGGCCCAGGTATCTGAGCGTTTTGGCGTGCGTCGCGGCGCTTGCCCGATGTGACACATCGCGCGGCGCACCGCTCCTACCCAAAACGCTCATATGCCTCCATCAAATGACCCCGTATTGGCTGAAGACGCTCTAGAATGGGGGCAGGTCATCAGTTCTTCGTTCTCCTAATATAATTATAGACAGTGGCCCGGCCCAGTCTCAGGCAGCGTGCCATATAATCGGACACACAAATTAGTTGTCGCTCGTGCTCATGGCCGGTTTACTCATGTGGACGTCCACCTGGCCCCAAACGCATGCCGGGGCGCAGATTGTGGTAGGTGATATTGTCAAGGCGACAGGGGTGCGCGCCGGGGGCTTCGGCCACCAGGACCCTGTCCGCGATGGGTTCAAAATCGGCGCGGAAGTGCACGCTGCTTTTGACCACGACGATGCGCTGCTCCGCCGGCTCAATGCCTATATGCCTAAAGATAGCCTGATCCAGACACTGGCACCGCACAGAGCCGATGACAACACGGACATCGGCAGGTGTATCCAGTACCCGCAGCACCGCCATGGGGCCCAGGCTGGCGGTGAAACCGCCAAACATGACGCCGGTAAAAGGAAATTCGCCATTACTGAGAGTCTCGATGCGGAAGCGACCTTCAAAGGGATACTGATCATCCTGACCGGACTTGCCACCCAGGGAAGTCGTGAACTCTGCGCCCGCACCCAGTTCATGGGTTTTGGCTGCCACTTCGGCGTCATCCAGCAATGCCAAAACAGCACCTTGGGCGTTGCCTCGCACCAGCGCATACAACAGCCCCGTGGTGTCCGAGGACGCGCCTGCGCCCGAATTGTCCTGGGCATCGGCGATAACCACGGGCTTGGGACCCGTATGGGCCATGGCCTCTGAAACCGCGGCTTCTGGAGATTGAAGGCCATCGTCAAAGATGTCTTCGGCGTCCATGAAAGACTGAAGCAACGCGTCAGCTACGTTGTCGGCTTCTTCCTGTGACCCGGCATAGGTAACCACGGAGGGTCCGGAATGGAAGATATCAGCCGGGGGAAAGCCCATCGCGATATCGGCCGAAAAAAAAGTCTCACCGGCCAGTTGATCCAGGCCGGCGTAGAGCGATTGGCAGGGTTCTGATCCCGTGTGCTGGGCGGTTAACGGAACCAGAAACGGTGCCTGCCGAAAGGCCTTGAACAGTGGCCCCGCTGTCAATAATCGCTCTAGGGACGTAAAAGCTTTTGCGCCGGTTTCCACTAAATCGATATGCGGATAGGTGCGAAATATGTTGATTGAGGACGCATGTTCCACAATCTCCGGCGTCACGTTCGCGTGTAAATCAAAACTGACAGAGATAGGCAGATCGGGTCCCGTCAGTTCACGTATGCGACGAAGAAGCTCGCCCTCACCATCTTCGTGCGCCTGCGTGACCATAGCCCCGTGCAGTTCCATATAGATACCGTCCAGATCGCCAGCGCCCCCGATACCGTCCACAATCATGCCGGCAATCCGCTCAAATGCATCGGTCGTCACATAGGACGACGGTTCTGCCGCACACCAGAGCACTGGAATAATCTCGTAACCACCCGCTGCCATCGCCGCATCCACGAAACCGGTGAGGGAAGTATGGACCCCCGACAAAGCGCGTATGACCTCGTCGCCACGAATCAGTCCGGGCCAGGCATCGGCCTTTTCAAATTCCGCGTAAGTGGCGAGAGTCGATGCGAATGTATTTGTTTCGTGTTGAAACCCGGCGACGGCAATGCGCTTCATAGACTGGTCTCTCCGAATTCACTTAACTGGGTTGTTTGTTTTTGGCCGCATGCTCGCTTGCCGGGCCCTCGCGCAGCAACGCGCCAACACGGGTCTTGAGCAGATTGTCCAACCAGTCCGGATCCATTTCGGGAACCGAGGCGAGCAGTAGTTCGGTGTATTCATGATGGGGCGGGGTCAGGATCTCATCGCGGGAGCCGTGCTCGACCACCCGGCCCTGCAACATCACCACGATTTCATCGGAAATTGCCTTAACAGTGGCAAGGTCGTGGGTGATGAACAGATAAGACACGCCGAGTTCATTTTGCAGGCGTTGCAGCAACTCCAAGATGCCCTCTGCCACCAATTGGTCCAGGGCCGAGGTCACCTCGTCGCAGATTATCATGTCGGGTTCGGCGGCGAGCGCCCGGGCGATACACACCCGTTGCTTTTCGCCGCCCGAGAGTTCCGAGGGAAAGCGGTCCTTGTAGCGCTCGGGGAGTTCGATCTGTTCCATCAGCTCGACAACCCGTTCGCGCTTCTCGGCACCCTTCATGCCGAAGTAAAACTCGAGCGGCCGGCCGAGAATCTCGTGAACCTTTTGGCGCGGGTTGAGGGAGACATCCGGCATCTGGTAGATCATCTGCACGCGGCGCAGCTTATCCTTGTCGCGGTCACTGTACCTCGCCGCCAGTTCCTCGCCTTCGTACACGATGCTGCCTTTGACCGGTGGCAGCAGGCCGGTGATAACCCGCGCCAGGGTGCTCTTGCCGCTGCCCGATTCACCGACCACGGCAATCGTCTTGCCGCGGGGCAGGCTCAGGTCGACGTCGCGCAGAACCAGGACACCGTTACCATAAGCCGCCGACACATCCTTCACCTCGAGCAGAGTCTTGCCTTCATCGGCATGCTCGATCTTTTCCTCGCGGCCCTTGCGTACCGACAGCAGGGCCCGGGTGTAGTCCTCCCTGGGGTTCGCCAGGAGCTCCCGCGCCGGGCCTTCTTCGACCAGGTAGCCATCGCGCAGCACCATGATCCGGTCCGCCACCTGGGCGACCACGGCAAGATCATGGGTAATGTAAATGGCCGCCGAATTGAGCGCCTTGATGGCATCCTTGATCGCCGCCAGAACCTCGATCTGGGTGGTCACGTCAAGCGCCGTGGTCGGTTCGTCGAAGACGATCAGGTCGGGCTTGCAGGCCATGGCCATGGCGACCATGGCGCGTTGCAGCTGGCCACCGGAGACCTGGTGCGGAAAGCGGTTGCCGAAATTGTCCGGATCCGGCAAGTCGAACCGGCGATACAGCTCCCGCGCATGGTTTTTCGCCTCGGCCCGCGACATGACGCCGTGCTGGACTGGGGCCTCGACGAATTGATTGATCAACCGGTGAGCGGGGTTGAACGCCGCCGCCGCGCTTTGCGCCACATAGGAAATTCGCACCCCGCGAATCTCGCGCAACTGCGCCGCCGACGCCGACGCCAGGTCGATGTCCTCGAAGACAATCGTGCCGCCGACGATGCGGCATCCGGGGCGGCAGAAACCCATGCTGGCGATGCCGATGGTCGATTTGCCGGCGCCCGACTCGCCAATCAGGCCGAGCACCTCGCCGCGGTCGACGTGGACATCGATCGGGTGAACGATCTCGCCCCACTTATCTTCCTGGAATCCTTCGACAACCAGGTTTTCTATCGTAAGCAAGCGCGACATGAATTGCTTCCTACAGCGATTGTTCGCTAGTACTCGTCACGAAGACCGGCCGTTTTGCGGAGGAACCAGTCGACCACCAGATTGACGCCGATGGTCAGGAATGCGATGGCCGCGGCGGGCAGCAGCGGCGTGAAAATGCCGAAGGTAATCGCCGCCGAATTCTCCTTCACCATGCTGCCCCAGTCGGCGGTCGGCGGTTGCAGGCCGAGGCCGAGAAAACTCAGGGCGCTGAGAAACAGGAAGACGAAACAGAATCGCAGGCCGAATTCGGAGACCAGCGGGGGCAGGGTGTTGGGCAAAATTTCACGCCGCATGAGCCACAGCAAGCCTTCACCGCGCAAGCGCGCCGCCTCGACGAATTCCATGACCTCGACGTCCATGGCAATGGCGCGGGACAGGCGATAGACCCGCGTCGAATCGAGCAGGGCGATGACGATGATCAGGACCGGAATCGAGGTGCCCGCCACCGATAGAACCAACAGGGCAAAAATCAGAGTTGGAAAGGCGATCATGATGTCGACAATGCGGCTGAGCGCCTGATCGACCCACCCGCGCATGGTGGCCGCCAGAAAGCCGAAAAACATCCCCACTACAAATGACAGCGCCGTGGTAACCAGTGCGATGGTGATGGTGTTACGGGCGCCGAAGAGGAGCCGCGATAGCAGATCGCGACCGATGTGGTCGGTGCCGAGCCAGGCCTTGGCATCGACGCGGTCCTTGTTGATCTCGGACCAGCACGGTCCGATTTTTTCGACCGCCTCGGGGGAACAATCGTCGGTCCAGAACCCGGGCTCCCAGACCTTGCCCACCACTTCGGTTTCCGTAAACGGTGCGATGGCTGGCGCGAAGACGAGGGCAAATATGTTCAGCGCGATGATGAAGCACCCCAGTTGGGCACTCCAAGGGGCCTTGATCAATTGCTTTGCGATGTTCGCCAGCATTGCGGCCTCTTACCTCGGATGCCGCAAACGCGGATTGGCGATAATCGACAAAATATCCGCGGTCAAATTCAGCACCACATAGGTGCCGGCGAATATCAGGGCGCTGGCCTGCACCACCGGCAGGTCGCGCTTGGAAACCGCGTCGACCATCAGTTGCCCCAGCCCTGGGTAGACGAACACCACCTCGACCACCACCACGCCGACAATCAGACCGGCGAGGTTCAAGACGATGACGTTGATGATCGGGGACAGGGCATTGGGAAACGCGTGGTAAACGATCACCCGGGCGGGTGTGATGCCCTTGAGTTGCGCCGTCTCGATGTACGGGCTGTTCAGTACATTGATGATCGCCGCCCGGGTCATGCGCATTATTTGCGCCACATACACCAGGGTCAGGGTCAGGACCGGCAGGGCCACGGCGTAGAGCCGTTCGCCGAGGTCCATGTCGCTCTTGAGGCTCGACATACTGGGGAATACATTCCACTGCACCGAGAGGAAGACTATGAGGATATAGGCGACGAAAAATTCCGGAAACGAGACGGTCGTCAGAGTCGACATGGAGATGACCTTGTCGAACAGGGTTTCCCGGTAGAGCGCCGCCAGAATGCCAAGAATCACGGCCAGCGGAACCGCGACCAGAGCGGCGGCGGTTGCCAGGAACAACGTATTGGCCAGGCGTTTGCCGATGACTTCGGTTACCTCGCGCTTATTGGCCAGCGATGTTCCCAGGTCGCCTTGCAGGATATTGAAGACCCAGTCGAAGTAACGGATATACAGCGGCTGATCGAGGCCCAGGTCACGTCGAATCGCAGCGACCGTCTCCGGCGTGGCCATCTGGCCAAGCAGCGCCTCGGCGAGATCGCCAGGCAGGAGTTCCACGCCGAGTGCAATAAGCAGCGTTATGACGAACAGCGTAACCACGCCGAAGGCCAGGCGTTTGGCGATGAGGATCCCCAGACTATCCATGGCTGAGACTATCCATGGCCGAGACTATCCATGATCGGCCGTCATGATGCCAGGTCGCGGTCGAGCACGTTGCGGGTGATGCGTTCCACGGGCCACGACAAACGCCTGGTTCTCAATGGCCCGCAGTCGTGCCACCATCGATTGGCAACGCGACACCGGTAATGAATCGGGCATCGTCCGAGGCCAGATAGAGGATGCCCGCGGCGATCTCGGCCGGCGTGGTAATTCGCTTCAACGGCGCATAGTCGATCATTTTCCGCCATGCCGCTTCCGGATCGGGCCTGAGTTTGTTGGTACGCCGGATCATGTCGGTATCCACATACCCCGGGCACACGCAATTAACACGCACGTCGGGCGCGATTTCAATCGCCATGGCACGGCTCATGTTGACGACGCCGCCCTTTGATCCACAATAGACGGTGATTCCCGGCACCCCGATCAAACCCGCGTCCGAGGCTATGTTGACGATATTGCCGTTGGACTCGCGCAGCGACGACAATGCCGCCCGGCAAGTGAAGAACGTGCCCTTTAGATTGACGTCGACATGATCGTCCCACATCTGCTCGTCGCAATCTTCAATCGGTCTGCCGGCGCCGATCCCGGCGCTGTTGACCAGAACGTCGAGGCCGCCAAACGCGTCCTCCGCCGTCTTTACCGCTAATTCACAGCCGGCAACGGTGCCAATATCACCGGGTGCCGCGACCAGACGGTCACTATTGTCCAGTGTCTCTATGGCGGCATTCACGGATCCCGCGGTCTTGCCGTTGATCGCCACGCGGGCGCCGGCCGCCAAAAAGGCTTCGGCGATACCATAGCCGATACCTCGCGTGCCGCCGGTTATCAGAACCCGCTTATCCGTGAAATCCATGTGAATTCCCTTTGTATGATTTTCTATGCCGCTCATACGGCCTGTTTCGTACAAATGACCGGCACCGCTCAACCTGTCAGGAAGACAAGGACAGGATGAGCGATGCCGAAAGATCGAACAGTGCTTGGGGTCTTCTACGCGTTGTCGTCGACCCAGATTTCCTCGTACAGCAGACCGGCGCTCAAACCGAAGGCGGGACTGCCCTGGTAGTTCTGGATCCGCTTATGGGTGCCTTCCACGAAGTTCATGTACATCGGCTGGAACGCGCCGCCATCGTCATGCAGCAGGGTCTCCGCCTCGCAGTAGATTTCCTTGCGTAAGGCGACGTCGGTGGTCTTGCGTCCCAGGATCAGCAGCTCGTCGAAGCGGTCGTTCTTCCACTGGGTCTCGTTCCACTCCGCCGCCGAGTTGTAGACCAGGGTAAGAATGAGATCCGCGGTCGGCCGCGAGTTCCAGTTGGAGGCGAACATCGGCACCTTCATCCAGGCGACGTCCCAGTAGCCGTCGTCGGGCATCCGATTGACGTCGATTTCGATACCGGCCGCCTTGGCGCTTTCCTTGAGCAGGATGGTGGCGTCGACCGCGAAGTCGCCGGCCGCGTTCGAGCAGGCTATCTCGATGCCGGACAGCCCCGTCTTCTTCCAGTAAAAGCTCGCCTTGTCGGGGTCGTAGTCGTGCTGCGGGATCTCCTTGCAATAGGTGTCGATTCCGGGATTGACGGAAAAGTCATTGCCGATGGTGCCGTGGCCCTGCAGCAGATTGTCGACCATGGCCTGGCGATCGATGCAGTGCTTGAGCGCGAGACGCACGTTGAGATCGTTGGTCGGCGCCCGGTCGCACATCATCGCCCAGAGGAATTCCGCACCCGAGGGTGTGGAGTGCACGTTGACGTTGGGGTCCTTGTCGAGCATCCCGGCGATGCGCGCGTCCACCGCACAGATGTCCACGGCACCAGTGCGCAGTCCGTTGGTGCGCGCGGTGCCGTCCGTGATGCCCTGGCTGATGAAAGTGTCGACCCACGCCGAGTCCGGCTTCCAGTAGTTCTCGTGGCGAACCGCGACCGAGGTAAGCCCGGGTTCGAACTCGACCAGCTTGTACGGCCCCGTGCCGGTCACCGGGTCGCCGTCCTTCCAACCCTCGGGAACGACCGACGTGTGGTAGTCGTGACCGAGTTGGATAGGAAAGTCCGCGTTGCCCGAGTTGAGGGTGATCTTGAGCACGTTGTCGCCGTCCGCCCTCATATCGATGATCGGCTGAAGTATGACCTTGGAAGGGGACGTCGAATCCTCTCTGATGTGCTCGCTCAGCGAGTAGATGACATCGCTGGCGGTCATCGTCTTGCCGTTGTGGAACTCTACGCCCTTGCGCAGCTTGAAGGTCCACTCGGTGGCATCGTTCTTGGCCTCCCACTCCTCTGCCAGGTTCGGCACCGGGTTCAGGTTCCGGTCCAGATTGGTCAGCCGGTTATAGACTTGGTAGGCCCGGTTGGCATCGGTTCCAGTGGTCATTTTGGTCGGGTCGAAGGTCTCCGTCTGGCTGGTTTCCTCGGTGACGGCCCTCACTTCGCCGCCCCTCTTGGGCGTCGACGCGTAAACGGATTTGCTCAGTAAACTCGAGGCGGCAGTGGCGGTGATGCCGAGCGCGGCGGCCCGGCCGAGAAATTCGCGCCGGTTCATGCGGCCCAATTCCATTTCCTTCAACAGGATATTGATGTCTTTCATAACGTTCCTCCCAGTTGGGTTTCTACTTCGAGAACTCGTAAGCCGGAGCCCCCTCTCTTGGACGGCGTTGCCGCCAGGACAGCGTTTCGTACATCGTCGTGAGCCTGGAGAACCTCTACGAGGCTTTCCTGCGCGCGATCGATGTGGGTGCGGATGAGCGCCGCAGCGCCCTTCGCATCCTTCTCTTTGATCATGTGAAGGAGCGCCCGGTGCTCACGGTGAGCGGCGGCAAGCGCTTCCCTGTTGGAGGTCTCCACCCAGATAAAGCACATGACTTTGTCCAATACGCTCTGAATGGCTTGGTGCAGTGATTCGTTGCCGCTTGCGCGGGCAATCAGCTTGTGAATCTCCAAATCCAATCCGACCGCCTTGGCATGGTCCTTTGGGTCGGACGACAGCTTTTCCAGGTCGACCAGGATGCAGTCGAATTCATGGAGATGGGAAGGCAGCGCATTTTTCACCGCCAGCTTGACCGCATGGACTTCCAGCATCTTTCGGAACTCATAGAGATCGGCGACCTGTTCCGCCGAAAACGTGCTGACGTAGTAGCCGCGTCGGGCGCGCGCCTCGACCAAACCCGTCATCGCCAAACGGCCGAGCGCTTCACGAACCGGCGTCCGGCTGACGCCCAAATGCTGAGCCAAATCCCGGTCGACGAGCTTCTGGCCGGCCCGCAATGCATTCGAGAAAATCAGGTCACGCAGGCGCCCGTAGACATCGTCGATCAGCAGTTCGGATCGCTTTGTTGCCATGGCCCCGTATATTTCGTTAGCATGCAATTTGGTAGTCTACTTTGTATACTACCGGTGTTGTTGTCAAGTTTCCGCGGGGTGGAGATGCCCCGTGCTGATTCGCACATCTGTCGGCGGCGGCATATTCGATAGAACCAACCGCACCAAATTGGTAGGGGCTTTATGGATTTGAGATCGAGAGGGAAAACAGATGAAATTTCAAAATAAAGTAGCCTTGGTAACCGGTGGGAACTTTGGACTTGGGCGTGGAATTTCCCATCGATTTGCCGCGGAGGGCGCAACGATTGCCGTCGTAGCCCGAAACGAGGAGCGGGGGAATGCCGTTGTCAACGAGTTAACCGACCTTGGTCACACCGCGGCCTTCTTCAAGACCGATGTCTCGGGTGAAGAAGCCGTAAAATCCATGATTGACGCGGTGGTGGAACGGTTTGGGCGCCTGGACATCGTTGTCAACAATGCGGGCTGCGGGAGCCAACACTGCGGGGTTGAACCCGATACCCCGCCCGGCGAACGCTGGGCGTTTTTCCGCGGCGCGAATTTGGACTCGAACTACTTTGTGACCTCTTTGGCCATACCGCATCTGGTGAAAAACCCTGGCAGCGCGGTGGTAAACATTTCGTCGACTTCGGCGTACCACGGAAATTGGGGACTGTATGGTGTCGCGAAAATCGGCGTCGAGGGCTTGACGCGCTCTTTTGCCGCGGAACTCGCGCCCTACGGCATCCGCGTGAACGCGATCAGCCCCGGCTGGATCGAGACAAGTCCCGAAGAAACCGCCGCGGCACAAGGCGAAAGCGGGGAATGGGAGATGCCACCGTCGCTCCTTGATCGAATGGGAACACCGGACGAGATTGCCAGCACGGCAGCGTTCCTGGCCTCCGACGAAGCGTCCTTCATTACGGGCCAGACACTGATTGTCGACGGCGGGTTAATGTTGATTGACTATCCCTCGAGACCGTCGCTTGAAACCGTTGGTCATCGCGTGTTTTCGCATTCCGCCGGTGTCGCCTCATGACGCGACTAAATCCGGCTAGTCCGGTGACTCCGGAGCGTTGCCCGATACACGATTGAAGGCGATCCGGGAAACTTCGGTTCAAACAAGGGAGACGATGATGAGTTTCGAAGGCAAGAGGGTACTGGTGACCGGTGGCTCGCGCGGCATCGGGCGGGCGACGGTGAGGGCCTTCCGCGAGGCCGGCGCGCGGGTCGCGGTCAACGGGCGCACGACGGAATCGACGGCCGAGGGCATTGCCGCGCTGGATGATGATGGCCTGATCGCGGCGCCCGGCGACGTCGGCACGGTGGCGGGCTGCGAGGCCGTGGTGGGCGCGGCCCTCGACGCCCTCGGCGGGCTCGACGTGCTGGTCAACAGCGCCGGGGTGGCCAAGGCGCGCAGCATCGAGACCTGCGACGAGGCGCTCTGGAACCAGATCATCGACATCAACCTCAAAGGCACCTTCTTCTGCATTCGCGCGGCCTCGCTGGCCTTGCGCGAGAGCCGCGGCAGCATCGTCAACGTGTCCTCGAATTCGGGCCTGGCGGGCAATGCGAACCTGTCGATCTACTGCGCCTCGAAGGGCGGCGTGGTTCTGCTGACCAAGGCGCTGTCGGCCGAGTTCGCGCCCGAGGTGCGCATCAACTGCGTCTGCCCGGGCTGGGTCGACACCGACATGGCCAGGCGCGACTATATCGACAGCAGCGACGATCCCGCCGCCGCCCTCGCCAAGGTCGAGGCCGACTCGCCCATGGCGCGCATGGCAAAACCGGAAGAGGTCGCCGCGTCGATTCTCTATCTCGCTTCCGACGCGGCCGGGGTCGTTACCGGCGTCGCCCTGGCCATCGACGGCGGCAGCACGGCCAGCCGCTAGGCGTTGTCCGCCGCGCGACATATACACTTCCATGGAGTGAGCCATGCCGACCGTCAAGGAACTCGACGCCCTCGTACCGGCCATTGTCGAGTGGCGTCATGCGTTGCACCAGAAACCAGAGATCGCGTTCGAGGAAGAATGGACCTCGGACTATATCGCCGAAAAGCTCGAATCCTTCGGTGTCGAGATCCATCGGGGGCTGGCGAAAACAGGGATCGTCGGCGTGGTGCGCGGAAAGGTCCCGAGCAACCGCGCCATCGGGTTACGAGCAGATATGGACGCGCTCGAAATCGAGGAAGCCAATACCTTCACTCATCGCTCACAACACCCGGGAAAGATGCACGCCTGCGGTCACGACGGGCACTCGGTCATGCTGCTCGGCGCGGCCAAGCACCTTTCGGAAAACCCTGACTTCCCCGGCACCGTCTACCTGATCTTCCAACCAGCCGAGGAAAACGAAGGCGGCGCCAGGGTCATGATCGAGGAAGGATTGTTCGATCGGTTTTCCATGGAGGCTGTCTACGGCATGCACAACGCGCCGGGGCTTGCGGTCGGTCAGCTGCACCTTCGCGACGGACCCATGCTGGCGAGCCTCGACATCTTCGACATCGATATTCGGGGCAAGGGAGCGCACGCCGCGGAGCCACACACCGGAATCGATCCAATAGTCGTGCAGGCAAATCTGGTCAACGCCCTGCAAACGATCTGTAGTCGAAACATTGATCCGCTGAAATCGGCGGTGCTCAGTGTCACCCAGGTCAATGGCGGCAATGCGTACAACGTCATCCCCGACAAGGTAGTGGTTCGCGGTACGGTGAGGACGTTCGAGCCGGAAATCCAAGACCAAGTGGAAGCGGGCATCAGACGCATCGCCGAGCACATCGGCCATACCTTCGGCGCGGCCATCAGCGTCAACTACGAGCGCCGCTATCCTCCGCTGGTCAATCACGCCGAGCATGTCGAGCTCTGCCAGCAGGCGGCCATGCGCGTGTTCGGCGACGGCAACGTTAGCGTCGATACCCCGATGAACATGGGCTCGGAGGACTTCGCCTTCATGCTTCAGGCGATGCCCGGCTGTTACGTCAACATCGGTAATGGTGAAGGGAGCGAAGGCGGTTGCATGGTGCACAATCCGAATTACGATTTTAACGACAACATCCTCTCGCGTGGCGCCAGTTACTGGGTGACGCTGGTCGATACGGTCTTGTCACGGTAGGCCGGGGCAGGCGTGACTGTCGCGGGCATCCGTTTCTCTATGGTTGGATCGACCACGACCGTCGCCAGGACGAGGGGTTCACGTCAACGGCATCGCCCTGGCGGCAGGGCTCAAGGATGCAAGTGACTATCGAGGCAAAAGTATTGCCGTGGTGATCCGCGGCCGCAACATCGCGCTGGACACCTTCCGCTCGGTTTTGGACCGGGCGCCGCCGTCAAATTAGGTTGAATTGGAGACACGCAATGCGGACTCACGCACAGGTCGTCATCGTCGGCGGCGGCATTATGGGCGCCAGCCTGCTCTACCATCTCGCCAAGGAAGGCTGGACCGACTGTGTCCTGGTCGAAAAAGCCGAATTGACATCGGGCTCGACCTGGCACGCCGCAGGTCTCATTGCCCATCTAAGTTCAAGCCTCAGCCTGGCCAAAATCACCAGCTACGGGGTGAATCTCCTGCCGAATCTTGAAGCCGAAACCGGACAGTCGGTCTCGTGGCACGGTTGCGGTGGCCTCTACATGGCCTACACCGAGGACGAACTGGACTGGCTCAAGTATATCCTGAGTGTTTGCCGCGGCTTGGGCCACCCGATGGGCATCATCGGCCCCGATGAAATCGGAAAACTCTTTCCCTTTTATAAGCTCGATGGCGTGAAAGCCGCGCTTCACACCCTCGACGACGGTCACGTGGATCCCGCCGGCTCATGTCTGGCATTTGCCGCCGGCGCGCGAAAGATGGGCGCCGAAATTATCCAGTCCAACCGGGTCACCGATATCAAGCCGCTGCCAAACGGCGACTGGCGGGTCGTCACCGAGCTCGGCGATATCGTCTGCCAGCACGTCGTCAATGCCGGCGGGACCTATGCCCGCCAGATCGGTCAATGGGTCGGCCTCGACCTTCCCATAACGAACACCACGCACCACTACATCGTCACCGAGACCGTTCCGGAATTTCTCGACCTCGACACGGAGCTTCCGGTTCTGCGGGATATCAGCGCGTTCAGCGGCTATTTCCGAATGGAGCAGAAGTCCGGCCTGATCGGCATCTACGAGAAGGAGAATCCCAATACCATTTGGGACGATGGCACTCCGTGGGAGGCCAAACACGAACTGTTCGAACCCCATCTCGATCGCATTGAGCGGTGGCTCAATATCGCCATAGAGCGAATGCCGATCTTCGCGAATGTCGGGGTCAAGCGTATATTCCACGGAGCCATTCCCGACACCCCCGATGGCAATATGCTGCTTGGTCCCGCGCCCGGCTTAAGCAATTATTGGTGCTGCTGCGGCGCCCAGATCGGCATCGGTTGGGGACCGGGAGCCGGAAAATATCTTGCCCAATGGATGGTACACGGGGCCGCCGAAATCAGCATGCGCGAGATCGATCCGCGCCGCTACGGCGCCTTCGCGGATCGCGACTACGTCCTCGAAAAAACCAAGGAGGACTATGTTCTCCACCGGGTGGTCCCGTTCCCGGGTCTCAACCGCTTGGTCGGCCGCCCGGTGAAGACGAGCTCCCTTTACGAACGGCTCAAGGACGCAGGCGGCATATTTGAGGAAGTGTACGGCTGGGAACAGCCGCGGTGGTTCGCGCGATCGGGTGGTCCGCAAGACGATGTCTACAGTTTCCGGCGGCCAGAATGGTTCGATGCCGTCGCGGCGGAGTGCCGCGCGGTCGAGGAGCGCATTGGTGTCATGGACCTAACCGCATTCGGCAAGGTCGAGATAGAAGGGCGCGATGCGGAGTCGTTTTTGAATCGCATGATTGCCAACCGGGTTGCGCGCAAGGTCGGCGGCATCGTGCTTTCCCACATTCTCAACCCCAAGGGTACCATCGAGGCCGAGGTCGTGGTCACCCGGCTCGGCGCGGAACAGTTCTATGTGACCTTCGCCGCCTTCTTCGAACATCGCGTGCTCGACTGGTTCGCGGCGCACCGGGGCGCGGCCGAACAGTTCGACATCAGAAGCGTGTCGGAAGAGCATGGTTGTCTCGGCATAGCCGGGCCAAAGGCGCGCGATGTCTTGCGTCAGATCACGCAATCGCCACTCGACAATGCAAGCTTTCCCTGGCTCTCACAGCGCGACATCGATGTCGCGGGCAAAGCCGTTCGCGCTCTTCGTATTTCCTACGCTGGCGAACTCGGCTGGGAGTTTCACGCGCCCATGGCAAGCATGCCCGCGGTCTACGATGCCGTCATGACGGCCGGCCGGGACTTCGGCATCGAGAATTTCGGGTCATTCGCGCTCAATTCCATGCGCCTTGAGAAAGCCTTCCACGCGAGCAGCGAGCTGACCAACGAGGTGACGCTTCCGGAGGCCGATGTCATGCGTTTCGCGAACCTCGACAAAGGCGTGTTCATCGGTCGCGAAGCGACGCTCAAAAGTGCGAAAAATCCGCTCAAATGGAAATGCGTGGGCCTCGAAGTAGATGCCCACGACGCCGATTGCTGGGGCGGTGAAACCGTCTATTGGAACGGGAGCGTTGCCGGTTTCGTCAGCTCCGGCGGTTACGGCCATCGGGTGAAGAAGAGCCTCGCGTTCGCCTATGTGGATTCCGAGTGTTCAGACGTCGGGACCGAGCTTCATATCGACATCCTGGGGGAGCGCCGACGAGCCAAGATTCTCAACCGCCCGGCGTACGATCCCGCGAACAGCCGGCCTCGCGCCGATGAATGAGCGACGGCATCAGCCCGAATCGAAGGCCTCCAGCACCGGCGCCAGCATTTCGAGAGCTTGCGGCGTCGACGGATCCAAGTGGATCTGAATAGTGGAAGCGCCTTCCGCGGCAAAGGCTCGAAGTGATTCAGCGATGTCGGCTGGCGCGCCCTTCAGTGGTTTGAGCGCCTTGACGTCGGCGTCGGACATAGAGTCTTCCCAATAAGGGATGGAATTGTCGCCCGTTATCAGCACGGAGAACGTGCGAGCAAGCGTCGCCGGGTCCCGGCCCACGTCGACGCACGCCTCATCGATGAGCGGGCGCACCCGGGCGAGATCCTGTGGACTGTTGCCGAGTTCATCCCAGATACCGTTCCACATGTCAGCGTATCGACCGACCAATCTCAGCATCTTGTGACCGCAGCTGCCGATCAGGATTGGCGGGCCATGAGGTCTCGGGCCGCGCGGCTTCAACTCGCACTCGCGGGCGCTGTAGAACCTGCCCTCGAAGTCGACATGGCCGTTCTTCAGCAAGCCGTGGACGATTTGGATGGCTTCCTCGAAGCGGCTGAATTTGTAGTCGAACGGATAGCCGAAAGCATCGTACTCGAACTTCTGATATCCCGCGCCCAATCCCAGTATCAACCGCCCGCCACTGATTTCGTCGACGGTGTCCGCCATCTTTGCCAGCAGGGCGGGATTCCTGAACCCCATGCCGAGCACCAGGGTGCCGAGCTCGACGGTCTTGGTGCACGCCGCCAGCGCCGCGAGCAGCGACCAGCACTCCCAGATGCCTTTCGGCGGCGCATGGTTTGCGGACTCGAAGAGAAAGTGATCGACCAACCACAAGGAGTCGAATCCGATCGCTTCGGCGAGCGTCGCCATGTCACGGATCTGCGCCCAACTGCGCTGGCCGTCGGGCTTTTCGCGGTGAGGCAAGGTAAGCCCGATCTTGGCCGGGCGGGTAGTCTGGTCTGGTTGGGCCGAAACCATGGTTAATTCCTCATGTGGCGTTCGACGCAGCCTCGGCGGCTCGGTTAACGATCCGGCGAAGGACCGGCCCCGTACCGACGGATGATGGCGCGCTAGCCCGCATCCAGAGCCTCCAGCACCGGCGCCAGCTTTTCGATGGTTTCCGGCGTCGTCGGGTCCAGGTGAATCTGAATGTGGGATGCGCCTTCGGCGACGAACGCCCGTAGTGAGTCGGCGAGGTCGGCGGGGGCGCTGTTCAGCATCAGTGGCGTGAGCGGCTGATTGGCGTTGTCGGACGGCGAGTCTTTCCAATAGGGGTTGGGACTGTCGTCGGCCATCAGCACGGTGACCGTGCGGGCAAGCGTCGCCGGATCGCGGCCGACTTCGACGCAGGCCTCGTCGATCAGCGCACGGACCTCGGCGAGCTGTCCAGGACTGTTGCCGGCATAGTCCCAGAAACCGTTCCACATGTCGGCGTAGCGGCCCAGCAGTCTCAGCATCTTGTGGGCCATGCTGCCGATCAGGATTGGCGGGCCTTCAGGCCGCGGGCCGCGCGGCTTCAATTCACAGTCGCGGGCGCTGTAGAACCGGCCCTCGAAGTCGATGTGGCCGTCCTTCAGCAAGCCGTGGATGATTTGCAGGGCTTCCTCGAAGCGGCTGTATTTGTTGTCGAACGGAAAGCCGAACGCGTCGTACTCGAACTTGTGATAGCCCGCGCCCAAACCCAGTATCAGCCGCCCGCCGCTGATTTCGTCGACGGTGTCCGCCATCTTCGCCAGCAGGGCGGGATTTCTGAATCCCGTGCCAAGCACCAGGGTACCGAGCTCGACGGTCTTGGTGCAGGCCGCCAAAGCCGAGAGCAGCGACCAGCTTTCCCAGATGCCTCGCGGCGGATCGTCGTTGTCGAGCTTGAAGAGAAAGTGATCGACCACCCACAAGGAGTCCAATCCAATGGCCTCGCCGAGTTCCGCCATTTCACGAATCTGCGCCCAACTACGCTGACCGTCCGGCTTTTCCATGTGCGGCAACATGAGGCCAATCTTGGCTGGGCGGGTCGTTTGGTCTGGTTGGACCGAAGCCATCGGTCACTCCATGTTGTGATGATCCACACACCCAATTAGGACGGCACGGTAGCAGTAACATACAATCGAATGGCATTGTCATGTATGGACGCCCCCGGTGATGCAAGGAAAAAATTGATCTGAAACGGCGGTAGGGCGGTGTCAGGGGAAAGCGAACCGGCCGGCACAACCCAATAAACGGTAGGGCTTTGTCACAATCTCGATCTTGTCACGTACTATGCCCATCGAAGTAAACCGTCAGGCGGCAACGCAGGCGGCAATGCGCCATGCCGTGAAAGCTTGATCACGACGGTTTCGATGTTCGGCGGCTGAGATGAGATGTCGGCACGTTTTAAAAAGGTTATAGACAGTGGCGTGGATTGAGAGGAAGCGTTGGGCTGAGCCGGGAGATCGGAAGCCTTGCATGGCACGTTCTCGTCGGCGAACGCGAACGTGCGATCCTTCGATGCGATTGTTCTTCCACTTCGCTTGGTGATGCGAGGCGTTGAGGCCCAATTCACGAAATGCTGCCGCATAGGCCCGCCATTTATCGGTAACGATCGTTCGCGGTGCAAAGCCATGCTTCTTCAACAGTTTACGCATCAACTTGAGCGCAGCACGCTTGTCCCGTTTGGCCTGGACGAGGACATCAAGGACTTCGCTGTTCTGATCGATAGCCCGCCACAGATACATCCAGCGACCGCCGATCGAGACGTACATCTCGTCGAGATGCCATTGCGGATGTGCCCGCGGACGCTCTCGTCGCAAAACTCT
>SMVB01349007.1_pt1 | contig 17371 bp, 16 predicted proteins | sample 2456461 | NCBI WGS metagenome assembly SMVB01 (sample SAMN11095934, study PRJNA526329) | marine sediment metagenome | biome: Marine sediment; feature: Surficial sediment; material: Deep marine sediment; isolation source: Hadal surficial sediment | place: Pacific Ocean | collected 2014-05 | depth...
GTTCTATGGCATGAGCCTGGTCTATGCTAATGGAGCTAAACAACAAATTGCCGTCACGGGAGAAAAATTATGAGAAACGGACTATTGTTCTGCCTGCTGCTGAGTTTTTGCCTCTCGGGCCCCGCAGCAGCCAATCTGTTCCTGGTTACAACCAGCGAGGTCCTGGGTTTCGCCGCTCCAGATGCTGATGCACATGACACTTCAGCTATCAATCGCTCTACCATTGACGTTCAAGAGTACTTTAATGAAAAACTCCGTGGGGGTGTTATTGATCGCATTGGCCAGCCCATTGAAGGGTTTGTGCCATTTATGTTCATGCAAGCATTTTCCGGCTTAGTGCTTAAAGACTTTGACGGTGCAGACGCACTTTTGGGCGAGTACAAAATCGTGAATAAGGAACTTGCATTTATTTTGGATGAAGGAGGCCCGATTCACTCCGCTGCCGAAACAATCTCGGAAGAGGGTATGAAGACTGTATTCGCAAACATCCAAAGGCGCACGAATGTGTTGATCACCACAACGGACGAGGTCGATGGACTGCTACTCAATCTGGGTGCGCCTCTAGATCTTGCAGGAACGGAGTGTTTGCCAGAACAAAGGGGTATTGATGCGTGCATCGAGATCTATCAGCCGGTGTGTGCGATCGTAAACGTGCAGTGCGTCACGACACCATGTGATCCTGTGCAGGAGACGTTTGCAAACTCATGCAAGGCATGCATAAACTCGCTGGTCAGTAGTTATACAAAGGGCGAGTGTCCAGTTGATCAATAAACCAAATAAACGTAGAAGCATTAAGCGAACGAGCCGAGACATCCCCATCTTTATAGTTAAAGATTAGATGTTGCATCGACCAGTTGAAGTCGCAACCCTAAGCGGCCATTCACAAGTTTGAAATAGAGATGTAGCAGGGATGATTTCAGTCGCGGGTGGCAAAATTCAGAGGTTTGCGCAACGAGCAGGGTAAATGGCTTGGATAACGGGCTGCTCAATAACTCTGGATTTCTGGCAATGTAGCGTTTATCTTACTTATACGCCAGAACCGGTGGTGCAGCCAAACAGCGTGACGGATAATTTCTGATGGGAATCAATGTCCGTGATACGTTGGTTTTGAGTTCTTCATGCAGTCAGTCTGCTAAATTCTGGCTTAAATGACCATACCCTCGAGGAGACACCAATGCCAAACCTACAGTCAGTTCTCAGGCAGGAGATTCAGAGACTCGCACGCAAGGAGATCCATTCCGAGCTTGAAGCAACAAAGAAGGCAGTTGCCCGGCACCGTCGGGAGATCGCAGAGCTGAAGCGAAGGAACAAGGCTCTGGAACGGACGGTCAGTTACCTGGAGTCTCGCGAGACGAAAAAATTGAAGGCCGGGCCTTCGAAAGCGGAGCCTCCAAAGGGCACGAGATTTTCGGTTCGGTCACTGAAGGCTCAACGGAGGAAGTCGGGGTTGTCCCAAGAGGACTTCGCGCGCCTCGTTGGCGTCAGCAAGACGACGATATACAACTGGGAGAGAGGAAGGACCAAACTGGGCGAGAAACACTTGGCGACATTGGTATCCCTCAGAGGGATCGGAAAACGGGAGGCACAGAAGCGCCTGGCTTTGTTGGAAGAATAGAGAGAAGGGGAAGGAGCAGAGACCCAGGCGGCCTTCTTACCACTGGATTTCATCGCCCGGTTGGCAGTGTTCCGCCATCAGGGTGCGAGCCACTCACTATTCCATGCCTGTCCATCCCAGCTGAACCGTGCCCGTAAATGGCCTTCAGGACGAATTTGCAACCAGTCCAGAAAAGTGACTTCGCAATGAACGACCAGGAAATTACTAAAGGCTTCATCGTCACTTAATAAACCAGCCGGGAATGATTCCAAAGCGGTGCCAGGCGCCTGTGGGTGAGCATAGATCTGGCGAGCATACCGGGGCACTTTCTTCCACAATTGCCGTGTGAGGTCGTTATTGTGATGCTTGCGTGCATGGGAAGTAGCCCGGATCTGGATGCCGCTGGCCGGATCGAAAAACAGCCAGGCGGCCTGGCCGGACTCATTGAGTTCATTTGCTTTATGTGAGCGTTTGTCCGTGTGGAAAACAAGCGTGCGAGACTCCATGTTTACCTGCCGTAACACGACCATTCTCAGTTCGGGTCCAGTTGTGCCGAAAGTGCCGATGACGGGTGTATGCCAGGCGCTATCCGTTTCGCTGGCGCCGGTTTCGAAAGATTGCCAGATTTGCTCAAAAATCTCTTGCAGTTCAGGGGCCATTGCAGATCCTCCAGGCCTGGAGAACCAAGCATAGCCCGTAAGAGCCGTCCCACAAATAGCTCTCTCAGGAAGCTTGGGATAACGCGGCATCATCGGAGTATAAAATAAACGCTACTTTGCCACAAATCTAGAGTTATTGAGTTTTGCGTTTTCTCAGCTATTCATTCAATTCATTCCGAAATTTCACTAAATTTTGCCACCCGCGATTAAATTCGTCCCTGCCACGCCTCTATTTCACGCCAATTCCTGCCTGCAGGACGAAAGACACCGTGCCGCTGTCTCATTGCAGCCGAGCGTTTGAATGGTGGGCTTCCTTCAACAAACCAGCTTGCGGCGGGGCTCGACTTTCGGGTAGTCCAGCAACTTCCGGTGCAGGGATGATCCTGTTCAGGTGGGCGAGTATCTTCTTGATCACCACCGGGTCTTCAATACTGGCTATGACCTTGACGGCACCACCGCATTCACTGCACGTTTCAATATCGATATTGAATACCCGCTTCAAGCGCTGGGCCCAGGTCATTGACGCCCGACGCTCCGCTGGCGTTTGCTCTTGTGTTTCATCACACGCACTGATCTTCCTACTTTTACCCCGCTTGGCCGGCGTCACCCGTGCTCGATATTTGCTATTCGGTGCGAACACACCGTTATAGTAAGTGAGGTTGACTCTTGGCCTGGGCACCAGGGCGACCAGCCTTGATATAAAATCCAGTGGTTCGAATAGAATGTGAGTCGTACCATCGCTGTGCAAAGTGGCAGATCCAGCGCGGCGCGAACGGCAATTGTCAACGCACGAAACAGGCTTGCAAGCACCGGCTGCGCTCACTTCGATCAGCGCTCTGAAAAGATTTGCAGAACAACTTTCCTCCGCCCTTGATTATCGGTCCTGGCTGGTGGAAAGTATATTCTCCCTGGCCGACGCAGCGGCTCTACCCTACATGGTGAGGGCCCGTGCGCTGCTATTGTCGTCATTGTGGGACAGGCATGATGGTGTCGCTGAATGGCTGGATCGCGGCATCGAGAAAGTATCACGATTACCGCTCACGGATAGTTTTGGATCACAGTCTTTTCATGACATGGTGTCCGGCTATGCCAGCCTGGAGGAAGCTGCAATCAAAAAATCGGTATTTAGCTCTATCTAATATGCAGGCGATAGGCAATCAGCCCGCTGATCACCATGGGCACGGCGAAAATATAAAAATTGGCAGACATATCCAATTAATGAGCTCATACGTCGTAATGTAATCAAGGTATAGATCACCTGCATTGTTATGGCATGGCGGGGCTGGTGCCGAAGAAATATGAGATACCGAGCCGCGGAAATCTCGAGATCATTGCCTTGGTGGAACGCACTTCCCTACCGGTCGGGTGCACCAGGGATCGGTTGAGATTTCCCAGTCGTTTTTCTTGGGTGGGCGAGGTGAGGTTGCTTGTGCCGCTCCGGCTCGAGGCAAACTGCCCCTATTCTAAACGGCGTGAAACATAGCGGTTGCCACTGGGGAAGAAAAAGATGAGATTTCCGTCCTCAAATCGATAAGGAATTTCTTCGACGACGCCCTGTGTCAGGAAATTCTCCTTCTCGTCGTTAGGCCGCCAATGCAACTGCATCCATTGAGTGATCACAATCTTACCGTCTTCGATAACATATGGACCAGAATTGGCGTTTGCGCTCGGAGCGGCTTGGTCCCCGATGTTAAAGATCGTGTTACCTATGAAATAGCTAGGAGTAATAATCATCAACCCGGTCATGTCATGTTCTTTGCCGTTGATATTGTAGTGTGTTGTCTGCCAGGTGCCGTATAGGCGATCATCCGAAGTCTTTCCCTCGTCAGCCAGTGTGACAAGCACAACAATAGGCAAAATAATTATCGACACTATCAGCGACACAAACGAACTGCGATTCTTCAAAACACTCACTTGTTTCACCTCCCCAAATTCACATTAAATAGCCATGGTATTTTTTGGAAACAGTCCCAAAGACACGTTATCTGCCAACCATCAACACTGCAGCGTCAGCTGAGCAAACTTAATCAGAGACTCCCTCGTGTTCGACATAGATCGGGCTCGACCACGCAGTTGCACCATCTACCTGCTGCACACGCACCCAATAGGCTGCTGTTTCGCCTGACACAGGTTTTTCTTCCACCCAGCTAAACTGAACCCTCGCCGGATATTTGGTCGCGATCTTTCGTAATACGATTTCGCGATCAACGCCATCGAGTGGGTAAATCTTGTCGTCAAAGGTTAGTTGGTTCAGAGGAATTGAAAACTTTATTTGCTTTTTTTTGATGCCTGCCGAACCGAATTGACTACGCGATCGATAGTTGGCTTCAAAATTCAGCACGGAGTGTTCCGATGTCGTGATATCCAATATCACACCGTCTTCATCGCCGGCAGTCATTGTATCGAACACCACCAGTCCCTCGCCCTCCTGCAGCAGAACCTCTGTGGGAAAGTCCAGGCGATAGGGAGCGATGCTGGAAATCGTCCCTTTATCCAGCCTGATCTGGCCTGACCACAGCGTTTGTCTTCTCCGTTCCCTCGAAGCGGCCCCCCGCCAGATTACCTTCACTCTGGTAAGTTCGACGCCCGTCTCAGTGGATGCATCGTTCGCTTCACGGTGACGGTAGACAACCTTGGTACCCTTGAACAGTTCGACTCGCTCAATACCAGCCGTACCAAATACATCAACTGAGAACGTCGCATTTCCCGCTACCTTTATTTCCTCTCCAAGCCAGTGCTTACCAGCCTTGAACCGCAAATAAATCCGTTCTCCAGTCGTCCCGTACACTCGCCTCTGTTTGAAAGCTTCCCAAAGTCCCTGGCGACTTAGATCTCGTGCAAAGGTACAGGTTATCCCGCCATGGACTGCAAATAACTGACTACCAGGGGGGGAGTCACCGAGCTTTCCAAATACGTCGTCGCTGCTGGCGGTAAATCCCACCTTTAGGCCACGATTCAGCGCCTCTCTCAGAAACCACTCAAATTGCCCGTGACCCGAATAAACCTCAATGAAGGGCATAAACTCGCTGTTATAGAAATCAAGGTTTGCCCGCCGCCCACCAATATGAGGCATCAGAAAAACATCGTCCGAATCCAGCGAAGCAATCAGGGAGTCCATAACATACCGGTCTGTATCAGCACTGTATCCGCGCAAATCCGGTTCGGCATAGCCGCTGCGAAAAAGGGTCTGCCCCTCTTCCAAGTAAATAACATTGTGGTCGCCACCTCGACCCGTTGTAGCCGACCATTCATAACCGGGAAAGGCAACGAATCTACCTGGCAAGTTGAATTTCGCAGACGTATCCTGGATTCCATCCCAGGTCTCTTTGGTAATATGGAAGTCATTTACCGCCCATGACATAAAATCGATACCTGCAAACCCATAGGCATACGAGGCGTACTGATCCAGGTTTGCTGAACCTCGAATATGCTGACCATGTAAATCACCGCAGTAATGCCTTAAGTCCAGCGTTGACCTGGCGACCATCAGATTAGACTGAGCTGACAAGTCTCCCCGTTCAACATCCCTTACGGTTACCCTGTACTCACCTGGTTGCGAAGTCCTGACGCCTTCGAAGCGATGGTATCCCGCGTCGCGCTCGGTAAAGGTATAGGTACGGGGAAGCCCCGCCAGCCCCTCCGCCTCAATATCTATGGTGCCAGTGTACGAAGTCGAAGGATTGCCCCATTTGTCCTTTGCCTTGACCAGAAGCCAGGTCTCCTCGCTCGCGCTGCGCTCCGACGGCCACAGAACCTCAAGTTTTGCTGGCCCCGAGCTGACAATACGGATTCGCGGAGAATCGAGAAGCCTGACGGGTAGCACCGAGTTCAACGGGTCAACCATAAACCGAAATTCACTTTCGAGGTGCGGCGTTATGGTGGGGGCCCGCGATCCTGGACCACCGCCACTACGATCGCCAAGCGTGATGGTGACGCCATCCCCCTCCACTAGATCACCTTCCCCCACTGTAATCACCAATCCACCCCAATAAGGCCGAAGACCGGCATGACGGGGATTAAAGTGGATTTCAAGTTCTACATCACCGCTGGAACGGGCCGTGACAAAATTCGCACCCGTTGGATCATTGGTCTGGAATTTTCCCCAATCCGCTACTGCGTTGAACAGCAGAAAAACTCGACCGCCATCGTCGACACCCATTTTGCCAACGTGATAGGTCAACACCCATGTGCCCATTTCACCTGCTTCGATATTCAGGTCCTCAGAATCGAATGTTCCGTAACCGTATATTTCCCGGTTCTTATCCTTTCCCTGAGGGCCAAGATCGAGTTCGTATTCTCCCGACACCGGTGTGGCTTCTGGTGTTTCCGCCTTGCCGTGACCGGGCGTCATCAGCAATACAGAAAACGCAATGATGGAAAATGCAATTATGTGTTCAAGCTCCTGTATCTAAGGTACGCCAGCGTCTGCAAAAAGGAAGGCAGGTATTTGGCTATACAGTACCCACGAATTGGCTTCGCTTGTTCCATTTTGACGGAAAGCGATTCAGCATTGCCCGTCGTCATGAAGGCTGCTACTTCCTTACCCAGAACGATATTATTTGCGAGGCCTCGACCGTTACACGCCTGAATCGCAAGAACACCATCCTGCAAGTCATAAACTTTGGGTAAAAGGGAAAGGTTAAGCCAAGCTGTTCCGCGCCAAAGATATTCGATTGATGGATTCCGAACCGCAGGGAAATGACGGTGTAATCTTCGACTGGCTTCTTTGAACAGTCGGCCCTTGTTACGATTTACGAGAATGTCAGGGAAAGCGGCGATGAGTCTCCCTGTGGCGTCATACCGTGCTGTGAACATATAGGGATGCTTATCGGTAAAAGCCCCGCCCTCATGCAATACCAGAGCCCGGTCTTCATCGGTAAACCGGGTCGTTGCATACTCATAAACCTGAAATGGCAGTGCAGTCCGCCTCATCGCCGGGTGTAGTGCTGAATTGCCACCGTTCGCCGACAGCACGACCCGTTTTGCATCAACGTATCCATTATCAGTAATCACACGCCACCGATCGCCGCGACGTTCCAGATTTGTCACAGGGCTTCTAGAATACAGGGCTGCACCCTGACGCATTGCCGCGTCTGCCAAACCTCGACTGAATGCCAGGGGGTTTAAGGAACCACCATCGGCAAACCGCATTGCGCCGCAGTAACGGGGACTTCCAAGACTCCAAGCTGTTCTTTCTTTCTCGAAATATTCTACGGTGTACCCTCTGTTTTGCCACTGGCGGGCGCGTTTGCGTAGCTTGCCTGCCAAGTTTAGGTTGTGCGCCGGGGTCCAGAAACCATCTCTCTTTGCATCGCAGGAAATACTAAGGGCGGAAATAAGATCAAAACACTGGCCTGCGGCTGAACCAACCAACTTAATAAGTCGCCCACCCCATTCCTTACCGAAATTACGTTCGATCTCGTCTGGGTCGTGGTTAATAAAATCCGGCGCAATCAATCCGCCGCTTTTTCCGGTCGCTCCACTCCCCGGCTCCTTGGCCTCGATGACCGCAACGGAACATCCTGTCTCCGCCAAATGGAGCGCCGTGGATAGCCCGGCGACTCCGGCCCCGACAATCGCGATATCCGCCTCGTTGTCTCCATGCAGCCTCTCAAGTTTTGGCCCGGGCGCCGATGTGTGCTCCCATAAGGTCGTGTCAAGAGTTGGATGTTGGTCGGATACATTCTGCGTCATTCGTATGAATATCCTAAAATAAACGAACCATTGTCACGGTGTCTGAAGGAAGGTGATCAGGGGCGCTTTTTTCCGCCCCCTACTCGATCGGCAGCTTACTCAGATTTCCAACCAAGTGCTTGAGTAGTGAGACCAATTGTTCAAGTTGCTCCTGGTCAAGCCCTTCTACGGATCTTTGCCACTGGCGGCTACCCAGACGCATCACTTTTTTTGCCAAGTCACGTCCAGCCTGTGTCAGTTCGACATTCGTATGTCGATTGTCATTTTCGTCCAAATTTAACGTAACCCACCCCTCCTTTCTCATACGCTCGACTGCACGACTAACCGTTGATCGCTTCATCAAGCCGAATTTGGAAAGGTCGCGGATATTGATGGGGCCTGTCCGCATCAGAATTGTGAGTAATCTGTATCTCGTGCGGTCTACGCCATGCTTGGCAATGGCCTTATCCAGATCATCGTGATATGTATAATCAGCATGGGCTATGAGATAGAAAGGTGAACTAAAGAGATCGAATTTTGGATCTGCCGGATCGAAATGCCCCGGGAATTTTTTGAATTGTCTATCGCTCATAAAAAATCCTGATCACGCTCATTTTTATCCACATATTCCCTATCTGCTCTGTTCAGCTTGATTTTGTGCAACGGCCTGCTGCTTCATTGAACCACGAGTAAGCAGAACAAAAAGGATGCATAGAAAAAGGGCAACCGGTGTGTTCATAATCATCGGCAGTGACATCTCCCTTACGCCAACAATCGTCACCGCGATATAAATGGCCGTCCCTTCCTGCCTGATCATATGTTCAACGCATACGGCAGTTCTTTCTTTGGGCGTAAGGGCCATGACTTTGCTCAATAACATCGCCGCACCCAGCGCCAAAACATTCATGGCAAGTGTAATTCCAAACAAACTGGCGAAGTGCTGACGCAGAACGGGAATCTGATCGACCAGAATGAACCCGAAAGCAATGACCAGAACCGAGGTTCCAACCAGTTTCACAGTACCCTTTGCCTTGATCGCTATGTCAGGCTTGAGAGCGCGCGCCAACACGCCAAGACTTGCAGGGATGAGCGTAATACTAAAAATCTTCCAAATAAATCCAATAAGAGGAATATCGATTTGCTCTTCCACGCCCATGAAATATAGCAACGCAAAATGCGCGTAAAATGGAACGACGATTATATAGATCATGCTGACGACAACGCTGAGGGAGAGCGAGAGAGCCAGGTCACCCTTTGCAAGGTCCGTCATCAGATTGGATAACATGCCCCCAGGGCAGGTGGCCAAGAGAATAAACCCGACAGTCAAAGCCGGAGTCGGCGCGAACAAGACAGCCAACGTAGTGCCAACCAGAGGCGGGATGACCAACATACTTATGAGGCCCACGATGAAGGCGCGATGATTGCTAATAATCCGACGGAAGTCGTCAATGGTGAGACTGAGCCCCATTGAGAACATGATCAACCAAAGTGACCCGGGCAGCAAAATACTATCTATAATCGACATCAAGCAGCCCCTTATTGGTCAATGGCTCAAACTGATACCCCACCGCTTTGCACCAGAGCGGCGTGATAATTGCCTCTAATTCAAGTGGTTTCACCCGACCGGCTCGATCGAAAGTTTGCAGGCGCCGTTCCGTTGAATCGCCCGAATGCTGGACTGCGCATTCTCAAGATCCGTGTCAACGATCCGAGCACATACATTAGCCTTTATCCAACCGAACGGCATCAGCATCCGGGCCCCGGGCCCGTAAAACAATCCGACGTCAAAGAAGTTCCCTGGCGGTAAGCCCTTGACGGAACCCGCCGGAACACAGGCCAGTACTATGTCACCAACTTCGGGATAAGAAGTCGCATTTTCCAATGGCACTTTGCTTCCTGACAGTGCGGCAGGTAACACATGGGCAGGCAGAGGACAGGACAATTCAGGCCCTGTCCAGATCGCGTGCATGGCATCAAAAGTCAGCCGTTCTTGCGCGAGCCGCCAAAGAAAGTCCGTCGACTTCGGCGCTTTGTCATCTAACAAGTCGCACCGCACGGATAATTTGGATACGGGCTCTGTAAAAATAATTTGTCGCATAATTGGTCCCGTCATGTGTGCCACCGCATGAATTCGGCAAAATCTGCTGCAATTCGAATACTCACTTGTAACGAACACCGCCTTTGATGACCACATGGACGCGTTTCAACGCTCCGATATCAGCCAGGGGGTTGCCGGCGATAACGATCACGTCGGCAAGCTTACCCTCTTCAATGGTCCCCAACTCATCTTCCAGGCCCAGTGCCTCAGCACCATTGCGGGTGGCCGCAATAATGGCGTCCATGGGGCTCATCCCTTCTTCAACCATATAACGGTATTCCAATGCATTGGGGTCTTCCTGTTGAAAATTAAGAAAGGAAGGTGTGTCCGTGCCAAGCGAAAACTTGGCTCCCGCTTTGATGAATCGCCTCATGTTCTTATGGGAGATCACCCGGTTGGCCTGAATTTCGTTATAGGCTGGACCGGTCAGCCCAAATATATCCCCTTCCTCACTATGACCTTCTAATGTAGCTGCGCTACTTTCATAAATCGGCAGGCCCGATTGAGCAGGCGCGCTCTTGTTGTAAAGCATCTTGTCGCGGTAGCGCATGAGAAGACGGTATTCCTTGGGCTCCATCGACATGATGTAAAGGGATTCACTGAAGCGATGCGGGTCTTCCGCATGCTCAGCGCCGGTTACCATAACGCGCAATAACGTATCGACGATGACGCCCTTTTCTACATAGCCGCGAATGATGTCTTCATCGATAAGAACATGCCCATAGAAAGGGTGTTCAAGCGTATCAACATCAAAATCCAACATCCGACGCAGCCCTTCATTATGGGGTCCTGCGTGCACATCAATGATTTTGCCGTATTTATGGGCCCTGTTAATAATATATTGGAGCTCCTCATCCGTAAAATCGTTCTCGCCGTCATAAACGGCATCGGACATATAAAGTTTCCAATAGTTGAATTCAGGGCCGAGAAAAGGCTCCGTTCCTTCTTTTACATCGTCTATCACATTGTATGCGAAGTCGTTTCGTATCCAATCCACTGCTTCTTCGGGCGTATTATTGTCCTTGATGTAACTTTGAAAATGCTTTTCGCTCATGAACAAAGCTCCGCCAAGAAAGATCCGGGGGCCTGCAATTTCACCGGCGTCGATTCTTTTCTTTACGGGAAGGATACGTTTGGAAGGACCGCTGGTCTGCCGCATGCTGGTCACGCCTTGCATCAGATATACATATGCCCGGTGTGGCATCCGGGAGAACGTCTCCTCCCACCGTTCGCGCAAGATATCCAGCGGCAGATCGGCCGTCGGTGCTGGATAGAGAGGGTTCAGCTGAATATGCTGATTGGAGTTAATTATGCCCGGCATCACAGTCATGCCTTCGGCATTGATCACCTGGGCCCCTTCCGGAATTTTGACGTCTTCAGATCGGCCGACTTTCGTTATCTTGTCGCCCTCAATCACAATCGTGTAACCAATTTTTGGGGAGGCGCCCGTGGCATCAATGAGCAATCCTCCGACGATTGCAATCGGATGGGTCGGCACAAACGGCGGTTCCTGAGGCCCCAGAATAGCAGGCAGCTTCTGCTCCTCTGCCATCACCTGGCCAATTGACATCAGCCCGATTACGAAACTTATTAGCAATGATAATACGGCCTCGCGGCCATGTTGCTTGAACATAATATTTCTTTCCTTCTCAGTGCATGCACCATTAGAGAACATCACAATTTTGCGCGGGTACACACTATCGATTACCGGACCAATCGCCCATCAGCAATGACGTGCCGAACATCTTTCAGGTTTTGTATATCGGTAAGGGGATTCTTCCCAACAATAAGGATGTCTGCAAGCTTCCCCTTTTCCAGGGTACCTAGTTTGTTGCTCATGCCCATGATCTGAGCGCCGACACGCGTTGCAGAAGCCAGGATATCGCGGTCGGAAAGTCCTGCATCCTTCAAGAAGCCAAGTTCGACATAATAGTCATCCGGATATCGACGTTCATTCTCAAAGGGGATATCGGTCCCAACCCCGATACGAATACCGGCCTTGTGAGCCAATCGCACCATCTCAATATGTTGGTCGTGATCAATTGGAAATCGGCGCGACATCGTATGATAGAAGCCACCGGCAGGGATTCCTGCCGGCGGATATCCTGATGCGATCACATTGTAAAAAGCGGTGAGCGTCGGTACAAAACCGGTATCATTTTTGGCCATTACCTTGATGATGTCCGGGTTGAGATTAAGCGGGTGCTCAATACTATCTATACCGGCCTCGGACGCCCAGGTCGTGTATTTCCCATAGGAGTCAACCGTGGCCAGGATACCAAGTTCATGCGTTTCTTCTACCGCTGCTGTCACTTCTTCCCGCGTATAAGGTGCCGTTAGTTTGATCCAATCCGCGTGCATGCGGAACTGTTCCCGCACCGCGAGCCGCCAATCATCAGCTCCGTTAGCAACCCGCACCCGGCTGCTACCCTCGAGGCTTTTGGGCCGTCCCGTTGCTGTTGAGGTGATTTCATCGCCGTGACCGCCACGGGACACAATAAGTTGGCCGCTCCACAGAATCCGGGGACCATCAACAAGTTGCCTGTCGACGGCCTCTTTAAGCCGCAAAGCGACATCATTGCGTGTGCCGACATCCCGCACTGCCGTAATACCGGCATCAAGTAATTGCCCGAGAAGGAGTGTGCCACGTATGGCAGCCGCAGCATCCGAATCCCGATAGTGGGAAAAATCGTCGCCCCGTTGCTGAGTAAAATGAATATGGAGATCGATTAGTCCGGGAAGGATGAAAAGCCCGCTCGCGTCGATCCGTTCATCGATTTTTGCTGGAAGGGTGATATCCGCACGCCGCCCGACTGCCTGAATGCGGTCGCCCCTAATAATCACGATAGCATTCTCTACCGGTGTGCCCCCCAATCCATCAATCAGCGTCCCGCCTTCAATAACGACGATGGGATCGTTTGATGTATCGCGAGGAGGAAGAGGAACCGCCCTGGTGTCATCCGTTGTGCGCCAGCCATCTTCTTGCGCCGCCGCACCAACCGGTAGCGCTGACAGTATCAGTATTAAGGCCGAAGTGAAATGTAACGATTTTATCCACATGAACCCAAACCTCCGTTTCGAAATTCCGGTTGCACTTGGTAACACCGCGGCCTGTTAAAGATCCAGGCCGCGGCACCATTCCGCACGAGCTTTAGTAATTGAAGCGGAGCGTCGCGCCGTACATTCGGGGATCGGCATAAACAAGCCGGCCCGAAAGGAAGGTGGAGTCACCACCGAAAGATGTGGACAAATAAAGTTTGTCAGTCAGATTTCGGCCCCAGACTGAGACCTCCCACTTTCCATCTTCCGACGCAAGGCCAGCCCGTAAACCGAGCAGACTATAGCCAGACTGGGCGTCTGCAATATTGTTTGGAAGTGCGAATTCAATCTTGGACCGATAGGTGTAATCGACGTTAAGAAAGGGCTTGAAACTCCAAAACGTGGTATTTGGCCTGTAGGAAGCCATAAGCGTGCCGGAAAAAGAGGGTGACTGAACCGGTGTAAACCCTTCAAACTCCCCGGTCTTTATTTCGGCCTCCATAATATTGACGCCGGCCCGCAAACTAAACTCATCAGTGGCATACCAAAATACTTCGGCTTCAACGCCGTAGACTTCGGCATCACCCGCATTTGCCAATACAATAAGACGAATGCCTTCGCGGTCTACAGCTGTAGTCGCCTGGAAATCCTGCCAGTCGTAATAATAAGCAGCAGCATTGAACTGAAGTTTGCCATCGGCCAACGTTGACTTCATACCCAACTCATAGGCCCATAAAGTTTCCGTTTCGAAGGGGGCCGATTGTTGTGGCGAAAAGGAAATGGTCGCGGGAAAACCAGGCCCCTTGAATCCACGGCTGACGCTGAAGTAAAAAAGCCTATCCTCATCGGGCGTCCAGTCGATCCCAATCTTACCGGTTGGCTCGCTGGCGTCTACGGTATCTTCAAACAAGGGAATGGGAACCGGGCCGGGGCCGACAATACTGCCGGAATAGTGGAAAAATCTTTCTTCATCTGTGTAACGGAGTCCACCAATCAGCTTGAATTGGTCGTTCAACTGGTATTCAAGATGACCGAATACGGCCACATCTTCTGTTTCCTGATAAAAGGTGGAATCAAAAAAGCCTGAAAATAGCCTGTGGTCGCGAAAGTCGAAAACAATATTATCGTCGATTTCATCTTTGCCGTAGTAAACACCCAAGACCCACTGCAGTTTGCCCCAGCTGTCGTCGGACGCCAGGCGCAACTCCTGGGTCAAAACATCAATTTCCAGTTGCCTGAATGTATCATCCAGAAGAAAAGGAACGCCATTGCTGAAACCAAAAGATCGGTCCATGTTGCGATAGCCCGTAACAGACGTAAGCACTGTGCGCCCCAGGGTCCAATTCATCGTGTTGCTGACGCCCCAGGATTCCACATCGTCAATGTTTCCAAGTGTGAAGTTTCCGAACACAGTACGGGGAGGCTCATCAGGATCAGAAAAAGCAATGAGTTCGCCGGTTACCGGTTCACCGCCATTTCCGGTTCTAATGATGGCAAAGGACGCGCACTCTTCTTCATTACGAATGCCTGTTGTGACATATGAACACGGTACGCCCGGATCCGTTCTGAGTGAGGTCCCTGCATGTTTATAGCCCAGGGTTTCCGAGTTACCCCACCCGAAATCCGCGACAAAGTGAAGGTCGAAATTATCCGATGGTGTCCACAGGAGGGAGCCGCGGGCGGCCTGTCGCTCGACCTCGCCATTGTTCGAATCCACGTCACCAGGCTGAATGCCTGTTATCAATGTTTGCCACCCATTTCTCGTGATCGATTTAACGGCCAAGCGTGCGGAAAGATTTTCTGACAGACCGCCGCCAACAGCAGCCTCAATGTCGATGAGGTTTAAACGCCCATAAGTCACTGAGAAAGAGGAATCAAATTCCTGAGTTGGTTTCTTGGTGATGAAGTTAATCGCTCCACCCGTAACATTGCGACCATATAGCGTTCCCTGTGGTCCTTTCAGAATCTCAACTCGTTCCAGGTCGAACATCTGAAAGGTCATCATGGCGATCGATGGCAACGGGACCTGGTCGATATACGGCGTCACAGCGGGATTTTGGTTACTCTCATTGTTATTCATGCCTATACCGCGAAGGGCAAAAATCGGATTCCCGGCGATCCCTTTGCTCACATACATTCCCGGCGTGTAAGCTGCGAGATCTGCCGGTTGTTCAATCCTGAGATTGTCCAACTGCTCACCGGTAAGGACGGAGATCGAGATCGAAATATCCTGAAGGTTTTGTTCACGTCGCTGCGCCGTGACTATAATTTCCTCTATCTCCGCTGACTGAGCCATCGCCGTCGTTACCACAGCTCCACCAATAAACGAGGCAGACAGGATCGTCGATAAAAGAAGCCTGGTAAAACTGCCCGCTAGGCACACGGGTTTGCAATTTTTCAGTCCCTTATCGAGACCTTTACATAAACGCATGACTCATCTCCTTTTTAATTGTCAAATTCAGTATAACCGTTTTCACGTGATTATGGTTATAATTATTTATAATGAAACTATTGTTGGGCAATTCCAGGGGATTGTTTGGCCGTTATGGGGATTGAGTGGAGCCACAGAGCTGCGTTCGATTGCGAGCAAGATGGACATCGGCTCATCGAAGAACATGAGGAGTTATATGAAGCTTTGGCAAAACGGGATGCCCGGGCAGTTCGTTCGGCTACGAAAGAGGAAGAATCGAATCTTCTGTCCCTGGCCAGGGATGAAGGATTTTCGATTCGTGCTTTCGATTATCTGACCGAAACTACTGGTGAGCAAATGATTAGCGTGCTTTGATTGCTTAATATATAAAATGGAATTCCCAGTATCTTCACCGGGCAAGACACCAACAAATAGTTTACGATGCCATTACTAATCCAGTTAAATCTAGAACTCAAGAAGATTCCTGATGAGTGAAATTAGTTATAGAAATGCACGTTATCCTGTTCGCGCGAGTTTTGCCGAAGCTCATAATCGTTATTGGAAACGACTAGCCGCCCCCGGGACCTGGTTGACAGGTACTGAACGTGTCGCCGTGGCGAAAGAAGTTCGACAGGCACACAGTTGCGAATTATGTATTCAACGCAAGGCAGCCCTGTCTCCTTACCAGGTTGACGGCACGCATGATACGGTTACCGGGCTATCCAATACGATGGTCGAAGTCATCCATCTGGTGACCACTGATTCTGCCCGTCTGACCAAAGCCTGGTTTGATGGAATAATGCAGCAGGGACTCAGTGCGGAACAGTATGTTGAAATTATCGGCACCCTGGTGGAAGTATTTTCAATTGATGAATTTTGCCGTGCGCTGGATATCCCTTTCAATGACTTGCCGGAACCACAACCAGGTGAACCAAGCAAATATCGGCCCACAAATATCAGGGAAGACGGCGATGGCACCTGGGTGCCATTGTTGCCAAACGTGGTCGATTCTGGTCCCGAATCGGATTTGTGGGAAGGTCGTACTGGCTACGTAATTCGCGCCCTTAGCCTGGTCCCGGATGAAGTCCGCCATATGCTGGACCTGCTATATGTCCATTATCTGGATGTCAATCAGATCTGGAATGTAAAAGATTCACCCCAGGGTACCTTAAGCCGCAGTCAAACCGAGGTCGTAGCCGCACGAGTGTCCGCACTCAACGGCTGTTTTTACTGAACTGCCTCACATGCCGTGATGCTCCGTGAGAGTATCGAATATGCAGGAGATTCCATCGATCTGGAGGGTCTGTCTGACCCAGGGTGCACCCAAATTGAAGGGATACCGCATTCCGAGGCCTTGCTGCGATTTGCCAATGCGTTTATGGGCAACGATACCGATTTGCTTGCCGAAACACGCGAGACACTTGCAAAGGAAATAAGCCCGGAGGCGTTGGTTGATGCCGCCGGTATTGCTTCGAACTTCCAACGCTTGGTGAGAATTGCCGACCCGACAGGAATACCGTCCGATGACATCATGATGGTCTTGCAAGAAGATCTGTGCGAAAAACTCGGCCTCAATGAATATGTTTCAGCAGCAAACTCAAAGGCTCCGTCCTGGTTTAAACGCCTGGTCATCCGGCTTGTCGGCATACCGAAGTTTAAGAAAATTCTGAAAGAAAAAAACAGCTGATTACCGGCCGGTTATTGAAGGGCTGGCGGAAGAGGTGTCCGCCCAACCTCTGTCCGGGATTATCCTATCCAATCATATATTCACGTTATTGGTGTGCCAGTATTAATGAGGAGTAGCTTGATGAATATTTTTTATCGAAGACAATTATTCCTTGCAATTCTGATGCTGACAGGTCTTTCTATCTCGTTACCAGCCGCCGCTGCCACCTCAA
>SMVB01207657.1_pt1 | contig 17370 bp, 15 predicted proteins | sample 2456461 | NCBI WGS metagenome assembly SMVB01 (sample SAMN11095934, study PRJNA526329) | marine sediment metagenome | biome: Marine sediment; feature: Surficial sediment; material: Deep marine sediment; isolation source: Hadal surficial sediment | place: Pacific Ocean | collected 2014-05 | depth...
CATCTTTGAACGGGCCTCAATCGACGAACCCTCAACATAGCTGTGCTATGCCTCGGGTTTTTCTCAATCGTTCCGTCCAAATCCAACCCAAATCTTGGCGCGAAATTGTTCAAGTTACTTTCCCTCAGGTCCTTACAAAGGAGGGAAGTGAAAAACCCCAGAAGTTACCCACACGATTTGGAGAAGAGCCTTTTTTTTATGGTAAAACTCTTGAGGCGGGTTCTAAAAACCCTCGAACTTTAATACCGGGAGGTGGAGGAATCTCGGATATCCTCGAAACAAGGGAATAGAAGGTTATTCCCGAGTTTCCCGAACTAATCTCTTATAAATCATTTTTCGTCCGATTAAAATAAGGAGGACCGATAGCCCTAATGTGATGGGGACAAACACGCCAGAGGCGAATGACGCGCTCGAGATCCAGCCTAGTTCTTCCAGAGCCTTGAACACGTAACTCCCGAGGCCGCTCAGATAATACGAAATAACGATGACTGATAATCCCTCGACCGTGCGTTGGAGAATGGCTTGGCTCCGGGTGGTTTTATCCATGCTGCGCAAGAGTTGTAAGTTCTGATCCTGGAGTGCCAAATTTTGATCTTGGAGTTGTAGCTCGACCTTGGTGCGGATCACCGCAATGGAGCCTTGGAAATCATTCACCAACGCATTGATTCGCTTGACTAACTGCTGGTAGCCATCGGCCACGCCAATGGTTTTCCCATCCACGTATTCGGATATCTGGCGGCAACCTGGTATCGTGTGTTCTTGAAGCGAGACTAAGTTTGCTCGAATGATACGGTCGTAGGGCACAGAGGCAGAGAGCCGAAATCGCATGGACTCTGCCAGACGACTGACTTTCATAAAATCTTGCGTGAGCACAGTGAGCCAGTGCTGGAGCTTTTCCGGCCTAGAGGCTTCTATCTCCGTGGTGATCAAACCGCGTTGGTAGAGATGGCGTTGTTCAAACTGATGCACTTGGTCGATGGACTGGGCAAAAGCCTGAAGCGGGAGTAGGATCAAATGTGTATAATTTTCAATGGCCACGAGCGTATCGATGGTTCGAGCCAATTGATTGAGCAACACATCAAACGACGGTGACATGACGAGATAGCGTTCGCGTTGATAGTCATCCGGGGTAAAGGTGGTCATCACGGAAATATCATGTCCGAAAATACGGCTGCCATAAACCTGAGGGCCGGGCATGGTATTTTTAACTTCCTCAACCGTGAGGGTGGTGTGCGGCAAGACCAAGATGTCCAAGGCATTGACTTGAATTCCCAAGGGCGACAAGGGCATTGCATAGTCAGGAAACATGAGCGGCCCGAATTCGAGGGGTTTTAATTTATCGTCAGGCATATGCCACACCTGATAACTGTAATATTCGGTGTGAGCCTCCCATGTGACCAACAATCGATCGCCATTCGGCGCCACTTTGGCCCCATGGCCAAACTTTTCATGAATGACGGTATGCTCTTCGGGGATATCTAGACATTGGAGCAGTTGCTGAAACTCTTGCCGGCTTTGCGGCCGATCCATGGGTGGATTGGCCATCCGATGCGCGATGTGGTGGATATGCGCAGGCACATCAAACCATTCTTCCAAATATTTTTTGGCGGGTTCGTGAAGTTGCCGGAGGAAACTGTTGGTGGATGCTGGTTGTTTGGTGCTCATGGTCTTTTGCTTCACGGGATATCGCCAGTCATTTCCTTAGACACGTTCTACCCAATCCCTCCGAAGGGATCAAGGGGAAAAGGGTATACCTGTTTTTGAGAGCATGGGAAATTAACCGTGCCTGAGGGGTTCATGGATGCCCCACGGGCCTTGACTGGTGAAATTGGTCTGACTAGAGTTCCATCTTTTCCATCAAAAACATATCTATTCTAATCGAGTCATCAAAAAAAAGGTATGCTAAATCATGAATGATGTGTGGAAATCTCCAGCCGTGACTGAAACCAACCTGGCCAACCTTGGCCAGAAGCGGCAAGGCAAGGTGCGCGATATATACGATTTGGGCGATTGCTTGTTATTGATTGCCAGCGATCGGATTTCGGCCTTTGATGTCGTGTTGCCGGAAGGCATCCCTGGCAAAGGCTATGTGCTCACACAACTGTCAAAATTTTGGTTTGAACGTTTATGGCAAGAAGGGGGTTTAGTGCCGCATCACTTGAGGACGATGAATCCTGATGAGTTCCCTGATTCGTGTAAACCCCATGTGGACATGTTGGCAGGCCGCAGCATGATTGTGGAAAAGGCCGAGCCGTTGCCGGTGGAATGCATCGTCCGCGGCTATCTGTCCGGGTCAGCGTGGAAAGAATATACAAAGCAGGGCACTGTGTGCGAACAACCCTTGCCTACGGGTTTACGGGAATCGGACAAATTCACCGAGCCCCTGTTCACACCTTCGACGAAAGCCACCGAGGGGCACGATGAAAATATTTCGTTTGAAAAAATGAAAACCATCATTGGCGAGCAGTTGGCCGAACAAGTCAAGACGGTCAGTCTCACGATGTATCAACGGGCAGCGGCATTAGCCAAAGAGCGTGGTATCATCATCGCCGATACGAAATTTGAATTTGGGCTGCATCGGGACACGAAGCAGCTTTTGGTCATCGACGAGTTGCTCACCCCCGACTCTTCCCGCTTTTGGCCGAACGATCGCTATGAAGCTGGCAAGTCGCAACCCAGTTTCGATAAACAATTTGTTCGGGATTATCTGGATTCGGTGGGCTGGGATCATAACCCGCCGCCGCCTCACTTACCGGAAGAGGTCGTGCGGCAAACAAGTGCAAAGTATCGTGAAGCGCTAGAACGTTTTGTCTGATTCCGGCTATTGAACCTAGGAGTCTACCCCCGCTGAAGCGGGGGTGGCACCAGGCGTGCTCCCAATGCCATCCCTACCCTCTTCTACGGGTCTTCATTGCCCCACCGTTTTCAAACTTGTTAGGATTATATCTTATCTCCTTCAACGTGTGACGTTTTTTGAGTAACCATGATGGTGTATCGATTCCTTGTTTCTATACTGATCCTGTTGAATATTTCACGCCCAAGGCCAATACATGGTCGAGATGAGCCGGCCATCATCAGTTGGAGGGAAGGTTCAAAAAAGCATGCCCTGAGTCTTTCCGAAGGGTCCGTCCAGCAAGGCCGCAGCCCTTTTGACACGCGGAGCGTACTCTCAGTACGTGAGCACGGCAAAAGGGCGAGAACGCCGCTGGCGGCTTTTTTCAACATTCCCATACTGATCCTGTGGCTATTGACGAGTTGTACCACAGCACCACCACGGATCGTCGATTTAACCTATTCGTTCGACGAACAGACGGTGTATTGGCCCAAGAACAAACACTTTCATCGTCAAGACACGGCAAGAGGTATGACTACCAAAGGCTACTGGTACGCCTCCGGGACATTTTCCGCTTCGGAACACGGCGGGACACATCTCGATGCACCCGTGCATTTTTCCTCTTCGGGAATGAGCCTCGATGAGATCCCGGTGAAGAGTCTTCTGGGACCTGCCATTGTCCTCGACATTCACGAGGCATGTCAGGAAAATGCTGACTACGAACTCACGGTGCAAGACATTCACAATTGGGAACAGCAGTATGGTCTCATTGAGCGGAATGACCTTGTACTTCTTCGAACCGGATGGGGAGCCTATTGGCCCGACCCACAACAATACCTTGGCAGCACAACACCGGATAATTCTCTAACCTTGCATTTTCCAGGTTTCTCAGCAGAAGCTATGACCTTTCTTGTCCATGAGCGGCAGATTCGTGGTGTGGGAATTGATACGGCCAGTATGGATCCTGGGCAATCAAAAGATTTTCAAGCGCATCAAATTTTAACCAAAGCCAACAGGTACGGCATCGAGAATGTGGCGTATTTAGACCAGGTACCTCCTCGTGGAGCCACAGTGTATGCGTTGCCAATCAAGATCAAAAATGGGACGGGCGGCCCCGTCCGAATAATTGCCCTGATTCCCCAACAACCCTGGACCTTCTAGAGATAGAAACAACATCCGAAAAAAAAGAGGAACAACCGATGATCACAATTTCCCTCATGGGACAATTAGAAACGGCCGATGGCGAGCGCAGCTTCGCCTGTGAGATCGAAGACGCCATGCCGGTCAAACAATTACTTCAACGGCAGGGGCGCAAGCTTCGTCAGGTCGCGAGGCTGCTACGGGAAAAACGGGTCATGGTGACCGTGAACAGACGCGTGGCCAGTGAAGATACGCAAGTGTATGATGGCGACGAGATTAGTCTCGTCGCCCATGATGGTGGGAGTACAAAAGGACTGAATCCATCATTTTTTTAAATCTTGCCCTCTCCCCAAGGCGCAGGGTAAGAACCTGTCCAAGATAAGCGATCGTCACGAGGATGTGCGGGTTTGAGCTAGATGTTTCGATCGTGTGAGGCGAATAGTGGGACTATTCAACGAAAACGGGGAAGGTATTCTTGCGCGAACCCTAAGAAACACAAAGGGGCCGCTACGGTAGTAGCGGTCCCTTTGTGTTTACTTAAAAATGAAGCCTAGTACGTTGTCGGTAAAATGGCCTCTGGCAAAGCAGACAGAAATTCAAAGACCGGAATACCCAATCCACCAATTACTTCTTCACACCCAGGATCGAATCTTTTGCTGCTTTGGCCACTCTGAATTTAACTACTTTTTTGGCTGGGATCTTAATCGGCTCTCCCGTTTGTGGATTCCGACCAATTCGGGCCTTGCGGTGAGACAACACCAATTTCCCAAGCCCTGGAAGGGTAAAGGTATTTTTTGCTTCCTTGTAAGCCAGTGCTGCCAAATTGTCTAGTAACTCTGTTGCGGTCTTCTTGGTCACACCAGATTTACCAGCAAGGTGATCAGCGATCTGGGACTTGGTCATCGCTTTTCCCATACAGACCTCCTCTTCATGAGTGTAAGATGATGTGGGTAGCGCTCAACAAAATTGAGAACCAACAGTGGCCAATCCACTGATTTATGAATCGAACTTCGTATTGTCCCAAGTGAATCCAGAAACTAGATGAGATGGGGCGAAATACTACCGAAAGCATCCTACCCTGTCAACCACAAAACACGCATGGATGCAGGAAAATGTCCCATTCAACATTCAACACCGAATCTGTTCTTCGCTTGATGGTCAGACGCCTGACACGGTAGAGTGGAAATTCGACGATTCCTGCAATCTTTTGAACGAATTGAGGTCCAGCATGGGTAAAGAAATTCCTGTATTTTCCGTGACCAAAACAGATGAGGCTGGTGATAAGCTCATCTATTGCCGGGTATTTTGCCAACGAGAAGAGCCGCCCCCATTGCGCTTATTACTCGACTTTCTGAAATCCAAAAACCAAGTGCCCCTTGTCCCCAAAATGGATCCCGAAGCACTTGAGGACTGGAGCTGGGTACAAATTGCCTTGGGTTACCATCGTGATCGGAAACCGATCCAAATTTTTTGCGTTCGCAACCAAGGCACCTATCAAGATGTCTTTGAACAAGAGCAAACCGGATTCAGTAAACAACTCTCCGCCTTTGGTGAGCAGGAAGCCGAAATTGCCCGGGAGTTTGTGGTTCGAGCCAAGTTTATTTTGACAGCTCGACTCAGTAAGAAGGATATCACGGACGAAGGGTACGATTTTAATGGGTGGATTTTAGAATTTTTCCAGGACAACTGTACGGGCATTGTACAAATCGATGAACAAGGGTTCTTTTCCCCCAAAGGCGAACTGATCGTGAATTTGCAAAGTGACCCAGAGGAGGATTTCTCCGTCCAGCAGATTAAACCCTCAAAGGATAATGGCTCTTGACGATTTCGTGATCCGTGATTCGTAATGGGTGGAAGAAACACCTCTGTTTTTCCCCTACGCTTCACACTTCAGGTTCCCAAAGAACGCTGTTGGCGGACCCCTCACCTAAACTCAGGGTGGCTCAACAGCCCAATTATCTTGAAGAAGGCGGGGCGAGGCTGTCACGAACGGTAGACCCAAAGGTTCGTTGAGGAATATCGGCCACGGCCCCTCGATACCCAATTCCGTCTTTGATCACTTCGACCAACGCGCCTTGTTCGAATAAGGCCGGATTCTCAATCACATCACTGGCACACAAGAGAAGATCTGCCCGTTTCCCAGACACGAGATGCCCTGTATCATCCTGCCCGATTCGTTCGGCTGCCAATCCTGTTCCCGCATACCACGCTGAAAGCGGAGAGAGGCCATCCTGAATCAACGACACGACTTCCATGTAATTGCGTCCGTGCATGTTCGGCAAAATAGGATCGGTTCCGGTTAATATTTTCAGTCCACTTGCGTGAGCAATCCGAACGGCTTCCGCATGAACCTCTGAAACTTGCTGCGCTTTTTCCATCACAAAGGGCGTGAGCCCTTCAGCCGATGATAAAGTTCGGCTAATCCAAGACGTGGGGGTCACGGTACACCCTTTAGCATACGCGCGTTCGGCCAAATCCTGGTCCATAAAGGAGATATGTTGAATATCCTTCACTCCGCAATCGATCGCCAGCCCGATCCCTCGCTTACTGTGAGCATGGGCCGCGACCATGAGGCCTCGTCCCGCGGCCTCATCGCATATGGCGTCAATTTCTGCTTGAGTAAAATCGCGGTCCTCTAATTTATCAGAAGGTGAGACCACTCCAGGGCTGGTACAAATTTTTATGAGATCGCCACCACATGCCGCGATCTCTCGCACACGCTTTCGACATTCCCAAGGCCCATCCACAATACTCGACGGCTGACCGGGACCAGGCGGCCACAACCGCGACACCGCGGCATGACACCGATCCGGTCCACGGAAATCCGCATGGCCACCGGTTGTCGACAGCATGCAAATGGCAATTTTCAAACGAGGGCCAATGATCATGCCCTCCTCCACCATGCGTTTCAAAAAATGTGTGGCCCCGCCGACATCACGGACTGTCGTCACGCCGCCATTGACCAGCGTGGCATATAAAATACGCTCGGCATACAACAACCCCGCCTGCGTATTCATCGTATCCATATCCTCACTGCGGATGCCCAACACCGTGACATGGCTGTGGCAATCAATCAGGCCCGGCGTCACGGTATACGAGGAGCAATCCACTCGACGGATCTCTGAGCCCGTGGGACCTTGAGAATCGTGTGGCTTCACGGCGTGAACCTTGCCTTGATCAATCCAAAGATCCACACCTTCATGAACCGCTTCCGGAGAGGCTGATGTCCCATCATACAATTTTCGAATATTGGCAAGAACGATCATCATTTCACCTCATAAGAACGAAACTTCTTCTATTCACCATCCTCTATCGCATTCGAGAGAATTTCTCAATACCGCCAGCATTCCAACCGATTGAAACACCAGAATATTTTGATTTGATCGGGTAAAATAACCCTTCTATCTCACGGGTTTGTCAACCAAAGCCGACAGTACACGTTAGAGGAGTTATAGAGGGATGATTTCACAAATATTTTTTTCACTTGGAGGGATTCATGATAAAAACACAATGGCTCTGGACATTAACGTTGATCGCAGTGCTGGCGGTTTCACCTGCCTTCGCTCAAGAAGATCGAGTAGATCGCATTGGGGATCGAATTGATCACCGACTTGATCGCAAGGGAGAAAGAATCGACAATCGGCTCGATCGACGAGGAGACCGTCTTGAAGAACGTTTTGATCGGAAAGGGGATCGGATTGAAAACCGATTAGATCGCAAGGGAGAAAGAATCGACAATCGGTTGGACCGAAAAGCCGACCGGGCACGTGAAGCAGGCTATGACCAACTGGCTGATCGGCTCGATCAAAAGGGAGATCGTATTGAAAATCGGCTGGAACGAAAAGGAGACAGGATTGACAGACGGTTGGATCGTAAAGGAAACCGAGTTGACCGGCGTTTTGATCGAAAAGGCGATCGGGTGGAACAACGCATGGACCGAAAAGGTGACCGAATCAACAATCGATTAGACCGACGAGGGGAACGCCTTGGCGGGCAACGAGGTACGCCCCGGCAACGCCCAGCCAGGTCTGCTCAACAGCGCCCCCATCGTAGCGGACGAAGGTGAGGAGTGAAATTCCTCTGGCTTCTTGAGGTCAATCCGGTATGATCTCATGGCTATTGGGTGATATGGGAGGCCGACGACTCTGGAAGCACCTCAGGCATTGGACCATTTTCTGGCTGGAGTAGAACGGCGCGCCTTCCGTATGGCCCAACTGGCCACCGGGGATCGGGATGAGGCATTGGACATTGTCCAAGATTCCATGGTCAAATTGGTTCAAAAGTATGCCAATCGCCAAGAATCAGAATGGGGCCCCCTCTTTCATACTATCGTTCAGAGCCGCATTAAGGATTGGCACCGAAGAAATTGGGTTCGAACCCGGTGGCGAGTCTGGTTTACCGGAAGCACTCAAGCGGAGGAGAATGAAGGGGACAATCCGATCCAGCAAATTCCCGACACCCTATCTGCTGACCCAAGTGAGCAGACCGAAAGAACGCAAGCCATGGCCGTTCTAGAACAATCATTGCGCACACTTCCACTCAGGCAACAACAAGCTTTCTTGCTTCGAGCGTGGGAAGGATGCGATGTCACGGAAACCGCACAAGCCATGGGATGTTCAGAGGGCAGTGTCAAAACCCATTATTCCCGCGCCGTGCATTCGTTGCGAAAACACTTACAAGAGTTTGGACCATGACCCCTGCTGAACACGAAGAAGCTCTTGTTGCAAAGGTCAAAGACCAGCTGGACCAGAGTGTCGAGAAGTTGGATGCAGAAGTCGTGGCACGATTACGGAATGCTCGATACGAGGCGCTGCATAGCCAGCCTCAACGGAATCCCTGGTTGTGGCCCGTCTCGGGCTTGACCACCGCCTGCAGCGCCCTTCTGGTGGCTTTATTGTGGTGGGGTTCTCCTCTGGAACAAGCCCCGCCCGAAACCGCACAAATCATCGAAGACGTAGAAGTGTTAATGACCGATGACCCATTAGATTTGTATGAAAATTTTGAATTTTATGGATGGTTAGCGGAACAGGAGCATGCGAGTTAAGGGTTCGTGGTAGGGGTATCTCCCCATGAAAGTGCCATTCATGAATAGACCATTGATCCAGGCCTGGATATTCGTTCTGGCGACGCTGGTCGCTGGCCACGCCTGGGCTCAATCGGGTTCCGCTACCATCCCCTGGAGTCAACTATCCTCCAGTGAGCAAAAAGTCCTCGCTCCGCTTAAAGAATCTTGGAATCAACTCCCCGCCGCTCGCCAACACCGGATGCAAAAGGGAGCCGAACGTTGGGCAGGTATGTCAGCCGAGCAACGGCTAAAGGCACAAAAACGGCTTAAAAAGTGGAAACAATTGGGACCGGAGCGAAAAAAACGCATTCGGGAGTCGTTCAAAGAGTTTAAGGAATTACCCCTTTTAAAAAGACAATTTCTTCGTGAACGACGAAGAATATTTCAAAACCTTCCTAGGGAACACCAAAAACAACTCCGCGATAAGTGGCAGAAGCGAGGCTTAAGAGGCAAGAAACGGTTTGATGCAGGCAGAGGGAACAATCAAGACTAAAAATGAACAATTCGATCTACTTCCAAATTTAGGCCCATGATAATTCCTGCATCTGCCTCTGAACAGAAAGAATTATCCTTCTTTACGGAATTGAAAGTACCAATAAAATCGAGCCCATGCCAATCAACTTGGCAGGATTTATTCAACCATGATACGCTAACCTCATGGTGATCAGATTCGATTGAACACGCCTGTCATTTCTGCCAGGACAACAAGATCTCAAACTCAAAAACATCCGTTGAATTCCCTTCAGCCTCAAACCGAAATTCCCATTCCAAAAATGGTGCAAGAATAAGGTGAGCTGTTTGTCTCGGTACCTTTGCCCGATTTTGGTTTTGAAACGCGTGTGATGACAACTCAATCCGGACATAATTGGTTCTTTGAGCCAGAGACCTTCCCGGCCAGGCATATTGGTCCCACAGAGACAGAAATCCAGGAAATGTTGGGTGTGTTGGGATTAGCCTCCCTTGATGCCTTAGTGCAAGCCACTATTCCCGATGACATTCGGCTTAAGCAACCGCTGAACCTCCCATCACAACGAAATGAACACGAGGTACTACGTGAACTCAAAGGCTTAGCCCAGCAAAACGAAGTTTTTCGATCATTTATTGGGATGGGGTATTACGATTGTTTCCCGCCACCAGTCATCCTTCGAAATATTTTGGAGAACCCGGCTTGGTATACCCAATACACCCCCTATCAAGCAGAAATTGCTCAAGGACGATTAGAAGCCCTCCTTAACTTTCAGACAGTGATCACTGATCTTACGGGACTACCGTTAGCCAATGCCTCATTATTGGATGAAGGAACTGCTGCCGCAGAAGCCATGGCCATGTGCCTCACCATTGGAAAATCTTCCCGAACTAAATTTTTTGCCTCCCAAGGGTGTCACCCTCAAACACTGGCGGTGCTTCGCACACGGGCTAGCTCACTGGGGATTTCGCTAGATATTGGCCCCGTTGATAGCATTGATTGGGAACAGAGCTCGTACTGTGGCCTTCTTCTCCAATACCCGACGACCGACGGGTATCTTCGCGATTATCAGGATTTGGCCCAGCGCGCTCATAATGCTGGAACAAAAGTCGTTGTGGCCACGGACCTGTTAGCCCTTACGCTATTGAAACCACCAGGAGAATTTGGTGCGGACATTGCGGTGGGATCGAGTCAACGATTTGGGGTCCCTCTGGGCTTTGGGGGTCCCCACGCAGCCTTCCTGTCAACCAAAGAAGAGTATAAACGGCAAATACCGGGACGGATCGTCGGAGCATCCAAAGACGCCAACGGTAAGACCGCCTATCGCCTTGCCCTCCAAACGCGCGAACAACATATTCGCCGGGATCGGGCCACAAGTAACATCTGCACAGCTCAAGTGCTGTTGGCGAATATCGCCGGTTTCTACGCGGTGTACCATGGTCCCAATGGGCTCAAACGTATCGCGGAACGGGTGCACGGACTCACACAGGTTTTGGCTGAAGGCTTGACACGACTCGGATGGCAAGTCACCGACGAACTGTTTTTCGATACGATGCGCGTTTCATCCGGGCCGTTAAAGCTGGAGAAACTGATCAAGCAAGCCACACATCATCGCCTCAACTTTCGACATTTTGATGATGGCACGTTCGGCATATCGCTAGACGAAGCCACGACGCTGGATGACCTCGATACTCTGTTTAAAACCTTCTCCAAAGATGGGCGCCTCTGGTTTTCTGCTAAAGAACTTGCTGCGCAAACAATCGTCTCTATCCCGGCGCCTTTTGCTCGAACCACGCCTTTTCTAACCCATGAAGTTTTTAATCGCTATCACTCGGAACACGAGCTGTTGCGATACATGCATCGACTCCAATCCCGAGATCTTTCCTTGGTGCATTCGATGATCCCATTAGGATCGTGCACGATGAAACTCAATGCGACGACTGAAATGATCCCCGTGACCTGGCCTGAATTCGGCCGAATTCATCCGTTTGCACCCAAAAACCAAACCACCGGGTATGATCAACTCTTTCAACAACTCGAGTCTTGGCTGGCGGAAATCTCGGGCTTTGTCGCAGTCTCGCTACAGCCGAATGCGGGATCTCAAGGGGAGTATGCCGGCCTAATGGTTATCAAGGCCTACCAAGTGGACCGAGGGGAGGGTCAACGGAATGTCTGTCTCATTCCTGTGTCCGCACATGGAACCAACCCAGCCAGTGCGGTGATTGCCGGACTCAAAATTGTCCCGGTGTCCTGTGACGAACTAGGCAACATTGATGTCGCCGATCTACAGGCGAAAGCCAGCCAACATCAAGAAAATCTTACGGCCCTGATGGTGACGTACCCTTCAACACACGGCGTGTTCGAGGAAACCATACGTGATGTATGTCGCATCGTTCATGAACATGGCGGGCAAGTCTATATGGACGGGGCCAACATGAATGCCATGGTCGGCCTCTGTCGGCCTGGGGACATGGGGGCCGATGTCTGTCATCTCAATTTGCATAAAACATTCTGCATTCCTCACGGCGGGGGCGGACCGGGCATGGGGCCTATTGCCGTTGCCGGGCATTTGGCGCCATTCTTACCAGGACACCCGATTCACAATCCCAGCGGAGATCAAGCCATTGGCGCCGTGTCAGCAGCACCCTATGGCAGCCCCAGCATCCTGCCCATTTCCTGGGCATTCATCGCTCTGATGGGGGGAGATGGGCTCACGCGTTCCACACAAGTCGCCATTCTCAACGCCAACTATATGGCGAAGCGCCTGGAGAATGACTATACCGTGCTGTACAGGGGCAAGGGTGGATTGTCGGCGCATGAGTTTATTCTCGACCTGCGCCCATTTAAAAAATCAGCGGACGTCGAGGTCGAAGACGTGGCCAAACGCCTAATGGACTTTGGTTTTCATGCGCCAACGATTTCTTGGCCGGTTCCCGGCACCATGATGATCGAACCCACGGAGAGCGAGTCAAAGACCGAGCTGGATCGGTATTGTGAAGCCCTGATTACGATTCGCGGAGAAATTGAGGCCATTGAAGAGGGCCGACTCCCTCGAGATGATAATCCCTTGAAGAACGCCCCGCACACCATCGAAGTGGTCAGCAGTTCCCAATGGACCCATCCATATACCCAGGAACAGGCTGCGTTTCCCGTGCCCTGGTTGCGCGAGTACAAGTTCTGGCCGTCCGTCTCGCGGATAGATAATGCCTATGGCGATCGGAATCTGGTGTGTACCTGTCCACCAATGGAAAGTTTTCAGGACTCGTAGCCTCCACCCTACCCCCCAGAAGCCTGTCAAAAGGCTATCGTTTAATGGGTAAGGAATATCATTGCCCAGGGGCACAACCCCGCAATAGATAAAAAAACTAAGAAATCCCTAAGAGGTCTGTTGAATATTTCAGGTCAAGGACCCATAGATGCTCCAGGAAAGACGGCTCACATCAGTGGGAGGGAATGTTCAAAAAAGCATGCCCTGAGTCTTTCCGAAGGGTCCGTCCAGCAAGGCCGCAGCCCTTTTGACGCGCGGAGCGTACTCTCAGTACGTGAGCACGACAAAAGGGCGAGAACGCCGCTGGCTTGCCTTCCGTAGCCTTGGCGAAGGCTGGCGGCGTTTTCAACATTCCCCTAAGGGTTGGGCGCGGACCATTGCGGGATGCGAGAGGGTTGGTTTTCTAAATGACTGGTATCGTAAATCCGTTCTTCCCCGGTAATGCCATCTTCATGAGGATCGGACCACATTTCGCCTTTGGACGTTTCAAACTTCCCATTGCCATTGAGATCGACCCAATAAAACAAGGGGGACCCGACCGTCACCACCACGGGCGTTCCAAATTCATCGAGCCACACTTTGTAGGTTCGCCGGGCGGTCATGTAATCCACGTGGCCCGACCCGTTCATATCGAATTCGCGGAAGAATAAATCGTTGCGCCAATCGTAATACGCCTTGATCTCTCGATCATCAAATTCATCGGGCTCTTGAGGGATGGGGGAATAATCTCGAAGATGTTTGCCTTGAGGTGTTTCAACCAGTGATTCATGGTTCGTCTCTTCAGATTGAGAGACTGAACGTTCTTCGCCAAACACAGGAGTAAAGGACAAGCACATGACAAGTAAAAGACTTGTCATGAAAACAGGAAAAAATGATTCCGTACGTTTTTGATTCATAATTCCAAAGAGTGTTGTTAATCCAACATCCAATTAAGGACACCTCTAAAAACCGTCCTTTTCCGTGATGGCGGCGTCAGCCGCATGCTCACATCCTCATGTATTCGCCCATACACTCCGGTTTTCCGCGCGCGGCTTCCTTGCCCTCACCAAAATGCCGGGTTTTTAGAGGTGCCCTTAATACATTCCATTCGTCCTGAGCCCTACCTGTTCTCGTTACACTCATCTTACCACAAAACCACTGGCGTCCCGCAGCATCCGTGTGAGTCATGAGAGCGACGGTTGAATGAATGAATTTTTTTTATTATGCCGTTCACCTGTGGCTCATCGAAGGAATTGTCAGGAGCAACAGGGGATGTTCAAAAAGGCGCGTTCAGCAAGGCCGCAGGCGCTTTGGCGCGCGGAGCGTACTCATAGTACGTGAGCACGACAAAGGGCCGAGAACGCCGCTGACGCCCTTTTTCAACATTCCCTGAGACATCTGTTTCATCGCACATTGTGAGCCGGTCCACGGTCTGGCACAATGTGCATCCTTATGCCACCGATCTTTGCTGAAGTTATTTTCCCTCAACGCGTATCGCAATCTTTCACGTACCGGGTTCCAGCTTCTTGGCACGAATCCCTGAAGGTCGGCCATTGGGTTTTAGCTCCGTTTGGACACACCGCCCGTCCAGGCTTTGTGGTGACTATGTCAGAACACCCATCCGACCCCACCTTGCCCGAAAACCGAATACGCGAACTTGAAGAACATCTCACCACATCTTCTGACTTTGATGTTGATCCCACACTCATTGCCCTCGCTGAATGGATGGCGGATTATTACATCGCGCCGTTGGGTGTATGCTTTCAACTCATCCAGCCACCTCGCCTTCCGTTTAAAACCTCATCGCGACTCCAGATCACACCCTTGGGACAACAGGCCATGGAAAGGGGGCGATTATCCGACTCTGCCAAAACCCTGTTGGAGGCATTAAACCGGAGAGCAAAAGGGTTGACCCTCGCCTCTCTTAAAAAGGTCGTGACAACGGCTTCTACAACTGTTACTCAGCTCAAACGGAAGAAATGGCTTGAAGAGATTCACACCTACACCATCGCCTCAGGCTTTGAAGAACTAAGACCGGACGCAAAAACCTTTCGTCCTTCACAGAGCAAGAACGTTTCCCCCCGAGAAAAAAAATTAACCGACGCACCATCTTGGTGGAAGGACTTTCAACAACACCTCACTCGGAAATCTTTCGGAGAGTATTTCACGAATGATACGGGTCGGCAATTCACCACCCTTCTCAGCCGTATGATCCGAGAAACCCATCACCAAAAACGAACGGCCCTAATCATTTTGCCTGATATTAACCAGGCCACATCATGGGCTCATATCTTGCGTACAGACTTGGGAATCCAAGTGGGAATCTTCCATAGCGGATTAACAAACACGGCTCGAATGAAAGAATGGCAGGCGATCAATCAACGACGCTACCAAGTGGTCGTCGGAACCAGGTCAGCGGTGTTTGTACCGATTCCTTCCTTGGGCCTCATGTGTCTCATTCATGAAGAAGACTTCTCCTTTAAAGATGAACAAAGCCCGTATTTTCACACGCGCGAAGTGGCGAGGGAACGAGCACGACTGAGCCATGGCACCTTACTCCTGCACTCTCCTCACCCATCATTGGAAACGGTTCATCACTTCTCAACAGCCACCAAGCCGGACACTAAAGTTTCCTGCGAGGCCCGCAGTGAAGAGAACTCCATCCAAGTCGTGGATCACCATCACATTCCTTATGGCACGACGATTTCTCATGAGATGCGACAAGGAATCGAACAAGCACTCTCGGCTGGTGGTGGGATTGTGATCTTCCACAATCGAAAAGGATTCTCCTCCTCAATCGTGTGCCGGGATTGCGGAACGGCTGCGCAATGTGCGAGCTGTCAGATACCCTTTGGGCTCCTCACGGCTCCACCGCAAATGCGGTGTCCATATTGTGGAACGATCGAATCGGTCCCGGTAGTGTGTCCGGCCTGTTCTGGCTCCCTCCTCGACCCCAGCGGCTTTGGCACGGAACGGCTCGAACAAGAATTACGTCGAGAATTTCCAGACGCCACGGTGGGACGATTGGACCGCAATAACGTTCGAACAGAATCTGCTGCCCGGAGCATCCGTGCCCAATTTTGCCAGGGAGCCATTCAGATACTCGTCGGCACGGAAATGTTGTTCCATGGAACGCCCCTATCGCCCGTACGATTTGTCGGCATCCCCTATGCTGACGCCGGACTTCATCTTCCCGATTTCCGTTCCGCTGAACGGCTCTATCACCACATGCAATCAGCGATCAATCTCATGACGGACTGGGGCAAAATTGGCCAAGTTGTCATTCAAACTCGCCTACCATCTCATCATGTGATGCAAGCCATTACCCGACAACTTCCGTCATTCTTTTATAACCACGAGCTGGCCTTCCGTGAAGCCGTCGGGTATCCACCTTTTGTCCACTTTATTCAGATGACCGTATCAGGAAACAATCAGGGTTTGGTTCAAGAAGCTGCGGGGCAATGGGTTCAATCCTTGGCCAGTCAGGTCGCACATGGCTCGTCGAATCGACCATTCAACCTGGCTGTAGACACAACCATTTTAGGACCGATCGCCTCGCATACGTTTAAGCATCGACGGCTTCATCGTGAAACCATTCTATTCAAAGCAGTTGATGTTGATCAGGCCAGGACCGCCATTCGCCGCACGTATGCAACAATGGCCACAAACAAGCTCTACAAGGGATTGCAGTTTGGCATCAACGTCGATCCGATGGAGATGTTGTAGGGGGGGGAAGCGTAACGCGTGATGAGAAAAAACCAGTATTCTTTTTATTTTACGCCTCATGCTTCACGGATTACGCATCACGGAAGCATTCAACGTTTCTTTCTCCGTTGTGCTTTGGCTTGGTTGACCGATAGGGGTTCAATCGATGAAGGATCTTCGACTTTGGGTCGAATGCGGCGAAAAATTCCATAGGCAAACGTTAACCAGAAGACACCGGAAAACACCCCAAACATGACGGCGGTAAAGACACGTTGCATGTCTTCGAGCGGAGGTTCCGGGCCAAATTGTTCCAGCTCTCCTACCATTTGAAATGGCCAGGACAAACTTTCCAACCCTAAAAGCATGGTTGACCACATCCATATATGCCCGGTAGTGGGGCACACCTTGGCATAGAGGATCGTGAATCCGACAATCATGACGACGGTAATCGATGAAGAAAGCTCTCCTTGAAGAAACCATAGCCCCACAGTCACAACTATGGCCCCAAGAACAGCGTTGATTAAAAAGACAGGGGTATTCGGCATGGACCGCACCTTATCACATTAATTCTGGCTTCCGCACGGAACCAAATTTGACGGGGAGCCTCGAATGAACACTCGAATAGTTCAACCTAGAAACGCCGGAGAAAATCATCGAAGTCAATCCGCCACTTCGTCTACCGACAGGCATCGATTGGAGAAAACTTTCGCCTCAAGCTCTGAAGGACATGCCTATTTTTGGAGAGTTAAACGGAATCTGAAACACCACGCGAAGAAAATGCCTAGGGCAGGTCAGACTCAAAGATGCGGCTGTACCAAAAAGGAAGTTAGACAATATCCGAAGACAATGGTTCTTCTTCGGTAGAGGTATGAGAGGAAAGCCTAGTCGAGGGCAGTTCTTTGGGATGGATCAAG
>SMVB01307018.1_pt1 | contig 17370 bp, 12 predicted proteins | sample 2456461 | NCBI WGS metagenome assembly SMVB01 (sample SAMN11095934, study PRJNA526329) | marine sediment metagenome | biome: Marine sediment; feature: Surficial sediment; material: Deep marine sediment; isolation source: Hadal surficial sediment | place: Pacific Ocean | collected 2014-05 | depth...
AACCTTTTGAACTACCTCCCATTTAAACTTTTCTGAATAATAACTTGATTTACTCCTCATTTTATCCTGTTTTTAGTTGACTTTTTATTGTAAAAACAGTCAACCTATTTCAGGACGATACATTGTAAGGAGTTTCAGCTTCTCCCGATAGCTATACGGGATAGTTTTTATAAAATTTAGGTTATTAAATTATTGTAAGCCTTGAAACCTTAAGGTTCACGAACTCAAATATTTATAGCTATAAAGAAGTGAGTAATTTTTTGTTTCGTTTTTTTATCAAGAAAAAAATGAAATGCCTGTCTGGCATAAAGACAGAAAAATAAATATTCCATTAAAATAACAGTAGAACCAATTATTTAAACGAATTCAGAACTAAAAATGATGAGTAAAAAACAGTTCAATGAATATCTTACAAGAAATGATCTGCAAGCCCCTCCAAATTATATAAATAAATATGCTTTAAATCCTAACCAATTCAAATTCATTTTTTGAAGCTTGACAAACAGGGCATTCATATTCTATTGGCACATCTTCAAACAAGGTACCAGATTTAATATTAAATTTTTTATCACCAAATTCAGCATCATAAACGGTTAAACATTCTTTGCATTGATACACTTCTTTTTCTATATTTTGTTCTTTTTTCTTAAATTTATTTAAATCAGTATCATCTTCAATATCCCCTAGTTTTTCAAAGTATAATTTACTTAATTCCATGAGTAAACCCGGTAGTTCGATTTTATCAACATCTTGTGCATAGACCAAATATTTTTGGGTATTCGGATTGAAATTTTCACTGTAAAGCACATTATACGTGGGTCTTATATTAAAGTCTTTGACAATATTAGGGAGTGTGTTTTTTTCTATAACGATGGATGTAAAGTAGATTTTATTCTGACCTCTGTTTGTAATTGCAAATGTCAATCCATAGGTGCTAATATCATTTTGATCGAAATTACCCACTATGAATTTTTTAAGAGCCAAGGCCCCATCATCATTTACCGGTAAATGCCAATTTAATTCTAAAAGAGAATGTCGAATATTGATACCGGATTTGCCAAGAAGTTTTTCTAAGGACAATTTACTTTCTCCAGGAATTCCTTTTACGATAAATGATTTCCACGGAGTAATACATATTTTTCCAATTCTGTTATCCAAACAGAAATCACAAAAATCATTTAAAAAATCCAAATAATATTTATTATTTCTCCAATATAGTCCTAACCAATATTGATTGATGCCCATTTTATTCATTCCCTCGTAATATGGAAAGGGTTTGAATTCAACTTTTAATTCGGTTTCTATAGTTCTGCAATTGATTTCAATAAGATTATTTATCAGCATAAACAATTCATCCACATCCTCGGCATCCTCATAAGTATCTTCGATTGCCTTGGCTATTTTTGAGAGATCCCAACTATAAACTAAAACAGGATAATAAACGGATTTTTTCCAATTGGGAAGTTTGAGGTTCAAATACCAATAATCCTCGTGTGGAGATGTAATAAAATTTAGATGACCACTAAACAAAGGTGATAACTGTTGTTTTGGGTCGGATATATTAATTTTTAATTTTGGCTGATGCTTGAAACTTTCTAAAATATACAAATAAGTAGCTCCATGTAGCCATGGCGTTGATGGAAAAATATCAGCTGCAACATAGGAACATACAATATTTTGATAAGTTGCATCAGAAATCATACTAGTACTCAACTTTGGAAACTGAATTTCAATTTCTTTGTTTAATTTGTGTTCGGGAAATATAATATCTTGTCTTGACCCAAAATGAATAGCATCCAAACCTAAAGATTTGGCATAACTGATGATTCGTTTTAATTCACTCGGAGATAAAATACCTCCTTTGATAAAGATCCTTTTTAAATCGACCATAATCTATACATTTATCAGGTTTTTTTGCAATGCTTTTTGAAAAATATCTTTTACCTCCGGTTTACAACTTCCACAACCCATACCGGCACCTGTAGTTTTGCATAATTCAGCATAATCCGTACAACCCGAATTTACTACATCTTCTAAATTGCCGATTCCAATCTGACTGCAAGAGCAAATTAATTTTCCTTTTACAGGAATAGATGGTTGGTTTGACCTTAATATTTCCTCTCTTTTTTCGGCAAGTTCAATTTCATCTTCTATCAAGGTTTTGAACTCGGCAAATTCATTTTTATCCCCTATCAAAACAGCACCGATTAATCGATCATTTTTAATGATACATCTTTTATAATAGCGTTTATTGATGTCCATAAAAATAACTTCTTCATAAGAAGTATCCTTTTCTGAAAGTAAAACAGTTCCGATACTACATAAATCTAAATCTTCAAATTTCAAAATATTCATCAGTACAGAACCTTTATAGATGCTACTTAAGTCACCTAAAATAAATTTAACAGCAATATCGGCTTGCTGCTCTGCGGCGGAAGTAATTCCATATAAAAAATTATTGAATTCTGCTATTTCACCCAAAGCAAAAATACTTGGGTCACTTGTTTGTAAATGTTGATTTACAACAACTCCTCGATGACAAACTAATTTTGACTGTCGAGCCAATTCTATATTCGGAATCGTACCAATTGCATATACAATGGCATTTCCCGAAATTACTTTTCCAGTTTTTAATGTGATTGATAATTTATTTGGAGATTCATCATCTTGAAATACGGTACTTACTTCATTGTCATAATATACCTGTATTCCTCTTTCCCGAACATCTTCAGCCAATAATCGGCTGGCAATTAAATCTAGCTGACGTTCCATCAATCGAGATGCTCGCTGAACAATCGTTATTTGAATGTTTTTCTTATTCAGGGTTGCCGCCAATTCTAAACCAAGTAATCCTCCACCAACAATTACCACGTGTTGATTCCTATCCGATAGACCTGTATTTTGAAGGTGACTTTTTAAGCGATCGGCATCAACCCTATTTCTAAGCGTATATCTTCCAGGCAAATCAAGTTGGGCATTGGCAGGTACAAAAGCCCTGCTTCCGGTTGCAATTACCAATATGTCATAACGATGTCGATCACCATTACTATCGGTTATGATTTTATTTTCTTTGTCGACTTTTGAAATGGAGACTTCAGGGAATAACTGCAATTTCAATTTGTCTATTTCGCCTTTTTTTACTTTTTCAAGTTGTTCCCAGGTTAATTCGTCACTAACATATTCGGGCAATAAAACCCTATTGTAAAACGGGTCTTTTTCTTTTGAAAAAACCAAAATATCATCATCATAATTATGGTCACGATAACTTTGTGCAAATCTAAAAGCAGCGGCACCGGCGCCAACGATACATATTTTTTGTTTCTTTTTTTTGTATTTGAAAACTTCAACAGCACTATATTTAAAATCTGGCTCTTTAGATATTGGGTCGATCAAATTATTGGTTAAATTATTGGCTCTGCCAAAATCATTATTCAATATTTTACCCCAGTGCATCGGCATAAAAACAACACCTTTTCTTATCTCGAAACCAAGCTTCACTTTCACTCTAACTTCTCCTCTTGCACTTTTAATAATTACAATATCACCTTCTTTTAAATCCCTTTCTAATGCATCGACACTATTAATTTCTAAATAGGGTGATGGAATATGAATGTCCAATCTGTTAACTTTTCCGGTTCTCGTTCTGGTGTGCCACTGATCTCTAATTCGACCCGTTGTTAATATCAAGGGGAATTCTTTAGATATTTTTTCTGACTGATTTTCGGTATGTTTAGGCCTGTTAAAATTTGCTTTTCCCGATGCTGTAAAAAATTTATGATCTGTGAAAAGTCTGACTGTGCCTTTATGTTCTTTGGTAGGTACAGGCCATTGCATACTTCCTTCATCTTTTAGCCTGTCATATGATAATCCTGAAATATCCATATTTGTTCCTTTTGTTAGAAGGCAATGTTCGTCGAATATTTCACTGGTATTTTCATAATCAAATCCCGTAAAATTCATTTTTTGAGCAAATTTTATAAAAATATCCGCATCGGGGAGTGCTTCTCCAGGAGGTTCAACACCTTTTTCTAAATAGCTAATTCTACGCTCAGAATTTGTCATGGTACCTTCTTTTTCCAACCATCCTGCCGCAGGTAATAATAAATCGGCATATTTGGTGGTTTCAGAATTATGAGATATATCCTGTACGATTACAAAACTGGCCTTTTCAAGCGCTGCTTCAATATTTAATGAATCGGGCATACTCACCACAGGATTGGTACAAACTATCCAGATAGCTTTGAGTTTTCCTGAATTCAAAGAATCGAACATTTCTGTAGCCGTCAATCCGGGTTTCTCAGATATTTCCCTTCCGCCCCAAAAGTCTGCAACTTCTTTTCTGTGTTCAGGATTCGCCAAATCTCTATGTGCAGCTAATAAATTTGCCATCCCTCCTACTTCTCTACCTCCCATCGCATTTGGCTGGCCAGTTAAAGAAAATGGACCTGCTCCTGGCTTTCCGATTTGTCCAGTTAACAGGGAAAGATTGATCAACGAAACATTTTTATCAACACCAATCACACTTTGGTTTAAACCCATGGTCCACATACTAATAAATCCTTTTGCATCACCAATATAACGTGCAGCTTTTTTGATTTCTTTGACTGTGATACCACATATTTTAGCGGCTTTTGACAAGGAAGTTTCAAAAACTTTTTTCTTTACTAGTTCAAAATCAGAAGTGTGATTATTTATAAACTTTTTGTCTATTTTATTTTTTTCAATCATTCGCCTGGCAATGGCATTGTGCAAAACAACATCGGTTCCAGGAATTATTTGCAAATGTAAATCAGCAATGGAGGTGGTCGACGTTTTTCGAGGGTCAACGACTATAATTTTTACATTTGAATTTTTCTCTTTATGTTTTTCCAGTCGACGGAATAAAATTGGATGACACCAGGCGGGATTTGCCCCGGCGATTAAAAAACAATCTGCCAATTCAATATCTTCGTAAGATATTGGTACAGAATCTTCTCCCAAAGTTTTTTTATACCCAACTACCGCAGAACTCATACATAACCTGGAATTTGTATCGATATTATTAGTCCCGATAAACCCTTTTGTAAGTTTATTTATGATATAGTATTCCTCTGTCAGACACTGACCTGAAATGTAAAACCCAACACTATCCGGACCATATTTTTTAATAATCGATTTAAAAACTGCAGCGGCTCTTTCTATTGCAGAATCCCAGGAAACTTCTTTCATGGGGTGGTTTCTGCTCCATCGCATTTGGGGACGTAAAATTCTATCGGAGGTATTTTGAACTACGTAATTTAAATTCATCCCCTTGGAGCATAACATTCCTTTGTTTACGGGATGGTTGGGGTCGCCTTCAACCTTTAAATTCCCTTTGGAATCTTTATTTACGATTACACCACAACCAACACCGCAATAGGAACAGGTTGATTTATAGGATTCGTTTACAGACATAAACACATTTCAATTTTATGTGTACAAAAATAAAGTATTACGTATTAATACGTAGGTATTTTTTATGAAAAATTAAGGATCAATATTAAAATATTCCTAGTTTAGATGCAGTATTTTAAGGATTAGATAAAATGTATTATAATTGAAATGCTGTTTTAAAGTATTTTGATCGATGATCAGTAAGGGTTAATGAATTCTTTTTGACTAAATTAAATCATATTTTGAAGCTTTAGCAGAAAGCTCCATTAAGTTTTTTACGTTCATTTTTTTCATCATATTAAAACGATGGGTTTCAATGGTACGCCTGCTATTATTTAGTATTTCAGAAATTTCACCATTTGTTTTCCCGGAAAGAATATGTGTAAGGATTTGTTTTTCTTTTTTGGTTAGGCCGAAAGGATCTTCTTTCTGCAATATTTTTTCTTTTGTTACAGAATTTGAGGCGTTTTGTAAATAATTGGAAACAATTACATCAGAGATGTCTCCGCTAAAATATTTTCCGCCATTAAAAACGGTATGAATCGCTTTGATGAATTCTTTCTTATCTGTATCTTTTAGCAAATATCCATTAGCTCCGGCTTTAATAGAATCTAAAATATATTCTTCAGAATCATGCATAGAAAGAACAATTGATCTTGTTTTTGACACGAGGTTTTGCAATTTACCAACGGCTTCTATCCCATTCATTTCTGGCATTCTCACATCTATGATTAAAATGTCAGGATTATAATTTTTTACAATTTCAATTGCCTCATAGCCATTTGATCCTTCAGCAATAACAACCATATCCTGCTCTTCTTCAAGCAAAGATTTGATGCCGTTTCTTACCAGCATATGGTCATCAACTAAAGCTATTTTTATTTTATTTTTCAAAAGAGAGAATTGTTTATGCGGATGCGAATATACGTATTTTTACATAGTGAGTAATAATTGTCTCAAAAAAGAGTACTTGCACTTCTATAAGATCAATCGTATAAGAATTTTGGTTTAATAATTTATCTCACGTTTTCCTCAAGGCTCAATTCAGGAATTTTTCGATCAATCATTTTTTGAATCATGCGATGCATCCAAATCAAACAAATTGCTGATAAGAAAAACATCAAGATCCAACTGCTCGACCACATTCCGGTTCCTTCCAATAGATAACCAAATAATATAGGACATACAAAACCACCTAAGCCTCCAAGAACCCCAACCATTCCTCCAACGACTCCTACTTCTTCAGGGAAATAATCCGGGATATGTTTATAGACGGCTGCCATTCCAATCCCCCAAATAATTCCCATGATGATAACCAAAATTGCAAATACCCGTAAATTGGCCAGGAAATAAATATGTGTTTTCCCTTCTGCAATCATTTGCTTTTTAGTGACTTTATCCCCAACTTTTACCTTCGCTTCCTGCCAGGTTTCTTTTGAAGGTAAAATACGAAATTGCTTATCAGCATTTGTAAGATGGCCTTCATTTAATTTAAGATGGTATTTTCTTTCTCCAACTTTTACATAGGAGTCAGTCACCTCTGTAACCACACCAGCTTCTTTTGCATTGATTCCTTTTCCTGTTGTAAAAACATCCATTTTTGGAATAAACAATAGCATACTAAAAACAACGGAAGAACACAACACCCAATACATGACTTTTCTTGCTCCGTGTTTGTCGGATAACCATCCACCAAAAATACGCATGATCCCCGTAGGCAAACTAAATGCAGATACTAATAATCCGGCAGTGGCCAGATCCAATTGATATACATTTGTATAATAAGGGACTAGCCATCCGGCAAAGGCTACAAAACAACCAAATACAAGGAAATAATACAAACCAAAACGCCAAACGCGTACACTTTTAAGAGGCTGTAGCATTCCTATCAAGGTTTTAGAGCTCGTTACCGGTTTTTTGTTTGTTGTCAAAAAGAAAAATATAATCGCTACGATTATAAGTGTAGCTGCATATATTTGAGGCATTACACGCCATCCTTCCAAATTTGTTTTTCCATCTGTCAAATATTCTAATAATTTCGGACCAACGAATGTAGTAATTGCAGCTCCTGCATTTCCCGCTCCAAAAATACCCAATGCTATTCCCTGTTTTTCTTTAGGAAACCAAATGGAAGTATAAGCGATTCCAATGGCAAAACTGGTTCCAGCCATACCAAACCCTAAGCTGCACAGGGCATAACTCCAAAAATCATTGACATATGACAATAAAAACAGGGGTATTGCACATAATATTAACAATCCAACATATATGGGTTTACCGCCAAATTTATCTGTCAAAATTCCGGCAGGAAGTCTAAATAATGCACCTGTAAGTATCGGAATTCCTATCAACCAACCCACTTGAACAGAGGTCCAATCAAAAATTTGATTATCCACTAAAAAAGTAACCAAGACACCGTTTAAAAGCCATACGGCAAAGCATATAGTAAATGCGAATGTATTTAAAAATAAAGCTTGGTTTGCCTTTTTCATATTTGATGCTCTCAAAATAAATTTATTTAATAGACTAGGTCGATTTAATTTTGATGCAAAAATATAAAACTACGTATTATTACGCAATTATTTTGATTAAAAACTACGTATTAAATTGTATTTTTACAAAATTTTAAAATTATCAATTAGTAAAATTGAGATTTCGCAAAAGAATCGTGATATTTTCGATTATTCTTATAGGATAGTCTCTGTGAAGCTTATGTAAAATTAAATGGACATACCTAATACACGTTGAATTTCTTCTTCCAAAAATGCAGGGTGTTCGGCAACAACATCTCCAATAACGATAATTCCGGGAGAAGAATAGTCTATCATATCAATAACGTTTTTGTAATTATTAACCGTATCTATTATGACATTTTCATTAGGGAGTGTTCCGTTTTGAATGATCGCAAATGGCGTATATTTATGTCGGTATTTTTTTATCACATTCATAATTAAAGAGAAATTTCGAAGTCCCATTAATACAACAAGTGTCGCTGTAGATTGTGCTCCAAGTGCAATATCCTTCGAGATTTCGCCATTGGAAGTTGTGCCTGTAAGCACCCAGAAACCCTCATTAACACCTCGTTTTGTCATGGGTATTCCTTGATTGGTAGGAACTGCCAAAGCACTACTGATACCAGGAATAAATTCTGTTTCAATTCCTTTACTTTCAATAAAAACAGCCTCTTCGCTTCCTCTTCCAAACACAAATGGATCACCTCCTTTTAGACGAACAACGGTACCATATTCGAATGCATTATCCACCAACATTTGATTGATTTTGTCTTGCGAAAATTTATGATCATTAAAACGTTTTCCTACATAAATACATTTGGTAGATGGTTTTGCAGATTTTAATAAATTCTTATTTACTAAGGCATCATACAAAATCACATCTGCATTTTTAATGGCATTTAATCCTTTTACAGTAATCAATTCTTCATCTCCTGGTCCGGCACCTACCAATATAACTTTCGGATTATTTGCACTTTCTTCCATACATATTATTATTTAAAAGGACGATAATTTTGTATTTGACAAAAATACGTATTTAATTAAAAACAATTGCAATAAAATTTAATAAATACGTATAAATACTTACTTTTGTTTTTTTTATACAAATAAAAATAAGTATGCAAACAATCATCATTATTGGAAATGGAATGGTTGGTTATAAATTTTGTGAAAAATTTGTAGCTAAAGAGGAAAGCAAAAATTATCAATTGATTGTTTTTGGGGAGGAGCCAAGACCAGCTTATGATCGGGTTCATTTGAGTGAATTCTTTGAAAATAGTAATGCAAAGGCTTTAGAAATGGCTCCTCGATCTTGGTATGAGAAAAATAATATTACATTAATTACCAACGAAAGGGTAACAGATATCCATAGAGGTAAAAAGACGATTACAACCGTAAATGAAAATGATTATGTTTATGACTATTTGGTGTTGGCTACTGGTTCTGCTCCTTTCATTCCTCCAATTCATGGAGTAGAAAAAGAAGGTGTTTTTGTTTATAGAACTATAGAAGACTTAGAAGGTATGCTAGCTTATGCCGATAAAATCAAACAAAAAAAACCAAATGCAAAAGCGGCAGTTTTGGGTGGTGGATTGTTAGGATTAGAGGCAGGAAAAGCTATAATGGATATGGGCTTAGAGCCTCATATAATAGAATTTGCTCCTAAACTGATGCCAAGACAATTGGATATAAGAAGTAGTAAAGTATTACAGGTCAAATTGGAATCTATCGGTATCAATATCCATTTGAGTAAAATAACAAGTCAAATTTTGGGGAACGGTTGTATTACCGGAATGGAATTTGGTGAAGATGATCAATTAGATGTGGACATGCTGGTGATTTCTGCCGGTATTCGACCACGAGATGAACTTGGAAAAACGTGTGATTTGGAAATGGGTGTTCGAGGTGGAATTGTTGTTAACAACAAAATGCAATCCTCTGACCCTGATATTTATGCCATTGGTGAAGTAGCGCTATACAACCAAATGATATATGGTTTGGTTGCTCCAGGTTATGAAATGGCAGGTGTTGCCGTTGACCAAATCTTGGGAAATACAGATAACTTAATGAGTGCAGAAATTGACATGTCAACCAAACTAAAATTAATTGGTGTAGATGTAGCAAGTTTTGGCGAACCGTTTATGCCGGCAGATAAAGGGCATTCTATATTATTTGAAAACAAAACAAAAAGTTTATATAAAAGAATCAATGTAAGTCTCGATGGTAAGACATTGTTAGGAGGTATTTTAGTGGGAGATGCATCCGACTATAATATGCTGCACCAAATTTATTTAAATGGCATGACCTTGCCGGATAATGTGGAGGAATTGATTTTAGGTGCTCGTGGTGAAAGTGGCGGATCTCCATTTGGAAGTGCTATGGATTTGCCAGATACCGCACAAATTTGTTCTTGTGAGGGAGTTAGCAAAGGTGACATTTGTCATGCGATTACCGACGAAACCTCTGGCAGTTTTTCTGATATCGTTTCCAAAACAAAAGCAACAACAGGTTGTGGTGGATGTAAACCCATGGTTGTAGATTTGGTGAATCAAACTTTAAAATCCATAGGTAAAGAAGTAAAAGACACCATTTGTGAACATTTCGATTATAACCGTCAGGAACTATATGGGATTATCAAAATTAAAAAACTAAGATCTTATGATGAAGCATTAGATACCTGTGGAAAAGGTAATGGTTGTGAGATTTGTAAGCCAGTGGTGGCGTCAATATTTGCGAGTTTGTACAATGACACAGCAAATAAAGAAGATGTTATTCAAGATTCAAACGATAAATTTTTAGCCAATATTCAACGTAACGGAACCTATTCGGTGGTACCAAGAATTCCAGGTGGAGAAATTACACCCGAAAAATTAATCGTTATTGGTGAAGTTGGTAAGAAATACAATTTGTACACAAAAATTACAGGAGGCCAGCGCATTGATTTATTTGGTGCCGAACTCAATGACTTGCCTGCCATCTGGAAAGAATTAATTGATGCAGGTTTTGAAAGCGGACATGCTTATGGAAAATCGCTTCGGACTGTAAAAAGTTGTGTTGGTTCTACCTGGTGCAGATTTGGATTGGATGAAAGTGTAAGTTTTGCCATTGAATTGGAAAATCGATATAAAGGATTGCGCTCTCCACATAAACTAAAAGGAGGCGTTTCCGGCTGTATTCGTGAATGTGCTGAAGCAAGAGGAAAAGATTTTGGTGTTATCGCTGTAGAAGGTGGATGGAACCTTTATGTATGCGGAAATGGAGGAGCTACACCCAAGCATGCATTATTACTGGCCGAGAAAATAGACAATAAGACCTGTATCAAATATTTGGATAGATTTTTAATGTATTATATCCGAACCGCAGCTCCCTTGATGCGAACAGCTGCCTGGTTAGATAAATTAGAAGGTGGGATCGAACGATTAAAAAAAGTTGTTATTGACGATAGTTTAAATATTAATGATGAAATGGAAAAAGAAATGCAATTCCTGGTAGATGCATATGAATGCGAATGGAAACAAGCCATAGCTACTGAAGAATCAAAAAAACGCTTCAGTCACTTTGTAAATTCGGATGAGAGGGATGATAATTTGGTTTTTGTTTCCTTGCGTGAACAGAAAATGCCCGAACATTGGAAAAATTAGAAATGAGATATTAGAAAACAACAACAATAGGCATATAAAAATATAAAATAATCTGCGATACACCAATGGAAGCAATATTATCAAAATATAAAACCACTAAAGAAAACGATGTGAACTTTTGGTTCAAAGTTGCATCTGTCGATGACTTTCCGGAAAACGGGGGTTTGTGCGTAAAATACAAAGACAAACAAATTGCCGTATATAACTTTTCTAGAAAAAATAATTGGTATGCCTGTCAGAATGTATGTCCACATAAAATGGAAATGGTACTATCACGTGGAATGCTTGGTGATGAGAAAGGAGTTCCGAAAATTGCTTGTCCACTGCATAAAAATACATTTTCTCTTGAAACAGGAGAAAATCTAAACGGTGATTTGGATGCGATTTCAATTTATCCTGTAAAAATAGAGAATGGTTTTGTATTTATTGGCTTTTGTGAATAAACTCTTGTGATTTTGCTTCTTTGTATAACTGATTATTAGATTTCATGTCGGACTGTAACAATTCTAAACAGCTGCTATATATCGATTTAATAATATTTTAATATATTTATACAAAATAACTTAAACCAGATAACTATTATGAATTCAAAAGTTTTATTAGTTCTTAGAATTATTTTCGGATTATTTTTATTATTTTTTGGTTCCAACCATTTATTCCAATTTTTTGATCCACCTGCACCGCCTGAGGCGGCAATGGGATATTGGGAGGCTCTTATGGTAACAAAAACTGTAACCTTAGTTGGTGTCGTTGAAATTATTGCAGGCTTATCATTATTATTAAACAAATATGCCGCCTTAATGATGGTCATTTTGATGAGTATATCTGTCAATGCTATGCTTTATCATCTGACCCTGGATTCTGTAGGACTTCCAATGGGATCTGCTTTGATTGTATTGAACATTGTGATGCTTTATGCATACAAAGATAAATACAAGGATTTATTTAATTAAATCAAGATCATCAGAAGATTTTTAAAAGGCACAATTAAATATTATGCCTTTTTGTTTGCGATTAATTCTTGAATTATTTTGTTAAACCTGGATTTCGAAAAATGATTTGTAACTTTGAAACATTAAGAATTGTAATAATATTCCTCCAAAAAAAATGAACAATACGGTGAACAATAAATTTAAAAACGCCATTGGATTGTTTGATAAAGCAAACTCAAGTGATCCTTATACAGAATCTTCGGAAGGAAAGGAATTTCCAAAAGAATTGCTCTATGCAATAAGAATGACTCAGAGACTCAATCAATTTGAGCCGGAAGCATCAATTGCCGTGCAACTTGCAGTTCGGTGTCAGCACATTTGCAGATGGGAAATTCGTAGAGATTACTATGTAATGAATCGTAAAGGATATTTAACCTGGCGTAAAGATTTGGCAAAATTTCATGCAATAAAAGCCTCTAAAATTTTAAATGAAGTTGGTTATGATGAATCTTTAATTGATAAAGTGAAATTTTTACTGCAAAAAAAACAACTCAAAAGAAACAAAGAAACACAATTATTAGAAGATGTAGTTTGCCTGGTGTTTCTGGAATTTTATTTTGAAAAATTCGCAGAAAAATATTCCGAAGAAAAACTTATAGAAATTGTAAAAAAAACGTGGATTAAAATGTCGGATAAAGGGCATGAATGGGCATTGAAATTGAATTTTTCGGAAAAACCCATGAAATTGATACAAAAAGCCCTGGCTTAAAAAGATTATGATTCCAATGGAATGAAGAGTCGGATCTATGAGTTTTACAAATGGAAAAACCAACTAAAAATAATTATTTAAATACGACAACTTTCAAAAAATTACAAAGATTATTTCTTTTTGTTTTTTTAGGAATTACATTTTTATTCATCGTATTTAACCAATTATTTAAAGAGGAGATCAACAATTTTAATGGGTTGAAATATCTGTTTGTTGCCATTCCTGTATTTCTATTGATAAGTTATATTTTGTTGAAATTTATGTTGGTAAAAATTGAAAACCAATTCAATGAAGTAAACATTATCCATCACAAGGCCATTGAAAAATTACAAGAACTTCAAGAATTGTACGATTCAAAAGAAGAATCATTTCAAGAATTGCAAGGCTTGAATTATGCCATAAATAATACTGCATTATTTGTGAGTCTTGCACAAGATGGATCTGTACTTCATATCAGTAAAAAATTTAGTAAACTACTAGGCCTCAACAATAAAGAAAAAACCTTATCTCTTGAAGAAATGCTATCTCTAGAGGAAGGAGAACAGCAAACCATTCACGCACTTTTAAAAGGAACCCGACATTCAATTTGGATAGGTGAAGTGAAGGTTACGACAAAAACAAAAGAAAAATTATGGTTGGAAATGTCAATCATTCCAATAAACAAAGTTAAGAATAAGCAAAGAATATTGATTTTATGTACGAATATTACAGATCGAATCAGGTCCCAAAAGGAGATAGATAAACTCAATGAACTACGATTTAAAAAAGAAGTAAACCTGCAAAAAACACAAGCCAGCCAAATAGTTGAAGCGCAAGAAGAAGAGCGAAAACGTATTGCTAAGGATATACACGATGGTATTGGACAAATGCTAACAGCCATAAAATTTAATATTGAGTCTATCAATACCTCAAATATTGAAAGCACTACAAATAAAGTTGAAAAATTAAAAGAAGTACTCAGTTTTTTAATTAAAGAAGTAAGAACCGTAACATTTAATTTAACACCTCCGGAATTAAGCGATTATGGAATCGTAGCTACCTTAAATAAATTAGCAACTCAACTTTCCAGTTTCACTGAAAAGAAAATCTTTTTTGAAAATAAAACCGATTTTAACGGGAGGTTTGATTCTTTGGTTGAAACAAATCTTTACAGAGTGGTTCAGGAAGCAGTTAACAATGCATTAAAGTATGCAAATTCAAATTATATTTTAATTTCATTACGTCATTCTGAAAATTTATTGAGTATTACTATTGATGATGATGGGAAAGGATTTGATGTTAAAAAGTTAAAAAAGACTTCGAGTATGGGTTTGTTTTTTATGAAAGAAAGAATTAGTTATGTAAATGGACGAATTTTTATAAATTCCATAAAAGATAAAGGAACACGTATCACTATAAATGTGAGCTTACCAAAACAAAAAAAAATTGAAAATTAGCTTTATCACTGAATGCAATTTAACAATTGAAAATTGTTTATATTCGCATAATGATTTCTAAGAAAACAAAATATGGGTTAAAGGCTTTGGCCTTTATTGCACGTCAGGAAAGGGATACTATGGTTCAAATAGCAACCATTTCAAAAAGTGAAAATATTTCGCATAAGTTTTTAGAAAGTATATTATTAACCCTGAGAAAATCAGGTTTTTTAGGATCTAAAAAAGGAAAAAAAGGTGGTTATTATTTGCTGAAAGATGCCTCTGAAATACGTATGACCGATGTAATTCGAGTTTTAGAAGGCCCGATTGCGTTGTTGCCATGCGTAAGTCTTAATTATTATGAAAAATGTGACGACTGTCCTGATGAAACTACATGTAGTGTACATAGACTTATGATTAAAGTTAGGGATAATACACTTATAGTGCTTAGAAGTAATACTTTGGCAGATTTGACTTAGATCGTTTCAAAGTAATAAATTCACAATTATTTGTTAAAAGCTTGTAAAATATAATTTATAGTATATCTTTGCGTTTAAATCTAGTATCCCGATAGGGGAATAGAATTAAATATAAGAAATATGTTGAGTAAGAGTATTGACCTGGAATATTGGAATAACGAGTTAAAAGATAAAACTCCGGAAGAAATTATTGCCTGGGCTTTGCCCTTGACCGAAAACAAAGTTGTTACAACAAGTTTTGGTATTTATTCGGCGGTACTTTTGAATACATTTTTCAACAATGATAAAGAAATAAGAGTTATTTGGTGTGATACGGGTTATAACACACCTGAAACGTATAGGCATTCAGCAAATTTAATCGAGAAATTCGGACTGAATATTCATAAATATTCTCCCTTACAAACTTCGGCGTATACAGATGCTACGATGGGAATACCTGAAATAACCGACCCTAAGCATTCTGAGTTTACTGAAATTGTAAAATTGGAACCCTTTAGAAGAGCTTTTAAAGAACTTGACCCTGAATTGTGGTTTACCAATATAAGAGTCAGACAAACAGAATACAGAAAATCTAAAGATATATTAAGTATAAGTAAAGAGGGTGTCTTAAAAGTAAGTCCGTTTTATTATTGGTCCGATGAGGATTTAAACGATTATTTAATAGCTCATGATTTGCCAAAAAATAATTCTTATTTCGACCCAACCAAAGTATTAAGTAACAGAGAGTGTGGAATTCATCTACAATAATAGATTATGCAGAGTTTTAGAACAGAAATAGAGAATCCAATTGTCGAGAAAGACATTATAGAATTAGCGAATAAAATCCAGCTTTTTAAGGAAGGTAAAATGGATGAAGATCGTTTTAGAAGCCTCCGATTGGCTCGTGGTGTGTATGGGCAACGTCAACCGGGTGTTCAAATGATAAGAATTAAATTGCCTTTTGGCAAGGTTACTTCAAACCAGTTGCACCGTATAGCAGATGTATCTGATGAATATTCCAGAGGAAGATTGCATATTACTACCCGTCAGGATATTCAAATCCATCATGTGAGTTTAGATAGAACCCCTCAACTTTGGGCAGAATTAGAAAAGAGTGATATTACCTTACGTGAAGCCTGCGGTAATGCGGTAAGAAATGTAACAGCATCGGAAACAGCAGGAATTGACCCGAAGGAACCTTTTGATGTATCTCCTTATGCAGACGCTACGTTTAAATTCTTTTTGCGGAATCCAATTTGTCAGGAAATGGGGAGAAAATTTAAAATCTCATTTTCCGCTACCGATGAAGATACTGCTTTAAGCTTTTTACATGATTTGGGTTTTATTGCTAAATCAAAAGAAATTAACGGTGAATTGGTAAGAGGATTTAAAATTCTTTTAGGAGGGGGATTAGGTTCACAACCAAGGCAAGCTGATGTTGCTTTTGAATTTTTAGAAGCCGATAAAATAATTCCATTTATTGAAAGTGTATTAAGAGTTTTTGATCGATATGGAGAACGTAATAAACGTGCCAAAGCCAGGTTGAAATTTTTGATCAAAGATATTGGTTTTGATCGTTTTGTAGATCTTATTCAACAAGAACAAAAAGCATTGTCTTATCATACATATCCCATTGATACCCGTGTATTTGATAAACCTATTGAGCTTCCTGAAATAGAGATACCAAATGTTACTATTGATAGCGAAGAAGCCTATAATAATTGGAAAGAAACCAATGTTTACAAGCAAGAACAAGAAGGCTTATTTGCCATTGGGATAAAAGTTAAATTAGGAGATTTTTATACAGATAAGGCTAGGTTATTGGCCGATCTGGTTAAAACATATGCAGGTGATGAAATAAGATTATCCTTACGTCAGAATATATTAATCAGACATGTAAAAGAAGAATTGCTTCCTTTTTTCTATACCGAATTAGACAAATGGGGATTGGCTGAATCTGGATATACCAGCACCCTTGACATAACCGCTTGCCCGGGAACGGATACTTGTAATTTGGGAATTTCGAGTAGTACAGGCATAGCAAGAGTTTTGGAAGATGTATTGAAAAATGAATACCCTAACTATGTAAATAACAAAGATGTAACCATTAAAATAAGTGGTTGTATGAATGCTTGCGGACAGCACAATATGGCTCATATTGGTTTTCAAGGCATGTCCATCAAGGCAGGTAAATATGTAGCTCCAGCACTTCAAGTGTTATTAGGTGGAG
>SMVB01158493.1_pt1 | contig 17369 bp, 19 predicted proteins | sample 2456461 | NCBI WGS metagenome assembly SMVB01 (sample SAMN11095934, study PRJNA526329) | marine sediment metagenome | biome: Marine sediment; feature: Surficial sediment; material: Deep marine sediment; isolation source: Hadal surficial sediment | place: Pacific Ocean | collected 2014-05 | depth...
CAGCTTGCCCGGCGTCGCGCCCGTACACTCACCGTCCGAGAAGGTCACCTCGCCGTTGACGATGATTGCCTTGTAGCCGATCGCGCGCTGAACTCGGCGCCACTCTCCCGCGGGCAAGTCGTGTTCGATGTCGCCGATCCAGGGTGGATCGATCGCCAGCTTGTCGATGTCATACACCACCACGTCAGCGGCTGCGCCTTCGCGCAGTACGCCCCGGTCTTTGAAGCCTGCCGCCTGGGCTGGAAGATTGGACAACCGGTAGTGGGCTTCCTCCAGAGTCACCAACCCTTCGTCGCGCACCAGCCAGCTCAGAAAATCTGTGGTGTAGGCGCCTCCGGTAAAGAACTTGGTGTGGGCACCACCGTCCGAAACGCCCGGAATTGCGTAGGCCGAATCGTTCATCATTTCCGCGATGAACTCGGCGTTCGCGCCTCGATCCGGGCCAAGAAACTCGACGTTGAGATCGCCCGCCAGGGACAGATCCAACATGACCTCGACGGGGTGTTTGTTCTGTTCGTCTGCGATGTCGCCGACTGACCGGCCCACGTATTGTTCGAGTTCCGGTTGATCGTTGACCGATTGGACGACCAGGAATTTGGGATTGCCGCCGACGCCGGCCTGAATCGCCCTCAGGCGCTTGTCAGCGGTCTCGGCCTCTTCCACCAGCGCGGTGCGGAAATCCGGATTCCGCATGTTTTTGATTTTGTCTTCTTTGCTACCTGTAGTGACCGCACGCCAGGCGGGGGACGCGTCGTAGAGGTTCCAATGCTCCAGCGTGAATGCGAAGCCCGCGCGGCCGGTACCGCATTGGGCGTAAATCGGCAGGCCCCTCTCACGGCAGCGGTCGATCCAACGCAGCGGTCGACGATGTATTTCGGGATTGTTACGCGAGGGCAGTACCACGTTGTGCAGAATTGGCCGCCTGGCCGTCGCCGCCAGGGTTTCGAGAAACGCCAGGTCCTTTTTTATGTCGCCTTCGGCCTGAGTGATTTGAATAAAGCCTTCGTCGCGCTCACGCAGTACCTCAGCAAGGGCGAGGATGTCTTCATCGACCATGGTGTCGGTAACCATGGGCGAACCATCAAAGTCTGCCTGTACAGAGTTCGGGCCCAGACGCTGGATGGAAAAGCCGCACAATCCCGCATCCATGCCTTCATGCAGCAACCGCTTCATTTCCTCGCGCTCTTCCGGCGTTGCCGGGCGGCTCTTGGCGGCCTCCAGACCCATCACGTAGGTCATCAACGAAGCTGTCGGCATATACTGAACAACGTTCACTCCCTTGTCAGCCCGATCGAGGCTGTCCAGATACTCGGGTATTGACTCCCAGTCCCATTCCAACCCGGCTTTCATCGACTCGTACGGAATGGCTTCCGTGCGTGTCATGGTGAGCATGCTTCGCTCACGAAAATCAGGTTTTACCGGTGCGAAGCCAAAACCGCAGTTGCCGAGCACCACCGATGTGACCCCGTGCCACCCCGATATAGTGCACCAGGGGTCCCAACGGATCTGCGCATCGTAGTGCGTGTGCAGGTCGATAAAACCAGGCGCGACGATCAGACCTTCCGCATCGATGGTCTTGGCGGCCGTTCCGGCGGCTTCCAAGCCGATGCGCGCGATCCGACCCGCCTTGATCCACAGATCGTCTTTGAAGCCGGGCTTGCGGGTCCCGTCAACGATAGTGCCGTTTTTGATATGAAGATCGAACTCAGCCACGCTCGCTCCCTCCGGGGTGGATGCCCGCCCGATTCTATTCCCAGGCGCCGCGGTAATCGAGTGTGCGGTTTGCACGCCGCGTAGCGACCACCAAGCCTAGTCGTCGGACGTATGGATGGGTTCCCGGCCATCATCGGGCCGGGGGTGGTGCGGCGCACTCGTTCATTGTTCCTCTTCGGCCGGGAAGGGCAATCCCTGTTTGAGCCTGCATTCTAACCTTGGCCAATATATGCGAAAGTACAAGCAACGAGACGTACAGGGCCGGCGATGAAAGTCATAGTCGATTACGACCTTTGCGAAGCCAACGCGCTTTGCATGGGCGCCTGCCCGGAGGTATTCAAGTTGACGGAAGACGATCAACTCATCTTGCTCATCGAAGAGCCGGATGAATCGTTGCGTTCCAAGGCGGAGGCCGCGGCTCAGCTGTGCCCACGCCTGGCGATCACAATCGAGGATTGACTGAGGCGAGGTAAGGCGAGAATGAGCGTTCCAACTGCACCGATCGAGATCATCGACGCCGACTACTATCAGCAGCACGGATATCCCCACGAGTTCTGGGCGGCGCTCAGAAAAGACAAGCCGATCGCCTATTGCGAGCACCCCGACCTGGTGCCCTTCTATGCGGTGACCCGTTATGCGGACATCGTTGAGCTGTCCAAGAAACCCAACATCTTTGAGAACGCCCCGTTGCTTTCCGTACGACCGCAGGCCGACGAAGACGACTTGGTGCAGGTGCGCACGATTCTCAACATGGACCCCCCGGACCATCGGATCTTTCGAAAGCTGATGAGCGGCTACTTCACCAAACGCCGACTCAATGAGGACCAGTCGCGCCTGGATAAGGTGGCCGAGGAGATCCTCGATGATATTGTCGGCGAAACGACGCTGGATTTCGTGACAAAAGTTTCCGCCGTATTACCGCTGGCGGTGATCGCCGAGCTGATGGGATTGCCACAGGAAGACAGGGGCCAGTTTTTTCGTTGGACGAACGAGATCATCGGCTCGGACGACCCGGAGTTTCAACGCGCCGATGGCGCGACGGGGCGGGATCTGGCGGAGACCGCGTTGAATGAGGTCTTCGCTTACTGTACCGAATTCGTCGAGGACCGCCGCAAGAAACCACGTGATGATCTCACTTCGGTGCTTGCCAATGCCAGGATCGACGGTGAGTACCTTCCGCCCCTGGAGTTGTTGTCGTACCTGTTCGTGCTGATCGCGGCTGGCAATGAGACCACGCGCAATGCCACCACCGGCGGCATGCTTGCGTTGATCCAACATCCCGAGCAAATGCGGAAAGCCAAGGCGAATCCTGCTTTGCTCGACTCGATGATCGAAGAGATTGTGCGTTGGTCCAGTCCGGTCATTCACTTCTGTCGGACTCCGAACCAGGACGTCACGCTGCATGGCGTCCACATAAAGGCCGGAGAGCACCTCACGCTCTTCTACCCATCTGCGTGTCGCGACGAGCGGGTGTTCGACGATCCGATGACGTTCGATATTGAACGTAACCCCAATCCGCATCTTGGCTTCGGCATCGGCGAGCATCTGTGTCTGGGAGCACATCTGGCGCGCAATGAGCTTCGCGCTGTGTTCTCCAGCTTGCTGCGGCGTCTCAAGCACATCGAGTTGGTGGGCGATGAGCAACGGCTGCGCTCCGGCTTCATCGGCGGGATCAAGCATATGCACGTGAATCTGGAACTCGCTGCGAACGCTTGATCCGTTGCGGTACGATTGTCCGAGGACAATGGTGGGGGGACGACCATGCCATGGCAGCTAGAGGATCTTGGTCCTCAAGACGGCCGTACCGTGGTGATCACAGGCGGCAACAGCGGGATCGGTTTTGAAGCCGCGAAAGCACTTACGGACAAGGGCGCACGGGTGATCATCGCGTGCCGCAACCCGAACAAGGCACGGGCCGTGTGCGAACAGATTGCGGCCGACCAGACCACTGCCAACATCGAAGCCGTGACGCTAGATCTCGCGTCCTTGAATTCGGTACGTAGCTGCGCGGACGAACTCCGCCGGCGCTGCGAGCGCTTGGATGTTCTCATCAACAACGCGGGCGTGATGGCCATTCCACGCCGGGATACCGAGGACGGTTTCGAGATGCAGTTTGGTACCAACCACCTCGGTCACTTTGCGCTCACGGCGCTCCTTTTTCCGCTTTTGCAATCGGCATCAGGTTCGCGCGTGGTCACCGTATCGAGCCTTGCGCACCTGTTCGCAATTATCAATTTTGCCAACCTGCACGGTCGTATGTTCTACGAACGGTGGATGGCTTATGGGCAGAGCAAACTTGCAAATCTGCTCTTCTCCTACGAACTCGACCGTCGCTTGCGTGGGGCCAACGTCGACGTTTTGTCGATCGCCTGCCATCCTGGCGTGGCATCGACCAACCTTGGCTATGCCAGCCCCCGTATGCTCGGCTCACCTTTGGGCGAAACGTTGGTACAGCTGTATACCTCTATCATCGCGCAGTCCGCAGCAGACGGCGCTTTACCGACCCTGCATGCAGGCTTTGCTGCGGAGGTCCAAGGAGGTGATTACATTGGTCCTGATGGACTTGGCGAGATGCGAGGGAATCCGCGCAAGGTCTCGTCGAGCTTCATGTCCCGCTCACAGACCATCGCCCGTCAGTTGTGGCGAATATCCGAGGAAGCGACCGGCGTGCAGTTCGCGATCTAACGGTAGGACCCCGCTTTGCCACCCAGGGTTCCACGCAGAGCCTTCTCCAGCGCGAGCGCTGAGATCCACCGCCGGCTTCAAGTCAGACTGTGATCCACTGTGTGTGGCGCGATCGTGCGCACCTCATGGCCGTGGATCGATCCTTCACGGATGTCGTTGAAGGTTTTGTCGATTACTTCATGTCCGCCTTCGCCAGCATGGTAGATGTTCCCCAGTAGGTACAGGGTGCGCACTGCAGCCCCCGTGAAGACGAACACCGTATCGATGAATTTGTTGTCCTTGAACGTCGGCGATCGGTCGCCGTCGTACACGAGCTCACAGTTGTTGAAAGTACAACCGTGAAACGACTTGCCATGAAGTTCGATGCGCTCGTCGTTAAACGTCTGGTCTAAAAAGTTCATGCGGGCTCCTTATTTTTTCGAAGCAAGCTCGTGACACGACGCCCCGAGCATCAGTTATTCGTGCTGCTCAAAAGTTCCGGCGTGTAGTCGCATGTCAGGAGTTCCAGTAAGTCCCAGCCCGGATCGCGGAAGTAAACGCCTCGACCTCCATCCCAGCGGTTTATGTCCATGTCCTCCGCGGTACCGGGGCCGCTACCGTATGCCAATCCTCATACGTGAAGCCGAATATGTCGGCATAGAATCGCACTGACTCCTTTTTGTTTCGGGCCGGAACGATGGTGTGGTTTAGCTCGATTGCCATTGGCTCTTCTCGGAAGAAATTTAGGAACCATTATTGTTTTGAAATTATGGAACTCTGCAGAGAGCCGTTTGTCCGTCCATGTGGGTCGGCAGACCGCATGGGTGCTCAGCTCGTCGGCGGATTCCGCAGCGCGTCCTCCACCGCGTCGAGCACGGCATCGCACCCGTCCGGCAGCTCGGCTGTGAACTCCGCGCGCGCCAGGTAGGCGGACAGCCCGCCACGCAACTCGGAGAGCGTCCAGTCGATAGGGCTCCCTGCAGCCTCGATTTTCTGGATCACCTCATTGCCGCCGGGGTCCACGTGCCAGTGTGGGCCCTTGGCAAAGCAGTCGAAGCGGAGCAGCTCGCGTCCCTCGAACCCGTCGCATACACGCAGGGTGGGTCCGCCATCCGCTCCGAGCGCCCGATGCTCCACTACGAAACGAATTGGGCCGTGATCGAAGGTCATCATGGGACGAAGTGTATCACCGCCCACAGGTATACACTCGGGAGGATCTTCGAAAGGGCACGGGGACCCGTAATGCTCAACCCCATCGTAATGCGTATCGAGCAGCTGCTCGTGACGATGATGACGGCTTCCGTACCAAGCACGCCCGAACTCGACGCGCTCTTCAACCTGCTTCGCGGGGCTAGTGATCCCGGGGATCGGGCGGACGCAGAGCAACGCATCTGGGCAATCTGGAGTGGCCATGAAGACGCGGATGCCGCTGGTGCAATGCGTGGCGTCATCGCAGCGTTCGAATCCGGCGATCTGTTGGCTGCGGATCGCGAGCTGAACATGATGGTCGATCGGTGGCCGAACTGGGCGGAAGCGTGGAACAGACGTGCAACGTTGCGATTCATCGAGGAGCGCGACGTCGACAGTCTCAACGACATCCGGCGCACGCTCGAACTCGAACCGCGCCATTTTGGGGCACTCAGCGGCTTCGGTCAGATCTGCTTGCGCGCGAGAGAGATCAGCTCCGCATTGCTTGCATTCGAGCACGCAGTCGCGGTCAACCCGAATATGGAATCGATTCGTCAAGTGGCCGAGGTATTGCGCAGACAGGACCCGCGCACGATTCACTGACACGGCTCGGCTTGCGCGTCGCTCGCGCGCCGCGAGCCCGCTTTGGCGCGATTAGGTGGTTACGTTGGACAACCGCGTTAGCAGACCCATTATCGAGTGGCTCGGATGATTACCCGGCGGCAGTTGCTTGCCGCAGGCGTGTTCGCACCGTGGGCGCTGGCGGGTTCCGCGGTCCTTGGCGACGACGGTCTTGGGCGCTTGCTCATCGACACCCCCCGGGCATCGCTGCTGGCAGCGCTCGCCGCGCGCATTCGCGCCGGCCTTAGCCCCGCCGAGCTCCTTCGCGCGCTCGCCATTGCCGCCTGCCGGGAGGTGAGCCCCTACCCGCATGTCGGCTTCAAATACCACGCCGTGATGATGCTGCAGGCGGTGCAGCTCTCGGTGGCGTCGTTGCCCGGGGAGCGCGTTTGGTTGCCGTTGCTTTGGTGTGCGGACTATTTCAAAGCGGCATCGGCGCAGCAGGATCGCTTCCGACCCTGGTCCCTGCCCGCCGCGCCCGAGCGCTCGAGAACGCCGGAGCTCTCGACACTGGTGGATGCATTGGGGTCCTGGGATCGCGACGCGGCCGATCGTGCCACCGCGGCGCTGATAGATGTGGGGCAAACGCATTCCGTGCTTCAAGCCCTCATGCTCTATGCCGCGCGCGATTTTCGCGCCATCGGCCACAAGACCATCACCGCCGCCAATGCGCATCGGCTGCATTCGGCGCTGGGCAGCCCGGTGGCCGCACCCCTTGCGCGCTCGCTCGCGTTCGCTGTGCAGAACCCGGAGGGCGATGCCGACCCCGCACGGCACGACTACGTGGCCGACGGCGACTGGAAGTCCAATCAGGCGTACGCCGCCGATCTCCCACGCGGTTGGCACGCTGGACGCGACGATGCCGCCGCGGCGCAAACGTTCCTCCAAGAGCTGCGCACGGCAAAGAGCGAACAGGCGGTCACCGCGGCAACAAGCCTCCTCAGGTCTGACGTGAGCGCGCACACGGTATGGGAGGCGGTGATGATGTTCGCCGCAGAGCTGATCCTGCGGCGTAACAACATCATATCGTTGCATGCCAACACGATGGTTAACGCCATGTACTATTGCTATCGGGTGACCGAAGCGGATTCCGCGAAACGTTTGCTGCTCTTGCAGGCCGTCGCGTTCATGGCGCGCTTTCGGGCGCTGGTTGATCGCGACCCGAGGGCGCGCAAGCGACGCATCGACACCATCGAACCGCTGCCGGCCGCGAGCGTAGACGAGATCTTTCAAACCCTAGATCGGGATCGGTTTCGCGCCGTGCGCCAGGCGCTCGGCTGGCTCGACGCGGGCCGTAATCCGGCGCCGCTCGCCGCCCGAGTGCGGTGGTATGCTACGCTCAAGAATACCGGCACTCACGACATCAAGTTCACTGAAGCCATGCTGGAAAATTACGGATGGCTACGCTTTCCCTGGCGCAACGCGCTCCTCGCTGCGAGCCTGATGTATGCCAATGCCAGCACCGCGCCGGATGATGAGGTGGTGGTCCGGGCCCGGGCGCTCCTGGGATTTGAGCCCACGGCTGCCTCGTCGTGAGGGGAGGATTAACCTCCAGCTAGTCGAAATCCTCTGCTGTGGTCGCGCTCCCCCGGCTCGTCGCAGGCCCGGCTGGTTGAACGCGTTAACCTGGCGTTGACGAACCAGGAGCCACCACGCAGTACACGGTACTTGCCATCATCTGGTCCCTTTGGATTTTTCACGTTCTCCGTGGGATATCTGTCGTACCAGTCGGCACACCACTCCCATACATTGCCATGCATTTCATAAAGACCAAACGGGTTCGGTTGATAGCTTCCAACAGGCATTGTTTTACCATTTGTTCCATTAAAATTAGCCTGTTCTTTAGAAATATTTTCACCAAAAGAATAATCTGTTTTGGTGCCTGCTCGGCATGCATGCTCCCATTCGGCCTCCGTGGGTAGACGAAAATGTTCTCCTGTGACGTCACTCAGCCATTGCACATAAGCTGTCGCATCAAACCAGCTTACTTTCATGATAGGTCGACTTCTTCTTCCCCAACCGCAAGCGCCAGGAAGCTTTCTACCGGTTGCTTTAGAAAACCGATCATATTGTTCAAAAGTGACAGCGTAGCGCCCGATGGTGAATGCAGATACTTCTACCTCGCCGACATGCTCGGTCACGTCATCGACCCTCGTAAACGTGCCTCCAGATAGCCTTACCATTTCCACTGCAAGCGAACCATCGGGCATCGAATACTTCAAGTTAACGGGGGATGTCAAAGTATGTGCCATTTCAGCATGAATCCGGCAAACATCGAAACCAGAACGACGTTGGATGTTATCGCGTAGCGAGCTTGCGAAGGACGTCTACCGAATTGACCCTAACTGTGCAACCAGCGGCGTATCGCTACTAGCGCGCGGTGAACCGAATCAGGTCGGTCACGTCTTCGATGGTGGCGCGATGGCCGAGTATCTCCTCGAGCTGCGGCCCGTATTTTGTGATGTACGCATCAAACGCCGCCTGCGTTTCTTCGGCGTCATTCACCTTGGCGGCGGTCAGTTTGTAGTAGTTGTCCCCGACCCGCACCAGGACATTGGGATCGTCGTTGATACGCGCGCGCCAACTCGCACCGGGCACGGCAACCGCATAGATGGCGTCGTCGATCCCAACCCCCCAGATGTAGTGAACCTGAGGCAGCCATCCACCGAAATACGTTCTGACCAGGATCAGATCATGATCCCGGACGAATGCGAAATCATCCGGTGCGGCCTGTTCCTCCCCGCCAATCGCCAGTCCGGGCATGGGGCCGATAGGCCCGCAACCCGCGCACATGAGAACCATGACGAGAGGAATGAAGAAACGTCTCTTCATGATGCTGCCCTGTGTGCGTTTCACGCGACTATATCAAATCGGGCTCGCGTCTTTAGGTCGATTCGTTACTGCGCGACGCTGTGAAATAGATAAAAGATATTGGTGTTCGATCAATAAAGAAACTAAAATGTTATTTTATTATTGAGACTGAGCCATGGCACAGCCAACCCAAGGCACGGCGGTGCGGGTCGCGACCAGGGCCGAGCTCGAGGAAAAGCGCGTCATTGTGGTGCGTGGCCGGCACCGGCGCATCGCCGTATTTGCCGATGGCGACGCCGTTTACGCGGTGGAGAACAACTGCCCGCACATGGGCTTCCCGCTCGACCGCGGCAGCGTGCGCGACGGCATACTCACATGCCATTGGCACCAGGCGCGATTCGACCTGCGTTCAGGCTGCACTTTTGATCTGTGGGCTGACGACGTAGCGCGCTACGCGTGCTGGGAAGAAAACGGCGACATATTTGTCTCCCCGGAACCCGACTCTGTGCCCGACGAGTCTTACCATCGTGGCAGGTTGCTGCGCGGCATCGAACAGAACGTCGGCCTGGTGCAAGCCAAAAGCATTCTGGCGCTGCTTGAGGGCGGCGCATCGTTGTCGAGTGTTCTGCAAACGGTCATCGACTTCGCCACCACCAACCTTACCCAGGTGAGCGAAGGCATGATTCGCCTGGCTTGCATCGCCCGGCTGTACCCCAACTTGAGCCACGACACCGCCTACCAGGGTCTGTATTACGCCATCCGCAAAATCGCCGAGGAAGCCAGCACGTCGACTCCCAGGCGCCGGCGAGATCCTCTTGCGGAAAACGGCCACGATCTGGCGACCTTGAAGAGCTGGTTGCGGCAATGGGTGCAGACGCGCCACCGCGACGGTGCCGAGCGAACGGTGTTGACCGCAGTTGCGAACCTGGCACCCAACGAGATTGCCGAGCTGGTGTTCATGGGTGCAACGGAACGTCTGTACGCCAACGGCGGTCACCATTTGGAGGATTGCAACAAGGTCTTCGAGCTGGTCGAGTTGCTGGGCGTCGAACGAGCGTCCGCCCTAGTTGCGCTGTTGATGCCCGGCATGACTGGGGCTCGCGGCCAGGAAGAGAGCACCAACTGGCACCACCCCATCGAACTGGTCGAACCGTTGCGTGCGCTGGAGAAACGCCTGCCCGACGTGCTGGCAGGAGAGACCGATCCCGAATGGTGCGCCGAGGTTGCATTTACCCGCGCCATTCTTGGCGATGATCCCCTTGCGAGCATGCAGGCGCTGGAACGGGCGCTCGCCGATGGCGCTCCGCCGCACCGAGTTGCACGTCAGGTGTCCTACGCGGCGGCCCTGCGGCTCGCACGATTCGCCACGTCCAATGAGGTCACCGACTGGTTTAATCCGCAGCACACGTTCATCTACACCAACGGCGTCTACCAGGCGGTCACACGTTCGCCAACCGCCGACGTGGTGCGCGGCATCTTCCACGGCGCGATGTCTGTGTACATGGACCGCTATCTGAACGTGCCTGCAGCGCGACTGCCAAGCGAGCGCACCACACGAGACCAGCTCAGCGCCGACGCCACCGAACTGAGAGGCTCCCTGCTGCGCGAACTGGATCAGCGCGCCAACATCGAACGCGTTGCGGACATCGTCTCGCGTTATGTTGCGCTGGGCTTTGATCTGCCCGGACTCATCGACACGCTGACCTTTGCAACGGTACGCGAAGACCTGGACTTCCACAGCCTGCAGGTATTGGAAGCCGCCGTGAACCAGTGCAATGCCTGGCCAGAAGGATCCGAGCGTGAAAACATTCTGGTCGGCGTTGCCCGCAACCTCGCCGCGCATTGCCCGACACGGCGCGCGGGTCAGCAGACTGCCGACATTGCACGGCGGCTGCACCGGGGCGACAAGGTGTTCGAGGGAGAAGCGGCTCTATGAAGCACCGTAATTTAGGCGCTCGATACGAAAGCGGTAAGCTGCAGGGTCACCAGGGGTTTGGCGAAAACGTGGGTAATGCCAATGCGTTGGGCCTTGGCGTAGGTGGCACTATTGTTATGGGATACCAGCAAGGCGAACGGGGCTTCGAAGTTCCGCTCGCGTAGAGCTTCAAATATGGCAAAACCCGTAGTGTCGGGCAGCTCGGCTTCGCATACCACACACTTGGTTCTGGGTGCATCCAGCTCGTTGAGAAAGGCCCTGCCGGTGGCGTAAGTCGCCACGTCGTGACCGTTGAGGCTCATGAGCGTTTCCAGGCTGTCGCGAACAGCAGGATCACCGTCTATGACATAAACGATAGCGTTTAACATGGCTTGGAGCCGTGTAGAGAATCACCAGATGTTAGTGGTTTGGTAACGGCTTGCGAATACGCAATCCTACCTAGCGCGCTGTGAATCGCCGGGGTCCGGCTACTGCGTCGCCTGATCGATCAAAAGTTTCATGCGTACTAGATCCGCGAGCGTACGTGCCTTGGTTTTGCGCATCACTTGGCTGCGGTGAATCTCCACCGTGCGCTCGCTGATTCCGAGATCGATCGCCACGACCTTGTTCGCCTGGCCTTTAGCCACCCGTTCGAATACTTCGTGTTCTCTCGGAGTAAGGCAGTCGATCTTGTTGCGCACCTCTTCGAGATTGGCATAGGCCGAACGCTTGCCGGCATCGACGTTCAGCGCTTCGTGAATCCGGTCGAGCAGCTCCTGGTCGCGAAACGGTTTGCGGATGAAGTCGACCGCGCCCCTCTTCATTGCGTCGACGGCCATCGGAATATCACCGTGCCCGGTGATGAAGACGATCGGAATGGAGGCCTGCTCTTCGATCAGCCGCTCCTGCAGCTCGAGACCGCTCATACCCGGCATGCGGATGTCGAGTACCAGACACCCGCTGCTCGACCTGTCGTAGCTGTCGAGAAATTCCTGGGCGGTGGCGAACGTCTGATGGGGAATGTCCACGGTATCGAGCAACATTCCGATAGCATCGCGCACGGGCTCGTCGTCATCTACCACGAAAACGGTTGCAGTCGAGTCACTCATCGGTGGAAACCTCTGGGAGATTGAAGTAAAACGTGGCGCCAGCAGCATCGTTGTTGTAGAAGTCCATCGACCCGCCGTGCTCGGCAATGATCGAGCGGCAGATGGAAAGCCCCATACCCATGCCATCCTTCTTTGTCGTGTGAAAAGGGGTAAATACCAGAGCTGTTTGCTGCTCGGCAACGCCCGTACCCAGGTCGCTGACAGAGACGACGATCAGATCCTGGGGCGCTAACCGCGTGCGGATGGTTATTCTGCGGCCGTTTGCGCAGTGAATTTCGTTCATTGCATCGATTGCGTTGCGAATCAGATTCAGCGCTACCTGCTGGATCTGAATCGGATCACCGAACCGGGTCGGTAGCGCTTCGCCTAGATCGAGTACCAGCTCGATGTCGTGCAGGCGCGCGTCGCTTTCGGTGAGCTTCACCAGGTCGATCACGAGCTCGTTGACGTCCATCATCTCCCGGTGGGATTCCTGAGCGCGTGCGAACCGCTGGATGCGCTCGATCACCGCACCGGCTCTCAGAGATTGAGTGTTCAGCTTGTCCAAGGCGCTGCGTACCTTTTCGAGATCGGTGTCGCCACGTTCGATCAGCTTGATGCCGGCCTGCGCATACATGGAGATTGCCGTCAACGGCTGATTGATCTCATGGGCGATGCTGGCGGTCATTTCTCCCATGCTGCTCAATCGATCCACGTGGGCAAGCCGTTGGCGATGCTCCGCGAGCGCTTCTCGATCGGCTCGTTGCTCGGAGAGGTCGCGAATGATGCCGGTAAAGCGGCGTTGGCCTTCCAGGTGAATCTCACTCACGGAAAGGTAGATGGGAAATTTTTTACCTGCTTTGTCTATCGCTTCCAGCTCGCGACCAATGCCGATGATCTTCTTGTCGCCGGTTTTTAGGTAGCGGTTTACGTACACCTCGTGTTGCGAGCTGTGGGGCTCGGGCATGAGCTTGGTCACGGACTGGCCGATAATCTCATCAGCCTGATACCCGAACATCTCCACGGCGGCCTGGTTGAAGGTGTCGATGATGCCGTTGCGGTCGATGATGATGATCGCATCCACGGCGGTGTCGAGTATCGCAAGCGTTGCTGCAGTGGCCAGAGTCTGCCCCGTCACCTCCTGGAGCATGCCGAGCATCCCCATTGCACCCGCCTCGTCGCCGTCGATGGCTTGGCACTGAATGTCGTACCAGCGGATTCCGGACTCTGAACTCACTTTGGAGGTGATCGTGAAAGATTCGTCAGCTTCGCAGCAGCGCTGCCAGGCGTGGCGCGCGTCGGTTTGTTGAACGTCGTCGAATGGTTTTGTCCACGACTCGCCGGATCCGCTGCCCAGGCATTGGCGCCATGCTTGGTTTACGTAAGTCAGGCGCCCATTCTTATCGGCGATGAAGATCGGGCAAGGCAGATTGTCGTATGCGCTGAATTTCACTGGGGTTACTGGGCTGCGGACAGGTGGGCGAATAGTTTCATATAAGTTAGCCCGGGCGCGAGCGCCCCGCGCCAGGCGAGTTCGGTGGCCAGATCGCAATCGCCGTCCTGCTCTTTTACGGTCTCGACGAGCGCGTCCAGCCACCGGTCGTAGTGCGCATAGGCGATCCCGAGTCGGTGGTGGATAAGCGCGAGGCGCTCGAGCTCCGCGCAGGGAGCGTTGGTGACGTAGAACCCAGCGAGCTGGAAGAAAGACTTGCGAAGCATCGATACCTGGCGGGTCATATCGGTTTCCCGAAAAAGTTCGTCGACCTCCGGATCCTGCAGGAAGTGGTGGTAAAAACGTTGGAAGAATTCATCGGCCGCTTCGTGCAAACGCACTTCGTCCCCGAACAAGCGGCTGTAACTCTGGTCGAAGAGCGTATTTTCGCTCATGCCACCTCTCGCTGTGCAGGTCGTTTAGATAAATGGGCTTCCAAAACGTAGCCTACGAATTCCTGGTCGTCGCGCCGGGTTCCATCTGAGTCGAGCTTGTCGTTGCTGGATGCAGCGCCACCGATCGGCTTCATCGCTCCCCGTTTCGAGCGAGTTTGACGTACGCCTTCGGACGAGTAACTCAGGGATTACCCGTACTAAGGGCGCAACGTGAATCGGCGAGGTAAGAAACAGCGCCGCAGACACGGGATCAATCTAGGCACTATCACCCTACCCATAGGTGAATGTCCCAATGGTTAAGTGCCCTTGTTCGGATAACAGTGACGCGGCGTCGATGCGCAACGATTACGTCCTTGAATTCGAAATCCTATGGGTGCTGCGCACACGTAGACCATTGTGATTCGGCTTCTATAGCTATAGCGATTGAGGAAATGCTGATGAAAACGACACTAAAAAGCAAAGTGATCGCGGTATTGGTATTGTTGGCTGCGCTGTCACTTGCCTCGGTGCCTGCGCTGTCACTTGCCGCGGTGCCTGCGCTGGCGCAGACGGATGCGACGCGCATTGCAGAACTGGAAGCGAAGACCACCGCCCTGGCGGAGGAGCTTGCCGCTCTGCGAGCCGGACTTGCCGAGGCGAAACAAGCAAGATCGGTGGGTGAGGTGCAACAGCTGCGCTCTGAACTGATACAAGCCACACAAACCGCACAACGCGCCGAAAACGCCGCTAATGAATGGAAAAACACCACGGCGGTGACCCACCTCGCGGGTTATGCAGCGGCGGGATATACCGATCAGAAAAACGCCACCGGTTCGTTTAGTGCCGCAAACTTCAATCCAATCTTTCACTTCCAATACGGCGATCGCATTCTGTGGGAGTCCGAGCTCGAGTTCGAGATTGGGGATAACGGCGAGACCGAAGTCGCGCTCGAATACAGCACCATCGACATTTTCCTGAACGATCACCTCGTGTTCTTGGCCGGTAAGTTCATCAGCCCGCTGGGTAACTTCCGCCAGAACCTGCACCCCTCGTGGATCAACAAACTGCCCTCGGCGCCTCCGGGTTTTGGTCATGACGGTGCCGCGCCGCTCGCCGAAGTCGGCTTTCAATTGCGCGGTGCGATATCGGTCGGCGAGCAGAGCAAATTCACCTACGCGGGTTATGTCGGCAATGGTCCGAAGCTCGAAGGAGAAGACGGTGAGCTGCACGGTGCCGATACGGATGGCTTTGGCGCCGATGCAGACGACGACAAGATCATCGGCGGGCGCGTCTCGTTCTTACCCGTTCCGAAACTGGAGATTGGCCTGTCCGGCGCTTTGGGCGACGCCGCCGTAGTCGAGAACGACGAGATGGATTTTGCAGGGGATCCGTCGCGAGATTATCGGGTACTCGGAGTAGATGCGGCGTACCAGTGGAACAACTTCGACGTTCGCGGTGAGTACATCCAACAAGACGTCGCCGATCAAACGAACAGTATCGCGCCCGAGGGCGGCAAGTGGAAAACCTGGTATGTGCAGGGCGCTTACAAGTTCGCCCAAGCAAAGTGGGAGGGAGTATTGCGCTATACAGATTACACCTCACCGCATCCCGATCAATCCCAGAAGCAGCTGGCGCTGGGTTTGAACTACCTGCTCGCCCCCAGCGCGATGATCAAACTGGGTTATGAGTTCAATGACGGGTTAAGCGGTGAAGAAACCGACAGCGACCGTTGGATGATTCAGATTGCCTACGGTTACTGACAGGGAGAATTGTGATGAAAAATCGACTGTCTAAAATATTGCTTGCGGCATTGATTGGCGTATCCCTTAGTCTGGGTACGCTTCTTATGGAGCGCCCAGTACAAGCTGCCAACACCGCCACGCAACTGGACCTGATGCAGTTCGCGCGTGGCGCGCAGACCTGGGCCAACACCTGTGCCAGATGCCACAACATGCGCGACCCAAAAGAGCTGCGCGACGATCAGTGGCGCGCGGTCGTCTCGCACATGCGCGTGCGCGGCAATCTCACCGGCAAGGAAGCGCGTGACGTGCTGGTGTTCTTACAAGGCAGCAACTGAGGTGCGGGTCGCAATTCTTATAGGCATGGCACTCGTATCCGGATGGGCGCTGGCCGATGATGATGCGCATATCGTCGCCGCGGGACAGGTAATCTACTCGCAAACGTGTATCGCCTGCCATGGCGCAAACGGCAAGGGCGCGATCCCGGGGGTTGCCGATTTGACGGACGCGCAGGGTGCGCTATCGAAGTCGGATGAAGAATTGTTGAAAAGCATCAACGAAGGGTTTCAGAGCCCGGGTTCGATGCTCTCGATGCCACCCAAAGGCGGTAACCCGATGTTGACGGCAGACGACGAGAAGGCGGTGCTTGCATATTTGCGAAGCCAGTTCGGCAGGAGCCGGTCATCCTTGCGGGAAACATCGACACCATGAACACGTCCACGCAAGAGGAGGGTTTTGTGATTCGACCAGTGGAGCATCGGGATCAACGAATGGCTAGTGAGAGACACGCGATGGAAATCTCTAAACCGGATCTCTACCAAGAGGCGATTGATCGATTGGTGACGCTTTTGGGTGAAGCGTGCCGATTGGAGTGCAATGAGCCAAACGCAATGACACTCGCCACTTGCGATCGGAACAGGCGCCCAACGGCGCGAACGGTGTCGGTCAAAGACGTTTCGACCGATGGGCTCGTGTTTTACACCAATGAACTGAGTGTAAAAGGCGTCCAGATGGCGGAAATCTCTCGAGCGTGCGCTGTCTTTTTTTGGCGCCGCCTCATGGAACAAGTGATCGTTGAAGGTGCGATAAAAGTGCTGGATGAACCAACGCTTGAGACGTACTGGCAAACCCGAACGCGCGAAAGCCAGCTTGTCGCCTGGGCGTCTGAACAATCCAAGTCACTGCGCGACCGTCATACCCTCCTTCGCCGGATACATGAAGCGAAGGTGGCGTTCCGTGACGAAAAGGTACCACGGCCGCCATATTGGTTAGGGTACTGCTTAGTCCCGTCGCGAATCGAGTTTTTGAAGGCAGGGTGGCACCCCCCCTACGAACGAGTGAGTTACGAACGTTCGGAGACCGGTTGGACTAAGCAACTCCTGAATCCATAGTCCTGTGCACATAATGACCCCTCCACCTCGGACCAAGAGATCGTAGCCTCGATTGCCTCTTGCTGGATCCGCAGCAAATACCGTCGGTACCTACTCGACCCTCGGGTATTCCGTATTTTACTCCTTCATTCGAAGCGCTCTACATAGCGCGAAACATAGGAGCAGCGTCATGTGGAAACGTCACTCAACCCGCTACCACGGACAAGCGCTGGAAGTAGCGATCGCTGTAATTCTCAATGGGCGGCAACCACGCGGCCATCTGTTCGTGACCCGGCAAGGTCAGCCGATGCGGGCGAGCGGATTTCGAAGTATCTGGCAGCGGGCCATGGCCAAAACCGAAGGGTTTCAGAGCCCGGGTTCGATGCTCTCGATG
>SMVB01131716.1_pt1 | contig 17342 bp, 17 predicted proteins | sample 2456461 | NCBI WGS metagenome assembly SMVB01 (sample SAMN11095934, study PRJNA526329) | marine sediment metagenome | biome: Marine sediment; feature: Surficial sediment; material: Deep marine sediment; isolation source: Hadal surficial sediment | place: Pacific Ocean | collected 2014-05 | depth...
AGATTCCCCATCATCGGCACATGGCCGCCGATGCGAATGGCCTTCAGCGATTGCGGCAAAGTGCCGGCGCCACCTAGCTCCATGACTGAATCGACCCCCCTGCCATCGGTCAATTCCAATATTGCGTCAGCCCATTCCGGCGTGGTCTTATAATTGACCCCGTGCGAGGCCCCCAGATCCTTAGCTTGGGCGATTTTATCGTCGCTCGACGAGATAACTATGGCATTGGCACCCAAGGCCTTGGCAAATTGGATGGCAAACAGGGCAACACCGCCCGTGCCCATGGCAAGAATCGTATCGCCCGCCTTGATGTTTGAAACGGCGAGAGCGGCCCAAGCGGTCAGGCCCGCACAAGGAAAACACGCCGCTTCTTCGAAGCTCAAAAAATCAGGAAATGTGCACAAAGCGTCCTGGTCGAAGATCCCGTATTCGGCCAGGGTGCCCGGCATTTCACATCCGGTGCTCACCCCCTTCTCCGCCCGACTGCCGTCGCCAGAAATCCATTTCGGGAAAAATGTCGGCGTTACCCGATCGCCGACTTTGACCCGGTCGACACCGTCGCCCAACGCCACAACCTCGCCGGCACCGTCCGACAAGGGAATGATAGGAAGCGGCAAATCGGGCCGATAAAACCCTTGAGCGATCATGAAATCCCGATAATTGATCGAGGCGGCGTGCAATTTGACCAAGACTTGGCTCGGCCCCGGTTCCGGTTGGTCTAACTCGCTGAGAACGGTATTATCCGGCCCAAATTTGGTCAATTGAATAGCTTTCATGACATCTCTCCTCTTGCCCTTGCGGTAATATCGACGTCGGCGCGCCTAGGGTCTTTCCGGTTTTGATGAAATCAAAACCTGACCCTAAGTTGTTGTTTTATCGTGTTTCCGGACGGAAAACCGGGTCCACTTTTCCTGGAAACACTCTAACGCCGCCTGGCCCATTCTTGTCTTTAGAGCACGTTGACAAAAGATGGCATCCCTAACGTGCTCTAAGTCTTTGTTTTGTCGCGCATCCGGACGGAAAATCGGACCCCACTTTTCCTGAATGCGCTCTCGGCACGAATATCGTCCCAACGACACGGCCATTGGCTGCCGCTTTAGCATTGCACGTCTTCCGCCCATAAGGACAAAAGATCCCGCCGTCTATACGTCGGATGACCGGGTTGGATGACCGGGTCGGATTAGCTGCGCCAACGCAACACCGCATCGGTGACCGGATTGACAAAAGGCTCCCCCGTATCGACCGATGTGGTCCAATTCTCCTTCAGCCGGTAATACCATTTAGCCGGCGTATCCGCGTCATCGATCAGAATCTGCTTTTTCATATGGGGCAATGCTTTTTGCTGCAAATCAACAATATCCCTGTCTTGACGCAAAAACGCCCGTGCCATGGGCCGGAAAATCGGTTTCACGATATTAAACAAAGGCTGGGTCCAGTAGAAGGTTTGGGTCACTTCGGTCTTTGTGTCGTCGATCGCAACCACCGTCGTCAATCCGATCACCGAGGCCCGCGCAGCCCGGACATGTTCGATTCGGACGCCGGGAAGCTGAAACCTAATCTCCGTTGAAACGTCACGACCCAATATTCGATAGAGAAATGAATTCCGGGAAGGTTCATGGGCCCGCATGGTGAAGCCCAAATGTGAGGGACTAAAGGCCTTTTCCTTTTCATGGATTGAGAACTTGGGACGCCACCACCAAATGCCATGGACGAAAGGACCATGGGCCGGATCCATGAGTCCGACGATGGCATGATCAATTTCACAATGGAAAACTTCGGATTCTCTAAAGGCCGGCCGGCGGTCACCAATTTCCGGTATGACCGGCGGATCTTCCGAGGGCTGTTCTATTACCCGTTCATCGGCCGGCATATAAACCCAGATATTATGTTGTTGTTCACGACAAGGATAACAACGGACGCGGATGCGCTCGAGTTCAAATTCCTGGCCGTCGACCAGGGACGGTATATGGGAACAGGCACCATCCGTCCTATAGCGCCAGCCATGATAGGGACATTCCACCTCGCTCGCCTGTCCATTATGGCTTTTCAGTAGCTTTCCCGCACTCAGCAACATGCCGCGATGGGGGCACACATCGCGGATGGCAAAAACCTCGCCTTGATGGGTGCGACCGATCAGTATCGGCTCGCCCAGAAGCGTCTTATGGCGCATCGAGCCTGGCCGAACACTTTCACCCGGAGCCGCGAAGTACCATAAATTGCGCAGAAACATCCGCGCTCTCCTTGTCTAGAGCGTTCCCGAACTTAACAGAATCGCGAAAACGCTCTAAGTCCTTGTTTGGTCGCCCATTCGGACGGAAAACCGGTACCCACTTTTCCTGAATGGGCTCTAAGTTCTTGTTTGGTCGCCCATTCGGACGGAAAACCGGTACCCACTTTTCCTGAATGGGCTCTAAGTCCTTGTTTGGTCGCATTTCCTTAACGCGAACCGGTATCACTTCGCTCGAAAATGCTCTACCGAACAACAAGCCGCAATCCAGATGCGAATATCGCAAAGGCCGCGTTAACACGTCTCGGCTTTAGTTTACTCCCTGAAGCGGTAATGACGATATCCTGCATTACACGATTCGTGCAAAGACCTAGAGTGTTTCCAGGAGTGAAGACCGTCCTTGCCAAGGTCAATCGATCCGGTGAATCGATTGAAGGGATGAACGGACCCGGTTTTCCATCCCAATGCGCGACCAATAACAAATCTAGACCCCCGTTCCCTGATTCAATGAATTGTGGACGTGGTCTAGCGTAAGGACAGGATCAAAATGGCTCACTCGGAACAGAAAGTCGCCATCATTACGGGTTCGGCCACAGGTGTCGGGGCCGCCGCGGCGCGGCAATTGGCCGAGCACGGCTGCAATGTGGTGATCAATTACACCAAGAGCAAAGACGAGGCCGAGCAGACGGCAGATGCATGCCGCAACGAAGGCGCCGAGGCCCTCGTCTATCAAGGCGATGTAGGTCTTGATGAAAGCTGCCGGGGCATGGCTGACGCCGCCATAAAGGCCTGGGGCCGCATCGATTATCTCATCAACAACGCCGGCAAAACCAAATTCAACCCGTATCCCGATCTGGCAGGCCTGACCGCAGATGATTTTTTGGATATTTACCGGGTCAATGTGGTCGGCGTTTACCAGATGGTGCGGGCCGTCGAGCCGCACATGCGCAAACAAGGTAAGGGTGCCGTGGTCAATACCTCGTCAATTGGCGCCGTCACGGGGATTGCGTCTTCCATTCCATATGCGGCAAGCAAGGCGGCGCTTAATCTCATGACCAAGTCGCTCGCCCACGTGCTGGCGCCGGAAATCCGAATCAATACGGTGGTCCCCGGCGCCATTCAAACGCGATGGCTCAAACGCGGACTTGGCGATGACGCATACCACGCCTTTATCGAGGCGACACGTAAAATACTGCCACTTCAGCAAGTGGCCACGGCTGAAGAAGTCGCCGAAGCGCTGGTCTGGTTTTGTGAAGGCGCCTCGCTTGTGACCGGTGAAACGCTGATCGTCGACAGCGGTTTGCATTTGGGAAAATTGCCGCTCTATGCCGGTGGCTCGGAAGATTGAGTCATTAGAGCGTTTTCAGGAAAAGTGGACCCGGTTTTCCGTCCGAAAACGCGACCAAATTGGGAATCTAGAGCATTTTCATGAGTCAATTAATCTTGGAAATGCTCTAGCATCGCGTCAAGAAAAAACCGGGTCGGTCGATAACATGCAACGCCGGCCGGTTAAGCCTCGTTCTTTTCTTCGCCAAAAGACACCTCTTCGCGAAAGCCAAATCCGCGTGAATTGTCTATGAATCGAATCCAAATCGGCACAATGCGATAAAAGCGGCTGTCACCGAGCCGGTTGGCTACTTGTTGTTCGTCAGCTGACTTTGGTGCATCGAAAAGCGCCCGGACGCCGGGAAATTTTGTAAGAAAAAGTTCTTGAACGGCCGGCCGTGAGCCGTCTTCCACCGCGCCGGCTCGACCCTTGATCTGCAGACCCTGAATGGCGGCCCAATCTTTGACGTCCTGGTTAATCGTCACGACAACGTCCGGATTGGATGTCAGATCTTGGCAATGCCGCGTTTCGGGGTCAGACACGAAATAGAGCGAAAGGTGTTCATCGCTCGCGAAAAAAACACTTGCCGCCCAAACACCCGATGGACCCGACGTGGCAAGGCTGAGCGTCGTTCGTTGCTCCAGATAGGCGCGAATGCGGGAGATAGCCTCATCCGTCATTGCTAGCTGTTGACCCCTTGTCGCCGCCCGCACCCGACCAACGTTTGACGATACCCGCATCGAGACCGTAAAGATCGAGCAGACGACCTACCGTGTGATTGATAATGTCGTCAATCGTCTGAGGACGATTATAAAACGCAGGCATAGGCGGCACGATGATGGCCCCGAGCTGAGCGGCCTCGTAAAGAAGTTTACAATGCCCCACATGAAGTGGCGTTTCGCGTGGCACAACAACAAGCCGCCGATGTTCTTTCAGAACGACATCGGCAGCCCGGACAATCAGCGTATCTGCGTAGGAATTGGCAATTCCGGAAAGGCTTTTCATCGAACAGGGCACCACCACCATACCATCGGTCGTGAAGGACCCACTTGAGATGCTCGCCGCCAGGTCCTTATCGCTGTGCACCTCGTCGGCCAGCGCCTCGATGTCTTTCACGCTCCAGTCGGTTTCGATGACCGCATTCATTTTTGCGGTGCGGCTCATAATCAGATGCGTTTCCACATCGGGCATGGGTTTGAGCACTTCCAATAGCCGGATACCGTATATCAGGCCGGTCGCTCCCGACATGGCAATGATCAAACGCATGCATAAACCTCTCTGCCGCAATAATTTCTAAAGCTCGGTCAGACTGTGACCAAAAATGGACCATCTGACAAGCCAAAGCTGTTCGCCACGTGGAGCATTCCAAGGCACCAACCGGTCCGCCAAAGCGGCACAATGGCGCGCGATCGACATGGTCGTCCGCCGTTCCAATTTCCTTCGAAATCTGCCATCAAGATCGATACAGTTTCATTTGTCGGCAAGTCGCCACGTGATCGCCTCACTTTGCATTGCATCGCCCCTGGCACCGCAACAAATTCTTAAAGGTGCCAATCAGAACGGAACCCACAAGTCATCCATGCTTCAGGATTTAGAGCGCGGGCGACCCCTTGAGATCGATGCGCTAAGCGGCGCCGCAAAACCTAATGTGCGCATCTGATGGGGCGGCGTTGGTCCAATTCGACGAAAAGGTCGAGGCGCGCTTAACCCGGATCGGCTGCCGCCGCCGCGCGCAAATTGCAAATTTTCCCCTATTTGCCCTGTGCACAAGTCAACGGATCACCCCACATGGGACATTCGCCGTTAGGCGGCCTTAAGACCGGCATCAACTGGTGCGGAAATCGGCAAAATCTTATAAAGACAGTGTAAGATTTTACAGATAGATAAAGAGATCGGCAGATCTGCCATGATCAATCTCTGTCTGAAAACCACAACCCCATTCTCGGGAGAACGTCATGTCTTCAAGCGGCGCCTCGCTGTCAACCGTTATTATCGGTTCGGAAAACATAGAGACCGCCTTGCGTTTCTACCGCGATTTCATCGGTATGGACGTGGTGGAAGGTTTTGACCTTGAAGGACCAGCCTTCGAAATGCATTGGCAATTGCCGGCCGGTACCAGGGCGGAGGCCGTGCTCTTGCAAGCCAGCGACTGTGCCTTTGGTCAAGTCCTTTTGCTCAATTTCAAGGATGCCGCGGCTCAGCGTATCCGGCAAAGGGAAGATCGAAGCTTTGTTGGTTTGTTTAATCTCAACTTCTATGTGGATAACGTGATCGCCGTCGCCGCCGATCTCAAAGAGCACGGATTTGATTTATGGTCGCAACCGGTCATGCCCGAGACCCCAAGCGATCAAGGGCAAGTGGTCGAGGTGCTGTTCGAGGGGCCCGATGGAGTGGTCATGAATCTCGTTCAATTAGTCGGTGGCGACGAGACAACCATAATCGGCAATTTACGTGCAGACGTGCAGGCCCATGGCATGACTCGAACCGGATTTACGCCGGTCGCCACCTCCGCCCATATTGTGGCAGATGCGGAACCGGCGATCGAATTCTATCGCGACGTTCTCGGTATGACCGCGATCATGGATGTGGTCATGTCGAGCCCCGAAACAAATGAAGTTCTACAGCGACCGAAAGACGGCCGCACGCGATTCACGCTCATGAGTGGCAATCATATGTTCGGCAAGGTCGCCGTGTCGAACCCGGTGAATTACGACGTGCCGTCTCTTGTCGACAAAGCAATGCCGCCGTCGATCGGCTATTTCGGTCAGAGTTTTGTGGTCAACGATCTCAACCAAACAATCGACAAGGCGACAGAAATCGGCGTGTCGGTGTTTAGCCCGCCGACGGAAATCAAAGTGCCGGGCCTGGGCGATCGGCAAGCCGTGGTGATGCGCTGTCCCGGCAGCAGCGCGCTTATTGAACTCGTCGCAGCTTAACAATGCGCTCTAATCAAGAAGCGGTTGCTTATTAATTCACTCGCTCGATCGCCATGGCGGTGCCTTCGCCGCCGCCGATACACAGGCTGGCCACGCCGGTCTTAAGATCATAGTGCGCCAAGGCCGCAAGTAACGTGACGAGAATGCGTGCGCCTGACGCGCCGATCGGATGGCCCAGGGCACACGCCCCGCCATGCACATTGAGTTTATCGTGGGGCAAACCCAATTCCTTCATGGCAATCATGGGCACAATTGCAAAGGCTTCGTTCACTTCAAAGAGATCGACACTATGGGGCGTCCATCCCGTGTCATCGAACAAGGCCTTCATCGCGCCGACCGGTGCCGAGGTAAATTGCGCCGGCGCGCGGGCGTGAACCGTATGGTGGCGCACAATGGCCAGCGGCATGACACCTCGGCTCTCCGCCTGTGACCGACGCATGAGCACCAGCGCCGCCGCACCATCGGATATGGAACTTGAATTGGCCGCGGTGACGGTACCGTCTTTGGCAAAGGCGGGTTTAAGCTTGGGGATCTTAGCCACATTGGCTTTGCCCGGTTGCTCGTCGATGGTTACCTGTTCGCTGCCCTTTCGGTTTGTCACCGTGACCGGTGTCACCTCCCGGTCGAAATGACCTTGGGTAATGGCTTTGTTGGCGCGGTCAAGCGAGGCAATGGCATAAGCGTCCTGATCTTCACGGCTGAATTGATAGGCTTGGGCGGCCTCCTCGGCAAACGATCCCATCAAGCGGCCCGGCTCATAAGCATCTTCCAAGCCGTCGAGAAACATGTGGTCTTTCACCTCACCATGGCCCAGGCGCAAACCATCGCGCACTTTGGGCAATAAATAAGGGGCATTGGTCATGCTCTCCATACCGCCCGCGACAATAATGTCATGACTGCCTGCCGCAATGGTGTCGCAGGCCATCATGACCGATTGCATACCGGAGCCGCACATTTTGTTGATGGTGGTGCACGGCGTTGACTCGGGTAAACCCGCCGCCAAGGCCGCTTGCCGTGCCGGCGCTTGGCCAAGACCGGCGGGCAATACGCATCCCATGAAAACATTGTCGACGTCGTCGGTTTCCAAGCCCGCTTCGCTCAACGCTGCCTTAATCGCCACCGAGCCCAGCTGGGGCGCCGTGGCTGCTGACAGCGCTCCTTGAAATCCGCCCATGGGCGTGCGCGCCATGCCGACAATGACAATCGGATCTTGGTTAAGGCCCTGATTCATTTCGTTTCTACCTGATGCTTTGGGTTCCAAGAGCGGGCCAGATGTGTGACATCGCACAAAATGGCTGTCAAGCGGCGCGCTCTTGGCCGCGTGGTTTTGCGCCGGTTGCGTCAAAGCGGGCCCACAATGCTGGCGCTTCTGCTCGCGCGGCTTCAATATTTCTTGCTTTGATATGACCAAAACCGCGTATATCTTCCGGCAAATTTGCGATTGCCGCCGCCGTCTCAAGATTATCCGAATGCAAACCATTCATTATTCGTTCGATGTCGGCCTCATAATCGCGGATGAGTTGTCGTTCGACACGCCGCTCATGGCGCCAGCCAAAGACATCGAAAAAGGTGCCGCGCAAACCCTTCAATCGGGCAAGCAGACGGAAAACAAAAAAGATCCAGGATCCGAATTCGATTTTGCGCGGCCGGCCCGTCTTTCGATCAATGGGATTGAAGAGGGGCGGCGATAAATGGACCTTCAATGTGTAGCTCCCTTCGAACTGGCGTTCGATCCGTGTGCGGAATGTACCATCCGTGTAAAGCCGTGCCACTTCATATTCGTCTTTGTACGCCAAAAGCTTCGCATACATGCGGGCGACCGCTTCGCTCAATCTCCGGCTTGAGCGGTTCACTTTGCTTTCCGCCTCAACCACACGCTCAATGAGCCCATGGTAGCGCGCCGCCAGCGCTGCATTTTGGTATTGGGTGAGGATGTCCATTCGATGGGCAATGAGATCCTCCAATGTCTCACTGCGCGGTTCCGCCGTTTCGGCGATGGGTTCGACCAATGCCCTTACCCGTGTCTCGTCGTGCGCCGTGCGCCGCCCCCATTCGAAAACCTCGATATTGGCCTCAACCGCCGTCCCATTGAGCCGGATGGCTTGGTGTATGGAATCGCGTGAGAGCGGAATGAGACCTTTTTGAAACGCATAGCCGACCATAAACAAGTTGGTCATGATGGAATCACCCATCAGCGCGGTGGCCAATTCACTGGCCGGGACCAAGTAGGTGTCACCCGCAATCGTATTGTCCTTGATGTCCTTCAGCACCTTATGTTCGTGGAAATCGAAATCTCGATCGCGGACAAATTCCGCCACCGGAGACAAGTGAGTGTTCACGACAGCCTTGGTGTGTTCCGCGTGCAGAATATCGATAGCATCGACGCTCGCCGCCACAACGCTGTCGCAGGCAAGAAGAACATGGGCGCCACCGGTAATGATACGGGAACTTCGCAACCAATCCCGGTCGCGGGCAAGGCGGACATGGCTGAGGACCGCTCCACCCTTTTGCGCAAGCCCGGTCATATCCGAGATAAGGGCCTGTTTGCCCTCCAGATGGGCGGCCATACCCAGAATGCCGCCGACCGTCAGCACGCCGGTACCGCCAATGCCGGTGACGAGAATATTGTAGTCCTCATCCATGGCCACGGGCCGCGGCAGCGGGACGTTCCACCCATGGTCATCCTGATTGATCACGACATGCGAGCGGCGAATGCTGCCGCCGTAAACCGTCACAAAGGACGGGCAAAATCCCTCGACGCACGAGAAATCCTTGTTGCATGTGGACTGATTGATGACCCGTTTGCGGCCCAATTCCGTTTCCAAAGGTTCGACCGACACGCAATTCGATTGGTCGGAACAATCGCCGCATCCTTCACAAACCTCCGGATTGATGAAGGCGCGTTTAGGCGGATCGTCAAGTTGACCCCGTTTGCGCCGCCGTCGCTTTTCGGCGGCACAAGTTTGATCGAAGATGATCGCCGTACAGCCCTCCGTCTCGCGGAACTCGCGCTGCACATGGTCCAAATATTTGCGATCTAATATTTCGACTCCCTTCGGAAAATCGGTAGCCTTGAGGTATTTTGGAAGTTCGGAAAGGATCGCAATACGTTCGACTCCCTGGGCCCTTATCTGACGGGCTATTTGTTGAACCGTCAGGTCGCCATCGACGGCCTGGCCGCCGGTCATGGCAACCGCATCATTAAAGAGAATTTTGTAGGTAATGTTGACATTCGCCGCCACGGCCGCTCGAATCGCAAGCAGGCCGGAATGTTGAAAGGTGCCATCACCCAAATTAACAAACACATGCTTTTCGTCCGTGAACGGTGCTTGTCCGATCCAAGGTACGCCCTCGCCACCCATTTGGGTAAACGTCTCGGTATGTCGATCCATTTCAAGGACCATGTAATGACAGCCGATACCGGCCAGCGCCCGACTGCCATCGGGTACTTTTGTCGATGTATTATGAGGGCAGCCGGAACAGAAATAGGGGCTGCGAACCACACAGGCTTCAAAAGTTTCTCTCTTTTTCTTGCGTGCGCGGAAAAATTCGAGCTTTTGCCGGATTTCCGGACTGTCATAAAGCCTGGCCAACCGCTTGGCGATGACATGGGCAATGAGGCCTACGGTTAGCTCGTTTTCCGGTGGCAAAAGCCAATTTTCATCTTCATCGTGTTTGCCCACGATCGTCGGGCGCACCTCCTCGCGCCAATTGAATAATTGCCATTTGAGCTGGTGCTCGATCATTTCGCGTTTTTCTTCGACCACGAGCACTTCCCCGAGGCCTTCGCAAAATTGCCGCGCACCCTCCGGCTCGAGGGGCCAAGGCATGCCGACTTTGTATAGCCTAAGCCCGATGTCGGCGGCGCGCTTTTCGTCGATACCAAGCTGATAAAGCGCCTGGCGAACATCTTGATAGGACTTACCCGATGTCATAATGCCGAAGCGTGGATTGGGGCTGTCCCACACCACATGGTCGATGCCGTTGGCACGGGCGAAAGCAAGTGCGGCAAATCCCTTGTAGCGCTGCAACCGTGTGTCGACATCGCGCGGGCGGTCTGGCCAGCGAATATTGAGACCGCCTTCCGGCATATCAAAGTCCGTAGGCAGAACGATATCCCGCCATTCCCGATCGAGGTCGACCGTGCCGGAAGATTCAATGGTTTCGGAAGTCACTTTCAGCCCGACCCAACAGCCCGAATAGCGCGACATCGCAATGCCCAGAAGACCATATTCGACGATCTCATGAATACCCGACGGGTAAAGCAGCGGCATGAACGCGGTCATGAAATTGTGGTCCGTCTGATGGGGCAATGTGGATGATTTCGCACCATGATCGTCGCCGGCAATGCATAAGACGCCACCAAGAGGTGCGCTGCCTGCCGCATTGCCGTGGCGTAAGACGTCCATCGACCGGTCGACACCCGGTCCCTTGCCGTACCAAATGCCGAACACGCCGTCTTTGGTGGCATGGCGGGTGAAGCCTAATTGTTGGGTACCCCATATTGCGGTCGCCGCTAGGTCTTCGTTAATAGCGGGCTCGAATCGAATGTCATGACTTTCCAGATAAGCCTGGGCCCGTTGAAGTTCCTGATCGTAGCCGCCCAGGGGCGAGCCCCGGTAGCCCGAGATGAATCCGGCGGTGTTGAGGCCCGCCGCCTTGTCCCGCCGGCGCTGAACCAACGGAAGGCGCACCAGCGATTGCATGCCGTTGAGAAAGACATGGCCTCGCTCCTTGCGGTATTTGTCGTCAAGAGTGACGGCCTTCGACGTCATCGCCAACCCGATTTGTTCCATGCGCCCTAAGGGCTCTCGCCAGCTATCAAAGCTTGACACATAAATGTCGGGAAGCAAGGAACCAATAGCTAATTCACGCTTATTCCGTCAATTTCGATTCTTGGAATATGGCAAGAGCCGCGTCTCGGCTGGCCATAACAAACTCATTCATGGCGGCTTCCGCCCGGTCCGAATCACGCGCCTTGAGTGCTTCATAGATGTCTCGATGAAGTCGGGCAGAGGTTTTGTAGTGTTCGCGGGTAAATCGCGCCATGGATTGAAGTAAAATCGGCCCACTCATCAGCCTGCCTGCTATTTGAATAAGCCGACGATTTCCCACCAATTTGCGGATGACTTTATGGAATGAGTGATCAAGTCGCACAAATACGTTAAAGAGTTGGACATTTTCCTGCATGAGTGCGTCGTCCATCTGATCGACAAGCGACAACAAATCATCAAGCCCGGCATCCGATATATTTTGCGCCGCAATTCGTACTGAGTAATTGCCCAATAAAGCCGCGAGTGAGAAAGTCTCTTCGATTTCTCGGTGATCGATATTCGGTACATAGGCGGTTCGATGCGGCGCCAAGTTAATCATGCCTTCGGAACTCAAACGTCGCAACGCTTCACGGACCGGCGTGCGACTGACACCGATCACATGGCATAGCAGGCGTTCCGGCAAGGCCTCGCCGGGCTTAAACGTATTGTCGATAATTCGTGAGTGTATGGCTCGGTAAGCTGCGGTTGCAGCTTTCCCCATCTCATAATCCGTAAGGGTTTGTGTCGCGACTTTCAACATTGTGAGGTCCCCATCACACGTTTTCAATTCAACCGCGCATTGGTAACCCTATACTATCTTTTTAAGTTTAGTATGACATTCGAAAAAACGCGCCGCACACCAACCGCAACTTACCGAACAACGGTCAAGAAACTCACTCACCATCCATTGACTCCAATCGCCGGTCGCTCACCCGACGACTCCAATTCTCTTCAAACCCGCTGAAACGGACGAGATTGTAACGAAGACATGACGAAAGGTATGCAAACTGAAACGATTAAGCACCGCTTCGGCGGCAACAATTACGGGCCCTACGGACCGGCAAAATATCGCCCTTGGGTAAGATGGGACGCTGGCCGGCGGACTGACATTTTGTGTTCATATCCGATGCGCGGTTTGATTCGATGGGCATGGTCCAAGGCATGGATTGCCCTCCGCCGACATTCTCGAACAATAGCGTATGGCGAAACGGTTCGTAACGAGTTAGAATCGTAGAGCGCCCGTATCGGCGCCCGTTTTTGGCAGCGAGCGAGTTTAGCCGCTTGGACTGTATCCAAGACCAAAGGACCGGCGAACAATGCTGATCAATCAATGGTACGTGGCCGCTCATGCTGACGACATTGGCAGCGAGCCGTTGGGCGTCCACATGCTGGGTCAGGATATGGTCCTGTTCCGGGACCAAGAGGGCCAAATCCATTGCCTGCATGACACCTGCATTCACCGCGGCGGTTCCTTATGCCGAGGCAAGGTGGTGGAGGGCGCCGTTCAGTGTCCCTATCATGGCTGGCGCTATAGCGGCGACGGCCAATGCATTTCGATCCACTCCCTCGGCCAAGACGCCAGCATGCCGAAACGGGCGCGGGTCGATTCTTATCCGGTCAAAGAAAAGTGGGGCTTCGTTTGGGCTTTCATCGGCGATCTGGCAGAGCAAGAGCGGCCGCCACTGCCCGATTTCTTTTCCGAATATGAGGAGAATGACGGCGAGTGGCGATTTTTGCGCGGCACCTATGTTTTTGAATGCAATTGGGTCCGCGCCATTGAAAATGGTGTCGACAGAACTCATGCGGCCTTCGTGCATACGGATTTCGGCAATCCGGAAACAGGCGAGGTCAAACCCTATGAGGTGAAGAAGACCGAACATAATATCTATACCAGCAGCACCGTCGCTAAACCCGTAACAAAGAGAGGCCTGTGGCGCCAGGAAATTCCCGACGATCGTCCCAATATCTTCACCGAAGTGCAGATCCAATTGACCGCACCGTCTATTCGCATTCAGATGCACATGTTCCCACCCAACAATCAAATCATCGTCACCGGCTATACGCCGATCAACGAACATCAGACGCGCCTTCATTGGATTCACAGCCGTAACTTCTTGACCGATGAAAAGTACGACGACGACGCGCGCAAGCGAATGTTCACTGTGTTGGGGGAGGATGCGGCCATCCTAAATTATTTAAAGCCGGCTCAAGTGCCGCCGCTCCTATCGGACGAATTGCTTTTGGCCAATGACAAACATGGGCTTGAATTCCGAAAATGGGTTAAGCAACAAGAAGCGTCCGGCAAAGCTATTGACACCAAGGCCTGGAATGCGGAAACGGAACGGATCAAGGCTCTGCCGTCACCGGGTCGCCGCATTAACCCCAAGAACTGGATTTTAGGCACCGTACCGCTCAAAGCGCCCACATCCAAAAGCGAAGCCGCCGAATAACTAGAGCAGCGCATTCAGGAAAAGTGGGCACCGGTTTTCCGTCCGAATGCGCGACAAAACAAAGACTAGAGCGCATTCAGGAAAACCGGGTCCACTTCGCTCGAAAATGCTCTAGCAAATAGATTTGGACAATACATTATGTCGGATGCCAACAGCTACATTAGCCAAGAGCGCCGCCGCATGGTTCAAGTGCGCCGCGCCTTGGCCCGCGCCGTCGACGGCAATCGGGATCAGCCGCAGGATCTTACGTCCTTTTATAACGCCTGTGCCGAGTACATCGTGTACGCTCAAGGCCGCGTCCACAGCCAAGATCAGAGAATTGCCGATAGATTGAAGGCCGGTGTGCCGGCCGATCAGGTTGACGGCCATGGGCGCATTGACGAGTTGATCAAACGGCTGCAAATCAGTCGCGATTTATCGGCGCAATTCGCATCGGCTGCACAAGAACTCCGTGATAAGGGCGCTGCCCAACAAAAGGATTTCCAAGAGGCGACGGAAACTTTCCTCACGGAGGTGACCAAAGCGCTCGGTTCGGAGCGCAACCCGTTGTCTGATCTCACCGATCAAGTCATGTCATCCGACGACTGGCGACAGGTGGCGGACGCAACCGACGACATCATCGCCCAAGAAGAAACATTGTTTGCCCAGGTTCGCGCATCGGCGCCCGCCGGATTGGATCCGGCCGACATGCCCATCGGCCATCCCCAGTCTTGGTTGGATTAAAGAAGGACAGGTCTTAGTAGGGTCACAACCAAGCGCCTCCATGCGATCAGTTAGTTCTTGAATCTTCTTACCTATGGCGCCTTTTGGCCTTCCAGCACCTGATCTTCTACCGCCGCGTACCACTTGAGCCAAACTTACGCTATAGTAAGGCAAACGACCAAGGTAGTGAATCTGGGAAATAGAGTTATTAACAGAAATTATGCCGTACCCAGACGAACCTCTACGAACAACATGAGACATGGTGGTGCAAGTGGGGCATAGGAAGAACAACAAGGATTAAGCCCATGAAAAGCTTAGCAATCGCCATAACTCTTTCTGCACTCCTAGCCGGCTGTGCCCGGGTTCAAAGTATTATTGAAACTATTATTGAGCCGGAAACGGCTGCTGAACTCTCAATCGTCGAGATCAATCCTCATCAAGAAATTATCCTTGGAACTTTCGATCTCGATCGGTTTGGCCCCAAGAAGGCTGGCGATCTCAAAATCCTTGGTCTCTTGGCCAACATTATCCACCAGTTCGATGTGGTGGCGGTTCAAGAGATTCATGATCAGTCGGGTGAAGCCCCCATTGCCCTTCTGAATGCCGTTAATGCATTCGGTGAGGTGTACGGCATGGTGTTAAGCCCCAGAACCGGGCAACAGGCAAACGACAGTGAAGGGAACGCACAAGAACAATACGCATTCTTTTACCGCATGAGAACCATCTCACATCTGGGTAATGATCTGCTTTTCCCTGATGAAGAACGTGACCTCTTCCAACATGAACCTCATATGGCACGCTTCGGTTCCAATCATGGAAATTTGACGTTTGTTCTCATCAATATCCACACGGATCCGAACCTAGCGATCCAAGAGATTGATGCTCTGCATGATGCCGTCGAGTGGGCGCGGTCTCATTTCTTGACGGAAGACGATTTTATCGTGCTGGGTGATTTCAATGCCGCGTGTGACTACGCCGGTGTGGAAGATCTGAGATCCACCAGACTGAGGCGCCTTTCCTATGCCTGGATCGTTCAAGATGAAGACGATACGAATGTGGCCGATAGTGTCTGCGCCTATGATCGAATTGTGCTCAATGAGAATGCGTACAGAGAGTTAACCGGAGGTCCCATGATTCTTCGTGTATTTGACGATCCCGCCGTTTCTGATCATTGGCCGGTTATGGTGACTTTGGATCCGACAGAGGACATGGATATGACGACGAGTTCCAACAATTTAGAATAATAAAAATGTCCGATGAGTTTCGTTCGAGGCGAAATAGCCAAGATTCGAATACCGATATCCAAGACAGTTTTTGTGCCCGCTTTTGGCTAATTGTGTTGAAAAAGTCTTTGTTGACTGCCTGCTAATGCCGTGATTCCGTGTTTGTGCATGATTCGCGGGAGATGGAGCGATGAGGGGATAGTTGGAAACAGACCAAGCAAAGCTGTTTTACGCATTTTATCTTGAGGATTTTGTTCCAGGCGATCATTTGCTGCGCGAGATCGACCGGTTTCTCGATCTAAGCGATTTACGCCGCCATCTGGCTTCTCCCGACAGCCAAATGAGCCGACCCTCGATGGATCCAGAACTCATGATCCGCCAGGGAAGCATTAAAATAAAACAATTCATAGGAGGATACAGTGACCAGTTTTAAGGATCGTATGATTGGTGCGGCAAAACTAGATGCCGATATTTACGAAGAGGTTGAGGCTGACAAAACAGCCATGGGTCAGGCTATGGGAGTTGTGGTCCTTTCCAGTCTGGCAGCCGGAATAGGGAGTATTGGTAGGGGAGGTTTTGGTCTCGATATTATGGTTACAATAATCCTGAGCCTAATCACATGGTATGTTTGGGCATATATTACTTATCTAGTTGGGACGAAACTCCTCCCTGAACCACAGACCAAGGCAGATCATGGAGAGTTGTTGCGAACCATTGGCTTTTCAAGCTCTCCTGGTTTGATCAGGGTATTCGGTATCATCCCTGGTCTGACGAATGCGGTCTATCTGATTGCCTCCATATGGATGCTAGTCGCAATGATCATTGCGGTAAGGCAGGCTCTTGATTATCAAAGTACACTTCGGGCTGTTGGGGTTTGCGCTATTGGTTGGATTATTCAAACCATAATTCTGGTTTTGCTATTTTCTATTCTAGGTCCATCTGCACCTCCGTCCTGAAACATACAATTCTATCCGAACTTTGAGGGAGAGAGGCACGTATTAGCAACAATCATAATAGCATTTTTCGTGGCAAGCGCTGGATTCTTGCTAGAGCGTTTTCGCGGCTTGCTTTACGACCCGATAAGCCCTAGACACAGGCTCGGATTTTAGCATTTTTGGAGCGTTGTTATGGCCCGTGTCACCGTAGAAGATTGTATAGATAAGGTGCCAAACCGGTTTTCGTTGGTTTTGTTGGCGGCCCACAGAGCGCGTGCGGTGGCCGCCGGCGAGCCGTTAACCGTCGGTCGCGACAACGATAAAAATCCAGTCGTCGCGTTGCGGGAGATTGCCGAAGGGACGGTGAGCACGGATATTCTTCGGGAGGGACTCATCCTGTCCATGCAGAAGCATGCGGAAGTTGATGAGCCGGAGGAAGACGAACTGTCTCTCCTCATCAGTGAAGACAAGCCGGCAGAAGAGACAATAACCGAAGACGAATTGGCACGCGCCTCTTGGACCGTTACGTAAGCGAATTTTGAGATCGATTAGCTGTCTAGAGCGCATTCACAAAAAGTGTACGCGGTTTTTGGGTTCGAATGCGCGACAAAACAAAGACCTAGAGCACGTTAGAGCGTTTCCAGGAAAAGTGGACCCGGTTTTCCGTCCGAAAACGCGACCAAACTAGGAATCTAGAGCATTTTCATGAGTCAATTAATCTTGGAAAT
>SMVB01079723.1_pt1 | contig 17340 bp, 12 predicted proteins | sample 2456461 | NCBI WGS metagenome assembly SMVB01 (sample SAMN11095934, study PRJNA526329) | marine sediment metagenome | biome: Marine sediment; feature: Surficial sediment; material: Deep marine sediment; isolation source: Hadal surficial sediment | place: Pacific Ocean | collected 2014-05 | depth...
CATGCCGTAGGACTTCATGTCGTTGGAGTAGATCGTCATCTGACCGTCGGAGGGATCGGCCAGAGCGTGCGCCGGGCCGAGCGCCGTGTGCCCCTGGAATGGAAAATCGTATTCGGCCTCGATTACCTGCGCCGCGCCGGCGAGGGCCGCCGCGGGATTCCCGACCACGTTCGGGTCGGCGCTCGAGGTGGGCGTCGCGCCGCGCATGTACCCATACAACTCATCGGAGCTCGGGAACGGCGCCACCGACGGTTTGTCCCAATCCACCTGGAGCCGTCTTGCCGCGTCGATCGCCTGCTCTTCCCGCTCGCAGACCACCGCCACGTAGTTGCCTCTGCTGACCACACGGATGAATCCCGGCAGGTCCGCGACGGACGACTCGTCGATGGCGCGCAGTGTGGCGCCCGCAACCGGCGGCCTGACGTTGCGCGCATGAACCATCCCCGGCAGCGTGACATCCACCGCCCAGGTCAACGACCCGTCCACCTTGGGCGGAATGTCGTAGCGCTGCGGCGACTGGCCGACGATGCGGAGATCCCCGACCGGCTTGACGTCCGCCACTCCGGAGATCGCGTTGACATCGCGCCCCGTGAGCGTGACGTTGAACCGCCGCTCGCCGATCAACTCCGCATAGGTGACCGTCTGGGAGGGGTCTGATTTCAGCGTGATGACGGCGTCACGAACGTCGAGCTGCGCGACCGGCACCGCGAAACGCTCGGCAGCCATCTCCAGCAGGACGCGCCGGGCCTCGGCGGCGACGCGCCGCATCGGCCAGCCGTCTCGCTGTATCGCATCAGATCCGCCCGACCCACCCTGGTCGGGGGTGACGTCGGTGCTACCCATGATGAGGCTGGTCTTGTCGTAGGCGATATCCAGCTCGTCGGACATCATCTGCCGGAACGCCGTTCCCGTGCCTTGACCACCGTCCGTCTTGCCGACGTAGAACGTCGCTGTGTTGTCGGCATGAATCGCGATCCAGGTATCGAGCTGCCGGAAGTCAGGGTCGGGATACGGGCCGGTCGCCTGGGTCAGAGCTGCTTCGCTGCCACCGGCCACTGCCGCGAATAAGTTGGTTCCCGTAACCGCCGGCGCGCTGAAGCTCACGACAAGGGCACCCGAAGTCTTGAGAAAGTCCCTACGAGAAGTTGCGGGGACCTGTTTCTCCAAAACGTCTTCGATGGCTTTCGGAACCTTCATGAAGATGGTCATCTGGCCACCGCCTTCGTGATGTCCGGTCCTCGAGACGGCGCCCCTCGCGCCACACGCTTGATCGCCGCCTGGACCCGGTAGTACGTCATGCACCGGCACAGGGCTCGGTCCATCCCCTCACGAATCTCGGCATCGGTCGGATTCGGATTCCGGTCGAGCAGCGCCTTGGCGGTCATGATCTGCCCGTTCTGGCAGAAGCCGCACTGCGGGACCTGCTCGTCGATCCAGGCTTGTTGCACCGGATCCAGCACCCCGTCCTTGACGAGGCCTTCGAGCGTCGTGATCTCGCTGGTAACCCCAGACGCCCGCGTGACGCACGACCGGGTCGCGACCCCGTCGATGATCACCGTGCACGCCCCGCACTGGCCGAGCCCGCACCCGAACCGCGGCCCCCGCAAACCGAGATCATTGCGCAGGACATAGAGCAGCCGAGCCGACGGATCGATGTCCAAGATGTGTGTTGCGCCGTTCACATGCAACGTGACGTTGCTCATCGTCCATGCTCCTGTGCGAGGTGTCTTGTTGCTTCGCCGACACCACCAGCCTTCACCGCGGCTCCCTGCCACCGCGTGGCAGAGTGAGCCTAGTCAGAAGGTCGACCGGCAATCAACGGGAAGTCGTTTCGAACTCGCGCCAAGACGCTCGACTTGGGCCCACCGGCGCTAGCGTAGTCGGGGTGAAGGGACGTAACCACCTATCTTGCGCTACCCTCCATCCGCCTCGAATTTCCACGAAACTCCGGGAGGCCGACCGATGCGCCGATTGCTGATCGTTCTTCTGTGCTGCGCCAGTTTGCTTGCCGTCTCGGCCCCGGCCGCCCGGCCGCAGGAGACGGCGGAGCGATTCCAGTGGCCGTCGTTCCGCGGCCCCTCGGCCTCGGGAATCGCCGACGGTCAGAATCCGCCGACGGCGTGGGATCCGGCGACCGGACACAACGTCTTGTGGAGCACGCCGATCCCGGGGCTGGGGCACTCGAGCCCGATCGTGTGGGGCGACCGAATCTTTCTGACGACGGCGGTGAGCGATGATCCCGACCCGGTATTTCGTTACGGCACCGACGGCCGCCAGGATCGTCGCTCCGATCGGTCGCGCAATGCCTGGTACGTGTACGCGATCGACCGACGCGGCGGCGAGGTCGTCTGGATACGCGAGGCGGTCAGCGGCAACCCCACCGTGCAACGCCACCCGAAGAACAGCTATGCGTCCGCGACCCCGGCGACCGACGGCGAGCACGTGGTGGTACTGGTGGCAACCGGCGGCTTATTTTGCTACGACTTCGACGGCGAGCTGCTGTGGGATGTCGATCTCGGGCCTTTGGATGCCGGCGCCTCCTACGACAACGCCTACCAGTGGGGCGCCGCCAGCTCGCCGATCATCTGGCAAGACCGGGTGATCGTGCAGGCGGACCAGCAGGAGGGCTCGTTCATCGCCGCCTTCGATATCGGCACCGGCGAAGAGATCTGGCGGACGCCGCGCGACCTCATCTCGTCGTTTTCCACGCCGACGATCCACGTCGGCGCGGAGCGCACCGAGCTTGTAACGAACGGCGCCGGCACGATGTACGGCTACGACCCGGCGAGCGGCGAGGAGTTGTGGCGAATGTCGGGCAGTTCGTTGAACACGACCCCGACGCCGGTCAGCGATCAAGGGCTCATCTACGTGACCAGCGGCTACCGCACGCGACCGATCTTCGCCATCAAGGCGGGCGCCACCGGCGACATCTCGCTCGGCGACCGCGAAACCTCGAACGCCCACGTCGCCTGGAGCTCGCCGCGCGACGGCCCGTATATCGCATCGCCGCTCGTGTACCGTGGCTATCTGTACGTGGTGTCGGCCAACGGCGTGTTGACGGTCTTCGACGCGACCACGGGCGAGCGTGCCTACAAACGGCGCATCGGCGACACGGGCGGCGCCTACAGCGCTTCCCCCATCGCCGCCGATGGTCGTCTCTACCTGACCAGCGAGGACGGCGACATCTTCGTCGTCAAGGCCGGGCCCGAGTACGAGCTGCTGGCGATCAACCGCATGGGCGAGGTCTGCCTGGCGACGCCGGCGATCTCCGAGGGGCAGATGTTCATCCGCACGACAGGCCGTCTTGTCGCCGTCACCGACGGCATTGCGCCCACAGTCGTGACGGCGGAGAAATCCTCGTCAACACCCTTCCCCGCCACGTTCGCAGCCGCACAGGTGCTGCCGTTCGACGACTTCGAGGACGGAGATCTGTTCGCCCACACCGGGGTCCGCTGGCAGACGTTCACCAACGGTGTGTCCACGGCCGACCTGCGGCTCGTCGACAGCGGCGCCTCGGCAACCTCGACGGCCGCCAGGCTCGACGGTGAGCTGGCACTCGGGGCGGCGCGCGGACCGCTCGCCCAGATGTACCAGCCCTTCGACCGCGGGGCGGTGCCGATCAGCCTCGAGAATCTCGGCGGTGTTCGTTTCTACGCCCGCGGAAGTCGCCCGTTCGAATTGACGATCCGCTGCAATCGCGTCGAATTCGGCGTGGAGCTCGAGGTCTCCGAAGAGTGGGGCCTGGTCCAGCTCGGCACCGACAAGCTCAACCAGATCGGCGGACCGTCCCCGGCGGTCGAGTGGAGCGGTGCTGGTTGCGACGGCGTGTACTTCTCGCGCCGCGGCGACGCTGACCTCGGCGAATTCTGGTTCGAGGTCGACGAGATCACGTTCTACGGCGTCGATGCCTGGGACTTACGGGACCGGTGACCGGCAGCAGCCGAGATAGAGAGTGTTCGGGGCGCCCGATCGGCCGGCGACGATGTCGAGGACGCCGTCGCCGTTGACGTCGCCGATCGCCAACCCGTACACGGCGCCCTGGGCATCGCCGAAGCGGGTCAGTGTGAACGTAGCACCGGACCCGTTGTTGGTCAGGATGGCGCCGGGAGCCCCGTCATTGCCGACCACGACATCTTCGTCGCCGTCGCCGTCCAGGTCGGCCACAGCCAGTGCGAAGACGATGTCGTTCGGATCGCCGATCGCCCGGGGTTCCTCGAATGAGGCGTCGCCGCGGTTGATGTAAAGTCGCACCCCGCCCTCGACTTGATCCCCCACGATGATGTCGAGGAGACCGTCGCCGTCGAGGTCGCCGAGAGCCACGGCGCGGGTCGCCGAATGCGGTGGGCCGACGGCGTGGCGCTCGTCGAAACCGCCGACCCCGTCGTTGACGAACAGGTAACTTTGGCCGCCATCACGATGCGGTACGAACAGGTCGACGAACCCGTCGCCGGTCAGATCGCCGGCCGCGATCGTGGTGGCGGACTCACCCGACAGCACCTCGCAGGCTGGAAAAGCGCCGGCGCCGTCGTTGAAGCAAACGTAGTTGGCACTGAGATTCTCCGGCCCACCGCGGTTGGCAACGATGATCTCCGGGCGCTCGTCGCCGTTCAAGTCGGCCACCGTGACGTTGCGCGTCGGCCACTCCGGATCGCCGAAGGTCCCGGCGAGGCTGAAATGGCCCTCGCCGTCGTTGAAGTAGACACGCTTGTCGTCGGGGCGATCGTTGCCGACCACCAGGTCGAGGTCACCATCGCCGTCGAGGTCGGCGAGGGCCGCCGTGTAGGTGCGATCCGCCGAGCCGCCGACCTCGTGGCGCTGCTCGAACCCGCCGGCGCCATCGTTGAGCAAGACAAAGTCCACCAGCGGCCAGTGCCGCCCTTTGGCGAGAACGATATCGAGGTCGCCGTCGCCGTCGAGGTCGCCGAGGCTGGCGTTGGCGCTGGTATCAGCGGTTTCCTCGAGCGCCACGCTTCGCAGGCTCTGACCGTTCGAGGCCAAGACGGCGAGCAGCAATCCGCAAACAATTGACTTCATCGAGTGTCTCTCCGGTCGCGTCCCACTTCCGTTGACGTTGCGAATATATCAGCCGCCCGGGTGGTATTCGCGCTCGATGTGCCCCTCCAGATCGGTGCGGTAGAAGTATACGTCGCGGAGATTACCCGTGGCGTACCTCTCGGTCTGATCGTTGAAGTGCGGCGACGCCGGGTCGCTGTTCAGCCCGCCGGCCGTGACCGCGCGGGCGCGAACCCGGTCACCGAACTCCACGACGGCGACGAAGCTGTTGCCGCTGGTGCCGTACCACTTCTTGGTCTGCGGATAGGCTCGCGCTCCGAACGAGGCCAACGAGCCCCACCGACCGGACACGAAGGCAACCGGCGAGCTCGGCCCGTCGTCGTTGAACGGCTGGACGATGTCGCCGGTGAGACGCTGGAAGCGGTTGATGTCTCCCCACGGCGTCTGCCAGCTTCCGAAGTCCGCCTCGAGCTTGGCCGCCGCGGCGGCGAGCCCCTCGAGCAACTGCTCGGGCGTGGCGCGTTGCGCGCCGCCCTGCCCGCCCATCTCCTGCCCCCAGAAAATGGCCAGTGACGTGGGAATTGATTCGACCGAGTAGCGAAGATCCCAATCGCGCAGCAAACGGATCTGCTCGGCAAGCTGTTCCTTGAACGGGTTCGACGCCGGGGCCTGGTCGTAGGCCTGAACCAGCGCCGGGATCAGGTCTTCGAAGCCGATGATGTAGCTATCGTAGGCGGCGTCGATGAGCGATTGCATCGTGAAGTCGGTCGTGCCGTCGAGAACCAGCATGGCGTGGAGGCCGCGCGCGTTCTCGCCGCTGCGCTGGACGTAGACGGGGTAGTCGTCGCGTCGCGGGCTGTCCGGCCCGGCGGCGGAGAACGGCCAGTTGTTCGTGTTCTGCAGCCAGCCGCCGGCCGGGTTCACGGAATTCGGCGTCTCCTCGATCGAGTGCACCCCCTGCCAGTCGGTCGCCGGGTCGCTACCGTCGACCGGCTGCAGGTAGTCGAAGCCCGTGTCGCGCACCGGAATGAAGTTCGAGTGCAGGTACGCAATGTTGCCCTCGGAGTCGGCAAAGACGGTGTTGTTCGACGAGTTGGTGTGGGTTCGCATCGTCTGGATGAACTCGTCGTAGTTCTGCGCCTTGGTCCGCGCATAGGACTGGATGAGCGCGTTCATCGGCTCCTCCATCATCGCGACGCTCACCCACCGGTCGCCGGCGGCGCGCACGATCGGCCCGTGGTGGGTCCGGTACACGGTGAACTCCCGCTCCGCCATGCCCGAATCGGTCTTGTACGGCACCGTGACCTGTCGCACCGTCACCGGGCGCTCTTCGTCCCCATACCGGTAGTAGAGGACCCCATCGCGCTCGACGATCGTTTCCAGGAACTCGTCGATGTTGTCGACGCCGCTCGAGGTGTGCATCCAGCCGGCGTTCTCGTTGAAGCCCTGGTAGACGAAAAACTGTCCCCAGGTCACCGCCCCGTACGCGTTCAGCCCCTCGTTGCTGACCATCTGCAGCTCTTCACGGAAAAAGAAGGACGTATGGGGGTTGATGAGGAGCAGCGCGTTGCCGTTTTCGGTGTTCGACGGCGCCACGGCGAGACCGTTCGAGCCGGTCGGCTCCTCGTCGGGGTCGGGTTCATTGAGACCCGAGGCCGCCACCAAGGCCGGCTCCTGTCCCGGGGCTGCGGCGACTGGCTGAGCCGTCCCGCGCTCCCCGTAGAACTCTTCGAGCCGGCCGAGGTTCACACGCTCGATGTCGCCGCCGATGCTCCCCTCGCTGAAGCTGAGAGCCATCCACGGCTCGAAGCGGGTCAGGACCCTCGGCGTCACCTCGGGATGGGTGTAGAGGTAGTAGTTGAGACCCGCCGCCCAGGCGTCCATCAGATCCTTGAGCCATTGTGGACTGGCGTCGTACTGGGCCTGCAGGTCGGCGGGGTCGATGAAGAGCTTCATCCGCAAATCACGCCAGATCTCCGCCTCGCCTTCGGCCTCGGCGAGCCGACCTTGCGAATTGAGAAAGTTCACCTCGATGCGGTTGAAGTCGTCCTCGGCCTGCGCGTAGATCATGCCGAAGACGGCGTCCGCATCGGATTCTCCATAGATGTGGGGAATGCCCCAGTCGTCACGGATGATCGTGACGTTCTGAGCCTGCGCTTCCCAGGCCGCGACCGCGACGTCGGGCGCCGCTTGCGGCGCGCACGCCACGGAGGCCAACAGTAGAGTGAGAAGGACTTTCTTCATGGTGATTGCCCCGAGCGTGATCCGAGAACGGTTACGAGAGCGTTGATACGCCACATCCTACGCTGGCTAGTCAGCCCCAACCAACCTGTGGGTCTTTGACGCGGGCCCTGACGGCCGGAGATCGCCGGCACGAACGCGGAGAGGCGGTCGCCTCGCCGGCGGCGATCCAGGATCCCAACCGGAAGGCGGGAGCGGCGGCTCAGAAGAGGACGGACTCCTCGCCGAGCTCCTCGATGAGCTTGTTGATGTGGTCGACCAGCTTCCGGTGGCGGCCCATCAGAGAGGCGATCTGTTCCGACTCCAGGTAATCGCCCAGCGCGGCGCGGATCGTCGCCTCGTCGAGCTCCCGCAGTCGCTCCCAGATCCGTCGGTCGACCATCGGAACTTGCTCGATCTTGAACAGATCCGGCTTGCGCTGGAACCCACGCCCGTGGTCGATGAGCCAAAGCTTGTAGTCGTCGTCGACCATCAGGTTGCCCGGGTTGCGATCGGGGTTGTAGATCAGGGCGTCGAACAGGTGCATGGTCCAGGTCTGGCGGATCCAAGGCAGAGCCTTCGGCGGGTGGAACTCAGCGCTGTCCACCCGACGCGTCTCCTCGACCCATAGCTGTACGCTGCCCGGCGTGCGCCTCACCGTGCGCAGCACCGCAGGGGGCACGTTGTCCATGCCGAGCAAGACAGCCATCTCGTAGGCGGCGCAGTCGAAAGCATAGCTATCGCGGAAGAAGAGAAAGTAAATGTCGCCGACGCGGTGGTTTTTCTTGACGATGTCGACCTCGCGGAAGATGGCGTGGGCGCGCACGCCATCCTTCTCCATGAGGAGCTTCCAGGGATCGTTGATCCCCGTGTCGATCTCCGTCCGTTCGATGATGTCCGCGGTGCGGAGAAAATCCATGATTGCCGCGTCGTTCGCGAACGGCAACGGCTCGCCGTCGGGGCCGAGATAGACATTGTGCGCTTCCTGGACCGCCGAGGCGGAGACCGCGTTCGCATGCGCGGTGGTGGGCAGAGAGGGGAACGCGGACGTCGCGGGTAGGGCGAAGCCAAGCGCCAGCACAACGATTGAAAGGTAGCTCATACCCGCGACAATCCGGCGCAGACGCCCCTCTTGTCAAGGGGCCGGCGTCAGATAGGTGGCACCCTGCTCGGCTCTCGGGCCTGACGACGGGCCCGGCCGCGACGAGCGCCAATCGGCCACAGCATGGACGGCGCGTCCGTGAGCGCATCCTCCGGACCCTTTCGAAGAGTGGGCTGGCCCGTTGCCGGAGGGCTCAGAGCCATGCGCCACGTGTCTCGAGCTCCGCAGGACCGGCAACTGCAGACTGCGAGCTGCAGCATCTGGCTTCACCCGCTGAGCCCGGCCTCGGAGAGCGCCAACGAGACCATCCTGTGGAGCCCGTTCTCGCAGGAGCGCGGCTTCGTGGGCAGCTTCGGCGAGATGCGCGGTTTTTCGGCGCGGCTGAGGACGCGCCGAAGGCTGATGGCGGCGAGACCCTGGGCTGCCGGACACCGTAAGATGGGCCCATGGGTCAGTTCTGGTGCGGAGGCTTCGACGCGGGGAGGGGCGGATGAAAGCCGTCCTGCTGCGGCGTCATGGGGGGCCTGCGGTGCTACGCATCTCGGACGTCCCGACGCTGGTGGTCGCCGCGGGACAGGTCGCCGTCGCGGTCGAGGCGGTGGGCATCAACTACGCCGAGGTGCTGTCGCGCAAGGGGCTCTACGGCTGGGCGCCGCGGCTTCCCTACGTGCTCGGCATGGAGGCCTGCGGCCTCATCGAGGAGGTCGGAGCCGGCGTCGACGAGCGGCGTATCGGTGAGCGGGTCATCGTCGGGGCGCAAACGGGTTGCTACGCCGAGCGCATCGTGGTCGCGGCGACCCAAGCGCTACCGGCGCTGCCGGACTTCTCGCTCGAGGAGAACGCCGCCTTCGCCGTCAACTACCTGACGGCCTGGATCAGCCTCATGGAGATGGCGCGGCTGCGGCCCAGCGATCGAGTCCTCATCACGGCGGCGGCCGGCGGCGTCGGCACTGCCGCGGTACAGATCGCCAAGGCCTTCAGCTGCACCGTCTACGCCGCGGCCGGGAGCGAGGCAAAGCTGGGGCTGTTGCGCGATCTCGGCGCCGATCTCGCGGTCAGCTACGGCGAGCCCGGCTTCGCTGACAAGGTGCGGGCCGCCACCGTCGCCGCCGGCGACAACGCGCCTCCCGGAGTCGACGTGGTGCTCGAGGTCGTCGGCGGCACCGTCTTTCACGACAGCTTGGATCTTCTCGCTCCGTTCGGACGCATCGTGGTGGCCGGGTTCGCCGGCTACGAGCTGCGCTGGTGGAATCCGATGTCGTGGTGGCGCACCTGGCGAGACATGCCGCGCGCCAGCGTCGCCGGCCTTGCGGTCGCCTCGCGCGGCGTGCTCGCCTCCCACATCGGCTACTTGTTGGCGGACGCCGAGCGCATGTCGCGGCTATGGATCGACCTCACAGCATTCGTCGCCGAACACGCGATCCGCCCGGTCGTCGGCGCCACATTCGAATTCAACGACATCGCCGAGGCCCACCGCCTCATGGAATCCCGCCGCAGCACCGGCAAGATCGTCGTGCGCCTTTAAGCACCATCCGCGCACGGCTGCTCCAAGGATTCGAGGCTGCCTGTCGTTCACCAGGACGCGCGGGTTCGGCTCCTTTGCGTCACTCGTCGCGCAGGGCTTGCAGCGGATCGATCCGGCTGGCCTGGCGAGCGGGCAGATATGTGGCGATCATGGCGACGAACGCGAGAGTCGCGGCCACCCCACCGAAGATCCACGGATCGGTGGCGCTCACGCCGTGGAGTTGGCTGGCCATCAGGCGACTCAACGCCACCGCGCCGAGCAGACCGACCACCACCCCCCCACCCGCCAGCTTCGCACCGTGCGACAGCACGAGCCTGAGAACGTCGTCCGGGGTCGCCCCGATAGCCATCCTGATCCCCATCTCGGCGGTGCGCTGGGAGATGGAATACGAGATCACGCCATAGGTACCCACCGACGCGAGCACGAGCGCCACGACGCCGAAGAGTCCGAGCAGCAACATGCTGAAGCGCTCGCGCGCCACGGACGCCGAGAGTATTCGCTCCATGGTATCGATCCGGGCGATGGGCACCGTCGGATCGACGGCGGCGATTTCGCTGCGAACCTCCCGCACCAGACCCTCGAGATCGCGCGTCGTACGGAGCGTGAAGTTCATCCGACGATAGGGCGCCTGCGCGATGGCAAAATACAGCGAGGGCAGCGAGGGCTCCGCGAGCCCGAAGTACTTCACGTCCCGCACGACGCCGACGATCTCCACCTCGTCGACCAGAAAGCCGCCGATCGCGATGTGCGACGGCAAGCCGGTGAGCTTCTTGTTGATGGGGTCCTCATCCGGAAAATAGCGGCGCACCAGTTCCTCGCTCACCACCGCGGCCCCCGGAGCATCCCGCCCATCCCGCCGCTCGAACTCCCTGCCGCTCACGATGCTGATACCCATCGTCCGGAAGAAGCCCGGCGTTACCTGACGGTAATGGGCCTGGGCCTCCTCCCCTTGCCGGGGAGCCGGCCGGCCCTCGATGACGAAATTGCCGAGGAACGGCACCTCCCGATCAAACGGGAGGGCTGCGGTCGCGGCCACCGATGTCACACCCGGAAGGGCCTCCAGCCGCTCGGTAATCGTCGCGTAGTAGTCGGCGACGACTGGAAACTCGGCGTAGGTGTTGCTCGGCAGGTCGAGCTGAAACGTCAGCAACCCGGTGGCGTTGAAACCCGGGTCGGTATCCTGCAGCAGCGCGAAGCTGCGCGCGAACAGCCCGGCGCCAATGACGAGCATCACGGCGAGGGCGATCTGGTTGATGACCAAGAAGCCGCGAAACCGCTCGCGCCCCGACCCCGCGGTGGAACCTTTGCCGGAATCCTGCAGGATGGCCTGGATGTCCGTACGGGCCAGACGCACGGCCGGCGCGAGGCCGAGCACAGCCCCCGTGACAAAGGTGGTTGCCAACGTAAAGAGGAGAACCGTACTGTCCAGCGCGACCTCGTCGAGCCGCGGAAGATTGGCCGGCCCGAGGGCGGCAAGCAGGCTGATCCCGAGGCGAGCGAGCACCGTGCCCAGCACGGCGCCGGTAAAGGCGAGCACCAGGCTCTCGGTGAGGATCTGCCGGCCGATGCGTAGCCGTCCGGCGCCCAACGCTGCGCGCACCGCGATTTCCCTTCCACGATCGCTCATGCGGGAAAGCAGCAGGTTAATCACGTTCACGCAGGCGATGAGCAGCAGGAGGCCGGTTGCACCCAGCAGGATGAACAACGCGGTACGCGTCTCGCCGACGACCGCCTCGTGCAAAGACGTCAGCTTGACGCCGTAGGCGCGGTTCCAGTTGGGATACTCCGTTTCCAGGCGGCGGGCGATGTCGGTGAGATCGGCCCGCGCGGCGTCGAGATCCATTCCCGGCGCGAGACGCCCCACCACGTCCATCCAGCGGGCGTACCTCCCCGGGTAGGCGAGCAGATACCGGTTGAGCCAAAAACTCGAACTGCCGGGAAAATCGAAGCTCGCGGGCATCACGCCCACCACCATGTAGGGCTCTTCCTCGATGGTGATGGTGCTCCCGACCACGTCGAGATCGCCACCGAAGCGGTTCTGCCAGAAGCCGTGCCCCAAGAGCATCACCTTGGGCGCCCCGGCTACGCCATCGTCGGGATTGAACGTCCTGCCGAGCGCAGGATTCACGCCGAGGACGGTGAACAGGTTGTCGCCGGCCCAGGTGCCGGTCACCTTCACCGCCGAGCCATCCGGCTCGATCATCGTCAGCTCGGCCTCCGAATAGGCGGCCATCTCGACGAACGTTCTGTTGCCGCTCTGATAGTCCGCGATGTCGGGCGGCGACATGAAGCCCTGGTCGATACCACGTTCCGCGTTGGTGGACCAGATTCGCACCAGCCGGCTCGGCTCTGCGTAGGGCAAGTCTCTGAGCAGCACGGCATTGACGACGCTGAAGATCGCCGTGTTGGCGCCGATGCCGAGGGCGATGGTGACGATGGCGACGGCCGCAAACCCCGGGTGACTTCGGAGATTGCGGAACGCGAATCGAAGATCTTGGAAGAGTAGCTCCATGTCGCTTCTCCGTTGGACAACCAATTTCGGGGTGGCAAGTTTACATGTTACCGGCGAGCATACTGGTCCGGACCGTCAAGCAGTGTGTCGTGCGCCCCTCAGCCGCTGCCCGGGCGATGAATCAGGGAGAGGGGGGATCGATGATGCCGCTGCCCAAAGATCTCCGCTTCGCGCTCCGTACGTTACGGAAAGGGCGTATCGTCAGCTTCTGCGCCATCGTCTCGCGCGCTCTCGGAATCGCCGGCAACGCGGTCATATTCAGCCTCATCAACGCCTTCATCTTCAAACCCCTCCCCTACCCCGAGCCGGACCGCATCGTCGTGCTCGGCCAACGGGAGAAGGATCAGCCCGGTCGGGGAGCGTCTCACCTTCCGCGGCACGTCCCGCGAGATCGTTGGCGTGGCCGACGACGTGCAACAGTTTTTGGTCCCGCAGCGTGGCGGAGAGTCCGAGGAGACCGTCTACGTGCCCATGGCGCAGGCGCCCCGCCAGGCCGTAACCCTCGTGGTACGCACCAGGGCCGATCCGCGGGCGCACGCCGAACTGATCCGAACCGAAATCTGGAAAATCAACCCCGACGTGACGATCAACACCGTCGAGACGATGGCGGAGTTTGCCAGCAAATACACGGTTGCGCTCGATGTCCTCACCGCGATTCTCGGCGGCTTCTCCGTCTTCGCCCTGCTGCTGGCGTCCCTGGGAACCTACGGCGTGGTGGCCTACTCGGTGGGGCAGCGGACCCACGAGATCGGTGTCCGGCTCGCCGTCGGAGCCCGGCCGCGTGAGGTCGTGGCGATGATCGCCATGCACGGCGTCAAGATGTCGCTCGTGGGCATGGCCGGCGGCGCGCTCCTGCTCCTCCCTGTAGTGGCGTTGATGGGCAGCGTCCTGGAGGGCTTCGCGCTGGCGCCGGTCGAACCGCTCAGGCTAGTGGCGGCCACCCTCGTCCTGTTCGTGGTAACGCTGGCAGCCAGCGTCGTTCCGGCGACCAGGGCCGCCAACGTGGACCCCGTGCTGGTGCTCAAGGCGGAATGAGGCGACGGAACGCAGGGCAGCAAGAAAAGGGTTCGGCGGCGGGGTGTAGGCCCCTAGAATTTCGTCAGGCAAGGGAACTGGAATGGCGAAATTCAGGGATCGTCACAACCTCTTCAGCGGCAAGCTCCGCGTAGCGCCGCGTCCCGCTGTGCCCACGCACTGGGATGTGCCCGCGGACTACCCGTCGGCCACACGGTTTTGGGTGGAGCCGAAGTCCGGCACCACCTCGTCGAACCGCAAGAAGGACGGCTGGACGTTCAGCGTGGCGCTCAAACAGTGGCATCTGCGCCAGGCCGGGCGCGTCTGGGCCGGGCGCCGCCTGGTGGCGCGGGTCGGACTCGACGAGGCGACGGGGCGCATCAAAGATCTACAAACCGAGTTGAATTCCAAGATCCATAGTGCCAACTCCTATCTCGATTTGCTCGTGTCGATCGATTACGAGGCCTGCCGGCTGACCCGCCGCGCCGAGATCGCCGAGCGGATGCTGGTCGATACTACGCGCCGGGTGATCGAGGTGTCCTCGTTCCTGGGTCGCTCTGCACAAGACCTGGACGTCGCCGGCGTCGAAGCCGTCTCACGGGCCCGAACGGCGGCGCACGCCCTCGACGAGCTCGCCGAGACGCTCAAGCAAACCGTCAGCCCGTTCGATCGTCGGTTCGACCCCGACCTGGCCGCCGCCGTCGAGCACATCGGCACCTCCAAGGAAGCGTGTGAGTGGGTACGCTACGCCACCCCGAGCCGCAACTACCGCAAGCCCGACCTCAGTTGGCTGGTGGCTTCTGCGGTGGTCACGTATCAGGAGAACAAGCCCGACGTCTCCACCGAGATCGCCTGCCGGAGGGTGAGCGGCTACCTGGAGATGCTCGACGCGCCGCTCGGCGCCACGCGCTGAAGTCGCGAAGCTCGCACCACGCGGCACCACACGCTGAGCTCAACGGGTTTGCGGCGCGGCGGCGCATGATGGTGCTTATCCCACGCTTGGCACCGCGTTCAGGCGTCAGGCTCGAGCGGCACGCACAGCGTTTGCCCCGGCACTCGGATACCACCGCGCGCCGTGCCGGGCTCGATGTTGCCGTAGCGCTCTTTGAAACCGAGGGGCAACGGCCGGCCGTCGGCAGGCGCCAGCCAGAGGCGCAGCAGATGTCGTTTACGCTCGGGCTCCGGCCAATCTTCGTATTCGGTGCGGGCGTGGAGGATCTGGTGATTATGGAGGAACTGGATGTCGCCGGGCCGGAAGTCCATGTCGAGCCGCAGCTCGTCGCTGTTGGCGAGCTCGTCCGCCATATCCATAGCCTCGATCTGTAGGGGTGTCAGCCTCGGAACCTCTTCGAAGCGCTGCGCCCCCTCGATGAAGTCGCGCGCATAGATCGTCGTGAGGTAGCCGGCGTGGTGGTTGAAGACCGGGAGCTGGTAGTACGGCTTCTTACCCGCGGGAATCTCGCCCTTACGGTCGACATAGAACGGCTGTCCCATCGCCGCGGCGAGATCCGGGCGGCGTTCGAGCATCTCGTTGTGGATGGTCGCCGAGCTGGCGATCATGCTCGCGCCTCCGGACCTGGCGCGCTGCAGGCAGAAGAGACCGACGATGTCGCAGGAGTCCGTATGGAAGAGATGGCGGGCGCGGGTGGCGTACAGGCGGTGCAGCGGGTTGGCTGGGTCCATGCCGATGTCCCGGATGTGGCCGAGGAGATGCCCCTGGGCGTTCTGCGGCACGGCCCAACCGAAATAGGTTCCGATACCCCAGTAGGCGATGGCCTTTTCGCGCCTGGCGCGGCCATCGACGGGCACGCCACGGATCAGCACAAAGCCCCGACCCTCGAGCACTTCTTCCCGGATCCTGTCGAGGGTCGGACCCAAGGTCGGCAGCTTGAAGTCATCGCGTGTGATATCGATGATCTCGATGCCACGGCTCAGCACATTCTCGACCGCCGCGTCGACCTCGGCGATCTCGGCGACGCCAAGCTCGTGGAGCCACTCCTCGGAACGCGCCATGTCGGCGCGATACCAGGCGGCGGGACCTTCGACCGTAGTCATTGTGTCCGGAAGCATATCGTGATGCGCGAACCGGTTCGCTCGTTCTCCTTCCGTTCGAGCTCCAAGCGCGCCTCCTCACGGTGTTTGATAGGTCTGTGTGGGCGGGGGTCAGATGGGGGTTGCGCCGAACCGATCAGACTTCCACCATGCGCTACCGGCGCGGTGGCGAACCCCGCCGGCGGATTGTTCCGAATCACGGACGGAGTCGACCGATGAAGATACAGATCGCCGCTGCCCTGTCGCTGTCCCTGCTCATTGCCCCGGCGCCGGGCGCACTGCCGGCGGGAGCATCGCAGACGGCAACCATCGTCCTGCGCGCCGCCACGATCCTCGACGGCCGAGGCGGCACGCTCACCGAGCGCGACATTGTGGTGCGCGACGGCCGCATCGAGGCGATCGTACCCGCCGGACAAGGTCGGGGCACGGCAGTCTACGAGCTCGACGAGATCACGCTGCTCCCGGGACTCATCGATACCCATGTCCACATGGAGTGGCACTTCGATCGAACCGGCATGCTCCGCAGCCGCGCCGTCGAGGAATCCCCCGAGGAGGCGATGCTCTACGCCGCCGAGAACGCGTGGGTCACGTTGCAGGGTGGGGTGACCACGGTGCAAAGCGTCGGCTCACGTAGCGAAGGAACCCTGCGCGACGCGATCGAGCGCGGCCTGCTGCCCGGCCCACGGATTCTTACCTCTCTCGGCTCGATCGGCGGCCGCGATGCGACGCCCGATGAGCTGCGCGCGCGAGTCGCGCAGTTCGCCGAGCGCGGCGCCGATCTCATCAAGGTCTTCGCCTCGGCGAGCATCCGGGTCGGCGGAACGCCGACGCTGAGCCAGGAGCAACTCGACGCCATCTGTGGCGAGGCGACGGCGCTCGGCTTGCGCACCATCGTGCACGCCCACGGCCCGGTGAGCGCGCAACGAACCGCTCGGGCCGGCTGCACCGCCGTGGAGCATGGCGCCCTGCTGGATCGAGAGACGCTCGAGCTGCTGGCCGAGCGCGGCCTCTACTACGACCCCAACATCGACCTGATCTTCCGCAACTACTTCGAGAACGAGGACAGGTACCTCGGCATCGGCGGCTACACCGAAGAGGGCTTCGAGAAGATGCGGCAGGCGGTTCCGAAGGCGCTCGCCGTCTTCCAGGAGGCCTTGACCGTGCCCGGCCTGAAGGTCGTCTTCGGTACTGACGCGGTGGCCGGCGCCCACGGCCGCAACTTCCAGGAGCTCGTCTATCGCTCGCGCGAGGGCGGCCAGGCACCGATGGAGACCGTCGTGTCGGCAACCTCGCTCGCCGCGGAGTCGCTCGGGATGGACGACGAGATCGGCTCGATCGCGCCCGGACTCGTCGCCGACATCATCGGCACCGACGGCGACCCGAGCCGCGACATCACGGCGCTCGGCCGCGTCCGCTTCGTCATGAAAGGCGGCAGGGTGTACCGCAACGATCCGGTGCGGCGCTGACGGGGTAAGATCTACGCGTAGGTTTCTTATTCCTACTAGGGCCTGCCGCGCCTAGAAACGGTCGGCGCGGCCGCACGGGTGAGGTGCAAGACATCAACATAACCACGACCCCAACGAACAGGAGACCCAATGGCGCGCAAGCCCAATTATGCATTTGAACGCAACGCCAGAGCCAAGGCCAAGGCAGCCAAACGCGAGGCGAAAAGAAAGGCCAAGCAGGCCACCAGGGACAGGAAGGCCGGCGTTCCACCCGCTGCGGAGACCACCGGCGATTCGCCGGCGCCGACCGGTGGGGCCGAGGGCGGCCAAGATAATCGGACGGACGTGCCAACGTCGTCGTAGTCCAGGACGAGCCATCAAACAGCGGCGACCGAGATCTTGCCGATCTCCCAGCGAATCGACGCGGAACGTGTCCCGGTGCTCACGCCGACATGAA
>SMVB01034055.1_pt1 | contig 17338 bp, 14 predicted proteins | sample 2456461 | NCBI WGS metagenome assembly SMVB01 (sample SAMN11095934, study PRJNA526329) | marine sediment metagenome | biome: Marine sediment; feature: Surficial sediment; material: Deep marine sediment; isolation source: Hadal surficial sediment | place: Pacific Ocean | collected 2014-05 | depth...
ATGCTGTCTGCTCGCATCGCGCCAAGGACGTTTCCGCGGAAACGTTTTCTGTGGAAAACTCCGACAAAGTCTGTGGAAATCCTGTGGTTACGCATTCGCCCTCGAAGATCTTGTACACCTATGCCTGGGTCTGCGCGGTATCGTATTCGTCAAAGCTTCCGAGTTGATGAGCGATGATTGCAAACTTGACGCCATTGACGATATGTATCGGAGAATCGGTCTGCGTCGCTACCGGAGGGCGTGGGTTGGCCTACTCCCGAAAACGTCGCAAGCCCGTCGGAGGTATCATCGTCCATCGGGGGACTGGGAACCTCACCATAGACATGGTTGAGTGCCGCTCGGATCTCATGCTGCATCCCATGCTCCCGGAAGGCGAACAGGGAGAAGTATCGTCGAGATTGATACGGGCAGCTTGGCCCGAGCGCGCGACGTGCCTTCCCGTGCTCACGGACGAGTCTGTGGCGAAGACTCTCGTCCGGCTCGAACCGCCTGCCAGGCAGACGGGTGAGTTGATTTGTGCCACGATGCTCAGCAGCGTGTTTCGAAAGTGCCAGCGCTTGCTTCGGCAGTCGGTCATGAGTGCGGCAGCTGAAGAGCGCAGCCGACAACATGAAGCGAACCCAGAACGCTATCCTATCCTGGCGTTGCCTAACCCAACTGGCTACCTCTAGGCTACCTAAGCAAGCCATTGCACTGTCGCTCGAGTACCGATACAATCTGCCCCCGGCCCGCCGGATGTCGATTTGACCGTCCTCGGCTCGGGCACTGTCCATCCGTCGACACTCAGGCCGTGCGTGCTCGTGCGCGACACAGATTCGCTGTTGGGGACGAGGGTGCCGCCCAGGGGAACCTTCTTGAACGAAAAAGACACTGCAAGAAAGGGGTAGATGGCGCGAAACTACAAGCCGGAAAACGAAGTGGCATTCGGGACTGTGAAACCGTGCGTCGATTCGAATCCTGACCTTCGTGCTAGCTCTCCTCCGGCCGAAACAGCCTGAATATGCCCACAAACGCCCGCAACCCAATGCGCAAATCGCTCACGCAGGGCTGTTTGGACCCGAGCCGTCTGAGGTGGCAATGTCCGGATGCTTGGTTTGATTTCGAGAACACGCTTGAAATACCACCCAAGATCGGCGTAGAGAATCAATCCACGGCAATCCAGGCACTCAAGTTCGGGCTTCACTGCAAGGGCGTTGGGCAGAACGTCTTTGTTCGTGGTTTGCGCGGAGGGGCTCGCTTGAAACTCGTTGCCGAGCTCGTGCGACAGTTTGGCAGTAGAACCTGCGAGACCTTGGAATATGCTTTCGTTCACAACTTCGCGGCTCCCGACGCGCCTCGGCTTCTCTCCCTCCCGTCCGGAACCGGGCAGACATTTCAGCGGGGAGTCCGGGACCTATGTGAGTTCATTCTCAATGGCCTTTCTGAGGCGCTCGCATCCAGCGCCGTTCATTCGCGGGTCGATGCCATTCGCGAGGAGGCGAAAGCGGCGGTCGAGCGTGCAACCGTGGAGCTCGAGAGCTCCTTGAGCGAGGCGAGCTTGGAGCTAGTTTCGATCTCGGAAAACGGTGTGGAGCACGCGGCGGTGCGTCCCGTCATCGACGGTTCTCCTGTCAGCCGTGAGGATCTCGCTCACTTGCAAAGCTCGGGAAAAATCGACGAGCAGCGGTACCAGCAGTTCCTTGCGGACCTAGAAACATTCCAGCCAAGAGTGCGCGAGGTGATCGGTCACGTTGGGTTGATCCTGAGGCAAAGCGCCGCGAAGCAGCGTGGCATCAGCGAGGGACCGGCTCGCTGGGTACTCCACGAGGCCGTCGCCGATATCCGGCGAGAGTTCACTAGCGAAGACGTTGGGCGATTCGTAGATGAGCTCATCAACGATGTCGTCGAGAATCGAGTTCGCGGCACGTCCGTGGAATCTTTTGATGCACATTCGTGTTATGGCGTTCATCTTCTCGAAGACTGGACGACCCGGGACGCCTTCCCGGTTGTAACCGAAAACCATCCATCGCTTGCAAACTTGGTCGGTTCGGTGGACGCGTCCCGTGAACCGGCATCCGCCCACTTTTCGATCCAAGCGGGATCACTGCTCCGGGCCAATGGGGGGTGCTTGATCCTGGATGCCCGCGAGCTCCGATCGGAGCCCAACTCGTGGAAGGTGCTTGTTAGGACGCTTGCCAGCGGCATGCTGGAGATTCTTCCGCCCGAGCTCAGCGCCTCTAGTCTACCTTCAGCGATCAAACCAGGCGCGATCCCAATCGATGTCAGGATTGTTCTCGTTGGTGATCACAAGATCTATCGGGAGCTGGATGAGAAGGAGGGCGTCTTTTCCGAGCTGTTCAAGGTCTTGGCTGACTTCGACTCCACCGTGGATCGCGCGCGGGACGGAGCGTATTTGTACGCAGGCGTCTTGTCTCGACTCAACCGAGATGAGCAGTATATTCCGTTCGATGCGTCTGCTGTTGCGGCTCTGGTCGAGCAGGGCGCGAGGTTGGCGGATCGGCCCGGCCGCCTTACGACGCACTTCGCAAAGATCGAGGATACTGCCCGAGAGGGCGCGTTCATCGCCGAGTCAAAGGCAGAGACGGTCGCTCGCCGAGGTCACATTGAAGAGGCGATCCGAACCGCGCGGAACCGCGCCGATCTGCCCGCGCGACGCTACCGCGCGCTTCTAAAGGGCGGTACCTACAACGTTCAAACCAGGGGTTGGGTGCCGGGGCAGGTCAATGGGCTTGCGGTGATCAAGGCCGGGCAAATCGCATATGGATTTCCGGCGCGGCTGACGGTGAGCTCTGGCGCCGGCGACCAGGGCATCATCAATATCGAGAGCCGGGCATCTCTGTCTGGCAACATCCATACGAAAGGAATGCACATACTCGAAGGCCTCGTGCGCCATTTGCTGCGAGCCGATTTTCCTCTTACGTTTACCGCCTCACTGGCTTTTGAGCAAAGCTACGGCAATATCGACGGTGATTCTGCTTCCGGCGCGGAGATCTGTTGCCTTATTAGCTCGCTCGCCGACACGCCCATCGATCAGGGGCTAGCGATTACCGGTGCGATCGACCAACGGGGCCGTATCCAGGCTGTGGGCGGCGTGAACGACAAGGTCGAAGGTTTTTTCGACGCGTGTTTCGATGCTGGTCTCACGGGCGAGCAGGGAGTCATTATTCCGGCAGCCAACGTGCCGGATCTCATGCTGCGGGAGGACATCCTAGAGCATTGTAAGGACGGCCAGTTTCGTGTCATCGCCGTGGAATGGGTCCAAGAGGCACTAGAAATACTCACCGGCGTGACCGCCGGTGAGTGGGAGCCAGAGGCAAAGAGGTTAACTCCGGACAGCGTGCTAGCGCGCGCTCGTGCAAAAGCCAAACAGTACTGGATGCAGTCGATGCGTGGCCGGGGCGCGGCGCCAGGGTCGAGTCGAGCGGATCGCGAGGATTCCGCAGCGAAGAGCTAGCACGAATACTCTCTCGGCTTTTTGCTGGGCTTTGGCATCCCGTAAGAAATCATTGAGAGACGTCACATCAGCCCGTTTAGATTGGCGATGAGCGACTTGCCCATTCTAGTGGACTGTAACAGATATTCGTTGCCAAAATCGCGGGTCCTTTTGCGTGCTGGCTTCGTTGCGATTCCTCGAAATATCTAGATATATGGTCGTCATCGCGCCTCGCCAGCCCACAAAATGACCTCGCGATTTGCGCAACGCCTATCTGTTACAGTCCACTAGTGGCTGTCCTCAGCTACTAGAAGGATCCCGTTTGAGGTCGGGTGTCGTTGTCAGTTCATCGAATCAACCGCGACACCGGTAGCACGACCTGTTCCATCGAGCGGGTCGCGCCGAGCCTGATGGCTGCTTCCGCCTCCTGGCGTGAATCGTAGAGCCCCCAATAGAGGCCGTAGCACGTTAGACCCTGACGCGGGACGTGCAGCAGAAAGAGCTGCGGCGCGTTTCTGGAGTCGACGACTTGAGCGTCGAGGTTGCGTCGGTCGCAGAAGAGCCCTATCGCCACGGTGAACTGATCGCGAGCCTCGGCGCGGAGATGCTCTATGAAGGCGATCGCGGCGTCAGCATAGTCGCCACTCCTCATGAGCTCGCCGCCACGATCGAACGACGAGCTCGGCCTAGGGGCAGGCGCTGGGCGTGATGGCGCGGGAGTCCGTGCCGGCGGTGGTCGGGGCGTTGCCGGCGGTGGCGGGCGCGGCGGCTGAAGCGCACGAGGTGGGGGCTCCTTCGGTAGGGGCTCCCTGGGAAGCGGTGGCGGTGCGACAGTCACGCGCGATGCGATGGTCTGCCCGCCTCGGTAGACGATCCCTGCCTGTATCCGAAAGAGATTGAGCGCCTGGTCGGCGAAGATGCGCTGGTACGCCACGCCCGTCCTCAGAGCCCACCTTTCGTTCAGCAGGATATCGACACCTCCGCCTCCGAGGAAGGTGAGATCGGTCGACGAGCGGCGGACGGTACTCTCGAAGACCGTGCTCTCGACGCGCGCGCGAGGCACGAGGCTCGTGCTCGCCAGCCCCACGATCGCATCCACATAGGGCGTGATGGACCCGCCGCTGCGGCGGTTCAGTCGCAAACCACCACCAAAAGTAACAATGCTGAGATCGACGACCTCGTCGCTCTGGTAGTTGGCCCCCAGTTCGCCGATGAATCCCATCGTTGGAGAGACATTCTTTGTGTAATGGGCGTTCCATCCGAAGGGAAAAGGGTCGCTGCCTTCGGACAAAAAGGAGTAGCCCATGCCGAGCTCGTAGCTCGGATATGCGTCGCCGTCGAATTGAAGGGGCGGCTCGATTGCAAGGACACGAAGCGGGCGCGCGTTCTCAGTGTCGCTGTCATCTGCTTGCCCGGGCGCGTTCTCATCCGCGTGCCCGGACGCGCTACCGAGCGAGGCTACCGGGGCGAGGAGGGACACCAACACGCAAAGAAGTCTCAGCTCCTTCTGCATTTGGCTCCCTGGTCGACTAGAGCAACATTCGCCTTATTGAACGAAAAGGGTCCGCCACTCCGTTGGTGCGGGCTCGCGCGAAGCCGATCGATGCAAAAGCTCGAGCGCCCTGGACGCATCATACTTGCAAGAGCAGACAACCGTTCCTCACCAGTATAGGGCCCGGCTTGCAGGGGCCATTGATCCTCACCGCACCGCATTCACTTAATTCTCACAGCCAATCCTGCCTTCGGAAATGACATTCTCGTAGAAACGCGGTTGACGTCGCGAAGAAAAGCAGCGCCATAGTACATTGCTTTTTGCTTTTTCCCTGCTGGCCAGAAAGTGCGCGGAACTACCGGAGATTGCCCGAAGATGCGCCTTGGGAGCTTAGGGCTCGCACACAAACAAAATAGCATCTTTCGGCGCAATTCTCCCATGCGCTCGACGTGGGGTGGTCCCATTTGAGGGTATTTCCACGTGTTTCGTGAAGTCTCAGTTGACGCAAGATAGAAAGATCGGTATAGTCGCCCACTATAAATAAGAGGAACTATACCACATGGCCAGAACCAAGTTCCCCGCCGATAAGCTTCGCTCCTTTCTCCGGCAGAGTTTCTGGCTTCGCTGCTTGCCCTTGTGATTCGACAGGTAGACCTGCACTCCTCCGATCTTGACGCGCACCACCTGCCCTTTCCGATAGAGCTTCAGCAAGGAACGCTTGCACTCAACCTGGAGAATGCTCTCCAACTCGCGGGCGGTGACACCGTTCTCCGCATCCTCGACGAACTCCCTTGCGGTTTCCACCAGGTTGCCATACCGCGAGAACCACACCGCATGCCAGTCCCAGAGGCCCTGTTCATCGTAGTCGGGAATCTCGTGAAGGGTGTAGTACTTCCCCCGGTGCGAGTAGCTCGAGAGATACCCCAACTCCTTCAGCTTCCGGAACACCGTCATGGTTCCGCTCGTGCCAAGCGCGCGCTTCAGTTGCTCGAGCGTGGCAATCTTTTCTTTCCGGAAGGACTCGGCCGCGGCGGCCGACGTCATCGCTCCACAGGTTACGGCACTCTCGCATGAGTTGAAGGCGGCCATCATCTTGTTCTTTAGTCTTCTGGACGAGCGGCAGCGACGGCTCTATGCGGGGCTTGAATCGCAGAAGTTCGGGCGCGGTGGCGATCGAAAGCTCGCGGAGCTTCTGGGCCTGGACGCTCATACTGAACGGATAGAGGGAGACCTCGGGAGACATACCCGAGCGCCGTAGATCGGCCGCGTAAACCACGACAGATTCTTATCAACGGCATGCCGAGCCGGACGGTGTGCGTTGGGAAGGAAGTGAAGACTCCATTGCCCTGAGAAAAACGTTGTGTTACATTTTGGTTGTCACCATATTTCCCTGGATCAAAGGCCGCGCGGAGCTAGCGCCCGTTACCGGCATGCATCGAGAAAGACAGAGATGATGTTTGATGTACTCGAGCGAGCTTCAATTGCGATAAAGTTACTCCTTCTCGCCCTGTTCGTTGCTGGGTGCTCTCCCCCCGATACGGGGCCATCGCTCGTGGTGGAGGTCATCGATCCCGTCAGCGGTGGTGTCGTAGTGATCGGAGACACGGCGCCGCGCTCCATGCTCGAAGCGACGACCGGCGACCCGAATTTGTGTTGTTGCCGCAACGTGGGTTTGGCGCAAAACCTCAGCACGGTGACGGTTCATGCCAGCGTCCGGTTCGAAGCGCTACGTACGACCCCTGACGGGACGGAGGAAACCATCGGGCTCACACTGGAATTCCTCCGCGATCTAGCTCCTGGGGAACGGAGGCCTTTCGTTGGCGACGGGTTCCTGGTTTCCTGTGCATCGATCGAGCGTTTGGTGCTCAACGAAGTCGATCTAAAGGGGCTCTTTTTTCCTTAAACTTCAGGCCGGAAAAAGAGGCTTGTGCGGCAGCAGGAGCCTCACCCATCGCCGAGGCGTTTGCCACGTCCGTCGCACGAGCACCGCCGCTCGTCACGGACGCGAACCTCTGAGAACATCGATAGCGCCCCGCGGTTAACGAGCCGACCAGCTACGTTCTCGCCAGAACGAATAATTTGTGCTCGCGACACCAATTTGTCATAGAATGCTTTGCTAACGAAAAACCAACGGCGGGCTACCAAAACGAGCCTAAACCAATGCGGCAGCCAAAGCACAGAGCCGAGGCTGCTGTCTGCTCGAGTTGTCACTCAGATTCGGCACCCAGATATTTTTGAACTGGCGCGTTCGAGAACCGGGCGGCGAAAGGGGATTTTGTGGGCAAAACTCTAGGGTTGGCGGCCCGTTCCGAGACCGATTGCGGCGCAGCGATGAGTGACACGGCGCTACGGGTGCGTGCTCTATCGGTCGAGCAATGGGGAAACTCCGGCGCGGTTACGATGGTGGGGCGCTCGCCTGCTTTGGTGGCGCTTCAAAAGAAGGTCGAAAAAGCGGCGCGCTTCCATGAGCCCGTCCTCATTACCGGGGAAAGCGGTGTTGGGAAGGAGCTGGCCGCTCAGGCGCTCTACTTGCTGAGCGATCGACGGGGAAAACCCTACATTCCTGTCAATTGCCCCCAGCACGGAGACGGTAACCTCACCGCGAGCGAGCTCTTCGGCCATCGCCGGGGGAGCTTCACCGGAGCGATCGCCGACCGCAAGGGCGCGTTCGAATCGGCGGACCGAGGAATGATTTTCCTCGATGAAGTCGCCGACCTCCATTTGGGCACTCAGGCCATGCTGCTGCGCGCGGTGGCGTCGGGTGAGTTCAAACCGCTCGGAGACACGCGATCACGCATCGCTGACGTTCGCGTCGTGGCCGCCACCAATCGCCCACTCAACGAGCTCGTCAGCACCAAGGAATTTCGGCACGACCTGTACTTTCGGCTTCGCTATTTCCTTCTCCAGGTGCCGCCGCTACGGGAGCGCGAGGACGACTGGCGTCTCATTCTCGACGTCTTGCTGGCAGGTCTGCGCCGCAAGTACGGTGTGGAGAAGCGATTTTCATCCAGCTCTACGAAGTTGTTAGAGCACTACGAGTGGCCGGGAAACGTCCGGCAGCTCGTGAGCGTCGCCACAATGGGCTACGCCATGGCGGACAACAACGTCATCATGCCGGACGATTTCATCGCCCAGCTCGAGACGGACGAGTCTCACGGCGACGGACAGGGTGAAATCCTCGAGCGCATGGCTACCGGCGGGGAATCGTTCTGGAACGTCGTCTATCGACCGTTCATGGATCGTGAGTTGAACCGCTCTCAGGTGCGGGCAGTGGTCAGGCGAGGCTTGATGGCCGCCCACGGGAACTATCAAGATTTGCTCGATATCGTGCACTTACCCAAGTCCGACTACCAGAAATTCATGGATTTCCTTCGCCACCAGAAGCTCAAGCCGTGAGCAGCTTGCCCTCCTCGTCGCGTGTCGAGTTGCGGGCGGTCGTCTTCGACCTCTACGGCACGCTGATCGAGATCGGTCTCCCGAGCTTTCACAAAGGCATTCCCAGGGCGCTGGCGGTCGGATTCCGTCCTTGGATGGAGCTCGTGCGTCATCGGCTTCTCACCACGGCCTTCGATGGTAAGGAAGAGCTCATCGAGTTCGTCCTGGACGAGCTGCCCGTCCGTCCGGGTCCGGCTGCCCGGCAGAGCGCGGTGGAGCTCCTCGATGAAGAGCTGAAATCGGTGACGATCGTGGCTGGCGCGGTCTCGCTTCTCGCGTTTCTAAAGAACCGTGGATACAAGTTGGGCTTGATCTCGAACCTCTCCAGCCCGCACCGGCAACCGGTTCAAAAGCTCGGTCTGTCCGACTATTTCGATGCAACGTGTTTTTCCTGCGACGAAGGCATCAAGAAGCCCACGCCGGAAATCTATTCGCGGCTGTGCGAACGATTGAACGTCGCACCCGACCAATGTTTGATGGTCGGCGACTCTCTCAAGAATGACGTGGAAGCCTCGACGGCGCTCGGCATGCGAGCCCTGCTGGTCGGCAAATCGTCGACGGGGATCCGTTCGGTGGAAACCGTGGCCGAGATCGGATGGATGGCTTTGGACGGAGAGGAGTGTCCTCGGTTGCTCGGAGTGGGCGATCGCCTCGAAGCGGCCAGGCCGCACTCCCCTTCGGTCATCCGCGAGATGACGCCGCTCGCTGACAGTGAGCAAGGACGGTATAACCTGGTCGCGCGAGTGCGCGTCGCCGTCGGCCGAGCGCCGCCGTCCGTCGAGGAGTTCTTCGCCAAGCGTTATCTTTCTCCGGAATCGGCCTACGTCGAGGAGCTCGCCCACGGTGTGGTATCGCAGCTCGGGCTTCCCTGCACTCGTGCCGTCTTGATCGATGGTGACGAGCCCTGCCTGCTCACGACGTCCGCCAAGGGCTCGAAGTTCCGGCGCGAGGACGTGGACGCTCCACTCGCCTACGAGGTGGCTCGGCATGCCGCGGCGGCCTACATTTTCGCGAATGCCGATTTTCGCGCCCACAACGCCATCGTCTCGCGCCACGAGTCTCACGCGTCCATCACGATGATCGATTTGGAGCATTTCTTCTTCTCCCTCGCGCTGGATATGACCGGGCTTCGTGATCCTTATCGCCCCCACACCATCGACGCGCTGTCGAAGGCAGAGCTCTCGCGCCGCATTCGGCGAAGGGTGTTGACGGAGCGTACGACGCGGCGCGCGATGCGCTCGTTCCTGGAGCTGGATCGCCTGGGCTCGGAGATTGGCCGTGCCTTCAAGTCGGGCTGGGTGGAGACCTTCGATCTGGCGCGCGCGGACTCCGCTTCCCTATGCGGTCGACTGGAGAAGCGAATCTATCAGGCGCCGTATCTCGTCATCGGTACCCGGTCTCACCGACGTGCCATGGCTCGCATGGACGTCGAGGACATCGAGAGCCGTATGCTGCAGGACGCGGAAGCCATCTTCCCGAACCTCGTTGCGCTCAAACGCCCAGTCGCCGGGAGCGACGGGTAGAAGGAAACCGCCTTTGCGACGCTCAGCTCTTTCTTTGCTGCGATGCCCGGCCTGTCAGGGAAGCTTGAACCTGGAGGGTGAGGAAGACGTCGCGGAGCAATCGGGACGTTTGGTGTGCTCTTGCGGTGAATCGTTCGAGATCCAAGAAGGTGTTCCCAACCTCGTCTTCCCGCGATCGCAGGCGTTCACGCTGGAAGATGCCGACTCCTACGACGAGCTGATCGAGTGGATGGGGCGACTGCTCAATGAGGATGCCGGCGCGGCGCGCTCGCGCGCGGTGGATCTCCTGGAAGTCGGACCAGGAGCGCGGCTTCTCGAAGTCGCTTGTGGGCCCGGCCCGAACTTCCCACACCTGCTAAAAGCGATCGGAGCCGAGGGCGAGCTGCATGCGTTCGACATTTCGCCCGATATGCTGCGCGTCGCTCGAGAAAAGCTCCCGTCCGGCGCGACGAACGTCGAGCTCTCGCTCGCCAATGGGCTAAACCTTCCGTACGCCGACGAGAGCTTCGACGCCCTCTTGCACATCGGCACTCTCAATCGCTTCGACGACACCCGGCGCGCGCTCGCCGAGATGGCGCGGGTGGTGAAGATGGGCGGTAAAGTCGTGGCCGGGGACGAGGGGATTGCCCCCTGGCACGCCGTCACGGAATACGGGCTCGTGCTGGACAAATTCGGAGCGCTCTTCCGCGGGCAACCACCGCTCGTTGCCGTGCCGCCGACGGCGCGGGAGGTTCGCCTTCAGTGGCTGTTCGGCGATGCCTACTATCTCATCGACTTTCGAGTGGGGCGTTCAGTGCGAACCTTGAACCTCGACGTTGCCTTGCCGGGCCGCAACGAGACGGTTCGCGACGTGCTGGAGAAGAAAGCGCGAACCCCCTAAGTACTCCGCATCGTAAATACGGTGACGTATTCGTCGCGAGCGACGGCACAAACTTAAACGCAAAGGCGCAAAGGCGCAAAGAGAAGAATATTCCATTGAAGTGAGTCGAACCAGGCCGCGTCCTCTGCGCCAACGGACCGATGGCCCGCTCCTGAACGCCTCCGGCCAAACTGACGACCAGCAGCCGGACGAGCCGAAACAAGTCTTTGCGCCTTTGCGCTGATCTTCGAACACTCGGTACGTCGTACTTATGAAATGGGCTACTAGGGAATGAATCCTCCATCCACCGGAATCACGGCCGCGGTGACGAAGCTCGCCTCCTCCGAGCTCAGAAAGAGGTAGAGGTGTGCCACGTCTTCCGGTTCGCCGATGCGACGCAAGGACGTGCGGGTCAAAACCTGGGTAAGCACCTCGGGTGGATTCGATTCGTTCATCTTGGTCCGGATGTAGCCGGGGCTCACGGCGTTGACCCGGATGCCGTTGGGGCCGAACTCTCGTGCCCACACTCGGGTGAGCCCTTCGAGCGCCGACTTGGAGGCCACATAGGCGGTTTGACCCGGATAGCCGTAGCGCGCCAACACCGACGTGACGTTCACGATCGAGCCTTCACCGCGTCGCTGCATGTACGGAACAATCGCTTGCACGCAGTGAACCGCTCCTTCCAGGTTGGTGTCGACCAGGTCGCGCCACACCTTCTCGCTCGAGCGCAAGGTGTCGACATGACCGACCGTGACCCCGGCGTTGTTGATCAAAATGTCGATCCTGCCCCACCGAGCATGGACTGTTGCGGCGGCGTCGCCTACCGCGCCGCGCTTGCGAATATCGAGCGCACTCAGTTGAAGCCGATCCTGGTCACAATCGGCGAGCTCTTGACCGATGGCGTCGGTTTCGAGATCCCAGAGGGCGACCTCGGCTCCCTCCGCGAGAAAGAGCCGCACGGCGGCAAGCCCAATCCCGCGTCCACCTCCGGTGATGACCGCGACTTTGCCTTCCAGTCGTCCCATGTTCGTCTACCTCATGGCGCCGAGAAACGAGTTGGTCAACCTAGCACATCAAACGCGTCGAAGGAACGTTTTGGGTCGGGTGCCTGTCGTTGCCCCGTGGGGTAACCTCTAGTGTTCACCAGGCGGCTATCGGGTTGCGGTTCCCGCGAAGCGCGTCGCAATCAGTGAACGGAGCTCTCGCTCTATCTTCTGGAGCCAGGGTTCGATGGCGGTGCGTGCGCCTAAAGTCGAAGTCCGTATTCTCAAGCACTTACGCGAATCTACGTGTTGGCATCCGTGTTGCAATGAATTCGATGAATGCCAACAGTCCAATCGAGTCGGGAAATCCAAAAAAAGGCTGTTGGCTTTGTTACAAACCCAAAAGCGAATAACCAAATAAAGGAGAAAACAAAATGGCGATGACGAGAGGTCAATTGCAGGATTTGGTCAGCAAGTTCGCGACGGACAATCCGAAATACCGTGATGCCCTGATCAAGGATCCCAAGGGCCTTCTGGAAAAGCAGCTCAACGCGAGCTTTCCGGACAACATGCAGGTGAAGGCAGTCCTCGAGACGGCCGACACCGCCTACGTCGTGATTCCCCACACGCCTGGCGAGGGCGAGCTCGATGACGCCGACCTCGAGAAGGTTGCTGGCGGAAAAATGGACGAATACGATGCCTCGTGCGACAAAGCGATCGGCGCGGGCAATACGGTGACGGTTCTCAACTTGTAAGACCGCACGAAAAGACAGGGGAGAGCGCCGCCTTCTAAGCGACAAGATGGAGGGTGGCGCTCCCTCACCTTTTTCCAGATGCGTCCGGTCGCTCCGACAGCCGTCGAGGGACCGGGCGCCACGAAAGGCCAAGCCGCCTCGTGAGGTCACGAAGACCCAAAGTAGCGCAAGCCTTCGGTCCGCTCCTAACGCGGGAGGCGGCGCTTGCTATCGTCGAGAAGGCCGAGTTTCTGGACGAACGGCTGGTTCGTTTCCGGCGCGGCGCCTTCCCACCCACCAAATCCAAATCGCCCACCGGTGCGAGAGTATTGCAAGCGTGGCAACGCTCCTACTCGCCCAACGACACGGACGCCTTCCACCGGCGGCTCGCGTGGGACGGTCTGGACGAGCCGTTCGTCGAGGCCGCCTGGGCGGAAACCGTGGGTCCGCCTGGCGACGAGGCCGGCGCGTGGACGAGCTGGCTCGAGGCATTCGGTCACGAGGCCATCGTCTGGGAGCGCGAGCTCGAAACCGGACATCCCCAAGACTCGAAACCGGCCCAAGAGTTGACGTTGCTAGAATCAGAGCCAGCGCGACCGTTCCTCGAGCTCTGGCTTCCCTTCGTTCGAGCCGCGCGCCGCCGGCTCGAGGTCATCATCCCTGAACGATTGAACGACGCCGTTGCGCAGGCGTTGATGCGTCAGTGGACCGGCGAGCTCGCGCGGGTAGCCGAGCTCGCCGCCTACGCGGCGTACTCGGAGCTCGTCGCGACGGAGCGAGATGGTCGCGGCGACACGAAATATCGCGACTTCGTCCACGGGTTGCTCGCGAAGGGTTTGATACCGTTGTTTGGCGCGTATCCCGCGCTGGCGAGACAGACCGCTATTCTCGCGGAAACTTGGGTTCGGACGACCGGAGAGCTCCTTCAGCGTGTGGAGGCGGATCGGGACGCCATCGCAAAGGCGTTCGCCAGCGGGACCGATCCAGGAGAGCTCGTCGCGGTCGAAACAGGCCTCTCCGATCCACATCACGGCGGCGGTCGCGTGTTCTCCCTTCGATTTCGAAGCGGCTTGAAGGTCGTCTACAAGCCGCGCGACCTTCGCTTGGAGAGAGCTTACAACGAGCTTCTGCACTGGGCGAAAAAGTGCGGACTCGAGCCCAGCCCCAAAGCGCTGCGCGTCCTGGTGCGTTCTGGCTATGGATGGGTCGAGCACGTGGAGCATCGCGGGCCGAAAAGTGAAGAGGCCGTCCGTGAGTACTTTCGACAGGCGGGGGCCATCACTTGCTTTGCGCACCTACTTCGGGCAAAAGACCTGCACATGGAGAACCTCATCGCCACGGCGGTCGGCCCGGTGCTGGTGGATACCGAGATGCTCTGCCAGCCGATCACCGCCGCCCCGGGCAACGCAGACTCTCCCCAAGAGTGGCTATCGCGTGAGAGTTGCCTCGAAACTGGAATCCTGAGCCTCTTGCATAGGGCAGGCGATGGAAGGCTCCACGACCTTGGGGGGCTGAAAGGTTGCGGCGACTTCGTCACACCGGGCAAGCGCCGCGTCTGGCACGGTGTCGGCACGGACTCGCTGCGTCTCCTGGAAGAGGCTGAGCGGGCTCCTCACGCCAAGAACCGTGTGTTCTTCGGCGAAAGCCTCCAGAGGCCTGAGCGCTTCGCGACCGAGATGCGAGAAGGCTTCGAAGCTGCCTATCGCTTCTTGTCGAGGCGGCGCGAGGAGCTCATCACTCCCGGCGGCCCTCTCTCTAGTTTCGCCGCGTGCAACACCCGCGTCATCTTCCGCTCCAGCGTACAATACGCGCTCCTGCAATACGTGCTCGCTCAGCCCAGATACCAACAGGTGGGATGGCTCCGAAGTGTGGTCATAGACTCACTCAACCGCGACGCGCGCGTTAAGAAGGACCCCCCGAGCTTATGGCGCGTGGTGGCGGCCGAGCGAAGCGCTCTCGAAAGATTGGACATTCCACGCTTCGAGCTTCCGACCACAGCAACGGAGGTGGCCTTGGAGGAAGGAGATAGGCTTTCCGGTCACTTCGCGCTCTCGGGCTTCGACGCGGTGATGGAGCGCGCGCGATCGTTGTCCGAGGCCGATCTTTCCTGGCAGCTGGCCTGCCTCGACGCCTCGCTTTCGAGCTCGGTCGACTCGCGATTCGGCGCTTGCCTCGCGTCGTCGGAGACGTCGCCGAGCGGCGACGGGTCGAACTTCATGGATCACGCGCGCTGGATCGGTGACGAGCTTCTTGAGCGCGCACGCTCGGAAGGAGGACGCCTTTCATGGCATCACTTAGATGCGCGCGGCCCCAGCCGGCCAGATGGCGAGCCGGGCCGCCTTCAACTCTACGACGGCGCGGTCGGGATCGGCCTCCTCTTTGCCGCCCTGGCGGCAACGGATGGCCATCCACGATGGAAGACCGCCGCCGGCGATGTGACGCGGACGATCCGTGACGCGATCGAGCGATCGGACGTGTGGGATCGACTCGGCGAGAAAGGCATTGGAGCTTGCGAGGGCATCGGCTCGCTCGTCTACGGCCTCACCTGGATGGGCAAGCTGGCTTCCGAGTCCAACAGCATCGAGCTCGCGCGACGGAGTGCTGCGCTACTCTCGCCGTCTCGCATTCGCTGCGACCATCGTCATGACATCATGAGCGGCGCGGCGGGAGCTCTTTTGGCTCTTCTGACGCTTCATCGTGAAGACGGGGACCCGTTGTGGTTGGCTTTGGCGTCCGAGAGCGGGCGTCATCTCCTGTCGGCGGCAACGACGGGGAACGACGGAACCACGAGCTGGGTATCCGCGGACGGACGCCATCTTGCAGGCTTTGCGCATGGCGCCGCGGGCATCGCCTATGCGCTGTCGCGTCTATACCTGCACACGGGAGAGGACGCGCTCTTGGATACGGTGCGGTCCGCTCACAGTTTCGAGCGCCGTTTGTTCTCTGGGTCTCCGGGAAACTGGCCGGTCGTCGATGAGAGCGGGAACACCGGGCACACGATGATCGCCTGGTGCCACGGGGCTCCGGGCGTCGGGTTGGCGCGAGCCCTGTCGCTGGACGTGATCGAGGACGACGCGGTGCTTCGCGAGATCGATGTGGCCATGTCCACTACGAGACACCCAGTCCGGCAACGATCCGATCACATCTGTTGCGGCAACATGGGGCGAAGCGACGCGCTCCTCACCGTGGGACTCCGGCTCGAACGTCCTGAGCTGGTAGATGCGGCCGCGAGCGTCGCCCGCGGCGTGAACGAGATGGCTCGAGAAACCGGGCGATTTTCGTTGCCTTCGACGGAGTTCGCCTTCCAGACCTTCCTGCCCGGTTTTTTTCGAGGCCTGGCAGGGATCGGTTACCAGCTCGTGCGACTCGCCCATCCGACGAAGCTCCCATCCATTCCCGGGTTTGAGATCGATTTGAACGGCGCGGCTCCCGAGAGAGCTCAGCCGGCGCGTAACGCAATTCGATGAGCAAAGTTGATATGAAGAACTGGCCTAGCGTGCTAACGCGAGGAAACCATGTCGCAAGCCGAGATACGAAATATCAGCACACCGGTCCCTTCTGCGTTCGAGACCATGACGTTCCCCACCTATCGGTCGCTATTGAGCCTCGAGCCACAGCCGCGCCACCCGGAGATGGGGCAAACGAAGCTCATTCAGCCGGTGGCGATCGGCGCGTGGTGGGAGGGTGCGCCGGCAGGCCTCCTGGTCGCCGAGATACCGACCGGGAATTCGGGAGATGCTGAGATGTTGTCCCTATCCTGCGCGGCCGCTGTCCGGAATCGGGGGCTGGGTATGGCACTGGTGAAAAAGCTCGAGGAGGTCCTCGCGGAAAAAGGCGTTTCCCGCGTTCACGCCGTCTACATGACCGGCAAGCCGAGCATCCCGTTCGTGGAGCGCATCCTGAGCCGGTGTGGGTGGTCGGCCCCTTCGGCGCGAACGCTCACCGTGCGCTTCACCCCCGAGGAGGCGGCCGAGACACCTTGGTTCGGTCGGGTACGTTCTCTCGAGTCGGACTATCAGCTCTTCCCCTGGGAGACGCTAACGCAGGATGAGCGAGCTGAAATCGCGCGTTCGCACCAAGAGTCACCCTGGATCGCGCCGGGGCTCGAGCCTTGGATTCATGATGGTTACGGTTTCGAGCCGGCCTCGAGTCTCGGGCTGCGCTTTCGGGGCGAAGTCGTGGGCTGGGTGATCAACCACCGTCTCTCGTCGGACACGGTTCGCTTCACCTGCAGCTTCGTCAAAAAGCCGCTCGGCCGCCGGGGACGGATCATGCCTGTCTTCATCGAATCCATCAAACGAGCGCGGGATGCAGGTTTTCGAACGTGCACTTTCGTCACTCCCGTGCGCTTCAAGACCATGATCTCTTTTATCGAACGACGGTGCGCCTCTTGGGCAGGTTTCGTGGGCGAGACGAGGGGCTCGACGCGGTCGCTCAAGAATGAGACAGTAGGTTTTAAGCACAGATAGCAGATAAACCACACAGAAGATTTTCATACCAGTGGCGTGGGTCCGCTCTTCAGGAGCGCCGCGTGCCCGCGCGAAACCGGTGAGGTTTTCAAATGATGAAACACGGTTCTCGGCGTCTTTCCATTTGCTGCGTGGCTCTTTTGGCAGCGGCGTCCCTAGCCGGTCAGGAATCGCCGGACCAGCGACCTTATCGACCACCCACGATGCGCTTCGCGCCCGAGGGCGTCGGGCTTCTCGAGGCCGTTCGCGTCACTCTGGAAAACTCACCGAACATCAAGCTCCAGGAAGCGCAGACCCTGTTCCAGCAAGGCGTCGCCCAATCCCAAACCGGCCTGTTCGATACCCGGCTCTTGGGGAACTTCTCGTTCGAGTGGCGGGAAACCGAGCTGCCCGAAAGCACAAAGGACGAC
>SMVB01434674.1_pt1 | contig 17337 bp, 14 predicted proteins | sample 2456461 | NCBI WGS metagenome assembly SMVB01 (sample SAMN11095934, study PRJNA526329) | marine sediment metagenome | biome: Marine sediment; feature: Surficial sediment; material: Deep marine sediment; isolation source: Hadal surficial sediment | place: Pacific Ocean | collected 2014-05 | depth...
AGGGAGTAGAAGTCAGGGCTGTGGATGTCAATCAGAGCTTCTGGGATTGCACGCTTGAACGTGGGGGGCAGGGGGAAGCTGTGTTGCGATTAGGGTTTTGCCTGATTAAGGGTTTGTCAGAGCAGGGTGCAGCACGTCTGGTTGCAAGTCGTGCGCAACATCCATATGCCAGTGTGGGTGATATGACCGTACGTGCGAAACTCGCCAAACGGGACTGTGCTGCACTGGCGGCGGCAGATGCATTACATGTTATTGCCGGCAATCGCCATCAGGCCCGTTGGCAGGTTGCCGGTATCGAGCAGACCATGCCGCTTTTTTCTGTCCCGCAGTTTACAGAAGCTAAGCCACTGCTACGACCTCCCGCAGAAATGACATCAATAATTGCAGATTATGGCAGCGTTGGTTTGAGCCTGCGGCAACATCCGCTTGCGTTATTACGCTCGCAACTGGGGCCGCTACGAAAAACTGCTTCACAACTGTGGGAGTTACCGGATAAATCCCGGGTTTATGCCGTCGGGCTGGTGATTACGCGGCAACGCCCCGGTAGCGCTGCGAATGTTACTTTCGTGACGCTGGAAGATGAAACAGGGTTTATAAACCTGGTGGTTTGGGCGCAAGTAGCAGAAAAGCAGCGCAAGGTTTTGCTGAATGCTTCCCTACTTGGTGTAAGTGGTGAGGTTCAAAAACAGGACGGCGTTCTGCATATCATTGCAAAGCACCTTGATGACCGCAGCATGTTACTGCATAGCCTGGATTCAAAAAGCCGGGACTTTCACTGACCAGCTGATTTTTTAGCTGTCCAGATCATATTCCTCGAAATCGATTAGAGCATTATGCCGACGTTTGCGTTCTACTATTGCTTCCAGCCGACGTCGAACTCTGCCACTTTCGTCTACGCCTGATGGTGCTTCAGCTTCGAAATCTGCCAGAAGTTGCTCGACATCTATTTCCACCGAACTGCCACCAACATTGTCGCTGGCAACTGTTTTTGATTCGAAGACATCCGTCTCTGCGAACTGATCATTTTCCTCGAACGAATCTGACTCAGCACCACTATCAACCACGTCTTTCGATTGTTCGCGTAATTCTTTTTGCATTTCATTATTCCGTACACTCATGGCAGACCTCCTATCTTTACCCATGCTTTATGTCGTAAAACTCATCCTGAGGATGTTTTATAGACCCAAAGAATCGACATGGCAAGATCAAAACAGGGGTAAATATTCGGAAACGTGAAGCCAGTCACAATGAAAAGTAGCGTGGTGCAAAGTTTTAGTCTAAAAGTTATAAATAACGGGCTTTCCCGGTTATTCTTTCAGGTCAGGCAGGCCCTTAGAGTACGAGTTTATTCATCTCAAAAATGGGTAGCAGCATTGCAACAACCATTGCTAACACGAGTATCCCCATCAGGATGATCATCGCCGGTTCGAGGATGTTAAGCATGGTGCTTATAAGCCCATCCATTTCACGTTCCTGCTGACCCGCTGCTTTACCCAGCATAGAATCCAGTTTTCCGCTAGCCTCACCACTGGTGATGAGGTGAATGCACAGAGGTGGGAAATGGCCCGATTTGCCCAGTGATTTGCCTATCGGGGCACCTTCGCGGATGCGCAGCGTAGCTTCACTAACGGCCTCCCGCATGGGTATATTTGAAACCACCTCGGCGGAAATGCGCAGCCCCTCAAGTATAGGTACGCCGCTTTCCGTCATGATGCTGAAAGTGCGCATAAATCTTGCGGTGTTAAGACCACGAATAATTTTTCCTACCACCGGAACTTTGAGCATAAAGAGGTCAAATGATCTTTTGGGACCCGGTTGGCGCAGCAGACGCACAGCACCAAAGCCTAGTCCTGCGAGCACGATAAGAACCAGCCAGCCATAAGCCTGAATAAAATCACTGATAGCAATTAAAGCGGCTGTTGGCCCCGGGAGTTCCTGTCCCGTATTGACAAAGACACCGACGACTTTCGGTACCACATAGGTCATCATCAGTGTGACAATTAACAGGCAGAATGACATGAGTACGGCAGGATAAATCATTGCATTGCGGACTTTCTGCACCAGTTCCTGCCGGCTTTCGGTGTAGTCGGCCAGGCGTTCGAGGATTGCATCCAGGTGTCCCGATTGTTCACCTGCTTCGACAGTCGCACGATAAATACTGGGAAAGGCACGCGGAAAATCCTTCAGTCCGTCAGCTAAGCTGTAACCTTCCATTACGCGTGCGCGAACGCCGAGTACGATGCTTTGCATGCGCTCATTGTCATTTTGTTCGCCAATAGCTGCCAATGCCTGTTCGAGCGGCATCCCTGATTGTGCAAGTGTGGCGAGTTGGCGGGTCAGGACAGCAAGGTCTGATGCTGACATGCCCTTTTTAAACGAAAATGATGCTTGCCGAGAGGATTCTTTTTCGGCTGATTCGGTGACGGTCAGTGGCAGTAAGTCTTTGTCGCGCAGCTGTTGGCGAACCTGCCTGGCAGTGTCGCCTTCGAGGATGCCCCTTAGCTGCTTGCCGTCGCTATCTACCGCTGTATATTCGAACGCACCCATTAAAAAACTCTGCGGATAACCCTAATCAGAACGGGTGACTCGCAGCACTTCCTCCAGTGTCGTAATCCCTTGTTTGACCTTTTGCAGGCCTTCACGGCGGATGCTTTGGCTATGCTGACGGGCGTAAGCTTCAAGTTCATGTTCACCCGCACCATCATGAATCATGCGGCGTAATTCGTTATCGACAGAAACCAGTTCATATATGCCAGTACGGCCATGATATCCCTGAGTAGTGCCCGATTGTGCTTCAGCGGCATGATAAAGGGTGGGGGGATTATTGATATCTGCTTGTAGCAAGTTGCACTCATACTCGGACGCTGTGTAAGGAACCCGCGTAGCTGGTTCAAGCACACGCACAAGTCGTTGCGCCACGACCCCAATAAGGCTTGATGAAAGCAGGAATGGTTCTACACCCATGTCGCGTAGCCGGGTGACGGCACCAACGGCTGTGTTGGTATGTAAAGTTGATAGCACCAGATGTCCCGTAAGGCTGGCCTGTACCGCTATTTCCGCCGTTTCTATATCACGTATCTCGCCGACCATGACGACGTCAGGGTCCTGACGTAAAATTGCGCGCAGCCCCCGTGCGAAGGTCATACCAACCTTGGTGTTGACCTGGGTCTGACCAATTCCGTCGAAATAATATTCGATGGGGTCTTCGACCGTCATGATATTGCGGGTATTGTCGTTGATCCGCTCCAGCGCTGCATATAGAGATGTTGTTTTACCGGAGCCTGTTGGTCCGGTGACCAGGATAATGCCGTGGGGCCGGTGTATCAGTTTATCGATATTTTTCTGCATAGCCGGGTCCATGCCCAGTCCATCCAGACTGATTTGCCCCGCCTGCTTGTCAAGGAGGCGTAAGACAACTCGTTCACCATGGCCGGACGGTATGGTAGAGACACGTACATCGACGGCGCGCCCTGCAATGCGTAATGATATTCGACCATCCTGTGGCAGCCGCTTTTCTGCAATATCCAGTTTTGACATGACCTTGATGCGTGAGACTACCAGCGGTGCGACGGCACGGCGTGACTGCAGAACTTCCTGCATGATGCCGTCTATCCGAAAACGCACGACCAGGCGGTTCTCAAAGGGTTCTATATGAATATCAGAAGCATTTTCTTTAATAGCTGAGGTTAATATTGCATTGATAAGGCGGATAATCGGTGCATCGTCTTCAGCTTCAAGCAGGTCGGAGGGTTCAGGTAATTCCTGTGCAACCTGCAACAGGTCCGTGTCATCCTCCAGGCCTTCAACCATTTGTTTGGCCTGGTTCCCCTTACTTTCATAGGTTGCCTGCAGCAAATCTTCGAAATCTTCGGGCTCAATGATTTCAATAGTCAGATGAGCGTCAATAAAACGCCTTACTTCAGACAGGCAGGCTGGGGCTGCACCACGGCGAACGCAGGCTGATGTTGTCCCGTCGTCATTCCTTCTGACAATAATACCGTGTCGTCGAGCAAAGCTGAAAGGTAGTGGTGGGCCATAGTGGTCTGTTAGGGCTGCAGAACTGTGATCTACAGGAGCTTCATTATCCTGCTCTTCAAGGTTCGCTGTATCGAAAGCCGTATCTGATTCCTGCTCCGTAGCCATTTCGATTTTATAATTGTCAGTTGAGCTAACCACTAGCCTTCGGCATCCTCAATTTCTGGTGAAGCTTCCAGGACTGGTAATTCACGGAGGTCAATGGTTCCGGGTTTTGTGCTGGTTGTATCTTCAAGCTCTGGCAAAGTCGGGGGCGTTAGATCCGGGAACAGCCTGCGGTCACGATCCTGCTCGGCTAACTGCCAATCACGAATAAACTGGTACTTTTCATTCGTCACATACGAAGTTGCAACACTATCCCTGAGAATTGTTGGCCTGATGAATATCATCAGGTTCGTTTTCCTCATCTCGGTTTTAGTTGAACGAAAAAGCGCACCGATCAGCGGGATGCTGCCAAGTACAGGAACACGTTGTTCGGTTTCCTGTAATTCATCCTGGAGCAAGCCGCCTAGAACGAGTGTGTCACCGTCGTCAACAATGACGGTGGTCGTTACCGTTCGGTTGCTGGTTATAAGATCAACGGCTTCCGTTGACGGTAATACGCTGGATATCTCCTGATCTATTTCCAGCAATACGGCATTCCCCTCGTTAATCTGTGGGGTAATCCTTAATCTCAGCCCAACCTTTTGTCTTTCAATAGTCTGAAAGGGGTTCACAGCTCCGCCGGCGGAACCCGTGTTGGAAAAGCTGCCGGTCACGAAGGGCACTTCCTGACCTACGTTAATTTCCGCTTCCTCGTTATCCAGCGTAACCAGGGTAGGTGTTGCCATGATATTAGAGTCGGCGTCGGCCTCCAGTGCCTGTATAAGACCGACCCAGCTTAATCCTTTATCAGAAATACGCCCAAGCCCCAGGTTGATACCATCTGCAATAACGCTGCCTGCATCAACCACTGCATCCTCGGCCAATGCTCCTGCCAATGACGATACGCCGGACGTTAGACCTGGGAAATCGGTAACTGCAGCAAGATTACCGTTACTCAGCATCGCCCAGGTGATGCCCAGTTGAGCAGATTTTTCTGCAGAAACTTCTACAATAATAGCTTCAACCAATACCTGCGCACGGCGTATATCAAGTTTATCGATTACGCTCATCATGGCGCGCATCGTTTTTGGTGGTGCCGTGATCACCAGTGAATTGGTTTGTTCATCGGCCCAGACACTAATATCGGTTGTCGACCGAGGCCCGCCTTCTGCAGTTACGCCGCCGCTGTACTGAGCCTCAAGTTTCCCTGCAAGGTCCAGGGAATCGGCATAGCGCAGGTAACGTACGCGAGTGTCACCACCTTCTTCCAGTGGTGTGTCCAGATGTGCAATTAAGGTTCGTAGTCGCAAACGATCCGTTTTATCACCACTTACCAACACGCTATTGGTACGCTCATCTGCCACAATAGTGGTGCGCCGGCCTGCGCCTTCGGCGCTGGATCCCTGCTGCAATGAAGTTACTACTCGTACAGTTTCGACAGCTGAGGCATGTGTTAGCCGAATGATTTCATACTCTTCATTGCTGGACTGATCGATACGCCGAATAATGCTGAGTATTCGGTCTACATTCGCCGCACGATCCGAGATGATAAGCATGTTTGAGGCTGGATGGGCGGCGAGATGCCCATATTGAGGGATCAACGGGCGCAGGATCGGCACCAGCTGTGCTGCAGACACGTTGGTGACCAACACCACCTGCGTCACGATGTCGTCGGCTCTGCGATTTTTTGCAGCCGCTCCCTCCCAGCCAGGTAGTTGGCGGGCATTAGCGTCTGGCAGGATCTTGATAACAGCTCCCGAGGGAACAGCAACAAATCCGTATACCTGCAAAATTGACAGGAATGCTTCGTAAAATGCATCGGCTGACATAGGCGTCGAAGACACCATCGTGACCTGTGCTTTCACGCGGGGGTCGATAATAAAGTTTTTACCCGTTATCTCTCCAACGGCTTCAATTATCTGCTGGATATCGGCGTCTTTGTAATTTGGCGTGATAGTCGCCTGACCCATTGCTGTCCCGGTGATCAGGACAAGGGTTATAACGCACATACTGGTAAATAGCGGAATGGCTCTAATCCGTGAGCGCAGACTATCGATCATTTAGTACCACCTGGTGAGTTCGAGAACTGGCTGGTATCCAGTGTTAAAGCCATGGGCGAGCCATTTCTTTCGATAGTAACTGTTAATTGCGTAGCGTTACCCAGGTTCTTAAAAATATCCATCCCGGCCTGCAGGTTATTAAGCGGTTGACCGTTGATGTTGGTCACCAGATCGCCGGGGCGCAAGCCAAGCGCAGCAAAACGACGGCGGTCCCTGCCGGGGTAAACCCTGTAACCTTTAAGTTCTCCATTGGGCATGTAGGGTTGCGGTCGTAATATATCTGTAAATGAAGCACCGGAACTTTGCATCATCTGCTGAATAGAGCCGCCGGTCGGATTTGCCAGGGCCGTCCTTGCTGCTGGCCGTGCTGGCATTACAGATGACTCGCTGGTCCGGGGCAAGCGCAAGGTTTCAAGTGCACCAGCTCGATTTAGAATGACTCTGTCGGGATAAACTGCATGAAGAATGGCACCGCCAGGAACAGCGTCATCAATAAAATAAACCTCATTTTTGCCTTTTCCGTCACCAATAATTGCATGGGTAAATTTTTTGTCTCCGGCGGCAATAGTACCGCGCAGTTTCAGGTTAAGACGGGTTTCTGGTGCATCAACAGCTTTGATGGTGACAGGCGCTGTTCCGGCTGCACCAAATAAATGGGCATTGACGATGGTGCGAAAGTTTACCTGAGCCGTAGTGCTGAATGGCGCACTCGAATTAGCAGTGCCTGAGGATTTCATACTCCAGTCAAATTCACCTTCAACCGGCACCAGAATCCATACGAAGCTGGCCAGGTACCAGGCAATTCCTATAACAAGGATGATGGACATCATTCCGGGCAGGTGCGAATTCGCGCTATCAACCCAATGGCTGACAGGCTGTGCTCGAAGCGTGCTTATTTTATGTATAACGTTCATTGCCAGCCGACTTTAGTATGTTTTCCAGCTTCAAAATGTTCACTGAATCATCATTTTGACCAATGGAGGCCTTTCAGACATGCCAATCATAGGCTCCAAGCTTAACTGATAACAAGCCCGTGGGGTAAAAAAGCAATACTAAACAATGATATGTGGTTAATAGTTACCCAGCTCATGAGTTAGCTTGATGCGTATGCTGCGGTGCTGATATTAGCCTGGGGAACCCGCTGTCAATACCGCCTGTCTTACTGTTGTGTGGGTATGGAGGCCTTGTACGCGCAGTTGATGTAACCGCCGGGTTAAAGAATGTAGAATGCTTCCAATAAGATTTACCAATGAGATTAGCCAAATTAACAATGTCTGAAGAGGAAAAAGATGATTTTGAACTGGGTATCAGTGATGAACGAGGCCTCGTCGTTGAGGAGTCTAAACCAAAGCTTAAGAAGCCACCCCTGTATCAGGTTCTTTTGCTGAATGATGATTACACACCCATGGATTTTGTGGTCGAAGTGCTTGAGCTGATATTTGGAATGGATCGCCATAAAGCGACTCGCATCATGCTGGAAGTCCATACCAAAGGGAAAGGCCGCTGTGGTGTATTTACCTACGAAATTGCCGAAACAAAAGTTGCCCAGGTGAGCAGTTATTCCCAGCAGCATCAGCACCCTTTAATGTCTACCCTCGAAGAGGCAGGATGAAAAATGTTAAGCGCAGAACTTGAATTTTGTCTGAATGAAGCCTTTCAGAAGGCGCGCAACAGTCAGCATGAATTTCTGACTGTAGAGCACCTTCTTTTAGCCATTACAGATATACCTGGTGTGATCGAAGTGCTCCAGTCTGCTGGTGCGGATGTGCCGCGACTGCGGAAGGACCTGGCCGAACATATTGAAGAAACGACTCCACTGCTAAGTGCAGATACCGAGCAGGAAGTTGCGCCTACATTGGGGTTCCAGCGGGTTCTGCAGCGAGCCGTCTATCATGTTCAGTCCAGCGGCAAGAAAGAAGTTTCCGGCGTGAATGTACTGATAGCTGTGTTTGGGGAAAAGCAAACCCATGCTGTTTACCTGCTCGGGGTTCAGGATATCGGTCGACTTGATGTAGTTAATTTCGTCTCGCACGGCGTGTCCAAGGTGGGAGATGGAAAGGCTGAATCTGAAAGCAGCGGGCAGGATGAGGTTCAGGATCTGGAGGGGGAAGTAGCAGCTGATGCCCTGAGCAAGTATGCGGTAAACCTGAATGAAAGGGCGCAGGAAGGAAAAATTGATCCGCTAATTGGGCGTGATCAGGAAATAATGCGCACGATTCAGGTGCTCTGTCGACGGCGTAAAAATAACCCTCTTTTTGCCGGTGAATCTGGCGTTGGGAAAACAGCACTGGCTGAAGGATTGGCAAAACGAATAGTGGATGGTGAAGTCCCTGCTGTGTTAAGTGACGCCACTATCTACGCGCTGGATATGGGTTCACTGCTGGCTGGCACAAAGTACCGGGGCGATTTTGAAAAGAGGATGAAGGGCATTATTGAGGAGATAGCTAAAGACAAGAATGCAATTCTGTTCATCGATGAAATTCACACCATTATTGGTGCTGGCGCTGCTTCTGGTGGCGTGCTGGATGCATCCAATCTTATCAAGCCCGCACTCGCCAATGGCGAGTTAAGGTGTATCGGGTCAACCACTTATAAAGAATACCGGCATGTATTCGAGAAAGACCATGCACTGGCGCGGCGCTTTCAAAAAATTGATGTGCTCGAGCCGAGCGTGGAAGAGACGATAGAGATACTTAAGGGGCTGCGCAGTAAATATGTGGAGCACCATTCGGTTGATTACACAGACGAAGCCTTGCAGGCTGCCGCAGAACTTTCTGCCCGGCATATTAATGAACGCTATTTACCGGATAAGGCAATTGACGTTATTGATGAAGCCGGGGCAAGTGTCAGGTTGATGGATGAGGGCAACAGACCCGATGTGGTTGACGTTGCGCTCGTGGAAGAGGTTATTGCCCGGATGGCCCGGATACCTGCGAAAAGCGTATCTGCCTCAGACAGAGATGTGCTACGTAATATTGAACGAGATTTGAAGCTGGTCATTTTTGGCCAGGACAGCGCTATTGGCGCATTGTCATCGGCAATAAAGATGGCACGCTCTGGTCTGCGCGAAGTTGAAAAACCGGTAGGTGCATTTCTATTTGCCGGCCCCACGGGTGTAGGCAAGACTGAAGTTGCCCGTCAGCTGGCCTATTGTCTGGGTATTGAATTAATCCGCTTCGATATGTCGGAATACATGGAGCGCCACACGGTTTCACGATTAATCGGAGCGCCACCGGGTTATGTGGGATTTGATCAGGGCGGTTTATTGACCGAGGCAGTGAGCCAGAATCCGCATGCAGTCTTGTTATTTGATGAAATTGAGAAAGCTCATCCAGAAGTATTTAACTTGTTACTGCAGGTTATGGATCACGGTACCCTGACGGATAGCAACGGCCGTAAAGCAGATTTTCGTAATATCATCATTGTTATGACAACGAATGCTGGCGCACGGGAAATGGACAGGGCATCAATAGGCTTTACCACCCAGGACCATTTAACGGATGGCAAGAGCGCTATCCAGAAAGTATTTACTCCTGAATTCCGTAATCGACTTGATGCGATAATTCAGTTTGATCCGCTGGATAAAAATTCTATTTTGAGAGTGGTCGATAAACTGATTCTTGAGCTTGAGGCGCAGCTTGAATCCAACAAGGTTACGCTGGAACTGGATGATGCAGCTCGCCGGTATATTGCTGATAAAGGCTACGACCCCAAGATGGGGGCACGACCTATGGCGAGGGTTATTCAGGAGCAAATTAAGCGGCCACTGGCAGAACACCTGCTATTCGGTGATTTGGCAGAAGGTGGTCACGTTACCATCATCATAAATGACGAAGGTGAACTGGATCTGATCGCAGTGCCTGATACCCGGCAGCTTGAACATCTGGCCAATGATGAAGAAGAGACGGGTAAGCCATCACCAGCTCATAGCCGATAGATAAGGTCAGGATGGATATAAAAAAAGGTCAATTCGCGGCTTAGCGGGACCGATAGATAATGCGACCCTTGCTTAAATCATAGGGTGTAAGTTCAACGGTAACCTGGTCACCCGTCAGTATACGAATGTAATGCTTGCGCATTTTTCCGGAGATATGTGCCGTCACAACGTGACCGTTCTCCAACTCGACCTTGAAGGTGGTATTTGGCAGTGTCTCAATGACGACACCGTCCATCTGTATGGCTTCTTCCTTTGCCATGAGTTTTATAGGTTCCTTAGTTAGGGCGGGCGCATTGTGCAAGATGCGGGAAAGCTACGCAAGCGCCAGCTCAGGGTGCGGCCGGCTGAGTTGGGCTAATTCGTGGTTTTACGGAGCTGCAACAGGTCCGCAGCTAACCGGCGGCCAAAGCCCCAGTTGCTGACTGGAGCCGCATTTTTTGTTTCCCGCCTGAGTTTCTTGAGGAAATCATTGCGCAAAACTTCTTTCATACCCAGTGTTTCAAGGTGCTCCGAGGTCATCTGACAGTCCAGCATTTTTATTCGTGCATCCAGGCAGATGCTAATAAGACCGCTAATTGCCACTTTGGATCCGCCGGTAATACTTGTGTACATTGATTCGCCAAAAAAAACATTCCCGAGCCTGAGACCATAAATTCCACCGGCCAGCTGCCCCTGGTACCAGCTTTCTACCGAATGCGCATACCCAAGTTCATGCAGCGTTGCATACGCCGCCTGCATCCCCGGTGTTATCCAGGTTCCGTGTTCACCACGATTGCTGGCACACCCACTAATAACTTCGGGAAACGCCTGATTCAGAGAATATTCCCAGTCCGGACTTCTGACCATTCGCGCCAGGCTGCGACTCATGTGGAAGTTTTCAGGAAAAATAACGGCACGGGGATCGGGTGACCACCAGAGTATGGGTTGGTCTTCACTGAACCAGGGAAAAATTCCCTGTCGGTAAGCTTCGAGTAATCGTTCAGGAGAAAGATCACCGCCTATTGCCACCAGACCATCCGGGTAACCCAGTGCGATGCCAGTATCGGCAGGGTCTGCAAAACTGTCAGGTGGATCGCTCGCGTGCAGAGTTTGTATTCTGTAGGCCATATGCAGGTCAGGAAGAACTGTTTCGGTAAGGTACATGATTGCCAACGGCATCCATATAGCGATCTATATGCTTGCGTTCCATGACCAGATACTCATCTATCGCACGTGCAAATTCCGGATGCGATAGCCAGTGTGCAGACCAGGTCTCGGTAGGTACAAAGCCGCGGCTGATTTTGTATTCACCCTGGGCCCCGGGTTCAAAAAACTGCAGACCCTGCTCAATACAATAGTCTATTCCCTGGTAATAGCAGGTTTCAAAGTGCAGAGAGTCTATATAGCGCACTGTCCCCCAATAGCGACCATACAGCGTCGTATCGCTGCGAAAACATATTGCAACGGCTACCAGTTCATTATCCTGGTAGCCCATGAATACGACAATATTGTCTGGCATACAGACTGATAGTCGCTTGAAAAAATCACTGTTCAGGTAGGGTTCGTTGCCCCGGCGCATAAAGGTGCTGGCGTAGAGCGGCATAATTTTATCCCAATCAGAATCTGTGAGATCTGCACCGCTTCGGGTAATGAAGGCAATACCGGCTTCTGTAATACGCCTTCTTTCACGGCGAGTTTTCTTTCTTTTTGCTGCAGTGAACTTTTCGAGGAAGTCATCGAAACTGCTATAGTTTTCGTTTCGCCAGTGAAACTGACAGTCTTTGCGAATTAATAAGCCAGCGCTTTCAAGTAGTGGAATCTGGGCATGATCGGGAAACAATATATGCAAGGAAGACAAGTCCGCATCTTTAGTCAGGGCAATTGCAGCATTAACCAGCTTTAGCTTAATAGCTGCGCCATCATCACGATCATCACTTGCCAGCACTCGCGGGCCGGTAGCAGGGCTGAACGGTATCGCTGAGGTCAGCTTGGGATAATAATTCAATCCTGCCTGGTGATAGGCATTTGCCCAGGAGAAGTCGAAAACGAATTCTCCGTAAGAATTTGTTTTGAGATAGAGGGGCAGGGCACCCATTAACCGCCCGTCTTCGGCCTCGCAAATCAGGTGGCGGGGCAGCCAGCCTTTTTCTGCGCTTACACAACCGGTTTCCTCAAGCATCGCCAGGAAATCAAACTGCAAAAAAGGATTTGTGTCATTCAGCAGATCATTCCAGCTTTCGGGATCGACTTGAGTAATTGATTCAATGACCCGAGTTTGCATTTTAGTTCAGGTTGCTCCGTATATTTGATTCCAGTCGTGTCAGTAGGGTGTCAGCTTGATACTGCGGACTCAAGCGCATCCAGGTACTTTTCAGCATCAAGTGCCGCCATGCAACCTGCACCGGCCGATGTGATGGCCTGTCGATAAACCTGGTCGCCCACATCACCGGCGGCAAACACTCCGGGAAGACTGGTTGCGGTAGCATTTCCCTGTATGCCTGATTGCACGATAATGTAGCCGTTATTCATGTCCAGCTGGCCAGCAAAAAGTGACGTATTGGGGGTGTGCCCTATGGCTATGAAAGCACCGGAGACACTAATTTTCTGCGTGGAATCCTGATCTTTGGCATGCCGCAGACGCAACCCGGTAACGCCACTATCATCGCCCAGGACTTCGTCGACCACGTGATCCCATATGACATTTATGTTGCCAGCATCACCCGTTTTAGCCATTAGCTGATCGCGCATAATCTTTTCACCGCGAAATTCATCACGGCGGTGAATAACCGTAACACTGGCAGCAATATTGGCAAGATAAAGGGCTTCTTCCAGCGCTGTATTGCCCCCACCAACAACTGCTACATCCTGATTACGATAGAAAAAACCGTCGCAGGTGGCGCAGGCTGATACGCCTTTACCCTTAAACTTCTCTTCGCTTTCCAGCCCCAGGTACCGGGCCGTCGCCCCGGTGGCAATAATTAAGGCATCACAGGTGTACTCGCCGGAACCACCCTGTAAGCGGAATGGCCGCTGGCTCAGATTAGCTTCCTCAATATGATCGACGACCAGTTTCGTGTTGAAGCGCTCCGCGTGTTCGCGCATTTGCTCCATCAAAGCAGGTCCCTGGAGTCCTTCAGCCCCCCCGACCCAGTTATCTACATCTGTGGTCGTCGTCAACTGGCCACCCGGTTCCAGCCCTGTTATTAGCAGGGGGTTCAGGTTTGCCCGGGCCGCATAGACGGCGGCTGAATAGCCGGCTGGGCCGGATCCGAGAATGATCAATTTAGAGTGCCGTGGTTGGCTCATGTATAATTTCCTGACTTCGGTAAGTGATTGATTTTTGGGTATGGCCGGAGAATATTGTTGTCGCGGTGTCAGCACAAACGTTTAGCCTGGTTTGTGCACCCGCGTAAGTTTATGGGAATGTGGCTGCTCAGCAAAGGCTGAGTAGTGGTTAGCTTATGGCTGACGGACATTAGCACGATGACCCGGACAGGTTGCTCTTGCTTTTGATCCTTTGCTGGGTTAACACTTGCATTACAAACAGTTAAATGGACTAACTGACAAGGATTTTAAAGTGGCCAAGGCAGCTCAACTAGGAAGGCGGGGCTCCATATCGCCATCGACGGTAAACCGTTCGGTGCGCGAATCAGGGATGTGGATATTTGGCGCGCTGGCAATCATTATGCTGCTGGCGCTACTCAGCTATAGTCCCTTAGACCCGGGCTTCAGCCACACAGGTAATGGCAGCAAACTGCATAATCTGATCGGTGGCACGGGTGCGTGGTTTGCTGATTTCGGGTTTTATCTGTTCGGTATGCCTGCTTTTTTATTCCCGGCCATGGCATTGCGCGTGGGCTGGATTCTTTGTATGGCCCGCGGCAGTGCTGAACCCATAGAAAGATCTATCTTCGTTGTACGTATCAGTGGTTTCCTGATCGCGTTGTTAACGAGTTGCGGCCTGGCCACGCTACATTTCGCTCACCCGGACCTGCGTGAGACAGCAGGTGGTGTTCTGGGGCAACTCGTCGGTCACGGTCTGGAATCAGCACTGGGAATGCTGGGAGCAACATTGCTGTTGCTGGCAATGTGGCTTGGGGCCATCTCGCTGTTTACCGGGATGTCCTGGCTGTCAGCGATGGACTGGGTGGGTAAGCAGGTGCTGGAAGGCATCGAATTTTTACGCACGACAGCGCTGCAATTGCGCGAAAAGCTTAAGGCACGACAAAACCTGCAAAAGCGCCAGGCAATCGTTCGGGTTAAGCGGCAAATTGAAAAGCAGCGTGTCAGACGCGGCAAACCCCGTATTGCACCCGCCTTGAAGCCCCCGGAGATTAGTGCAAGAGCGGAGCAGGAACGGCAAGTACCCATGTTTGAGAATGTGGCGGCCGGCAGTTTGCCGCCGTTGTCGTTGCTGGATGAACCGCCAGCGCGCCCTCCGGGCTATTCCCAGGAAGCACTGGAAGGCATGTCTCGTCTGGTCGAGTTGAAGCTGCGTGACTTCGGGGTTGATGTCGAGGTTGTTGCCGTTCATCCCGGACCCGTTGTTACCCGTTTCGAACTGAATCTGGCCGCCGGTGTAAAAGTCAGCCAGATCAGTAATCTTGCTAAGGATATAGCGCGCTCGTTGTCGGCTATAAGCGTTCGGGTAGTCGAAGTTATCCCTGGTAAATCTTATGTCGGTCTGGAAATTCCAAATGAAAACCGGGAAATGGTTACATTGGGAGAAATATTGAGTTCGCGGGTGTATGAAGAATTGCCCTCGCCACTGACCCTTGCGCTGGGTAAAGATATTAGTGGCAAGTCAGTGGTTGCTGATCTTGGCAAAATGCCGCACCTCATGATCGCGGGTACGACAGGTTCGGGTAAGTCGGTGGGCATCAACGCGATGATCCTCAGCCTGCTGTACAAAGCCACGCCGGAAGAAGTTCGGCTGATCATGATCGATCCGAAAATGCTTGAACTGTCAGTTTATGAGGGTATCCCTCATTTGCTGTGTCCGGTTGTCACCGATATGAAGGATGCCGCCAATGCGCTGCGTTGGAGTGTTGCGGAGATGGAGCGCCGCTATAAACTGATGGCCGCGCTCAAGGTACGCAACCTGGCTGGTTATAACCGCAAGGTTAATGCAGCCATTCAGCAGGGCAAACCAGTCCCCGATCCCTTATATGTCGCAAATAACCTGGAAGAGGCGCTTGAGGAAGTGCCAACCCTGCAGCCGTTACCGAATATTGTTGTCATAATCGATGAACTGGCTGACATGATGATGATTGTCGGCAAGAAAGTTGAGGAGTTGATTGCGCGGCTGGCGCAAAAGGCTCGAGCCTCAGGAATCCATTTAATAGTGGCAACTCAGCGACCTTCTGTTGATGTTATCACCGGGTTGATCAAGGCCAATATTCCCTGCCGAATCGCTTTTCAGGTTTCTGCCAAGGTCGATTCCCGAACGATTCTCGACCAGTCAGGTGCTGAAAATCTGCTCGGTCATGGTGACATGCTTTTCCTGCCTACGGGCGCACCAACGCCTGTTCGAGTCCATGGTGCTTTCGTTTCCGATCAGGAGGTGTTGCGGGTTGTTGCGCAATTAAAGGCCTCAGGTGAACCGTGTTATATCGAGGAAGTAACCATTGGGCCCGCGGCGCCCATTCCTGGAATAACAGGTGAGACGGCGGCCGGAGCTAATGACGGTGAGGAAGACCCGCTTTATGATCAGGCTGTGCAGATTGTGATAGAGACGCGCCGTCCATCAATTTCGGGGGTTCAGAGACGCCTCAAGATTGGTTACAACCGTGCTGCAAGGCTGGTGGAAACCATGGAAGCCGCCGGCATAGTCGGGCCGCTCCAATCGAATGGTTCCCGGGAAATACTGGCACCATCACCCCCAACTAACTGATACTTCGTGAAGAAATTAATTCACATTCTAATTGCCACTGTTTTCCTGTGTGGCATATGGTTGCCATTATACGCAAATGAAGCCAGCAACCCGTTGTCTGCTGATGCGGCGCGCCAGGTCGTGCAGGAATTCGTTGCGTCGGTCCAGAGTTACCAGGCTGACTTCATTCAGATATTGCAGAATAAATCAGGTGAAGTGCTGGAAGAAGAGGCTGGTCAGCTATGGTTGCTGCGCCCCGGCCAGTTTCGCTGGGAGTATGCTGTCCCGTGGGAACGGCAAATAGTTGCCAACGAGGAAAGCATCTGGTTGTACGATGCCGAACTGGAACAGGTCACTGTGCGTTCTGCTGAGGGTGCACTGCGGAACTCACCTGCGGCACTTCTGGTGGGTGACATGACAGCTCTGGAGGATTATGACTTCAGCGGTAACCGGAAGGCGGATGGAACTGTCATGGTTAAGCTGGAGCCTTTAACCGGCCACGGTGACTTTGTATCAATTGGTCTCGGTTTTGCGAAAGGGGAACTGGTGTTGCTGGAACTGTATGACCGTTTTGACCAGCACACACTCATTCATTTCAGCAATATTGTCAGAAACCCGTCTTTGAATCCGGTTTTGTTCAGTTTTGAAATTCCGGAGGGTGCTGATGTTATCGACCAGCGTATCAACTGACTTATGACGGGCGGCCTGCTACGGAAAGATTTACGTTACGCGCCGTTATGGCTGGCCGGAGCATTTATCCTGTTAGCATTAATGCTGGTGATTAGTGTTAACGCACCCTTGATGGACGCAATTGATGAATTTACTGATGACTGGGTAGTCCATATCCTTGGCTTTATGGTGATCACCAGCGCTTTCTGTGGGCCGCTGCAAAAAAAATACCAGAACTGGATTTTCTTTATTTTCCTGATTTTCGGCGTACTGATTGAACTGGTGCAGCTGGCAATTCCCGGTCGCACTGCCAGCCTCGTCGATATGCTGGCCAATCTGGCCGGGCTGACACTGGGCTGGTATTTTTTGCGCTCCAAATACGGTGACTGGTGTCAGTGGATCGAAAACCGACTGAACCTGCAATGACTGCTGCCGCAACATGGCGGCCATTAGCTGATCGCGTGCGGCCACGTACGCCCGCCGAGGTAGTAGGGCAGCAGCATCTGCTTGGGCCAGGCAAGCCTTTAAGCGGCCTGCTGGCTGCAGACCCACTGCATTCCGCCGTCCTCTGGGGGCCTCCGGGAACCGGCAAAACAACCCTCGCACGGCTGGTCGCACACGGTGCAGAGGCCCAGTTCATCGCACTTTCAGCAGTAATGTCAGGTGTTAAAGACATTCGACAGGCTGTTGATAAAGCGAAG
>SMVB01220976.1_pt1 | contig 17323 bp, 17 predicted proteins | sample 2456461 | NCBI WGS metagenome assembly SMVB01 (sample SAMN11095934, study PRJNA526329) | marine sediment metagenome | biome: Marine sediment; feature: Surficial sediment; material: Deep marine sediment; isolation source: Hadal surficial sediment | place: Pacific Ocean | collected 2014-05 | depth...
GCTCTCTACCACGATCGATCCACCACAACCTTCTACGATCCCCGCGACGGTAGCCAGACCGATCCCGGTCCCGCGGCCCTCGCTCTTGGTGGTGTAGAAGGGTTCGAACAGCTGCGCGCGGGTGGCTTCACTCATGCCGCAGCCGGTATCGAGCACGCTGAGTACGATATAGCTGCCCGGGGCCAGTCCCGTGGGCGGTTGAACTTTGAGTATTTCTCCCTCGCAACCGGGGCGGGGGTCTAGATCGAGAGAAACTGGTGTAGTGCCGTCCACCTGGGCCACTTGAGTCGCGATCGTCAACAAGCCACCGTCGGGGGCCATGGCGTCCCGCGCGTTGGCGACCAGATTCAAGATTATCTGGTCAAAGCGCGCCGGGTCGACGCGCACCGGCCCAATCTCCAAACCGAGTTGGTAGACGACGTCTACGGTTTCGCCGGCTAGCCGATCGACAATCTTGGCCAACAATGCCACGACGCTATTGAGATCGAGTAGCTTGGGGTCGCGGATCTTCGCCCGACTGAAACCGAGTATCTGCTCCACCAAGGCTGCAGCCCGATCGGCGGCGCGCCGTATTTCATGGATCTCCTCCCGGCCGCGTGCGTCCTCAGAAAACTCGAGACTCAACAGTTCGCCGTAGCCGAGAATGGCGGTGAGGTAGTTGTTGAAGTCGTGCGCGATCCCGCTCGCCAGCCGCCCCACGACTTCCAGGCGTTGCGTCGTTTGCAGCCGTGCCTCTGTGTCGGCGAGGACCCGGTCCTTGCGCTTGCGCTCGAGCAGGCCCGAGACCATGTCGAGCACTACCCGGGTCAGTGCGCGCGATTCACTCGGCCAGAGTCGGGTGAGTTTTGCGCTGTCGACCTTGAGAAACCCGACGAGCACACCATGGGAGATCATCGGAACGAACAGCAGAGACGCGAGCTTGCCACTCCGGAAGAACGAACGCTCTGCGTCGGCGATCTCGGGGAGATCTTCGACCGAATGCCAACAAACCAGTTCCGACTTGCCCAGTTGACCCGCCAACCACGGGTAGTCGCCAAGACAAAAGCCTTCGATGTCCCCAGACCCGATTAGGGCATCGAAGTCTCCGGTGCGCATGACATCGCCTGGTTCCTGGCCAAAGCACGCGATCTCGACAAACGAAGTCGCGTCGCCGGTTCGCAAATACAGCGCCGCTCGGTCTGCCGGAAGCGAGAGTGTTATCAGGCGCAACGCGTCGTCTACACCCTTGCCGGTGTTTGCGGCCGGTAGATCCGCAAACTGCCCCGACAATCTCGAGACGGCTTCGCAGTAGGATCGTGGATTCTCCCCAGTCCGAGCCGCCTGGGACGCAGGGGTTTCGCGGGGCTTGGCGCGCCGACTCAGCTCATTGGCGTGATCACTTGCGAACGACGTCGGTCGGTTCCCCACTCAGGTACGGGTATGCAATTAAGTTCCATGGGTTCCGCGCCTGAGTTCTGCTCATGTGTGTCACAACCGGCGCGAGGACCACCCATTGCTTCGTCAAATATCGCGGCGGGCTTTAGCAATACTGGAAAAGTTGCGTACGGGTGGAACCGCAGCTTCCCGGAAACTTCTCAGGTGAAGGCTTGAACGAGCAAGTTCTCGGGGCTTTCTCTGGCTCGTGATTCTTCCAGGCCCGGGTGCGGTCTACTCGCCAGCAACACCGAGATGAAATATTTCGCAGCCTAACAACGAGAACGGCCGCGATGCATCCTGGGAATGCACCGCGGCCGCATGGTTTCGGGCTTGGGAATTGGGGGATTAGGGTTCGACCAAACCTGCGCGAATTGCGAACCGCACCAGGCCCGAAACTTTGTGGATGTCGAGCTTTTCCATCAAGTTTGAACGGTGAGAATCGATCGTCTTGAGTGAGACCCCGAGCATGTTTGCAATTTCTTTGCTCGAGAGACCCTCGGCGATCAACTGCAACACTTCTCGTTCGCGATCCGTCAACATGGCGACGCCGGAGGGTGAAGAATCTCCGGGGCGCGCGATCGCATCGACTACTTGCTGGGTGATCGCGGGTGACAGGTAGGAAGCACCAGCTCGCACCGCATCAATCGCCTGAAGGAGGTCGCTGGAAGCCGAGTTCTTCACGATATATCCCGAAGCTCCCGCCCGTAAAACTTCTTCGACATAGGTCCGACTTTCGTGCATCGAAAGCACGAGGATCTTTGCCTTGGAACCGCGCTTGCCGATCCTGCGCGTCGCGTCGATGCCCGAAAGGCGCGGCATCCAGATGTCCATGATGACTACATCGGGTTGCTTCTCCAGGACCATCTGTACGGCTTCTTCGCCGTCTGAGGCCTCACCGATTACGGTAAAATCTGGACGTGCTTCTAGCAGCTTTACCAGCCCTTCTCGGACAATTTTGTGGTCATCGGCTACAACGATTGTGGTCATGTTCCTCCCCGGTCCAGGTTACTTCGTGGACTTTGAAGTAGGGAGAGTACGGCGGCCCACCACCACAGCTATGGGGACTTTGCCCGAAAATGCGGGGAATTAGGCCGAATACAATTTGGTGGTGAACCCCGCTCGCCCATCGAGTCAAGAGTTACGCAATTTAGTGTCAATCGCGGAGGAACATCGGGGCGGCTTCTCCAGAAACACTAGTAATGGCGCGGGGATTCCGATCCTCGGCCGATCTTCCACCGACCCGAAATCCGGGTAGACCCCAGAAGCTGCGACTCGAATTCCGGCGGATCCCCGGGGCAAATACACGGGACTCTACGTATGAGATTCTCCGGTGTTTTCCCACACCCTATTCGGTAAATCACTGCGGCATAAGCAGATTTTCAGTTACGGCCGATTCTCTACGGGGTTGAAAACACCGAAATTATCGCCTCGCGTTTTCTCGCCCTGGCTTGCGAGTATTTTTCAAGAGCAGACCTAGGGATAACCCTAACTGGGACCCGTCACCGTAGGGATTTGCCACTTCATGGCGTCACTGGCAGAGGTTCTCAGCTGGGAATGGGGCCCTGGCCTTCGCGCACGACTTCGATGTCTTCGCGTCCCGCACGCAGGACCGTCGAGGGGTCGGGCCACAAGGGTCCACAGTCGACCACGCACTCGACCTGGCTGTGATAACGAAGCTCCAGCTGTTCGGGATCTTCCATTTCAGGAGCTTCTTCCGCCGACGAAACCGAACCCACCAGCAAGGGTTCACCCGTGAGTTCCACCAGCATGCGACACACCGCATGGTCGGGCATTCGCAACCCGATTTCATGGTCCCGGTTCTTCATCGCGCGCGGCACGTCCATCGATGCCTTGAGCACGATCGTGTAGGGCCCGGGCAGTATCCGGCGCGCCATCCGAAAGACGCGATTGTCCATGATCCCGTACTTGCCAAAATCCGTCAGCTCATTGACCATCAGCGAAAGAGGCTTGCGCGAACGCTCGTCGATCGACTTCAGTTGTCGCAGCTTGCTGATCCCCTTTGTGCTGGAAAGCGCGCAGCCGAAGGCGTAGCCGGTGTCGGTCGGAACGATCACTACGCCACCCTTGCGCAGGACCGCGGCCGCGGGCTCGAGCTTTCGGGGAGCCGGCCGCTCCACGTCGATTCGCAAACGCATCACCTGAGTATCCCGCCCATTACACGGGACGTAAAGCCGCTAAACATGCGGCACAAACGCCGGTGAGTTGCGCCCTCGATTCACCTGGGCGCCGTTTCGCGGCAGCTAGACCGATTCTAGGCAGCCGTTTGCCAACTCTCTTAGCCTTATGGGGTAATGTAGAGAAGCGACGCGGGAAAAACTTGCGGCGGTTGGATGGATGGAACGTAGATGGCTGATCCCACGGACCGACACCTCGAAGAAATTGCCTCGCGCATCCATCGTTGGCGAGTCGAAGCGAACTACACCCTTCAAGAACTCGCACAGCGAAGTGATGTCGCGGCAAGCACTGTGCACAAAATTGAGAAGAACCAGACGGTCCCAACGATCTCGGTCCTGCTCAAAATCTGCGCCGCGCTCGAGCGACGGCCGGACGAGTTGCTCAGCCAGGACTCCCGGGATGTCGTGGTCAACGTGCAACGCAAGCACGACCGTCTGACGATCGGCTCCGAAGAATCTTCACTGATCAAGCAACTTGCAGCAGGAGTCGCAAACTCGTCTCTCGACATTTGGCGCATCTACCACCAACCGGGCCACGGCTCGGGCCCCGCAGAGCAAACGTTTTCATACGAGGGCGAACTCATCGTGCTATGCGAAGAGGGCGAACTCACCTTTCGCCTCGACGACCGGGACTACCGGATCGAAGCCGGAGATTCCGTTCACTTCAAGACCATCGTGCCCCACCGCTGGACGAATTCGGGAACCACGCGCGCCAGGGCTCTGTTCTTTGGAACCATCCCAAAGGGCCTCCACTCGAGCATCAGCGAGCGGACGGCACAATTGGAAACCCACGCGCAAGCGCGCGGCGTACTGACGCCCTGCAAAGACGAAGCCGAGGGTACCACCGCTAGTAGCGATTCTTGATATAGAGCGAACTCGCGCCACCGGTCTTCGAAATGGATTTGACCGCCAGCGAAATTCGGTTCGCGGGGTCTAGCGCCTTCCAGTAGGACTCGAGAATTTCCTCGGGAGAACCCACGCAGGGGACTGAAAGCGGATCCCCAGAAAAGCTTGGCAGCGGATCCCCATCCCCCTGGTAGGTCGTGAGCAACCAGCCAAAGCCCGCCCGCGGATCACCGGGGCTAAAGGTCGTGCGGTCGGTCTGTTCGGGGTCGAGTGGATTGGCCTTGAGGATGCTCATGGACAAGGACGCGTCGCGGTTTCGCAAGTCGACGAGCGCGCTGATGCGCGGCGTGTAGTTGGGCGCGTCGGGTTCCCGCTCGCGGGTTGCGAGGGCTGCTTCGAAGCTTCCGCCCCGGGCCAGCTCGTCGTGAATGGTGCGGGTCTGATCGCCGTTGCCGACGAGATAGGTCGCATCTCCCTCCAGCATCGCCTCATAGATGATCAGACTCGGATCTTCGACCAGGCTCGAGTCGACCGGCTCGGTCCGCAGCACCGGCCCATCGACCGCAAAGCGACGGTTACGGCTGTTCTGGCTGCGGCCCATGATGAAATACACGAGCAGCCACAGCTCGTCGTCACTCGATCGTCCAACCACGAGGCCACGACCCGGGTATGGATTGCGTTCGATGTGGGAGCTGAAATTGTGTTCGGCGAGTTCGTGGGCGTTCATCTCATGTGCTTCCTTTGATCACTGTTCCCTTGGCCCGCCAATCGTTGAAGAAGATCGCTTCTTCGTAGTGTCCGTGAACATCCCGAAGCTCGGCGGTCAGATCGCAGATCAAGTTCGCAATCGCCTCGCGTATGCTCTCCTCGGTCCACAACTCGGTTCCGTCCGGGCTGACGACGGTAATCGACATGCGCAGCACCCGCACGGGTTCGGTCTCGTGGTACCAGTCTCCGTCGACTCCCTGGTACAGCGTCGCGCCTTCGGAAAGCGCACTCAGCTTTCCCAGAAAGTTCGTGACGGCTTCGAAAGTAAAGATGGCTTCCGGAATGTAGATATCGAAGACCTGTTGGATTGAAATCAGCTGCAAGAGCGAATGGGCCGGCTTGGTGTCTCCTTCCCCTGAAACTACACCGGGGACCTGCACGTCGACCACCGAAGGCGCGCGACCTCGTTTCGCGGTCACTCGATGTTCTCCCAATCGTCCCCGTAGTGAATCGTGAGCTCGGCCCCGAGTTGGATGTTCCGCAGGGCGTGAAGCTCTTTGCCGATGAACTCGGCGTTGGGCTCGCTCGAATGGTTGAGAAACCGCAGGGCGTTGCGTCCCTCGATCCCAACCTCATTGCCGTCATCATCCACGGTCCACAGCACGTGCATCCCGTTCTCCCGAGTGGCAACTCCTTCGAAAGTCGCCACGTAGGCCCCGGTACGGATGCGCTTACGGGCGAACAACCCGCGGCCATGGATCAGACTGGTCCCGACCACTACGCGTTCCGCCGCTCCGCGACGCCCGAGCCCGGTTCGTTTCAGGTTTTCCAATCCCAACTCTTCCCCGCGGCTCGACACTCTACCCACGCCGAGTACTAGCTACCCGAGCGCACACTAAAACCGATCCGCCGGCCAAAACACCAGAGAGTCCCTGGGCAAAATTCGCTGCAGGAACCCATCTGGGCGTTCGTCCGGAAACAGCGCGATGTCGAGACGCTCAGCCAACGCATTCATGTTGAGACAGCGCATCATGCTGCTCGGATCGGCAACCGGATGCGTCGTCAGTCCGTGGTGTTCGAGCGCCACGGTAAAGAGAAGGTCGTCGAAGGCCGGGAGCATGGCGGCGTTGCGCAGTTCACGGGACGACACCCCACGCGGCGCCAGATCATCCTGCTCTCGTTCTTCGAGGATGTTCGAAACCAACAAGGCAAGAGCGATCGATGCATCCTCGAGGCGTCCGAGTTCCGTCAGGGTGAGGATTCCCGCCAGCAGCGTACAGCGCGCGTAGGCGACCGCCGTACCGGCTTGCCTCGCGACCAAGAACTCCTCCATCGGGTTTCCGGCCAGGCAGAGACTCGCGGCCCAGCGTTCGTCGTCCCGCACTACCGTGCCACTGCGCGATGCCGAGTAGACAGAATGAATGGCCTTGACCGCAGCCAGATCACGCCCGTGATCAAATGTGGCAATTTCGATCTCGGGGTCCTTCGGGGCCTCGGATCCGGGAGGCGCTGCAAACGACTCGGCCTCGACCCGGCGCAAGATGCTTCGATCGCTGGTCCAACTGTCCCAACCGAGTCCCGTGAAAATATCCTGATTCTGGGCGTGGAGCAGGGAGATCTCCATCCCCTGTTCGACCATGTCCTCCACCGCCGCCTTGATGAGCGAACTCGCCAGGCCTCCGCCGCGATGCTCTTGCGCAGTGAAGAGGGTTCCGAGGCCGGCGGTGGGAATGGCGTGGCCAAGCACACGAATGCGTCGCGGAAAGACTTGCACGCAGGCCACCAACGCATCGCCCGATGTGGCTACCCAGAAATCCCGGTCCCGATAGCTCGGGTCGTAGTCCATGCTGCGGCGGAAGAAGTTTCGGCCGCGCCAGCCGTCTTGCAGTTCCCACTGATCGAGCAGGTCGAGCAAGCGGTCGCGTTCCGATTCTTTGAGGGTCCGGATCTCCATTTGAGCGGCAGTATAGTGGCTTGAGATGATTGCGCGGCGGTGCTTGGTGAATGACGTTTGAGTTCTACTGCCGCAGTCGCGCAAGCACTTCTTCGAAGTCCGCTGGATCGGGACTGGCGACGTCGATTTCTTCGAAGCAGAGCTCCGCGGCATGGAGTTGGTGTCGAGAAACCCAGGGATGGCTGAGGGTGCCGCCATAGGTTCGATCGCCCAACACCGGATGACCCAAATGGGCGAGGGTCGAACGGATTTGGTGCAAAAACCCCGTTCTCGGTCGAACTTCGACCAGGCACGCTCCGTCGAATTGTTCGAGCGGCCGCACCCGCTGCACGGCTATGCGAACACCTCCTTTATGAGAATCCTCCGGGCCCTCGACCACCCGCACTCTGGCCGGTCGGTGTTGGGCAACCACGAGACCCACTTCTTGCTCGAGGGACTCGCGCAGATTTCCGGCGACGATGGCGCGGTAGACCTTGCTTACCCGATGCTCGTGAAATCCCCGCCGCAGGCGACCCCAGGCAGGTTGCGCGGTGGCGACCAACAAGACCCCAGAGGTCTCGACATCCAACCGGTGCACGACACCGCTGCGCAGCCCCCCTTCGCCCACGCCCTGAAGCTCGGGATGGAGCGACACAACTGCGTTGAGCACGGTTCCAGTTTCGTGTTCCCGCAGCGGATGGACCGGGAAACCCGGGCATTTATCCAGCCCGAGCCAGCCGTCGCCCCGGGCGAGAACACCGCGAATCGCAGCTCCCGCGCCCACCGACGTTTCGGGCTCGATCAGCTGTTGGTCCGGGGGACGGAAATCGCTCACCGCTACTTCGCTGCCGGCGGACAGCGCCCGCCCCTTGTCCCGGGCAGATGCAGTGCGTCCGTCGAGGCTGACTTTGCCGGCCTCGAGCAGCCGGCGCGCCTCGGCACGCGAGACCTCGAGACACTCGGCCAGAAACTGGTCGAGCCGGATCCCAACCTTCGCATCGGGCACCTTTTCCAGCCTCGAGCGGCCTCGATCCATCCCCGTGCCGGCCTCCTCCATCTCAAACTGCCCCATTTGATTTCTCGACCGCCATTCTCGTCTACCCGCAGGCCATGGTCGACAGGCCCGGGGCGCATGGGTACCCTCGCACTCCATGAGCCTGACAACCACCTTCATTCGAATTGGGCCGATTGCCGCCGCATCCTTGATTGCGCGCGCGGCGATTTCAATTCGGAGAAGGCCCTGCCCCCATCCCAAACCCGGCTCAGTCTGATGCCGGGACGGGGCGGCGGGCCTGCAGAGGCTAGCCGCCTCGGGAACGCATCATGAGTACCAGTCAGAAAGCCAGCCAGAGCCAGGAATCGCGATACATCGCGGTGATGGACACCACGTTGCGCGACGGGGAACAAACCCCGAACGTTTCGTACACCCCGGAAGAGAAGCTGTTGATCGCCAGGCGGCTCTTGCTCGAAGTCGAAGTGGACCGCATCGAAGTCGCTTCGAGTCGGGTTTCGGACGGCGAACACGAATCCGCCAGCTTGATCTGCAGTTGGGCGCGCAAGAACCGCGTAATCCAGCGCGTTGAAATGCTGGGCTACACCGACGGTGCGATCTCGGTCGATTGGATCGCGAGCGCGGGCGGCAAGATCATGAACCTGCTGACCAAGGGCAGCGAGCGCCACTGCCGGGTGCAGCTGCGCATGACCCCCGAAGAGCACCGCGCTGCGATCGAGAAGACCATCCGCTACGCGCGCCGCAAGCGCATGACGGTGAACGTGTATCTGGAAGACTGGTCCCACGGCGTCAAAGAGTCGTTCGACTACGTTTTCTCGCTCGTGAACCTGATTCGCGAACTGCGCGTCGCGCGGGTGTATCTGCCCGACACCCTCGGCATCTTTGCGCCGGACGACACGGCGCGTTACATCGACTTGATGGTCTCGACCTGGCCCGAGGTCGACTTCGAGTTCCACGGACACAACGACTACGGACTTGCGGTGGCGAACTGCCTGGCGGCCCTGGGCGCGGGGGCGCGGGGAGTTCACACCAGCGTAAACGGCATGGGAGAGCGTTCGGGCAACACGAGCCTGGCCGAGGTGGTAGCCGCCATACACGATCACACGTCGATGGAAACCGGCGTGGTCGAATCGCGGTTGGCCGGTGTCTCACAGATCGTGGCGACCTGCACAGGCAAAGACATCTCGGCCAACACTCCGATCGTCGGGCGCGATGTCTTTACCCAGACCTCGGGCATCCACGCAGACGGCGACGCCAAAGGCGACCTCTACGGCACCAAACTCGCGCCGGGACGCTTTGGACGCGCGCGGCGCTACGCACTCGGAAAGCTCTCGGGCAAGGCGTCTCTCGATCACAACCTCGAAGCGTTGGGGGTTCAGCTCAGCACTGCCAACCGCGATCTGGTGCTCAAGCGGGTGATCGAACTCGGCGATCGCAAGCACACGGTTTCGACCGAAGATCTGCCCTACATCATCAACGACGTACTCAAATCAACCGGCGAACAGCTGGTGCGGGTCGAACGTTTCCAGGTGGCGATCAGCAGTGAAGAACCCCCGGAAGCCGATGTCGCGGTGAGCTATCGGGGTCGCATCGAAAAAGCGACTGCCTCGGGAGACGGCGGCTACGACGCATTCATGAACGCGATCAAGAAGGCCGTGAAGAGTTTCGAGCTCGAGGTCCCGGTGCTCGAAGACTTTCGCGTGCGCATCCCGCCCGGAGGCCGGACCGGCGCGATCGTGGAGACCATCATCACCTGGAACCAGGCCTCGGGTCGCGCCAATGAAGGCGTGTTCACGACCAGCGGTGTCGATACCGATCAACTGAACGCCGCCGTGATCGCAACCGAAAAAATGCTGAACCTGCTGGTCCAGCCCAAGGCGGCAAGATCTGCCCAGCCCAATCGCGGCGCGAGCAAGCGCAAGAAGAAGCCCGGCACAAAATCGAAATCCAAGCCGAGTGGCAAGCGCACTGCCCGCTAGTCGCGGCGCCGGCTCGACGCTTCGAGGTCTCTGGGAGAAGGGTTCGGTATTGCGTCTCGCACAGCGAAATCTGGTTGCACTCCCGATTCGGGGAACACTCCTTGGCGTCACTCTGAGCTACGGCCTGGGTCTGGGTCTGGTCGTCGTTCTCGTGGGTTGTACTCCGTATACCAAGATGAGAGCCGAAGCGATCTACGACCCGGCCGAAAGCCTCACCGAGATCGTTTCGGTGCTGCGACGACACATCCCCGACGACACCTACCGCTTTCCTCCCGGTCGCGACTTCACCGGCCGAAACGTCTATCGCGCAACCTTGCTTCGCCTGGAGAACATCGAGCGGATTCACCGCGACGGGCTCCGCAGCGGCTACATGGACGCGGTGATCGCCTTTTCCAAAGCCCGCAGTCTCGAGCGTTTGCGGGGCTTCGACCTCGCCGCTCATCTGTACCGTGAAGCCGCGCGCAAGGACAAAGAACTGCGCGACGAAGCGCTGCGCAGCGCGAACGTCTGCGAAGCCATTCACGCGGCAATTCAGATCGGGATCGATCTCCCGGACCCGGTCGCGTACGGGGTTTCGCCCTTGAGCATGGACACCGACGCGGTGGTGGTTCAACTCGACCGGCGCATCGCCGAACTGGTTCACATCATGGATGGGCTCGATGCTTCTCATCGACCCGACTCCCACTATCGAGCTGTGATCCGGCAGGAGATCGAGCGCGCGGACGTGGTTCGCAGTCACTACTTCCTGGCGCTGCGGCACGTGATCCCGGACGGTGCGATCCGCTCGGTATCGGAACTCCAGAAACTCCTCACCCGACACGGCGCAAGTCAAAACCGGCGCCGACACATGCTCGAGCTCGCGGATCTCTACGCCGCGATCTCTCGGGAGTACGTCCTGGCCGTGCCGCCCGAGAGCCTGCGCTTTGACCCGCCGAAATTTCAGGAATTGGTGGACGCCGCTGCGGATCTCTACCGCACAGTGGCCGCCCAGGACGGAACCAGCGAGAAACTCGAAGCGACGCGACGACTCGAAGCGTTCCTGGCCTTTACTCTGCGCGTAGATCGAGATCGTTTTGCCCAATAGACGAGTCAGTGCTGCGAGGGTTCTACTCTCCCTTGGCTTGGTCATCAGCCTGAGTTCGTTGGCCTGTACAACCCCCGCACAGATCGTCGAAGACAATATCCTGATGCCCCTGTCCCCAAGGGCCGCTCTACAGCCCAGCGACAGTGACCTCACCACCCGCGACCTCGCCCGCGCCGCATTGCTCAGCGACCGCGCGGGGATGGAAAAGAGCCTCGCAAGGCTGCGGGAAATTGCGGACAGCGGGCTCGAGCCCGAGCGCGATCTCGCGCGCCGCATCCCCATGAGTATCGATCTGCGCAACTCGACCCTCGATGATCCCGCCAAGTACCGCGCAGCGTGTAAAGCACTGAGGCGAGACATCACGTCGACTTTCGGGCGCAACGACCCGCGCCTTGCCAGCCGACTCGCGGACTGTGTCGGCGACGACTATTTGCGCCTCGCCCAAAGGCGAATATGGGACAACTACGAGTCGATCTGGGCCGACAGCTACAACGCGGTCGCAGAACCCCTGAGCCAATCGCTGCTGAGTGGAGGAATCCTCGCGCCCTACTACATTGCCAACAGCGCAGCGGCCTACCTGGCCGGGATCAACGAACGCGACGCCTTCCCGCTGCAGTACCGCCAGGCACTGGTGCACCGCGAGCGCTACCTCGCCCACTTTCCCAACTCGGAAGAAGCACCCAAGGTTGCGCGTCAGGTCGAAAGCGCCACCCGCAAGCTCCGTCGGGAGCAAGCCAACAAACTCGTCTTCCGCTCGAAGCTCGCCTTGGGGAACGGCAACAAGCGTGCCGCCAAATGGCTGGCCGACGAAGCCGTCGCAACCGATCCCGAGAACAAACGCGCGGCTGCGCTGGCCGAGCGAGCGAGACTCGCGATCGAACTCGAACGCAGCGAGCGGCTCCGAAGCCAGGGTGTGGCCTTTGATCCCGCGAACCTCGAAGACGCCGTTCGCGCTACCGGGCTCATGCTCGCGGGTCGCGACCTCGGCAGCCAGGGTCTAGCGCTCTTGCAAAGGGACGACTACGCGGACGCGGGCAGCTATATCGTCGCGGCGGCGCTGGCCGAACGCGGAGCTGAGGTGTCGAGCTGGGACCGACTGCGGGATCTCGCGGGGCAAGACCCCGGCCAAAGCCCAATGGCGCGTCACGCTCGCGCGCTGGTCCGGGACCCGGCGCAAAATCCCTATGGGAGATTCGAGCGCGTAAAGAGTGCCCAGCGCAAAAACGAGGCGCTCTGGCGTGTGTTCGGTCCCTTTGCCCAGGGTCCGCGCTACCGACGCTTGCCCAAGCCAGTCGCCTGGTTGCTCGACCTTCCTTTGCTGGTCAACACGGTGCTGTTCTCGCCGGTTCGCTTGATCTTCGCGCCAATCAGCGAAACACCCGACTTCGATCGACCGGTGGCGATTACGGCCTATCACTATCTCGATCGCCAACCCGAGGGCGAACACAAAGACGAACTGTCGAGCTGGCTGTTCGACTATGAATCGGGACGCGGGAATTGGAACGCCGCGCTCCGCATGGCCGACTATCTGCCAAGCGTCGACCCCGAAGAACGCAGGGAGCTGGTCGAGAAGGCGGCCGAACAGCAGATCGCGAGTGCTGGCGATCGCGACCGGCGAGATAAAAAGAGTTCGGGACTCCGCCAGGCCGCTCGAGAGTTTCCAGATTCCGAGGCGGGGCATCGCGCGGGGCTTGCAGCGCGCAAACACCGTGAAGGGGCCACGGCCCAGAGCATTCGCATGACGCGCAGCTTCTTGATCGAAAACCCACAAGTGGCAGGGCCCCGGGCGCTGGGAATTCGCAGGGAGTTCATCGACGGAGAAAACGCCAACGGCGAACTTCATCCCAGAGGCGTGAGCTTTATCGGTGGCCTGTATCTCGAGTTCGAGTTTCTCGCGGCGTCTGGCGACGACGACGATCCCCCCAACAAGGTGCGACAGAAGATCTCCCAGGAACGACTGACTCGACTGGTTGCCGTGCTGGACGACACCGCGCGCCGCAACTTTCGAGTCGATCCCGACTCAGACTTCGCTCCCGACCCCCGCCGCGAGTTGTTCATCGAAAGAGCGCGGCTCGGCCTGTCCGAAGAACCCGATCTGCGCGCGACGGCCGAATCCACCTACGTGTTCCGCAGCGCGCGCGAGCGTTTTGGGCTGGTTCGCGGACGCGAATCGATCTTGCCGTTTGATCTGGTGGTGCGCGGAGATTTTTCGAGCGCGGGGATCGCCGCCTTTCCGCGCTGGCGAAAGCCGAGAGAAACGCCGGATGCGTTTCTCTATCGATAGATCAAAGGCTCGATTAACTTCGAACTTCCAAATCCCCTCACAGCGCCACACGTTCTCCCAGCACCTTGGGTTGGGTCTTGTGGATGTGAATGTCGAGCACAACCCGCACGCGAGCAAAGAACTCTCGGAAGCGAACCTTTCGCCCACCTGGGTACGGCACATCCGCGGCATTGAAGCCGATGGCCTCGATGCCACAATGCTCGGCGACGTAGATGGCGCGGTGGTTGTGAAATGACTGGGAGATGATCGTCAGTCGCTCCTGTCCGTAGATACGCCGGGCTCGCATCACACTGTCGATCGTGCGGAACCCGTGGTGATCGCAGACGATGCGGTCCCCGGGCACCCCTGCCTCGATCAAGGCTTGCTTCATGTTCGCCGCCTCGTCGACGTCCGCCCGGTGGCTCGCACCACTCGCGAGCAATCGCTCGACCTTGCCCGCGCGAAACAACGCCGCTGCAGCGTCGATGCGATAGTCGAAGTAACGGTTGGGGCGACCACCACTCAATTCCCGAGTGCAGCCGAGGACCAGTCCGACCCGATTGGCAGGGATCTGATCGACGTCGTCGTAGCAGAGCCCGCGATTGCGCTTCGCGATCGTCTGGCCCAGATAGACCAGAGTCACGCTCCCAATCCCGATCGCCATGGGAAGCACGAAAAACAGAAACAACCACATGGGATGCAAGCGTACTGGCTTTTTGTCCACTTGCTGGCGCGCCCGGGGCCTGGGTTCCATAATGGAGAAAAGCCCTATCATGAGACTCGAAAGACATCCCCCTCATTCATTGGAGCCCCCATGCCCCCATCACCGTTCGGATTCGACTCCACCACGGACGACGTACTCGAAGGCATTGACCTCACCGGCAAAACCGTCCTCGTGACCGGCGCCTCCACGGGTCTCGGCGAGGAGACGAGCCGCGCCCTCGCAAGCAAAGGCGCGCGAGTGATCCTCGCCGCGCGAAATCTCGAGAAGCTCAAAACCGCTGCGGCCAAGATCACCGAATCGACGGGCAACAATCAGCTCTCGGTACTCGAATGCGATCTCGCTCACTTCGCCTCGATTCGCAAGGCGGCAACCCAGGCCCTTGAATTGGCACCGAGCCTGGACCTGTTGATCAACAACGCCGGCGTCATGGCGTGTCCCCTCACGCGTACTGCTGAAGGTCACGAGATGCAGTTCGGCACCAATCATCTGGGCCACTTCTTGTTCACCTGTCTGCTGGTGCCCGCCCTCAAGGCCGCGGGCAGTGCGCGTATCATCAACCTGAGTTCGGGGGGCCATAAGTTTTCGGCGGTCAACCTCGAAGACTGGAACTTCGAAACGGGCGAGTACGACAAGTGGCAGGCCTATGGACGCTCGAAGACCGCGAACGCGCTATTTGCCGTTGGTCTGGATAAACGCCTGAAGGAATTCGGCGTGAGGGCATTCTCGGTGCATCCCGGCGCGATCGCGACCGAGCTCGGCCGACACATGAGCGACGATGACCGCAAGAACCTCGTCAAGGAAGGCCCGCGCGGTGGACCTCCTCTCGTTTTCAAGAGCATCCCGGAGGGCGCGGCGACATCGTCCTGGGCGGCCACGACGGCTGACCTCGATGGACTCGGGGGCATCTATCTCGAGGACTGCAGCATCGCGGAGCCGACGGGCGCCTCCGACCCGATGAAGGGCTACGTCCCCCACGCGGTCGACCCGGAAGCCGCCGAGGCGCTATGGACGCTCAGCGAACAAATTGTCGATCAACAGTTCAAGTTTTGAGGTAACCGATATGTCGGAATTTTCTCGCGGCGAAGTAGAAGAGGCGTACCAGCAGTTTATCAAAGCAGGCGATGCGGGAGACTGGAACGCCTGGGCGGACCTCCACAGCGAGGACGGGGTCTGGGTCGAACATCACCTCGGTACCTTTCGCGGGCGCGAAGCCATCCGCGAGGCCATCTGCAAAGTGATGCTGCCGGTCCCCATGATGGAGTTCCCGGTCGAGTGGCACGTGATCGAGGGAAACCGGGTGGTGTTCTACCCCTGGCAGGTCATGCCCGATCCCGCTGGCGGCAGCGAGGTGTATCGCTTCGGTTGCGTGACGATCCTCGGCTACGCGGGCGACGGCCTCTGGTCCTATCAGGAAGATCTCTACAACCCGGCTGAGGGCAGTGAGGTGATCAAGCGATGGCTTGCGGCTGGCGGCAAACTCGCCGGCAGGTGAGCCGGCCGCCAACCCACCAGGGCTATGCTTCTGCCGCCAGATGGGACCCGATGGCTTCTTGCCATTCGAGTGGCTTGAAGAACATCGGCCCGATGCCGCCCTTGTACGCGACCTTGCCGTCTCGACTGATCAGGTAGAGGCGTTCGGGCATGGCGCCATATGCCGCGGCGACCGCGTCATCCATTTCGTCGACAAGCGCGGGCATCTCTAAAGCCAGCTTGATCATGCAGGCCTGGCCCACTTCCACTCGTTCTTCGAGCGTTTCGTGGGTGCGGAACAGAACGGCATCCTGTTCGTTTTCTTTGACCTGCCAACCGTCGGTCGGGTGGATCTCTTTGATATAGACGACATAGAAGTCGACCTGATCCGAAAACTCGCGGTAGATCTTGTTGAGGGTCCCAGCCTGGGCCCGAAAAGGAGGTCAGGTGTAGCTACCAAAGATCAGCGCGACCGGGCGCTTGCCGAGATGGTCCGACAGCGTCATGGCAGTGCTTCCGTCGGGACCTTGCCCCGACAGCCAAGGCAAGCTGAAGTCCGGTGCGGGCTCTCCGGCCTGTACGGTGCTGGGTTCGAGCTCCATCAATTGCTTCACGACCTTGGCGGCCTCTGGATGCGACATGGCGTCCATCAGGTCGTCTACGTCCATGTCCTTCAAGCCGTCTTCACCCACGTTGGATTTGAGGCCGGCCTTCAGTTCGTCCTTCATGGCCTCGATATCGAAATCCGCCATCTTGACTCCTAATGCGGTGCGCGCTGGCGATAGAGTACCGCGCTAAAGATACTGAGCAAAGTCGTCGAGCACGGGCAGCACTACGTCACTCGGCGCAGAAGGCAAACGCAACACCGCTTCGGTCACGCCGAGTTCTCGGTAGTAGTCGAGTTTGGTGGCATCGGGCTCGATACCCATCGGCACGATGTGGAGGGTCGAGGGGTCGCGATCGCGAGCCTCGAGCGCCGCGCGCAATCGCGGCAACGCTTCGCGCAGACCCGCGCCGCCGATCGGGATCCAGCCGTCGGCGTACTCGGCGATGTCGCCAAAGAGCTTGGGGCCAGCGCCTCCGCCGATCAGAATTCGCGGCCGGGGCGTCTGGATCGGCTTCGGCCACTGCCAACTCGGCTCGAAATCCACGAACTCGCCGTGGTACTCCGCAACATCGTTGGTCCACAGTTCCTGCATGGCCAGCATGTGTTCGCGAACCTGCGCGCGCCGCCGCCCGTAGACAACGCCGTGGTTTTCCATTTCTTCTTTGTTCCAACCAAATCCGATCCCGAGTACCAGACGACCGTTCGAAACCACGTCGAGCGTCGCGATCTGTTTTGCAAACGTAATCGGGTGGTGCTGCGCGGGCAGACCAATTCCGGTACCGAGTCGAATCGACTCGGTTCCCACCGCAGCCGCCGCGAGTGCGATGTAGGGATCGGGGCTGCGCAGGTACTCTTCGCCGAGATCATCCGTTCCGGTTGGCGCGGGAGTGAGCCGACTGGTGGGAATGTGCGTGTGTTCGGGGATGTAGAGGGAATAGAACCCTCGAGCTTCCGCCTCGCGTGCAACTTCGGCAGGGCTGATCGATAAGTCGGTGGCGTGGATCGTGACGCCGATCTTCATGACCGGTTCTTCCTCGGGGTTCGATTTGCAACGCGCAAAACTCTAGCAGCCCGCTGCAAAAAGAA
>SMVB01177129.1_pt1 | contig 17317 bp, 12 predicted proteins | sample 2456461 | NCBI WGS metagenome assembly SMVB01 (sample SAMN11095934, study PRJNA526329) | marine sediment metagenome | biome: Marine sediment; feature: Surficial sediment; material: Deep marine sediment; isolation source: Hadal surficial sediment | place: Pacific Ocean | collected 2014-05 | depth...
TACGGATTGTGACTGGCGGAAATCATCACCCCGGCATCACAACGCATGTCCACCGTGAGGAACGCCAACGCTGGAGTGGGCATCGGCCCGACCTGCAGCACGTCGACACCCATTGAGGTAATTCCCGCCGCCAGGGCATCTTCGAACATGTATCCGGAAAGCCGCGTGTCCTTGCCGATCAAGATGCGGTGTCTGTCTCGCCCGCCGCGACCGCGGAACACGAACGCGATCGCCTGGCCGAGCGAAAGCGCCACCTCGACGGTCATCGGATGAATGTTCGCCTCACCCCGGACACCGTCGGTCCCAAACAGCTTCTGCCGGCCCGCGCTCATGATTCTTCCAGCGGGGCGTCTTCGATCTCGGGATCGAGATCTTCGACGGGCTCGGGGGCGATGTGCAGCACGACGCGTACGGCCTCTTCCTTTTCCATCCGCACCGTGCCCGCGCCCAACAACAGGCTGACTTCGCGTTCCTCTCTCTCATTGAGGCCGGTCAGATCGATCGGCTCGGTGACGACTTCGCGCAGCCTCAGTACGTGCCCGCGCGCGCCGGTCAACCAGACGTGGCTGGGCAGGACTTCGACGCGTTCGAGTATGTATCCCTCGGGAAGCGTGCCCAGGGTATCGACACGGATCCCCACCGCTTTGCGACCCCGGGGTTCGAAGTGGATGAAGATTCGAGAGGGCGATCGACTCACGATCCGTGCGCCCCGGGGCAACTCGACGTTCGATACATCGACCTCGAAGTCGGCATCTCCGGGCTTGCTCCCAGAGACATCGATCGGGTAGCGAAGCTTGCTTGCGTCTATGTTTCGCATAGCCGCCTGACTGCCCATGATTCGCACGTTGATGTGTTTCGGGGTCTGGTCGGTTACGACCAACTCCTCGCTCATGGCTTCGAGTTCGATCGGAACGTCGTACGCCCGTTCGATCGACGAAGCTCCGTGCGCAAGACCCCAGAGAATGACTGCGATGATCAGCGCGAGCAGCAGTGCACCCGGACGCAAGTTGGCCATACGACGCGACATAGACTGGTTTCAACCACCTCCCGTATTTACCCTTGAACCATTGCACTGAACAACCGAACTGAACTACCTAACCGACCCCAAACCTTCGTGCCCGAAAGCTAGCTGCCAGAGCGATTGGATTCGAGCAGTGTGCTGCCCGCCTCTGCCACCTCGAGCGGACGCGCGATCTCCTCGGTTGTAGGCAACTCGCGACGTTCGTTGCCAAGAATCTCCCGCAGCGCCACGCGCAGATGGGGGCCATCGAGTCCGCGCAGCATTTCACCGGCCATCACGATCGAAATGGTTCCGGTTTCCTCGGACACCACGATCACGACCGCGTCGGTTTCCTCGGTGATCCCAACCGCCGCTCGATGCCGGGTGCCCACGCCTTCGGGCAGATCCGCCTTCAACGTCAGCGGGAGGATGCAGCCCACCGCGGCGATGCGACCGTCCTGGATCAGCGCGGCACCATCATGCAGGGGAGACGATGGCGCGAAAATCGACGAGAGCAGATCCTTGGTCACGGCAGAATCGATACGGGTGCCGATCTCGACCTGGTCGCCTAAGGCGCTCTCGCGCTCGAGTACCATGAGCGCGCCGATCTTGCGGCGAGCCAATGCCTGGGCGGCGCGCACCACTTCTTCGACAATTTGTGATTCTTGTTGTGCGGAGACCACCGGGAAGAAGCCGCGGCCCACCCGCGCCAGCGCCCGACGAATGTCGTGCTGGAACAGCACCACCATGATCAGCGGCGCGTTGTTCAAGAAGTTGTCGAGCACGATCCCGACCGCGACCAGTTCGAGAGACTTTGACGCCAGGCTGGCCGCCATCAAGACGATCAGGCCAACCAGGATCTGTACGGCCCGCGTACCGCGAATCAGCAGCAGCAGCCAGTAGATGCCCGCCGTGACGAGCATGATGTCGATCGAATCGCGAAACGGATCGAAGTCGAGGGCGAATTGCGCCCACGAATCCGTCAGGTATTCCCACAGATACTCGATCACGTGAGACCCCTCCTCGCGTCGATCAAAGGTCGGCAGACCGACTAGACCAACTCCCAGCGGACTTAGTCAACGGGCTGCTAGCTCGGCATCGGCTCCGGGTCGGGAACATTGCCACCGGAAAAACCACCGCTCGGTTCCGACTCCGACTTTTTGTCTGCCCCTTTGGCAGACTTGTCCTGAAGCACCTCTTCGAGCGGAGGGAGTTCTAGATTTCTCAACAGCAGATCGAGATCGCCGGTTTCCAGCGTTTCTCTTTCGAGCAGCGCGTGGGCGATGCGGTCGAGTATGTCGCGGTTGTCGACCAACAGCTTCAAGGCTTCGTCGTACTTTTCGCGCAGGATCGAAGTCACTTCTGCGTCGATTTCTTCTGCCTTCTTGTCGCTGTAGTTCTTCTGGGACATGATGTCCCGCCCGAGAAAAACGTCGGTACTGTTCTCGCCGTACGTGACCGGACCCAGAGCATCGCTCATGCCGTACTGGCAAATCATGCGACGCGCCGAGGCCGTAGCCTGTTCGAGATCGTTCGAAGCGCCGGTCGAGAAGTGTCCGAAAATGAGTTCTTCCGACGCCCGTCCGCCCATGGCGTGGCGAATTTGCGCCATGATCTGGACCTTGGTCAGATTGAAGCGATCCTCGACTGGCAGCGTTTGGGTCACGCCGAGCGACATACCGCGGGGAATGATCGTCACCTTGTGGACCGGATCCGATTCTTTCGGAGTGAGCAAGCAGATCAGCGCGTGCCCCGCTTCGTGATAGGCCGTAATGCGCTTGTCTTCATCGGTCATGATCAAGCTGCGGCGCTCGGCTCCAAGCAGGACCTTGTCCTTCGCGTTCTCGAAGTCGATGTGTCCAACCCGTTCCGCATCTCGGCGCGCCGCAAGCAGGGCCGCCTCGTTGACCAGGTTCTGCAAGTCGGCGCCGACCATCCCCGGCGTGCCTCGGGCCTGAATCTTGAGATCGACGTCGTCCGCCAGCGGAACCCGGCGCGTGTGGATCTTGAGGATTTCGTAACGGCCGCGAAGATCCGGGCGTCCGACGACCACATGCCGATCAAAGCGACCCGGTCGCAACAGCGCCGGGTCGAGCACATCCGGACGGTTGGTGGCGGCCACCAGGATTACGCCTTCGTTGCTCTCGAAGCCGTCCATTTCGACCAGCAGTTGGTTCAACGTCTGTTCGCGTTCGTCGTGTCCGCCGCCGAGACCCGCGCCGCGATGGCGTCCGACGGCGTCGATCTCGTCGATGAAGATGATGCAGGGGGCGTGTTTCTTGCCCTGGAGAAAGAGATCCCGCACCCGAGACGCTCCGACCCCAACAAACATTTCTACAAAATCCGAACCCGCAATCGAGAAGAACGGAACCGAAGCCTCGCCCGCCACCGCCCGGGCGAGCAGGGTCTTGCCGGTCCCGGGAGGCCCTACCAACAACACGCCCTTTGGAATGCGTCCACCGAGCCGCGTGTACTTCTTCGGCTCTTTCAAAAATTCGATGATTTCCTGCAACTCGAGCTTCGACTCTTCGATGCCGGCTACTTCTGCGAATGTCACCCGGGTATCGTTCTCGGTGAGCATCCGGGCCTTCGACTTGCCAAAGCTCATCGCCTTGCCGCCACCGGACTGCATCTGCCGAATGAAGAAAATCCACAGACCAATGAACAGCAACAGCGGGAACCACATGATCAGAATCTGACGCCAGAAGCTGCCCTCGTCCTTGGGCTTGGCTTCGAAGCGGACATCGTGCTCGCGCAACAGGGTGATGAGTTCCTGGGTCACGACCGGGGCGTAGGTCGTAAACTCGGTTCCGTCGTTGAGCTTGCCTCTGATGGCGCCCTCTTCGATCACCAAACTCTCTACGCTGGAGTCTTCGACATTGGTCAAAAACTCGCTGTACGCCAATTCGGGCGGGGCAACCTCGTCCTGGTTGAGCATCGTAACGAGCAACAGAATCACCACGAGGATTACGACCCACAGTGCCATGTTCTTATAAAATTGCTGGTTCACGTCGTCCCCTTGCGCCTCGAAATCATTTCACTCGACCGTTTGCTTGCCGGTTTTCAGGGTCCGCGCCTCACCGACCCAACCCTAGGAATCGGTAGAAAAAGGCCCCGCCTTGAATGGATGCCAAACACCCGCGATGAGTTCGATTTTTGAGCCCTTGGGCGCTGCTTCGCGGTTCGCACAGACCGCGACAATTTTCTTCCAACTCGCCGATCTTGCTGCACAAGTTGCCAGCCTAGCACGACGATCCCCGCATTACCCGAAAACGCTGGATTCCGGCTCCACGCGGTACAAAAGCAGATGCTGTCGGTTCCGAAGCAAGCGCAGGCCACCGGGCAGTTCGATTTCGCGACCGCCGTGTGCGGTAACTCCTTCACGCAAGAACGCCAAGCTGCGCTCGAGGTGCACGCGATTCAGGTCCCGTCCGGCCCCGACTGCCTCAAAGGCGCGTACCACCAGCCTTCGAGCCAGTGCTTCCGGGACCTCCTCCCAGCCCGCCTTGGCGATCTTGATCCGGTTCTCACTTTCGATCTCGAAACGAGCGCGAAATTCGACATCGACCAAGCCGGCGATCCACTCGGCGTCCCGCCGGTGGGATTCGGCCAATTGCCCCAGGGTTCGGGCGAGTTGAGGATTGAGCGACTTTGCGAGAGCGGGGAGCCAATCGTGGCGAATGCGGTTGCGGGTGTAGCGGTCGCTCGCGTTCGAGCTGTCTTCGCGCCAGGCGATGCCCCGGGCGACGGCGTAGGCTTGAATCTCCTCGCGGCTGACCCAGAGCAACGGCCGCACGATTGAGCCATCTCGACTCGCTTCCGCGATCCCCCCCAGTCCATCGGGCCCGCAACCTCGCAGCATCCGCATCAATACGGTTTCGGCCTGATCGTCCAAGTGGTGTGCAGTCGCGATGTGATCGGCAGCCAACGACTCGGCCAATTGCGTTAGCGCGCGGAGTCGCAGGTTCCTCGCCGCTTCTTGCGGGGTCGGCCGGCTGCGACTGGAATGCCCTTCCCGCTCGGTTTCAACGTCGATCCGAGTCACTCGACACTGCAGCCCGAGACCCATCGCCATGGCCTCGACCGCCTTTTCGTCCCCTTCCGATTCGGCCCCGCGCAGCCCGTGATTCACGTGGCCGACCGAAACCCGGAGGTCGCAGGCGTCGCGCAGTGCCACCAGTGCATGCAGCAACACACTCGAATCGAGTCCGCCGGACACGGCCACGAGAACGTGACGCCCGGCCAACCCCAGCGAGTCCACCGCCCGCTCGATTTTCGTTAGAACCACGTCCATTTGAAAAGGCTAGCAGCCGTTTGGAAAGCACAGCCCTGGCGATCCAGGCACGAGCCGGTTATCCCTCGCTGGGTGTCACCCCGCGATCGATCACTCCACCCACTCGCCGCCCCGGGGTCTGCCCACGCCACACATAATCCGGGCAGTTGGATCACCCATTGGGCCAGAGTCGACGGCGAGCGCAACGCTCTGATCTTCGAACACTCGGGGCAGACCTACGCCCGTTCCTACGCGGCCTTCGAAAACGATGTCGCGCGGCTCGCGCAACTTCTGATCGATCGAGGGGTCGTGCCGGGAGATCGTGTCGCGATCCTGCTCGACAACCACCCGGCCTACCTCGAGGCGATTTTCGCCGGGGCGAGAATTGGCGCCATCACGCTCCCGATCAACACGCGGCTGGCAGCGGCCGAACTCGGGTTCATCCTGGCGGACGCGACGCCCCGCTTGGTGTTGTCGGATGAAAAATCCGCTGCATTGCTCGAGTTGGCGTACGCCGACGAAGCCTGGGCCGAAGCTGAAGCCGAAGCCCTCGAACCGATCGGCCAGATCTCGGTTCCTCGAGACCCCGACGAGTGGCGAACCCAACAGGGGGCGATCTCGCCCCTGCACCAGAACCTTCCGGTGCGGGCCGACGATCCGATGCTGTTGATGTACACGTCCGGCACGACCGGGGTGCCGAAGGGCGCCCTGCTCCCCCACCGAAAGGCGCTCTACAACAGCCTGAACGCCGAGCGCTGCTTCGCGATCGAGGCCGACGATCGCTGCCTCGTGGTGGCCCCGCTGTTCCATTCCCTGGGACTGCACATCTTGTCGCTGCCGGTCTTCCACGCGGGAGCCTGCGTCGTGTTGCAAGCGGGCTTTGACGAAGTGGCGGTGCTCGAGTCGATCGCGCGCCATCGGATCAGCTACATGGGGGGTGTGCCAACCCACTATGAGCGTTTGCTCGCGTGTCTTACGCGCGAAACGCCTTCGCGGTTCGACTTGAGTTCGCTCAAGTTCTTGTTTGGCGCCGGGGCGGCGGTTTCGATCCAGACCATCCGCGCATTCGCCGCCCTGGGCGTCGTTCTCAAGCAGGGCTACGGCCAGACGGAAACTTCCATGTTGTGCTGTCTGGACGAGGAGCAGGCCCTGCGCAAAGCCGGCAGCGTGGGACAACCCCTCGAACACCTGGAGCTACGAGTGGTGAACCGCGCAAGCCTCGTCGGGAGCGTGGCCGGTTGGCGCGACGTTGCTGTGTCCGAGGCGACTGCAGAAACCGCCGAAGCTTCGGAACACGAACCCGGGGACACTGCACGAATCGGCGAAATCGTCGTGCGCGGACCCATTACGATGCTGGGCTACTGGCGTCGAGAAGAAGCGACCCGCGAAACCCTGCGCGAGGGCTGGCTGCTGACCGGGGACCTCGCCACGATCGATCGCGAAGGGTTCATCACCCTGGTGGGACGCTCGCGAGAAATGTTCATCTCCGGCGGCGAGAACGTCTACCCGGCGGAAATCGAAGCCGCGTACCAGAAGCATCCCGATATTCTCGAAATCTCCGTGGTGGGCGTTCCCGATGCGCAGTGGGGAGAAGTCGGGGCCGCATACGTGGTGATGACTGCGGATGCGGACTGCGACCCAGAGGCGCTGCGCGCCTGGGGCCGCTCAAAATTGGCGAGCTACAAGATTCCCCAGCGCTTTCACGGCCGGGACGCGTTGCCCAAGACCGCGTCCGGCAAGGTTCGAAAGCACCTGCTGGGTTGAGTGTGCGGAATACGGCGCGGGGAAATAGCCGTGAGCTCGGAAAGAGAGTCGTGAGTGCGGAAAGAGTTTTGAGTGGGGATGTAGCGCTGCTCCGGACGCAGCCTCAAGTCCGGAAATAACCGAAGACTGGATCCAAACGATCTCGAACGAATTGCTCCATCGCTGCGACCTGGTCCGGGTCGAAGTAGTCCGCGTAGCCACCGACCTTGCCTCGCCGCACCTTGAAGGAATCGGGATCGTCGGGATTCTTTGGACTCAGACGTTTGTTCTTGAAGAAGTTCTTGCGCTCGAGCTCCTTCAAGTTCTCGAAGGCGGCAAACTCGACCGCCTCGGCGATCTCCTGCTTCGAAAACGGCTGCTCCAGAAACTCCGACACCCGACCCAGTCCATCGTTCGGGTCGGTCCGAAGGTCTTCGTAGCGGACCACCAGCGCCGAGGCCCGGGCGGCCATGATCGGCGCCCATTCGTTCAGGTAGTCGACGATCGACGACAGGCCCAGCGGGCCCTGCATCACAAAGTCAAAAATGGGGACGTCGCGATCGACGCCAAACAGTTCGACCTTGCTGTCACTGGCGCGCCGGGTGGACTGGAAGTACTCGGATACCGCAACATCACAGGGGTTTCGGACCAGAAACACGATGCGGCGATCACCGAAGCTGCGGCACCAACCGGTGTCCTCGAAGCGTTCGCGCAGGTACTGGCCGTGGGTGAAGTAGAACCTCGGGATCTCGGCGTTCTGTTCGTGAAAGTTGTCGAACTCGAGCAGTTGCGCCTCGTCGAGGCCATGGCGCTGCTGATAGAGCCGGGACAGCATGGCTCTCAGCCAGGTGCGGCCGCTCTTGGCCCGGGAGAGCACCATCGCATCGCAAGCGAGGGCGTCCTGCCCTTCGCGCCAGGCGTGATATCGATGGGAGACCCAGACTCTGGCTGGCTTCGGTATTAAAGAAGTGGCCACGGCTTCCTTCCCGAGCGGCTCGACGTCGAAGCCTAGCAGACGCGCGGAACACGCGACTGTCCAGAACGTTTTTCCTTCAATGTCGCGCAAGGTCGCGAACTCGAGATTGGTAGCGGTGGCTGGACTTGAACCAGCGACCTACGGCTTATGAAGCCGTCGCTCTAACCGACTGAGCTACACCGCCAGAAGTTCTCGGCCCCGCTCCGAGGCGGCGCGAACACTAGCGCACAGCGGTCGCCGGTCGAGCGACGACGCGCGAAATCGCACGGGTACGCGATCTCTCCGACACTACGGATGCGCGGTTTCGAGACCGGCGGTGAGATCGGCCACGGCCTTTTCGAGCTTCTGAACGCGCGCCTCGAGTGCCGCCGCCCGTGCGGCCGCAGCGCTGTCATTGCCGGCGCGGCCAGCCGCGGGGGGCCCCGACGCGACGTCGACTCCGCTGTCGAATCCATCGATCGCGAAGCGCCCCACCTTGCCGACCAATTCGTCGAGGTCTGGAATGACTTCTCCGATGCTCCCGGTGTGGACGAAGATCTCGCGCAGCGACTCGCCAGCATAATCGTCACGGGTCGAGACGCACTGCATGTCGAGGCTGGCCCCGGTGCCAAAGCGGGTAAATGAACCAAAGAGCACAAAGTCGGCGCCGACCGCGCGTCCGGCCTCAATGGCCTTGGACAGGAGCGTGGTCGCCGACTCGAGGTCGACGACGCGAATCACTTCGAAGCGACCGGACTGTTCGACTCTCGAGGCGAGCATGTCCGCCAGTCCGTTGCGCAGATAGGTGGGGTCGTCGGCGCTGTGCACGACGATGGGCAAGATCGCAAGGCGCACCGGTCCCTCACCCTGGGCGAGACCTGCCGCCACCAGGACCCATAGGGCGATACCCGCTGCGGCCATCTTCGCTGTTTGCTGTTGCAGCATCAGTCTCTCCAACTCGGCACGACACTCATGACATTCACGACACTCACGACATTCATGACGTGGCGGACCGCGACTTGGTTCCCCAGAGATTCGCGCCCCCACGCGAAATCGGCAGATACCCTGATGCGGCGCCGACCTGCGAAACCCGGCGCTCAGGCCGGTGCCCGGGCGCGCGAAGTGTCTGTCATCGAGGGTGAAGCGTCAAGCGGAGGGGCCACGGCCCAGCGGGGGTTTGACCGGGAGCCGAACCCAGAAGCACGACCCCTCACCGGGGCGACTTCGCACTTCGATCGAGCCGTCGTGATCGCGCACGATGCGATCGGTGATCATCAAGCCGAGCCCCGTCCCCTGATCCGGATCTTTGGTGGTGAAGAAGGGATCGAAAATTCGTTCGAGATTCTCTTCATCGATCCCGCTTCCAGAATCTTCGACCAAGAGACACACCATCTCATGCTCCCCTTTGAAATCGGGAGACACACGTATGGTCACAACGCCATCGGCGGGCGTCGCCGCGATGGCGTTGTACACGAGGTTCAGCAGGACTTGCTGCAGCTGTGATCTGACGCCGAATACAGCCGGGGTCTCGGGCTCGCAAGCGAGTTCCAACCGGATTCCCGCGTCTAGAATTTCGGCCTGGAGCAACACCGCAACTTCCTCGGCCAGGGTCGACAGACACACCTCACTGGCTTCGCCGCCCTCGGCTCCTCCGTGAGCCAGCCGGGACATGCTCGAGACCAGACCCCGAATCCGATCAAGCTCCGTACAGGCCAGTTGGTGATAGGTCTGCCAGAACTCCGTGTCGTCCGGATTCGCGCGCTTGCCCGGGGCCAACGAGAGAAAGGTCTGAATCGAAACCAGTGGGTTGTTGATCTCGTGTGCGAGCCCCGCCGCCAGGGTCCCCAGGGTTCCGAGTCGGTCAGCCCGCTGGACCTGATGCTGGGCCGCGCGCAGGGCCGCGACGATGCGCGCGTTCTCGATCGCGATCACCGCCTGGGTCGCGATGCCGTCGAGCAACATCTGGTCATCTGCGCCGAAGCGGCGACCGCCCCGGCGATTGTCGACCGCCAGCGCTCCGATCACGCCGTGAGTACCGCGCAGGGGAACGACAAAAATTTCATCCGCCGACACTTCGGTCAGCCAATCACACAACACGCGAGGCAGATCAGACGCGTGCTCCGCGCGCAGAGCCCGAGTCGAGCCGTTTTCGAGATCTTCGATGAACTCTCGCGCGTTGCTGCGACAGATCGCGAGCTTCTGGATCTCTCGCGCGACCTCGTCGCGTGGCTCCGCTCCGGCCCAATCGAGCCGCTCGCCGGATTTGTCGAAGAACAACAGCGCTGCGCCGTCGAACCCCAACTCTTCGTGGGTCGCCCGCAGCAACAGATCGATCACTCGCTCGAGATCCAGCTCCCGATGCAAGTTCTTCGACAGCTGATTGAGTTGGGTGAGTTCGCGAATCAGGGCGTCGCGCTCGCGATCCAGCGCGTAAGCCTCGATCCCCCGCCGCAGGGTCAATCCCAGGTCATCCGGCGTCCAGGGCTTTTCGATGTAGTGATAGATGCTGCCGTCGTTGATTGCGACACTCAGGGTTTCCGCGTCCCCATAGGCGGTCACGAGGATGCGAATCGTCTGGGGATCGATCGCCCGGACTCGAGCCAGGAAATCAACACCGGTCATCCCGGGCATTCGATGATCCGACAATACGACGGCGATCGGATTGTCGTTCAAGATTTCGAGCCCTTCTTCCGCACTCTCCGCGGTCATGATTTTGAAATCTCGTCCGAAGGTCAGCTCGAAGATTCTCAGGTTGTCGGGTTCGTCATCGACATAGAGCACAGGGAACTCGCGATGGTCCATCAGACGCGAGGGACTAGGTCTCATTGCTGCCTCCACGGGGCACTGAAAGATCTGGGTAAACCCAGCTGTCGCGCTTTCGACTGGGCAAGTTCACTAGTTCCCCTGCCGGAATACCACGAACTCCCCCGGCCCAATATCACGAGAATTCTTCGGCTGAAAATTAGAGGGGGTTGAGGCAAACCTCCGGAGGTATTCGGGAATAGACCTGAATGCCGGATCCGCTGTAACGCCGCGCTGGCTACCGTGCGAGCGGAATTCAATCGGGCGAGCGGAATCTCATTACTCGGGTGCGGCGAGCACGAGGTCGACCGCTTCGGGCAACGCATCGATGCCGCGGTCGTTGTGCAGCACCCGGTCACAAAGCTTCTGCACGGCATCGAGTTGTTGCGCAGCCGGATCGTCGCTCCCCAGCTCTCGCGACTCGAGCGCGCGCAGTCGCTCCAAACTCTCCGGGTCTCCGACCCGTCCCCGGGCTCGAATCCGCTCGAAGCGCACGCTCTCGTCCGCATCCACCCAGATCAAAACGAAGGGCTGCCCGCCTGCGCGCAGGGCCTCTACTTCGGCGGGGTGACGGACCGAATCGATCGCGTAGTCGCGACCCGGCTCCATCAAGGCGAGCAACCGCTCGCCCAGGACTCCGGCGCCGCCCTCGGCTCGCATTGCGCGTCCGGCCTCGATCATGCGCTCGCGAGTCGGCTCGAGACCCTTTTCCCTGAGCACATCGCGAATCACGTCTGACAGCGAAAGCGCCAGATAGCCCTTGGTTTCGAGGAGCTTCACCACTTCGCCCTTGCCCGCGCCGTTGCGTCCCGCGACCGCTACGATCATGCACGGACACCTAGTGCTTTGCGTCACCTGGGTCAAGCGCCCGCGCGGCCCTGCCCGCCCATTGCGCGGCATTGCGCTCTCTGGCAGCCTGATTCCTCATGCGAGTCTTCTTGACCGGTGCGTCCGGATTCGTGGGCCAGAGGTTCATGCCGCGCCTCGAAGCCCTGGGTCACGACGCCATCGGCGCCAGCGACAATCTCGACATTCGCGATCTCTCACCATTCGAGGCCGAACTCGTGCGCGTCGCCCCGGACGCGATCGTTCATCTCGCCGCCCAGAGTTCAGTCGCAGCGTCATGGCGCGACCCGGTCGACAGTTTCCGGATCAACTACCTGGGGACGCGCAATCTACTCGACATCGTCGAACGACGGATGCCCGAAGTCCGCGTCCTGCTCGTGGGCACCGCCGATGGCTACACGACCACCTGGGCAGACGCTCCCGCCTATACAGAAGTGACCCCCCTGCGCCCGGCCTCTCCCTATGCGCGCACCAAGGTCGCTTGCGAACTGCTCGGCGCCCTGGCGGCGGAACGCGGCCTGAACATCATGCGCACGCGCTCGTTCAATCACACGGGTGCCGGCCAGGCGGACGTCTTCGTCGCCTCGAGTTTCGCGCGACAAATTGCAGAAATCGCCAACGGCATCCGCGAACCTCGCATGGCGGTCGGAAACCTGGATTCCGTGCGCGATTTTCTCGACGTCGAAGATGTCATCAGCGCTTACATCCTGCTGCTCGATCCCGGGATCGAACCCGACGTCTTCAACGTCGCGAGCGGGGTCCCGGTAAAAATTGCCACCCTGCTCGAAACCTTGACCGAACTCGCCCATGTCGAACCCGAAGTCTCGATCAACCCGGAATACTTCCGGCCAACCGATCAACTGGTAGGAGACTCGTCACGGCTGCAGAACGCTACCGGCTGGCGGCCCAAAATTTCGTTGCGAGAGACTTTGGGGGCCCTGCTGGGCGATTGGCGCAGGCAAACGGCGCGCGAGAGTTGAGGCGCTGAGCGGAAGCGCCGGCAGCCCCTCTCTATTATTCATCCCCGAGCGCGGCAACAATTGGCGAGGGTGGTCCCACCGCGAGTAGCCACAGTTGGTGAATGGCCCGGGTCGAGCCGACGTGCAGCAACCGGCGCGCAGATGGCACGTTGCGGTAATGGCCCGCGTCGACATCGACCAACACCACATAGTCGAACTCGAGGCCCTTCACCTGCTCGATCTCGGTCACCTCGACACCCGCAGTGAACGAAAAATCCTGATCGGTGACGTGTCGGATGCCCGAAATTTCGCAGTGCTCGAGTCCCTCGAAGTAGGCGAGGCTGGACTCCGGCGATGGCGTCAGCACTGCGACGCTGGCGAGCGGTTGATCGCGTCGCAGTTCGCGCAGGGCGTCGGCCAGAAAGGCGACGGACTCCCCTCGGTGCGAAAACTGGAACAACTCGACCGGTGGCCCCGAACGCGTTGCCCGAGGCTGCTCGTCGTCTTCCTGCAGTTCTCCCAGCAGGGAGTAGGCAAACTGAACGATCTCCTGGGTGGAGCGATAACTGATTCTGAGGGTTTCGACTTCGGCGCCCGCAACGCCGAGATAGCGAAAGAACTCCGACCAGGAGGTAAAGCCGCTGTTCTGCATCACGTGCTGTTGGGTATCCCCCGCCAACGTGATGCTGGGATCGCTACCCAGACATCCCAGCAGGACCTGAACCTCGAGGGGAGAGAAATCTTGCACTTCGTCCAGCACCACGTGACGAAAGCGCAGAGGGCGCTTGCCCTTTGCCACGAGCGGTCCGACCCGCAGCTGCCACGCCCGCAACAACACCGCGTCGTCCTCGGGGTCCAGCGCTGCCCCGGTCTCGTGTTCGCCCGCGAGATGGGAGTAGATCTCGTCGACGCGGTCGCGATTCCAACCGACGAACCTCTCGATCTCTGCGTCGCTAAAGGCGCCCGGTGCAACGCGATCGGTGGTCTCGCGCAACAGGGGCGCCAAGGTCAGAACGCTCGCCCAATCGTCGAGGGCCTGTTCCCAGAGCTTTTTCCCGGGGACCCGTTCGACCTGCGCGGCAAGGGCCGCAGCCAGAACCGGATGCAATTTGAGGCGCTGAACGATGGCGGGGGCGTCTTCCCGGGCCCTGCCGGGCAGCCTTGGGAAGTGCCGCTTGCGCTCGTCGTTGACCCATTCGGGGTAGGTCACGATGCGCACATGACTGAGGCCCAAAGAAGGCAGCACGTGTTTCACGTAGTTACGCAGGGCCTTGCTGAACATTACCACCAGGGTGTCGCGACCGTCGATGCGCGGATCATCGAATGCGAGATACGCCACCCGGTGAAGCGCCACCGTGGTTTTGCCGGAACCCGCGCTCCCGCGAATCACCAAGAAACCCGCCGAGGGACGCGTGATCAGATCGAACTGGCTCGGATCGATCAGCCCGGTGATCTCGGGCAGGTGTTTGTCGACTTGCTGGATTCGCCCGGAGGTATCGCTCCCCAACCGACGATCCAATGCAGCACCGTGTTCATGGGTCTGCAGCGCCGCGGTGTCGCTGTCGGCGCCGGACAAGCGCGGCGCCTCGATGCCCCGCCGCAACCAATGTCCGGGGCGCTCGGGGTCCAGCGCAAAGTCACCCTCCGGCGCCTGGACGCGCTGGAGTTCGCCCCCGCGAATGCGCACCATGCGGCGCACCAGCACCACGCCGATGCGTTCGCGACCGGCGATTTCTTCGTCGAAGTCTTCTCCCTGGGCGTAGCGATAGAAAATTCTCGAAATCGGTGCGTCGCGCCAGTCTACGATTCGTATGCCTTTGGCGAGGCAGGTGGTCTTGCCCAGGCACAGATCTCGGATCACATCGCCTTCCTGCAGGCGCAGATGGCCAAAGTACGGAGAGTCCGGATCCACCTTGGCGGGCGGACCCGCCCGCTGCAATTGTTCGAGTACCGCCGACTGGTGATGATATTGCTCGAGCAGCGCGGACGAATCCTTGGCTTCGTCGCCCGAGAGCATCACCTCACGCAAGCGTTCCAGTTCCCGAACCAGCGGCGCATGGGATGCCGTCCGCACCTCGGGAAGTATGGCGAGGGCGGCCTGCACCCGGGCGAGCAGCCCGCTCTCTTCGTCTACGATCGGATCGTTCAACGACCTCTCCAGCTCATCCAACTCGAATCGCCGGCACGATTCGAAACTTTGTTCCCGTTGCCCAACCCAGACCTATCGACGCTCGGCCTTCCGCACTTGATCCAAGCCGCGAGCCTACATTCGGCAGCCTGACAGTTTACGCACTTCTCGACAGTCCACACCCCAGGGATGTGATCCAACGATGTTTTGAAACTGGGGGGACAGCGCGGGGTCAGATCTGATAGGTCAAGTGGTCCGCGCTCGCGCGGCGGATCCCCCGCCGGGCGGATTCCTGGCACAGATCCTCGATCGTGGTTTCGGCGAGGACTTCCGCGATGCGCTCGGCCAGGACGCTCCAAATGAAATCAGGCGCCCAGAGATCCTCGGTCGAAGTGTCGGGGTCCGAATCGCTGGCGCCGGGCGCGCCGCCGGTCGTCGGGCTTGCGGCGCGTCGGGCAGAACCAACTTCCCCGGCTTCGATCGGACCTTCGACCGCTTCGACGACGTCGCGCAAGGTGATTTCAGACGTACCCCGCAGCAGGGTATAGCCCCCGCCAGGCCCTCGTTTGCCCTGCACCAGACCGGCTCGGCGCAAGCGCTGAAAGATCTGTTCGAGATAGCGGGCGGGAATGTTCTGGCGTGCGCCGATCACACGCAACTGCACCGGCTTCAAGTCCGCGTGGTAGGCGAGATCAAAGATTCCAGAAATGGCGTATCGAACCTGCGAGGAGAGCGGACGCATGGGTCTGCGAAGCATGCAAGAGCACGCTTCCCGCTGCCAGTCGACGATTCTCGCGGTCCGAGGGCTCGGGATCGGAAATTCTGTGATTGGGCTGCTAGGTTACGCGGCGCGCGGCTCTCGCCCGGGCGGCATCCGACCGATACCCGCTCCATCAAATCCGATTGGCGCAGCGTCGAACACCCGATTCACCTCCCACTGCGCGACCCGAACACGAAGGAACTTCACCGCCCGTGCTGATTCGACTCAACGATCTCGCCAGACAAATTGGCGGACGCACGCTCTTCGAGCATGCGAGCCTCGGCCTGAACGCCGGGGATCGGGTGGGACTCGTCGGACCCAATGGCGCGGGCAAGTCGACGCTGCTGCGGATGGTTGCGGGGGACGAGCCGTGTGACCACGGCGAAGTGATCAAGAGCCGGGGGCTCCGCATCGGCATGATCCGCCAGGAGATCGACCCGAACCTTGACCACAGTGTGCAGCAGGAAGCGGCAACCGCTCTTTCACACCTCGACGAACTCGAGCTGGAGATGCGGGATCTCGAGCATCAGATGGCGAGTCTCGGCGACGCCCATCGCGAGATCCCGGTCGCCATCGCAGAACGCTACGACGCCGTAAGCACGCGCTTCACTCACGGCGGAGGCTACGAGCGCGAGTCTCGCATCGCCGCAGTACTCGCGGGTCTCGGCTTCGACGACGCGGCGCGCAGCCGACCGCTCAACAGCTTTAGCGGCGGTTGGTTGATGCGGGTCGAACTGGCAAAACTCTTTTTGTCCGATCCCGACGTGCTGTTGCTCGACGAGCCCACCAATCACCTCGACCTGCCCGCGATCGCGTGGTTCGAAGAAACCATCGTGGCCTTCGACGGTGCGGTCATCGTAGTCTCCCACGATCGAACCTTCTTGCGCAAACACGCCACCCGCATCGCCGAAGTCGACGGCACCGGTCGCTTCACGGTCTACGAAGGCAATTTCGATCGCTACTTGGAGTTGCGCGAAGAAATGCGCGAGCACCTGCTGGCGCGCAAGCAGAACCAGGATCGCGAGATCGCCCAGATGGAGCGCTTCGTCGAGCGCTTTCGGGCCAAGGCCAGCAAAGCCAAGCAGGCCCAGAGTCGCATCAAGGCCCTGTCCAAGATAGACCGCATCGAACTCGCCCCGGAAGCCAAGCGACGCATGCGGATGAAGATCCCGGATCCGCCCCGAGCGGGTCAGGTCGTGATGAACCTTGCGCAAATTCACAAGAGCTACGACGAGAACAAGGTCTACGACGGCATCGACTTCCAGGTCCGCCGCGGAGACAAGATCGCGCTGGCGGGTCCCAATGGCGCCGGCAAGTCGACCCTGCTGCGGATCGTGGCCGGGACTCTGGACTTCGACTCGGGCGACCGCGTTGCCGGACACAATGTGGAAGTCGCGTTCTTTGCCCAGCATCAACTCGAGGCCCTGCACCCGCAACTCACGGTGCTCGAAGAACTCGAGCGCGATGCACCCTCGGAAGACTATCCGAGGCTGCGCGGCCACCTCGGTGGTTTTCTCTTCAGCGGCGATGATGTCGACAAGAAAGTTTCGGTTCTCTCGGGCGGAGAAAAGGCGCGGGTTGCCCTGGCCAAGTTGTTGCTGCGTCCCGCCAACTTGCTGGTGCTCGACGAACCCACCAACCACCTCGACATCGCCTCCTGCGAGGTGCTCGAGGAGGCGCTGGCGGGCTTCGCAGGCACCCTGGTCTTCGTCTCTCACGATCGCACCTTCATCAACGCCCTGGCCAACCGGGTTGTCGAGGTCAACTACGGCGTGCTGAGCGAATACATCGGGAACTACGACGATTTCATGGCCAAGAAGACCGCGTTGGAACAGCGGTCGAACACTCCGA
>SMVB01393761.1_pt1 | contig 17309 bp, 15 predicted proteins | sample 2456461 | NCBI WGS metagenome assembly SMVB01 (sample SAMN11095934, study PRJNA526329) | marine sediment metagenome | biome: Marine sediment; feature: Surficial sediment; material: Deep marine sediment; isolation source: Hadal surficial sediment | place: Pacific Ocean | collected 2014-05 | depth...
GCAGAATGGACAGCGTGCCGGATGCCTCCGGTGGGATCAGTGTTTCGATCTTCTCGAGCAAATCCATCTGAACGGCTACCGCAACGATGGCGATGAGAATGATGCCGAGGACGGCAAGCCGCCACGGTGATCGACGCGGCTCAATATCAAAATTTCGAACGGCCATTGGCTCATCAGGTATCACCACTGGCTCCGGTGGCGCCAATGCTGCCGGTGCCGCCACTGGCTTCGGTGGTGCCGGTGGTGCCGCTTGCTTCGGTGGTGCCGGTGGTGCCGGTCGTGCCGCTTGCTTCGGTGGTGCCGGTTGCTTCGGTGGCGCCGCTTGCGATTTCGGTGATTCGTCAAGCGCGGCCACGAACTCTGCGGGTGACGAGAATCGGGGCACCCGCGAATAGGCCATTGCCTTCTTGAGCGCCTGCCACTGGGTGTTGCTCAATCCCTGAGGTTGTTGCGGTTCCATACCCTCCGACGCGGCCTCCGCCGCACTCCTGGGACCAAAGACACGATAGCCGGCGACCAGTCGATACATCAGGCAGCCAAGCGAAAATACATCGTCAGCAGGAACCGGATCTTCTCCGGTCAATACCTGCATACTTGAATATTCCGGTGATTTCGCGCCGAGTTCGCGCGGGTCAAAATCGGGTTGGGCATCCTGCTCTTTTTGCAGTATTCGCGCAATGCCGAAATCAAATAATTTCACCTCGCCGTCCGGCGTGATCCTGACGTTGCCTGGATTAACGTCGCCGTGGACAACACCACGCTTATGGGCGTATTCGAGTGCCAGGCTTACCTGCCTGATAATGTCCATCGTCGTTTCGGGATCGATCTTCTTGCTGCCGGATTCCTCCAGAATGGATGCCAGCGATTTTCCCTCGACCCACTCCATGACAATGAAATACAGGTCATCTTCCCGGTCGAGATCGATGAAGCGCACAATATTCCGGTGCGACAGGCAACGGCCTTTTGCCACTTCCTGTTGCAGTGCCCGAAGCGCGTTTTCGCTGCGTGATAACGCTGAGGGCAACAGTTTGATCGCAACATGGGTATCGCCCTCATCGGCTTCCGCAAGCCTCTGGTCGAGCGCCCTGTAAACAACGCCCGTGCCGCCGCCGAGTACCTGCTGTTGCAGCAGAAACCGGTCACGCAGAATCGAGCCAACCTGAATCTGCCTGGGTGTTGTTTTTTCGACGGGAATTTCGTCGGGCACTTCGTCGCCAATCACTACAGTGGCGACGAACGGCACTTCTTCGCCAATAACCATAGTAGCGGCGTACAGCGCTTCCTCGCTGGTGGCCGGGTCACTGTCAACCGGCAACGTCGGGATATTCCCGCCCAGTATCCGGTCGAGCATTTTCTGCACCAGCTCGAAGCTTTCCGGCCGGAGATCGCCAGACTCGAATCGCTTCTGCAACGCCTCGCGTATGCGTCCCTCGCTGTTATCATTTTTCGACAGCAGCTCCTTGAGCGCGACGTGAATTTCCGCCAGCACGGTCTCGTCGCCGGCTGGCCTTTCAAGCCGGTTCCCGACATCAGGGACCTGCACTGAATCGGATGGTTTCAGGTTGTCGGAGTTGGCGCTCATAGCCGCTACAAAGTCGTTTAGCCGCCTTACCTCAAATCAAGGACTTACATCAGCCAAGTGTAGCCCGAAAAATGTGGCCGACTCTGGGAACTGGTCGTCAGATTACCTTACCGGGATTCATGATGTTTTTCGGGTCCAGCGCCGCCTTGACGGCCTTCATCAGGCCCGTTTCGGTCTCGCCGCGATAGCGGACCAGGTGCTCACGCTTGGCCTGCCCTATGCCGTGCTCGGCGCTGATACTGCCGCCGAACGAATCCACAACGTCATAAACCAGGGATGCGAGCCGCTGCCCCTGGGCCAGGAACTCCGCCGCCGACCCGTCTTTCGGCTGGCTCAGATTGAAGTGAATATTACCATCGCCAACATGGCCGAAAGCAACCACCCTGGTTCCAGGAACTGCCCTGGTTACGGCAGCCTCGGCAACACGGATAAAGTTGCCAACCTCAGCAACAGGAATGGAGATATCGTGTTTGAGGCTGGCGCCTTCTCTCTTCTGAGATTCCGAGATCGAGTGACGCAGGCGCCAGAGATCATTCGCCTCCGAGCGGTTTTTGGCGATAACCGCATCTGTAATCAATGCTGATTCGTGCAACGACATCAGCATTGATTCAAAATCATCGCCTGTCGATTCCCGCGATGTCTCGAGTAATACAAACCACGGAGATTCCTGATCGAGGGGAAAACGGCTTGACGGAAAATGCTTCAGACAAAAGCGGACTGCGCGTGCGGGAATCAGCTCGAACGCCTGTAACTGATCGGATAACTCAACGCGCAATGCCGCAAGTAGTGCAACAGCTGCATCAGGTGATTCCACTGCAAACAGAACCGTTTCCGGATTTCGGACCGCAGGATACAGACGAAGGCTTGCCGCAGTAATGATGCCAAGCGTGCCTTCCGCGCCGATAAACATCTGCTTCAAATCATAGCCGGCAGTGTCCTTGCGCAGCGTACGCAATCCGTTCCATATGGTTCCATCGGCAAGGACGACCTCGAGTCCGAGCGCCTGCGCTCGCGCCGTGCCGTAGCGCAGAACATTGATACCGCCGGCGTTCGTCGACAGATTGCCGCCGATCTGGCAGCTACCCTCGGCGGCAAGACTCAGCGGAAAAAATCGGCCGACATCATCTGCGGCTTTCTGGATGCTCGCGAGCGTGCAGCCGGCCTCCGCACACAGAGAATAGTCCCGTGCTGAAACGGAGCGAATGCGGTTCATGCGCGACAAAGACAAGAGGACCTGTTTGCCGCTCTCATCCGGAATAGCACCCCCGCAGAGGCCGGTATTGCCGCCCTGCGGCACGATCGCGGTCCCGGACTTGGCACAGGCCCGGACCACGGCTGCGACCATTTCAGTCGATTCGGGAGAGACCATCAGCAAGGTCTTGCCGTGCCAGGTACCGCGCCATTCAGTGAGATGCGGTTCAAGATCGGATGCGTCACTGGTCCACCCGGATGGCCCAACGATGTCTTTGAGTTGATCGACTAGCACCTGGCGCCCTGTCCCAGCTGTGCCTGTGATTCGTAAGTCTTCCAGTCGATGTTGCTGCCGCAAAACAGCAAAACGACTCTTTTTCCGGCCAACCTGCCATTGAGCGGCCCGCACAATGCAGCAGTACTCGTGGCGCAGGCGGGCTCGACGGCGATTTTAAGATCCCGGAAAAGCATTCCCATCGCGTCTTTGATCTCATTGTCACTGACCATGACAAGTTCATCGACGTATTGCCGGCACAGTTCAAACGAATATGGCGCGGCAAACGGTGCGCCGAGACTGTCTGCAATGGTCGTCACTTTTTCAATGGCCTCCGGTTGTCCGCTCGCGAAACTCCGGTGCATGGAATCTGCTCCTTCGGGCTCGACACCGATAACCGTGCACTCCGGATTAATTTGTTTGACAACACTGGATATTCCTGCACAAAGTCCACCGCCACCGATGGGGACGACTATCACGTCAAATTCACCGACCTGCTCACAAATCTCCAGCCCCACGGTCCCGGTGCCCAACGCAACGTTTGGGCCCTCGAACGGATGCACGAAGTAGCGGTCTTCTTTCCGCCGAATCTCCTCCACGAGATCGAAGGCGGCGTGAACGTCATCCGCCAGGATGACCTCGGCGCCATATTGACGGCATGCGTCGATTCGAACCGGGCTTGCGTTCATGATCATCACCACTTTCGCTGTGGTCCCGAGGGCGCGTGCCGCGAACGCTGTCGCTATTGCGTGATTGCCAGCACTAACCGCCGTAACGCCTGCCCGCAGTTGTTGCGCATCGAGACTGAGCATCGTCGACAGCGCGCCACGCGGCTTGAACGTGCCGGTCCGCTGGAGGAACTCCAGCTTGGCGTGAATCTCGATGTCTCCGCCCCAGCGTTGCTCAAGCGTCCTGCAACGCAACACCGGTGTCAGCAAAAGCCATTCCTGCAGGCGGTGTTGCAGCTTGCGAACCTCATCAATTGGCGGTACTACGGCAGTCAATCAATGGCCTCCGGGTCGAAATAGTCCACTAAATCACATCAATTTTATGTCAAACACCGGTATTTCAGGGTCAGCGCAATGGTAGGAATTTGAAATACCTATAGCAGGTTTCTAATAATACTTGCACTGTCGGCCAATGTTGATTAATTTCGACACACAGTACCGACAGGCTACTCATCGTCAGCCCCCGCTGGGGCAACGGGTTAACACGCATATCACCGGCCTGGCGAACGGCAATTGCCGCATATTTAGGCGGGCTAATGGAATTTGATGATCTCACGGAATCGGGTATCCGGCGCATCGCCAGCTACTCGCCGTACCTTGACCAGCTTGCTGGTATCACTAACGAGATGGGGCTGCGGCAGCGTAGCAACCTGATACACCTGGAACGCAGCCTCAACAAAGAATGGGCTTTGGGCGCTAACAGCATCCTTAGCTGGTCCCCGCTTGACGACGGCATCCTGGTTCTAGTCGTACCGCATTATGCGATCGCGGAGTATACGGCAACGCCGGCCGACGATTCAGGACTGCCACAGAAAGTTTCTGCCCAATTCATTACTGAACTGATTTCCGGTGACCGGCAGCTGACCCTGACGCAGATGCAGAAGGTCTCCCGTCTGCTCGATGTCGAACCCAGGTTTCTTCCGCTGCGGCAAGCCCTGAGCGATAACCCGATTGAAACACAGATCATCGAAAAAATGATAAAGCGCTACGGCATTAATTACGTAGCCAGCCGTGCGGTCACCCTGTTCGACATTGTAGGGTTTGGCCTGTTGACGCCGTTCGAACAAATGACTCAGCTCAACAGCTTGTCCTATTCGCTGAATTCTTCACACGCGAAGATGCTTGAACTCGACGTGGGCATCAATTTTGCGCGTTCCTCCAGCGGTGACGGTTTCTACATCTGGAATCGGGATCACGGCATCGAGGCTAACGTCAATCTTTATCACTTCATGCACCTGGTGCTGGCAGACAACGCCATCGCCAGCAGCAAGGCGACCTCCAACGCAGTGCCGCGCCTGCGCGCCTGTTTTCATGTCGGCAGTTGTTACGAATTCCATCAGGCAGAAGGTCTGAATCCAACCATCTACGATTTTATCGTAGGCGACGTTACGATTGAGCTCGCCAGGATGATCGAAGCCGCAATGCCGGGACAAATCCTGGTCGGTGACTTCCTCGCACAATTGCAGTCACCTTCCGTCGACGAGGAAGAATCGCAAGTCAAACTCGATGCCGTGACATTCCTGCAACGGGCACAGGGTAACCTCGCCAAATTGAGTGGCCTGGAACTCTCGGGTGAGAAAGTGTCTGCTATCAAGTGTTACCTGACCGGTGAACGCCTGGAGAGCGGCGAATTTTCGATTCGAAAACTGAAAATAAAAGATAAACACGGCTTGTATCGCACCGCATACAACGCCAAAATAAATATCTATCGTGAAACGGCGCAGCCGATCCTGCTGGGGATTGAAGACAAGAAACTTTCTTCGCAGATGATGGCGGGTTGATTTGGTCGGGGCGAGAGGATTTGGCTCGCACATCCATGTGCTCGGTCCTGCGGACCGTCCTCGCGATGCGAGGCCGCCCAAATTTGCTCCCGGCAAATTTGTGAACTCCCTGGGAAGTTCCAATACCCTATCGAATCGGGCCACAAAAACATGCCTCCTGATCTCCGGCGAGGGAGGCATAATTTTTTGCGGCCTGAAATGGTCGGGGCGAGAGGATTTGAACCTCCGACCACCACACCCCCAGTGTGGTGCGCTACCAAGCTGCGCTACGCCCCGACCGCGCTCATAAGCAAGCAAGGGCGGCAATGATACTTGCCGCCGCCGAATCCTGAAAGCTTTGTGTTAACGACGCAGGATCTTAAGGACTTGTTCGAGTTCTATGCGTAACTGCTTGATAATTTGCTGACTTTGACTGACATCCGTCTTCGCCTGGTCACCGGTCAGGCGCTGCCTGGCACCGCCGATCGTAAACCCGTCGTCATACAGGAGACTCCGGATCTGACGGATTATCAGTACATCCTGACGCTGATAGTAGCGGCGGTTACCCCGCCGCTTCACAGGTTTCAGCTGCGGAAATTCCTGCTCCCAGTAACGCAAAACATGCGGCTTGACAGCACACAGGTCACTTACTTCACCAATGGTGAAATAGCGTTTTCCTGGTATTGGCGGTAGTTCGTCGTTATTCCCCGGTTCCAGCATAGGCCTCTACTCGGGCTTTTAGTTTTTGTCCTGGCCTAAATGTCACAACACGACGTGCTGTGATGGGAATTTCTTCTCCCGTTTTTGGGTTTCGGCCTGGACGCTCGTTTTTATCCCGAAGATCAAAATTTCCAAACCCAGAAAGTTTGATCTGCTCCCCTACTGCGAGTGAAGCCCGCAGCTCTTCAAAATACAAATCGACAAGCTCACGCGCTTCCCGCTTGTTCAATCCCAGTTCATTGAACAGGGATTCCGCCATATCCGCTTTAGTCAGTGCCATTCGTTCTAGTCTCTTAGTACTGCGGCGAATTCCTGCTGTAATTTACGCACCGCTGCTGACATTGCGGCATCTGCATCATCGTCGGTAAGGGTGCGGGATGTTTCCTGTAAAATCAAGCCTAAAGCGACGCTTTTTAGCCCTGCTTCTATTCCTGGGCCCCTGTAAACGTCGAAAATTCTGACATTCTGAATCAGTTCCGGAGCGGCAGACTCAACCGCAGCAACCAGATCGGCAGCCGCGACTTTGTCATCGACGACCACTGCAATATCGCGGCGAATCATTGGAAACCTCGAGACATTAACCGCAACAGGAACTGTCGTTGCGAAAGCACCTTCCGTGTTCAGCTCAAAAACAAGCACGCCCTTATCCAGATCAAAAGTCTTCGCAATATCCGGGTGTATTTTGCCGATAACGCCAACGACACCATTGTCGCGCAGAATGTTTGCAACTTGTCCCGGCTGCAGCGCCGGGTGTTCGGCCGCAATAAAATCAAATTTTGCTGCTGGCCCGACCATCTCCAGCAGCGAGACGACATCTGACTTTACGTCAAAAAAATCAATGCTCTGCGCGCGACTTGCCCACTGTTCCGGAACCGCATCGCCGTAGGCAAGACCAGCGACGCGCATCACTTCCTGAGGCGCTTTTAATGTCCCGTGAAAGGTCTTGCCGATTTCGAAAATTCGTACGCGTTCTTGCTGACGGGCAACGTTCGACGATGCAGTAGCAAGAAGTCCGGGCCATACCGAACTGCGCATTACAGACATTTCCGGCGATATCGGGTTGGTCAAAATAAGTTTGGATGCTGTTCCCGTGATGCGCGTATTAATTTCCTGCCCGACAAAACTGTAGGTAATAACTTCCTGGTAATCGCGTGCAACAAGCGTGTTTGCCACCAGGTCGAGATCAATTCTTGTTTCCGATGCCATGGCAAGCGGAGTTTCGGCGATTGCCGTGACCTCGGGTATCTGGTCATAGCCAAAAATACGGGCGACTTCCTCAACCAGTGCATCTTCGACATCAATATCAAACCGGTAACTGGGAATTTCCACGTGCCAGCCATCAGTATTCTCAGTGATGGTGAACCCGAGATTGGTCAGAATTTCACTGACGCGCCGGCCCTCAATATCAGTGCCAAGGACTTTTTTCAAACGTGATTTTCGCAGCAGCAAGGGCGCGTTTTTCGGTAAGTAATCGGCGACGACGTGATCGGCAAGAGGACCTGCTTCACCGCCGGCAATGTCGAGCAACAACGCGGTCGCGCGTTCAACTGCCCGCGCCTGTCCGGCGGGATCGACGCCACGCTCGAACCTGAGTGACGCGTCCGTATGCAGTGCGTATTGCCTGGCCCTGCCCGCCATGAATTCCGGCGGCCAGAATGCGGCCTCGAAAAATACATCCGTCGTCGCGTCGCTGACTGCCGTGGACAGACCACCCATGATGCCGGCCAGCCCGATCGGGCCTGAATCATCAGTGATCACCAGCGTGTTCGTGTTGACCTCGATCTCGCGCTCATCGAGCAAGGTCACTTTCTCGCCGGATTTGGCCAGCCGCGGACGAATCGGGCCCCGGAGGAGACGCAGATCGTAGGCGTGCAGCGGCTGTCCAAGCTCCAGCATAACGTAATTCGTGACATCGACGACCGGATGAATCGCCCGCAGGCCACTGCGCCGCAGTCGCTCGGTCATCCAGATCGGCGATTTGGCGCCACTGTCGATATCCCTGATGACCCTGCCCGCGAATCTTGGGCAACCCTCGGGAAGCTCCAGCTCGACCGGGTGTTCGTCCCTGATCGTTCCCTTGACCGCATCGACTGAGGCATCTTTGAGCGGCGTTGCGGTTATCGCGGCAACCTCGCGCGCAATACCGAGCACGCTGAAACAGTCACCGCGGTTTGGCGTCAGATCCAGGTCGAACGTGTTGTCCGGCAGATCAAGATATTCACTGAGGGCCTGACCGGTGGTGGCGTCTGGCGGTAATTCGATAATGCCATCGGCGTCATCGCCGAGACCAAGTTCAACTGCCGAGCAAAGCATGCCATTGGATTCGACACCGCGAATCTGCGCCTTCCGAAGTTTAACGCCGTTCGGCAGCGTTGTTCCCGGCGGCGCAAACGGACTCTTCATGCCTGTGAAAACATTCGCTGCACCGCAGACAACCTCCACAATATCTCCATTACCGGTCGACACCTGGCACACGCTCAGCCTGTCGGCATCGGGATGCTTCCTGACATCCAAGACGGCGCCAACGACCACGCCGTCCAGGCTATTTCCCTGCACTTCGACAGCATCGACTTCGTGCCCTGCCATCGTCAGGCGATGGGCAAGCGCATCAGTATCGAGCGTGGGATCAACCCATTCGCGCAACCATTTTTCAGAAAACTTCAAGCATTAACTCCATATCACTGGAACTGGCGCAGGAAGCGCAGATCGTTTTCGAAAAAAGCCCTCAGATCGCTCACGCCATAGCGCAGCATTGCAAGGCGATCTATGCCCATACCGAATGCATAGCCGGTGAATTCTTCAGGATCGACGCCGGCATTTTCCAGGACATTCGGATGCACCATGCCGCAACCGAGAATCTCGAGCCATTTGCCCTCTTCCCACTCGACGTCGACCTCGGCAGATGGCTCTGTGAACGGAAAATAGGATGCGCGAAATCTCAGCGCCGCCTTTCGCTCAAAATAGTTTTCGACGAACTGGTGCAGCACTGCCTTCAAATTAGCGAAACTGATGCCCCTGTCGATAACGAGGCCTTCGACCTGGTGAAACATCGGCGTGTGTGTCTGATCGGAGTCGCAGCGATACACGCGGCCCGCTGCAATAATGCGGATCGGCACGCCCTCTTCCACCATCGACCGGATTTGCACAGGTGATGTATGAGTCCGCAGCAGCTTGCCGCCCGGAAAGTAGAACGTATCGTGCATCGCACGGGCCGGATGATTCTCGGGAATATTCAGCGCCGTGAAATTGTGAAAATCGTCCTCGATCTCAGGCCCGGTTCTGATGCCGAACCCGGCATCCCGAAAAATCTTTTCGATACGAAACGCCGCGCGCGACACCGGATGCCGGCCACCCAGTGATAACCCTCGTCCCGGCAACGATACGTCCACTTTGTCGACGGCGAGCTTGTACGCGCGCACCTCACTCTCGAGCGCACTGCGTTTCGCATTAAGCGATTGTTGCAGTGACTTTTTGGCCTCGTTGATTTCCTGGCCGACAGCCGGACGTTGTGTCGCCGGCAACTTGCTCAGGTTCTTGAGCCGGGCCGTGAGTTCGGCGTTCTTGCCCAGGTAACGTACCCTGACTGCATCGAGCGCACCCAAGTCAGTGGCGGAATCGATCGCGGATTCCGCCTGCGCTACGAGCTCGCTCAATGCCTGCATTAGAGGGACCGGGTTCAGCGATGCCTGCGGCATCGGTACCGAATCAGCCGTCTGCCAGCGCCGCTTTTGCCTGTGCGGCAATCGCGCCGAAAGCTTCAGGATCGTGCACAGCGATATCTGCAAGAACCTTGCGGTCGACTTCAATCTCCGCGCGATTCATGCCATTGATTAGCCGGCTATAGGACAAGTCGTGCAATCTTGCCGCCGCATTAATGCGCGTGATCCACAACGCACGAAACTGACGTTTGCGTTGCCGACGATCCCGATAGGCATACTGGCCTGCTTTGATGACAGCCTGTTTTGCCGTTTTGAATAGTTTGCTGCGAGCACCGTAATAGCCCTTGGCTTTGCCGAGAATTTTCTTATGACGCGCTTTGGCGACAACGCCGCGTTTTACTCTTGCCATGTCTCAATCTCCGCTCAACTGTAGGGAAGCATGCGCTTCACGGACTTGACGTCGGCATTTGCCACTTGCAGTGTCAGGCCCAACTTGCGTTTACGCTTCGACTTCTTCTTGGTGAGAATGTGATTGAGATGGGACTGGGCTCGCTTATAGCCGCCCTTGCCCGTCCGGCGGAAGCGCTTGGCTGCGCCCCGGTTGGTTTTCATCTTAGGCATTTTCAACTCCGTCTTTTCTAGCCTTGCGACGTACAAGCCATTGCTTGCCGCTACAGGCGGGTATTAGCTTTTGCCGTTTCGGGCCAAGCCATTACTCACTTTTTCTTTGGCGCCAACACCATGATCATCTGCCGCCCTTCAAGTTGCGGCATCTGCTCAACGATAGCAAGCTCATCAAGGTCTTTCCTGACCCTGGCCAGCAGTTGTGCACCCAATTCCTGATGCGCCATTTCCCGGCCTCTGAATCTCAGCGTAACCTTGGTCTTGTCACCAATCTCCAGGAATTCCTTCAGCTTCCGCAGTTTAATCTGGTAGTCGCCTTCGTCTGTTCCCGGACGAAACTTAATCTCTTTAACGTGCACCTGCTTTTGTTTTCGCTTTGAAGACTGTGCTTTCTTATTCAGCTCAAACAGGTATTTTCCGAAGTCCATCACGCGGCACACGGGGGGGTCCGCCATCGGCGAGACCTCAACGAGGTCAAGACCATCATCCCGGGCGATTCCAAGCGCTGCCTCCAGAGGCATCACACCCGCCTGCTCCCCGCCGGCATCAATTACCCTTACTTCCACTGCAACTATCTCTTCGTTGCGCCTGATGCGCTTTGATGCTGCGATACTTCATTCCTCCTGGCGAAAACAATAACCGCAGCGCAGACGGCCGGATTCAGGCCTGTCCACCACTGCGGGACGCGAATTTTATAGCTGGAAACGCCGAGACACAAGCCCGGAAATGCCTGATTCGCAAGAATGTTCACACTAATTGGCTATGTCCGGGTGGTGGGCGATGGTGGTTTCGAACCACCGACCTCCACGATGTCAACGTGGCGCTCTACCCCTGAGCTAATCGCCCCAAAACCGGCGACAAAGATACTCAAGGCCCCTGGGATGTGCAATACATATTGCAGCAGCGAATTGTGCGAGCTGCAGGCGTGGCCTGGGCCGCGAATGACTCAACCTCCCAGGTTCGCGGATAAATCCGCTCCTGCATTCTTTTTTTAGGCTCGCACGTAATTGCGCCTATCCGGCCAGTCTGTCGCTCAAGCCCAGTCCGACCTTGCGCATCTCCTGGATCTGGTCCCTGAGCCTGGCCGCCTCCTCAAATTCCAGGTCTCGGGCATGCCTCAACATCTTCTTCTCGAGCTTCTGCGCCTTTCTCAATAACTGCTCCGGCGTCATGGATTCATACAGCGTCGCGTCCTCGGCGATTCGCCGCCGGCCACGGCCGGGCACCGGGTATGCCGCTTCCATGATGTCGGTAACCTGCTTGACGATCGTGGCAGGCGTAATGTCATGTTTCTGGTTGTACTGAAGCTGGTGTTCCCGACGGCGGCTGGTCTCGTCGATGGCACGTTTCATCGAACCCGTCATCTTGTCGGCATACAGCAGCGCCGTGCCATGCAAATTTCGGGAGGCACGACCGACGGTCTGAATAATCGACCGCTCGGAGCGCAGGAAGCCCTCTTTGTCAGCATCAAGAATCGCGACCAGCGATACCTCGGGCATATCAAGTCCTTCTCGCAGGAGATTGATGCCCACCAGCACATCGAACACTCCAAGCCGCAAATCACGAATAATTTCGGTTCGTTCGACAGTGCCGATATCAGAGTGCAAATACCGCACTCGAACACCGTGCTCTCCGAGATAGTCCGTCAGATCCTCGGCCATGCGCTTGGTCAGGGTCGTAATCAGAACGCGTTCTTCGACGGCTACCCGCCGCCGAATCTCGGACAACACATCATCAACCTGGGTCCTGGCTGGCCGCACCTCGATAGCCGGATCCACCAGCCCTGTCGGCCGGACCAGTTGTTCGACCGTTTTGTCGGAATGCTCACCCTCGTAATCACCCGGTGTTGCCGACACGAATATGGTCTGTGGAGAAATCAGTTCGAATTCGTCGAAGCGTAGCGGCCGGTTATCCAGCGCGGACGGCAGCCGGAAGCCGTATTCGACAAGGGTTTCCTTGCGCGACCGGTCGCCACGGTACATACCGCCGAGTTGCGGCACGGTGACATGGCTTTCGTCGATAATCAGGATTGCGTTGTCCGGCACGTAATCGAACAGGCAAGGCGGCGGTTCACCCTCCTTGCGGCCCGACAAATAGCGCGAGTAGTTCTCGATTCCCTGGCAGTAACCGAGCTCTCTGATCATCTCTAAATCAAATAAAGTTCGTTGTTCAAGTCTTTGAGCTTCAAGGAGTTTATTATTTTTTCTGAGTATCTCCAAACGATCTTTCAACTCGATTTTGATCTCGTCCACCGCTGCCAGAAGCGTCTCCCGTGGCGTGACGTAATGGGTCTTCGGGAAAATGGTCAGGCGCGGCACCCGCCGCACGACCTCGCCCGTTAATGGATCAAAATAGGCAAGCGACTCAATCTCATCGTCGAACAACTCTATGCGCACAGCATCGCGCTCGGCTTCGGCCGGAAATACATCGATAACGTCGCCACGGACCCGGTAATTGCCCTGCGAGAGATCGAGTTCGTTCCGTTTGTACTGCATCTCGGTCAGCCGCCGAAGAATCGTCCGCTGATCAATCCGGTCGCCGCGAACGAGGTGCAATATCATGCTGAAATAGGATTCCGGATCACCCAACCCGTAAATCGACGACACGGTGGCAACAATGATTGCGTCCGAACGTTCAATCAGCGCTTTGGTGGCCGACAAGCGCATCTGCTCGATGTGCTGGTTAATCGATGCGTCTTTCTCTATATAAGTGTCGGAACTCGGAACGTAGGCCTCCGGCTGGTAGTAGTCGTAGTAGGAAACGAAATACTCCACGGAGTTACGCGGGAAAAATTCACGCATCTCCCCGTAGAGTTGTGCCGCCAATGTCTTGTTGGGGGCCAGCACGATAGCGGGACGCTGCGTTTCCTGGATGACATTGGCCAACGTAAACGTCTTGCCGGAACCAGTAACGCCGAGCAGTGTTTGACGGGCAAGTCCATCGTTCAGTCCCTCGACCAGGCCGGCTATAGCAGCCTCCTGGTCACCAGCCGGATTGAATTTCGACACCAGCGTCAGGCGGTCACGATCGTCCGCTAAAGTTTTCTTGGGCAGATTGGTTGCTTGACGTACCATGCGCATGCGTTTTCGGGAGGCAATCGAGTGAGTTTATCAGTTTCAGAAAGGATGGACCGCGTCATGCCCTCTGCCACCAGTGCCGTTCTTGGGCTGGCGGCGGAGCTGCGTGAAGCCGGACGCGACGTGATCAGTCTCGGTGCCGGGGAACCCGACTTCGACACACCTGAGCACATCAGGCAGGCAGCGATCGAGGCCATCAGGGAAGGACAAACCAGGTACACGGCCATCGACGGTACCAGCCAGCTCAAAGCGGCCATCCAGCGGAAGTTTGAGCGTGATAACGGACTTAAGTTTGCACCGGATCAGATCCTGGTCTCCTGTGGCGCAAAGCACACATTATTCAACGCCTGCATGGGAATCCTGAGCCGCGGCGACGAGGCTATTATCCCGGCGCCCTACTGGGTGTCCTATCCGGACATGGTGCGCGTGGCCGAAGGCGTCCCGGTCATCATCGAAACCGGTATCGACAACGACTTTAAAGTCACGCCGGAGCAACTTGACGACGCCATCAGTGGCAAGACCCGCGTGCTGTTCCTGAACAGTCCCTCCAATCCTTCAGGCAGCTGTTACTCGCGCGAGGAACTCGCCGCACTCGGGGAAGTGCTCACAAAACATCCGCAGATCGTGGTCCTCGCCGACGATATTTACGAACACATTCATTGGGCCGAAGCCCCTTTTTGCAGTATGGCGACCGCCTGTCCCGAACTGATCGACCAGGTTGTCACGATCAACGGCGTCTCGAAGTGCTATGCGATGACTGGCTGGCGAATCGGCTATGCCGGCGGCCCAGGAGAAGTCATCAAGGCGATGAAGACCATGCAGAGCCAGATCACCTCGAATCCGTGCAGCATCTCCCAGGTCGCGGCCACAGCGGCCCTGGACGGCGATCAGTCCTGCATAAGAGAGATGGTTGCAGCCTACGAAGCCAGGAGTGACTACCTGGTCAAGGCCCTTAACGAGATCCCCGGCTTCGAGTGCCGCGCAGGACAAGGCGCCTTTTACGCATTTCCACGTGTCACCAGCGCCCTAAAGGCCAAGGGGATGACCGGCGACGCCGACCTCGTGCAACTGCTCCTGAATGAAGCAGACGTCGTCCTGGTCCCTGGCACCGCGTTTGGCGCCCCGGGATATGTCCGTCTCTCCTTCGCCTGCTCCATCGGGAAACTCGAGAAAGCGGTCGCCAGAATTACCGCAGCATTGGTGTAAAATACCGTCCGGCTGGCGCTGATGCGACGCTTGACTTGAGAATTGGGCTGAATCAGAATGCCGCGCCTGTCGAGCATCGTCAGACCACAATTCCTCGGTAGCTCAGTTGGTAGAGCGGTTGACTGTTAATCAATTGGTCGCTGGTTCGAGTCCGGCCCGAGGAGCCAGATTCTTAGCTAAAAACAGGATGTTATAGAAGTACAACGTTTTATCTGCTTCTAGTTTCATTTCAAAAGTGGGCCAGTAGTGGTGTTCACCACGTACTGGCCCGGCAAGACGATTGACTCCTGACTGCCATTCTCTCCTACTCGTTTGTGCTATAAATAGGCGAGCCCCAGAGGTGCATCATCACCCCTGAGGCTCTAACCAAAGCCAGCAAAAAGGTGCTGACGATGGCTGACAGCGATGCTATCAGAATAAAAAGGCACGATTGCCCTAACGGGTGGTCGTGCTTTTTTTGTGCCTGCTGGTTTCACCAATAGGGGATAGATCATGAGTGAAGCAATAGAGAACAACTTCGAGATACCACGGGCAATCAGCCGCGACCGGATCGAGGATGAGGATTACAACGCGGCCTACGACGCAGCCAGGAAGCACCAGAAGCAATTGAGGAAAGCGGAATCCAACCTGTTCGTGGCGCGCGACCTTGCCGAAACTCTTCAGGGCTATTTGGGTGAAACTCACATCGACGAGTGTTTTACGGCGGGTAGCATTGTTGACCTAATCGAGAAGCGTATTAACAAGGCCCGTCGACAACTGGACAGGCACAACACAGAGCACACGAATCTGTTCATTGCCTATTTCGATCTCAAGGGAGGCGCATCATGAGCTTCCCGTATTCGCATGACGCAGTAGCAGATGCCTCGGCATCACTGTACCAGGCACTTGCTGTGGCTCACCTGCTCAAAGGCTTTGGCGAGGATAATTCAGTTGCGGAGCTGGAGCTAGACGATCTTGGCGCGCTGTTCGTCCGTCTTGTTCAACCTTCCTTGTCAGTCGTCAACGAGCTGCTAAGTACGATGGAGCCCAGAGACCAAGATCCCGATCCTGGCAAACATGAACCAGTACTGGCTTCCATCGGAGACGAGCGAATTGATGCGGGAGGTTCGTCATGAGTAAAGTAATTCCGCTAGAGGATCAAAAGCACTCGCGAGATCACCGCGATATCCATGAAGACGTGGATGAAAAACTCAGCGAGATATACGCTATCGCCGCACTTCTTGCTGCGGCGGACAGTGACCGTATTTTCATTGGGCAAATCAACGCAACTGGCTATCTCCTGACCCGGATGATTGATGACGCTAAAGAGATCGCCAGAGAGCATTACAGTCTGTGGCGAGAAGAAATAGCGGAAGGCCAAAAAGACTAATCAGGAGTCACTCAGGGCCAAGGATGGCCCAAACTGTATTGACTCAGCTCCAGTTATACAAACAACGTCAAATGGGTGCGGATCTCAACGACGGCTATCCAGGTGGACGAATTTTTGAGGGGAAACAGGTATCATCAAGCTGCAAAACCTTAGCGCTGTCGAGGATAGACTCAATGCGGGAAAGCGACCCACGGCGACGGTTGCTCAACCGACACGCCAACAATCCACTTTTGTCGGCCTACGATTGGCCCTATTTCGTCAATACTGTTTTCAACCCGGGGGCGATCCGGCTGAGGTCAGGTGAAACCTTGCTGCTCTGCCGAGTGGAGGACTGCACCGGCATCTCACACTTATGTGCAGCTCGTTCAGACAATGGCATTGATGGATGGCGTGTCGATCCCCAGCCGACCTTAATGGCAGACCCGGAGCGCTTTCCTGAGGAATATTGGGGCATCGAGGACCCGCGTATCGTTTGGTTGCCCGAACGTGAATCCTACGCAGTCACCTACACCTGTTATTCCCAGCGTGGGCCCGGAGTTTCGCTTGCGCTGACCGAAGATTTCAGGCACTTCGAGCGACTCGGCAACATCATGCCAGCGGAAAACAAGAATGCCGCGCTGCTCCCGCGAAAGATCAAGGGCCGTTGGGTGTTGATTCATCGACCCGCACCTGCTCAGGGTCAGGCACACATCTGGATGTCATACTCGCCAGATCTGAGGCACTGGGGCGATCACAAGCTGGTCCTCAGCGCAAGACGTGGTGCCTGGTGGGACGCTAACAAGATTGGTCTATCAATGCCTCTGGTAGAAACTTCCCAAGGTTGGTTGATGTTCTACCACGGGGTGCGCGTCACACCTGCCGGCTGCCTATACCGGCTCGGGCTTGCCCTGTTCGACCTCGATGATCCGACGCACTGCCTGCAGCGTTCGACCAAGTGGATAATGGGCCCCGAGACTACTTACGAGCGTACGGGTGACGTGGGCGACGTCGTGTTTCCGTGTGGATACGTCATCGAGGATGACGACGACACTCTGAATGTCTACTACGGCGCGGCAGACACGACGATCGCGCTCGCCAGTGGGAGCATCCGTGAAATGCTCGACTGGCTCCGGGATAACA
>SMVB01000786.1_pt1 | contig 17298 bp, 14 predicted proteins | sample 2456461 | NCBI WGS metagenome assembly SMVB01 (sample SAMN11095934, study PRJNA526329) | marine sediment metagenome | biome: Marine sediment; feature: Surficial sediment; material: Deep marine sediment; isolation source: Hadal surficial sediment | place: Pacific Ocean | collected 2014-05 | depth...
CTGCCGGGCCTTTCGCAGAGGCTCGGAGTCCGGAGAATGCCCGGCCAGCTTGAGGGCAAAGTAACACTCAACCGAGGTGCTTACGTCGCCCGGAGCCTCGTAGTACTGGCCCCACGAGCCATCGCTCCGTTGCTTGCTAACAATATAGTTGCAGACCTTGCGCCATCGCTCCGCATCATGGCGGCCCGTGAAATGGCACAACATCAGATACTCGGCTTCCATGGTCGGGTTCGACTCCAACTCGCCCCACCAATAGCCGTCTGGATCCTGGGTCCGGCGAAAGTAGTCTTGCGACCGGCGCACCGCTTGGTCCGCCGCCTGCTTGACGCCGATATATTTCGGTTCAGTCACCAAATCTATGCCGCGCTTCGCCAGGTTTTCGCATTATTTTCATTGACGTATCCGTGGTCTGTGAACCAATCAACCGATCGTTTCAACGCGTCTTCAACCGGCCGCTGGGGTTGTCCCAAATCTCGGACCGCCTTCTCACAGCTGACGTAGGCGGGTCTCTTCGACGCCAGCACCCCTTCCACGGGGATGACCGGCTCCCGGCGCAATAAGGTTCCTTCCACGAACCGGTCAGCGTAGCCAACGCCAACCACCAGCCAGTAGGGCACCCTAAATCGAGGCGCCGGCAGGCCGGTCAAGCTGCTCAGCATGTCGAATATTTCCTTCAAACTCACGTTCCGGTTGCCCAGTATGTACCGCTCACCCGGTTTCCCTTTTTCCAAAGCCAGGATATGGCCATCCACCACGTCGGCCACGTCCACCAGATTCATTCCGGTTTTCAAGTAGGCCGGCACCCGCCGACGAAGGAAGTCTAGAACGATTCTCCCGGTCGGCGTGGGTTTAACGTCCCACGGCCCAACCGGCGCGGTGGGGTTCACAACCACCACCGGCATCCCGTCTGCCGCCATGGCCAGGGCCTCACGCTCCGCTTGGAGTTTGGACCTCTTGTAATGGCCGTGAAGGGTCTTGGCGTCGACCGGTGTTCTCTCGTCGCCAAGACCGGCTTTTGGCAGACCGATGGTCGACACGGTGCTGGTGTAGACCGTGCGGGAGACCCCCGCCTGTTGTGCCGCGTTCAGCACGTTCACCGTGCCCTCAACGTTGGTCCGCGACACGCGTGCTGGGTCTCTCGACCAGAAGGTGTAGGCGGCGGCCACATGGAACACCGCCTCGCATCCCTGAACGGCGCGGTCAACCGACTCACGGTCCAAGATGTCGCCTTCAACCGGGATGATTCCGGTATCTTCGATTGTTAAACGGTTGCTGCCTGGGCGCACCAACGCCCTTACATCTTCACCGCGCCGCCACAGTTCGCGGGCCAGATTTCCGCCGATGAACCCGGTGGCGCCGGTAACCAGCACCTTCATTTTTTGATTCTGACGCTCTTAACGAGATGCCCCATTCCCGATGATCCCGGTTTCCTTCATATAGGCCACGGCGAAGTTGGTCAGGACCATCTGGCCCAATTGCAGTTGTCTCTTGAGGCGCAGCATGGTGGGGATGCGCCACGGCATCAGCAGCACGTGGGTCACCACCTTGTAGCGCGACTTGGCCAGACCCGGGAGATAGCCGGGGAGACGGTCCTTCGCGGTGTCCAAGACCACTCTGGCCGCCAGGAAGGGAACGCCCGCATCTTGCGCAGCCTCCGCGACCCGGTAGTCCTCCATATTTACGCTGTCAACCTGATACTGTGCCCGAAGGTCTTCGCGTTCCTCCGGATCCGCGACCAGATGATCGACGGTCAGTGCGCCACCGCTACAGACCGGCATGGACAGTTCAAGGGCGGCCTTCTCCGCTGACTGGAGCATCTGAGCGTCCGGCCGGAGTGCCCGGCCAGCCCCTTGCGACGCCCCGTCTTGTAGGGCGTACCGGTCGGCCAGCAACAGGTCGCCGGATTCCAGTGCGGGATTCACGCCTCCGGCCACTCCCAGGACCAATACGCCGTCTACGCCGGAACGGCGGGCCTTGAGCAACGCGGCCAATGCGCCTCCCGCCCGGTCCGGTCCCACGCCCAAGACTTGGAACTCCACCTGGGGATGGGCCCCGGTGACGTCTTCAATCTCGAGCACCTCGCGCCGGAGACCGATCAACTCTTGCTCCATGCTGGCAGCCACGATCAGCAACGTTCCTTACTCTTGACGTTAAGCAGCGGTGATGCCGCCCTTGTGGACGGCGCCAGCCTTAATCAACGTTATCCAGTCCTTGGGCGTCTTCACCGCCTCGAAGATGGTGGCAGACTCAAATCCGCAGTGCATCATGCAGTTGGCGCACCGCGGATCTTTGCCCACGCCGTACCGTTCCCAAATGTCCTCGTCGAATAATTCATTGACGTGTTCAACGTGCTCGTCGGCCAGCGGGTAGCAGGGTTTCCGCCATCCCATCACCGTGTAAGTCGGATTAGACCAGGCAGTGCATTGGTACTCTCGTTCCCCTTTCAAGAAGTTCAGGTAGAGTGGATTGTTGTAGAAACTGACACCCTCGGAGTTCTCAGGCGATAGCAGTTCTTGGAAAAGCAAGTGCGACTCCTGACGAGTCAGGAACATGTCCTGGTCCGGGGCGTCTTCAAAATCGAAGCCCGGGGAAATCATCGAGCCTTCCACCCCAAGGTCGTTCACCATACGAAACATCTCGGTTATGTCGCTAACATCGCTGGTGCGGAACACCGTGGTGTTGGTGCAAACCCGGTAGCCTCGGTCCAAGGCCGACTGAATGGCGGCGACGGCCTTCTTGAATACACCCTTCCGGTCCACCGACTCGTCGTGTTTCTCTTCCATGCCGTCCATATGCAGCACCCAGCATAGGTACTTGGACGGGGGAACCTTGTCCATCACCCGGTCCAACAGCAGGCCGTTGGTGCAGCAATAGACGAAATACTTTTCTTCGACCAACGTGTTGATAATCTGGTCTATCCTGGGGTGGATGGTCGGCTCTCCGCCTGCGATGGATACGATAGGCGCGCCGGACTCACGGACTGCGGCCAACGCCTCCTCCACCGGCATCATCTTGTCCAAAACCGGTTTGTACTCCCGGATCCGCCCACAACCGATACAAGCAAGGTTGCACATTTCCAGAGGCTCAAGCATCGTCACCAGCGGAAATTTCTTCCTGCCTTTTAGTTTATTCTTTAAGATATAGGCTGCCAGGCGGGTGGATAATTCCAGCGGTCTTTTGGCTCGTTTTGCGGTGGTCATATCGTAAAAACCTCAGCGGTCAGGCGTTATTAAGCAGGCCCGGCGATGGATAATAGACTAGTATTCCCTTCGGGCCAGAAAGTCAACCAGTTCTTCAGCTTCGTTTTGAGCCCACCTGGGCAGGGAAACCGGTTTCAGAGCTTCCAGGGCCCGCTCGGCAGCGGCTTCCGTGACACGCTGGGATTGTTCTTGGGAGCCAACCTCGTCCAACACGGCCAACACCCGCTGCACATCAACCTCTTCCAAAACCTCCTGTCCATAGATCCGGAGCAGGTCGTCCATCGCCCGGCCGTGGGCACGCTCCAGAGCGAACACCACTGGATATGACTTCTTCCGGCGGCGTATATCGTTGTCTGTGGACTTGCCCGTTGTAGCCTCGTCGCCCCAGATGCCCAGGTAGTCATCCCTGATCTGGAAGACCTGGCCCAAACAATCGCCAAAATTGGAGAACGCTTGGACCGTCGCCGCGTCTTTCGTGGCCATCAGCGCGCCAATCTCCAAAGCGCACCGGATCAGCGCTCCGGTCTTGCAGGCAATCATGTATAGGTATTCATCGGCCTTGATGTCCGTTCGGGACTCAAATTCCAGGTCAAGACACTGGCCTTGGATCATCTCCAAGTAGCTCTCAGTCAGGATGTCCGATACACGAAGCACCGTCTCCGGAGCTACGTCTCTGCCACCCGCGCCCAACAGGGCCAGGTCGCCGGCGCACTGCATCGCGTTGCCAGCCGCCAAGGCCCTGGGTATGCCCCAAATATGCCAGACCGTGGGTCGGTGACGCCGCTCCACGTCTTGGTCTTGTATGTCGTCGTGAATCAGCGAAAAATTGTGAATCAGTTCCACGGCCGCCGCGGCGGGCAGGGCCTTGGAGAAATCGTCGGCCAGTGCTTCGCAGGCGAATAGGCACAACGTGGGGCGAAGAGCCTTGCCTTGGGAGATGGGAGTCTCCATCTCGCTTCCCTGCTGGTCCACCCAACCAAGGTGATAGCGGACCAGTTGGTAGGCCTCGGAGGTGTCGCTGTCGGGCACAACGCTATAGAGCTCTTGCTCTACAAACGTTTTATATCTGGAGAACATGCCGGGAAGCTTCGCCCCCCGTTCCAGGCTGCCGTGCGATTGCTGGGCGCCCTCTTGGACCATACTCCTCTTCTCAGGGACCAATCGAACCGATGATGGAGAAAAGGTCAGCCGCTGAGCGGCGGACGGGATACATCGGCATACGATGGAAGACGATGATGCGAATGCTAGCAAAGCGATTTGGACCGTGTCAAGATGATTTCGCCTGGTCCAATCTTCCAACCCAGATCCCTTTCAACCTGTGTGCCGCGATCTGACCCCATGATAAGCCCTGATCTGCCCTCATCCCCTCGGATTTAGTGGTCAGATTTCCATGCCTGAGAGCCGGCTTTTCACGCTACACGTGAATCGCTATAATCCACTAGTGAATGACCGGTGCTCCTTGGGCCGCGCCGTAAGAATGCCGCATTGATGGCCTGATTTGCCAATCAAAGGGGCCGGTTTAACCGGAATTCCGGGCCGTTGAAACGCGAAAGACTTGCGCCTCATCCAGGCACGGATTAGCTTCGGCCAAGTTTGGCCCTGTTTTAGTTGACACCAATTCCACATTAGGTTATATTTCTTTCTTGTAACGAATGTTACATAAGCGGGTGCATCGAGCCTGGGATTCGTATCAGGTCCGTTGCGTTTCCATAATGTAACCGTAAATGTACGGGTGGCCCAGCTGCCCGAGGGCAAACCAATACAAATCAACAAGGAGGAGCACATGGCTGAACAGGATATCGCGTTGATGGCCCACCTCTTGCGCCGCGCCGGTTTTGGAGCGAGCCGCGACGAGATTGAGGCTAAAGCGGCGCAAGGTTATGACAGCGTAGTTCAAGAACTGCTGAACCCCGAGACCCAAAAGGCCATCGATGAAGACCTGCTGATACGCTACAACCCCTCGTATTACGAGGCAGCGGCCATCGAGAACAACGTTCAGCAGTGGATCTGGCGCATGATCAACAGCCCCCGCCAGCTTCAAGAGAAGGTGGCCCTTTTCTGGCACATGATTTTCTGTGCCGGACACAGCAAGATCGACAGCGGCCAAGAGATGGGGCTGATGGTCGATATCTTCCGGCAAGACGGAATGGGCAAGTTCGACGACCTGCTGCTCAAGCTCTCCACCAATCCCGGAATGATGTATTACCTGGACAACACGGAGAGCCACAAGTCCAACCTAAATGAGAACTATGGCCGTGAACTCTTGGAGCTATTCTCCCTGGGCGTGGGGATGGACGAAGGCTTCAATTACAGTGAAGACGACGTCAAGGTCTGTGCCAGGGCCTTCACCGGCTGGAATATCGCCCCTCCCTATCCTCCATTCCCCCATGGCCGCAGCCCCTGGGAATTCCGGTTCGACCCAGCCGACCACGATTACTCCGAGAAGACTTTCCTGGGCCAGACCGGCGACTGGAACGGCGATGATATCATCCGGATCGTTTGCGAACAGCCCGCCACCGCCCGGTTCCTAGCCAGGCACCTGTATAACTACTTCGTAGCCGACGAGCCTCAGATCCCGGCCTGGCGGCTGACTCCGCCACGGGACCAAGCGGCCATCGAGGCCATGGAGCAGGCTTACTGGGATTCCGGCCATTCGATCAAGGCGATGTTGGAAGTCCTCTTCAACTCCGACTTCTTCAAGGACGACTCGGTCCGCTATGCCAAGGTCAAGAACCCCACTGAGATGGTGGTCAGCCTCCTTCGCATGACCGGCGAGCACAGGGGCTACCAACCCGGTCTGTTCGAACTCTCTCAGGAGCCCAAGTACATGGGCATGGACCTGATGAACCCGCCCACGGTCGAAGGTTGGCACACCGGCCGCGAGTGGATCGATAGCGGTACGCTGGTGGAACGCATCAACTTCGCCTCCGACATCCTGGGCAACACCGATCTGGCCGGGGTCCGTTCTCTGGTCGACCGGCTGATGGCTTTGGGCGACAAGATCAGCCCCGAGCAATTCGTCAACGGTTGTCTGGACCTGACCGGTCCTCTGGTCGTTACTTCCGACACGATGGGCCAACTCGTCTCCCACGCATCCAAAGCGGGCGATCTGAGCCACGGCACCGACGCCGAGCAGACTGAATTCACCCGCCGCTCCGGCGAGATGTTCCAGATGATTGCCGCCACCGCCGAATTCCAGTTCGAGTAAGTCGACGCAAGTAGACTGACTCTCGAAATACCAAAACTTAAGGAGAAATCATGGTTTCAACCCAGAAGGATCCCGTTCTGGCAGTGCTATCTCTGTCCGGCGGAAATGACGGCCTGAACTGCATCATACCCCGCAACAATGGTCTGTACCGGGACTTCCGACCGACCTTGGCCGTTCCTGAAGACCAAATCATCCCCATCACCGACGAGTTGGGCTTCCACCCGACGATGGGCCCGCTCAAGAAGTATTGGGACGAAGGCAAATTGGCCATCTTCGTGGGTATCGGATACCCCACCCCCAGCTACTCCCACTTCCGTTCCATGGACATCTGGCACACCTGTGAGCCAGACAAGATTGGGATTGAGGGTTGGCTGGGCCGGGCCACCAAACAGTTGGACCCCAACTCCGAGAATGTGCTGACGGCCGTCAACTTCGGCCGCGGCCTTCCCCGCGCTCTGGTTATGGACGGCGTACCCGTCGCCTCCGTGGGCAACCTGGAGACCTACGGTCTGCTGACCGGCATCGAGGGCGAGAACCAGCGGAACGAGGCGCTTGATGTCTTTGGCCGCATGTACTCTCCCGCCATCGGCACCGGCGCGGTGATGGACTACATCCATCAGACCGGCACCGACGCCCTCAAGGGCGCCGACATCCTCTCCACCGCTCCGGACAAGTACACCTCGAACGTGGAGTACTCAGCCACCGCCATCGGCCAGTACATGAAGAACATCGTACAGACCAACCTGGCCGGTTTCGGAACCAGGGTCCTGTACACCACTTCGCCCTACAACGGCTTCGATTCCCACGCCAACCAGGCCCAGGCCAACGCCGCTCTTTTGACGGATGTCTCCAATACCGTGGACACGTTCATGACTGACCTGCGAGACCACGACGCCAGCGACAACGTAACGCTGTTGTTATTCAGCGAGTTCGGCCGCCGCGTAGCCGACAACGGCTCCGGCACAGACCATGGCGCCGCCGGGGTGGCCTTCGCCATCGGCGAGCACATCAAGGGCGGCATCTACGGCGAGTACCCGTCCTTGGAGCCCGCCCAGCAGGAAGAGGGCGGCAACCTAAAGTTCAACCTGGACTTCCGGTCTGTCTACTCCACCATCTTGGAAGACTGGTTCCAGTTGGATCCCGAGCCCATCGTCGGCGGCAACTTCGAGCGGATTAAGTTCTTCGCTTAGACTCCCGTTGGGGTTGAGCATCCTTGATCCACTTGCAGCGTCCACCGCAGCCACAACGGCTGTAGGGCGATACCAGGCAGTTAGGACAAATGAAAAGCCGGGCCCCTCTCTTGGCCAATGGCCAGTTAGCAGACGGCCCGGCGCACCAAGCGACGAAGAGGTAAAGAAATATGGCAACTCATTTCTTCGGCTTAACCAGCCGGACATTCCGCTACAACCATTCCGTTGGCCGGGCAGAATTTGCTGGCACGGGTTTCCGTAACCCGACCGACATGGCCATCGCGCCCGACGGAACGGTGTACGTTTGCAACCGGTCTTATGAGAACCGGCCAGACGGCGTGCACGTGACCGTAGCCACATTGGATGAAGAGTACATCACTGAATTCGGTGCCTACGGCGAAGCTGACGGCGAGTTCATGTGGCCCACTTCCGTGGCTCTAGACAGCAAAGGCAATCTCTTCCTGGCCGACGAGTGGCTGAACCGCATCAGTAAATTCACCAAAGACGGTGAGTTCGTCAGTAAGTGGGGGACCGCCGGCTCCGGAGACGGGGAACTGAAGGGTCCTTCCGGACTGGCCATCGACGCCGACGACAACGTGATTGTTGTCGATAGCGGCAACAACCGGGTCCAGACTTTCACTGCCGATGGCAAGTACATCCGCCAATTCGGCAATGAGGGCAGCGAGGACGGGCAGTTCAATCTGCCTTGGGGCATCGCACTGGACGGCGAGGGTCACATCTACATCGCCGACTGGCGCAACGACCGTATCCAGAAGTTCACCGCCGACGGCAAATGGGAAGCCTCCATCGGTTCCTCCGGCAGTGGCGTCGGCCAACTCAACCGGCCCAACGGGCTGGCAGTGGACGCCGATGGCGACATTTATGTCGCCGACTGGATGAACAACCGGGTGCAGGTCTTCGCTCCCGACGGCCGCTACGTGAGTGAGTTCCGCGGCGATGCCGATCTTTCCAAATGGGGCCGTGACAAGCTGGGTTCCAATCCGGACATGATCCGGCAGCGGGCCCTGGCGTATAACTACGACCCCGGCTATGAAAAGCTGTTGGCTCACCCCTGTGCCGTCAAAATCGACTCCCAGGGGCGGATCTGCATCATCGACCATACCCGGAACCGCATCCAGGTCTACGTCAAGGATAAGGACCCGGTGCTGGTCTAGGCCACAACATCACACGGGCAAAACGAAGAGCCGGGACAATGTCCCGGCTCTTTTTTGTTCCCTTTAATCAGGGAAGTCTGGCAGGGTGATGTCCCGTCGGCCGCTATGGGCCTTCGGGCATGCCTCCATCGATCCAAGCCACGATCTCATCAACCTCTTCCGTGGCCAAGAAGGGCCCGCGCAAAGGCATCTTGCCCGAGGTGCCCACGCTCCGGGCCAAAGATTTCACCAGATTGGTCTCCCTGGCAGGCAGGCCCGGTTCGATGGCCCGAAGACCTGACAAGACTGTTTCCTGTAGGGCCTGGGAAGTCTCCCAGTAAAAGGAATGGATACCGGGTAACGGCTGCCGGTCCCAGCGTTCGATCCAACGGGCCATTATCCCGTCCAGAATCTCCTTGACGCGGGGCCAGTAAACAACCTGCACTTGGTTGGTCTCTTCGCTCATTGTCACAGCTCTTTTAATATTTCTGGCATTCCGGGGAGCGCTTCCGGCGCGCCGGGAAAGAATCTCGTTGTTTCAGTGCAGCCATCTACTCCAAAGCAACTAGACCCTTCTCCTTCCGCGGAAGAATCAGGGTGACAGCGTCAACAATGCCTGCCTTTGCCGGGGGCCGGAGATTAACGGGGGTGTTCGCTGACCGTCTCGTGGTGGAGCAGTTCTAGCGCATGGGGTATAACGGGCATCACCACGTCCAGACACTCCTGAACGGCCTTGGTGCTGCCCGGCAGGGTGATGATTAGTGTGTTGCCTCGTATGCCGGTCACCGATCGGCTGATCATAGCCATCGGCGTGATTTCCAACGTTTTGGCCCGCATCGCTTCCGCCATGCCGGGCACCTCTTTGTCCAGTACTGCCAAACAGGCCTCCGGAGTAACGTCATAACGTCCCAGCCCGGTGCCTCCGGTGGTCACAATCAGGTCCACGTCGTCAGAATCGGCCCATTCGGCCAACTTTGCCGAGATGGTGTCCTTGTCGTCGGCCACGATCTCATAGCGCACTACTTGGAAGTTATCACCTTCCAGCAGATCTTTAATGGCCTGGCCACTGCTGTCGTCGCGTTTTCCCTGAGACCCGGATGTGCTGACCGTCAGCACGGCTAATCCGAACATATCGCCCTCCGTTTGGAATAATACCACAGGCAGCGCTCAGGCACGGCGCAGATACGCTTGCCGCCCACGCATGGTCTCATCGGGCCCCGTGGTCTCGTTGACAGGCAAAAAGCCGCAAACTATAGTCACAACACGAGCCGCCACACCCGGAGGACCAACCGCCATTGAGTTCCGACCCCAACTGCGTCTTCTGCAAAATATCCGCAGGTAAAGAGCCGGCCAGATACCGCTATCTCGACGATGATTTGATGGTCATCGTAAACAAGCTCACCTGGGTCCCTTTGATGTTGCTGGTCATGCCCCGCCAACACATGAGCCAGATGCAGATGTGGAGCAGCAACCTGCTGGTCCGCATGGGGAATCTGGCCGTGGACATGGGGGCGATGTACGCTCCCAACGGCTTTCGGATCCTGTCGAATTTCGGACGCGACGGCATGCAGAGCCAGAGCCATGGCCATCTACACGTCATCGGCGGCACAGACCTGGGACCGTACGCGTAGGGTAGCTGGCAGCCTACAGCTCTCAGCAGTCAGGGACCTCGCAAATTTCCATTTAGGAGCTATCAAAATTGGCTGAGACGATTATTTATGAGAAACAGGGCAACATCGTCACCATGACCCTGAACCGGCCGGACTCGTTGAATGCGATAAACCGGCTGCTGCGCCAGGAACTGTCAGACGCTATCGTCGAGTTCGACAGCGACCCCGATGCCTACGTCGCCATCATCACCGGGGCCGGCCGTGCGTTCTGCTCGGGACGTGACCTGAAGGAACGCGCTGAAGACAACGCTAAAGGCATCCAGGCCAACGCTTCCCATAGCATGAGCAAAGACCGGCCGTTCATGTGGCCCCAGACCTGGAAGCCGTTGATTGCCGCCGTGAACGGTTTCGCCCTGGCCGGTGGTTGGTCCATCGCCCAGATGTGCGACCTGCGCATCGCGTCCGAGGAAGCCAAGCTGGGCATATCCGAGACCAAGTGGAGCCTGCTGCCCCCCTTCGGCACGATCCTGCCCAAACAGATGCAGCTTTCAGCGGTCCTAGAGCTGGTGCTGACCGCGCAACCGGTGACCGCCCAACGGGCCTACGACATGGGGTTCCTGAACAAGGTTGTGCCCGCCGGAGACTTGATGGAAGAGGCCATGACGATGGCCCAACAGATCGCGGATAACGCGCCCTTGGCCGTGCAGACCTTCAAGGAGCTGGCCTACCGGGGCCTGAACATGTCCAACCAAGACATCTCAGCCCTGACCTACCAGATGTACGACGCCCTGCTCCTCACGGAGGACTCCAAGGAAGGCCCCAAAGCCTTCGCCGAGAAGCGCAAGCCCCAATGGAAGGGCCGGTAGACCTCAAGCCAAATCAGCGTTCAGTCCTGTCCTCGTTCCAGCTTTCGCTGGAAAGACGGGGCCGCCCGAGTTTACAGTTGATATTCCGGCAACCGGAGCAGTTGCTTGGCAATCACCAGGCGCATGATTTCGTTGGTGCCCTCGCCGATTATCATCAGCGGGGCGTCCCGGTAGTAGCGTTCCACCGGGGAATCTTTGATGTACCCGTAGCCGCCGTGAACGCGCATGGAATCCATGGCCACTTCCAAGCAAACCTCGCTGGCGAACAGCTTGGCCATGCCCGATTCCAAGTCCACCCTCTGACCGGTGTCCTTCTTGGCGGCCGCGTCGTAGACCAAAAGCCTGGCCGCCTGAATCTTGGTCGCCATGTCGGCCAGTTTGAGTTGAATCGCCTGGTGCTCCGAGATGGGCTTGCCGAAGGTCTCACGCTTCTGGGAATACTTTATCGCGGCTTCGAATGCGGCTTGGGCCACACCCACCGCCCGGGCGGCAATGTTGATGCGGCCGGTCTCAAGACCACTCATGACCATCCCAAACCCGGCGCCCTCTTTGCCGCCGATCAAGTTGTCCTCCGGGACAGCGAAATTATCGAAGATTAGTTCGCAGGTGTCCAACCCACGATAGCCCAATTTGTCCAGGTCACGCCCAACCGTGAAGCCGGGACCGCCCTTCTCCACCACGAAGCAGCTTATACCCCGGTGTCTGGGTTCCATGTCCGGGTCGGTGCGGGCCAACAGGCAAAACATGTCGCCGTAACGTCCGTTGGTGATGAACGCCTTGGTGCCATTGATGGAGTATTCCTCGCCATGTTTGGTGGCCGTGGTCTGTAGATTGGCTATGTCGGTGCCACCGCTGGGCTCGGTCAGGGCTAGTCCGCCCCGCTTGCGTCCGGAGGCCAGGTCGGGCAGGAACCGCTGCTTCTGCTCCTCGGTCCCATAGTGGGTCAAGACATAGGTCAGGATGTGGTGAGTGCCGATGGCTCCGCTCAGGGTCATAAACCCCTTGCTTAGTTCCTCGAAGATGTTGGCGAAGGTGGTGTAGTCCAACCCCATGCCCCCGTATTCTTCAGGCACTGTTATGCCGAAAAGGCCCAACTCCTTCATGCGGTCAATCAGGTCGTGGGGCACGGTGTCGTCACGGTCATGCTGGCTGGCCACGGGCTCCACTTCCCGCCGCACAAAGTCGCGGACCATGTTTACAATCTGAGTTCGGGCCTCGGGTGGGGTAGTCGTCACCGGAATCTCCTTCTATCTTGGGAAATAGGCCTGATATGAGGCCACGAGGTGATTGGCAGTCTATCCCAGGGCACAAACAGGGTCAAGAATAGGAAGACGGCACCCACATTGCAGTCGGCGCCGTCAAATCAATCGAATAACCCAACCTGCTGAAGTCTAGCTTCCAGCCAGCGCCGCCTGGGCCGCAGCCAACCGGGCCACCGGCACGCGGTAGGGCGAGCAGCTTACGTAATCGAGCCCCACTTCATGGCAGAACACCACGCTGGCCGGGTCTCCTCCATGCTCGCCGCAGATGCCGATCTCCAAATTTGGTTTCTCCCGGCGTCCCGCCTCCACGCCCATCTTGATCAACAACCCTACTCCGTGAGGATCAATCGAAGCAAAGGGATCATTGGGCAGTATGCCTTCGTCGATATAGAAACGGAGGAACTTGCCTTCGGCGTCGTCCCTGCTGAATCCAAAGGTCATCTGGGTCAGGTCGTTGGTGCCGAAACTGAAGAACTCCGACTCCTTGGCGATCTCGCCCGCCGTCAACGCGGCCCGGGGCGTCTCAATCATGGTGCCGAATTTGTAGTGGACCTTGACTCCCAACCGCTCCTGTATCTGGGATGCGACCAAGCTCAGGTCCTGCCGCAGCCGGTGCATCTCTTCGACATCCACGGTCAACGGAATCATTATCTCCGGGTTGACGTCCAGGCCCTCTTTGACAAGCTTTGCGCCTGCGGTGATGATGGCCTCGACCTGCATCCGGTAGATGGCCGGGAAGCTCAGGCCAAACCGGCAACCCCGGTGACCCAGCATGGGATTCGACTCATGGAGAGACTCCACGAGCAATAAAAACGACTCTTTTTCTTCAAGGTCGGCCAATGGAGCGCTGACGTGGCGGAGTTCCATCAACTCGGTGATCAGAGTTTCATGGGACGGCAGAAATTCGTGGAGCGGCGCGTCCAGCAGCCGGATGATCACCGGCCGGGCCCCCATCACCCGCAATATGGCTTCGAAATCGTCAATCTGAAGCTCTTTTACCTGGTCCAACGCCTGGTAAAAGTCCTTTACGGATTGATCGGCCTGCTCTTCATTCTCCACCCGGAATACCCGGTCGTTATTCGCCCGCCGCCAAGTCTCGGCGGGCTCCGCGTTCAGCAACATCTGCCGCACGACCGGCAACCGTTCCAGGTCCAAGAACATGTGCTCAGTGCGGCACAGACCGATGCCCTCGGCGCCCATGATTAACGATTGGGCCGCGTCTGCCGGGGTGTCGGCATTGGCCATGACACCCAACCGGCGCGTCTGGTCGGCCCAACGCAGCAGTTCCTCGGCTTCCGGCAGGTCGTTCAGGCTCGGATTTACCGTATCCAGTTCGCCCAGATAGACCGACCCCGAAGCTCCATCCATGCTGATCAACTCACCTTCGTGGACGGTCTTCCCGTCGGCGGTAAAGAGACCGGCCTCAAGATCGACCTGGATGCCCTCACAACCAACGATGCACGGTTTGCCCAGCCCTCTGGTGACTACTGCCGCATGGCTGGTCACGCCGCCGCGGCTGGTGACGACTCCCACGGCTGCGGTGATGCCGTGGATATCGTCTGGCTTAGTCTCCGGCCGGACCAGAATCACCGATTCACCGGCGGCCGCCAATTCAGCGGCCTTGGTTGCGTCGAAACAGACGGCGCCGGCGGCGGCCCCGGGTGAAGCGGGCGCGCCCCGGGCCAAGAACCTGCCTGCCAAGTCTTCTTCCGACAGGTTGTCCGAGAATTGGGGAACCAGCAATCTGGAAATCTCTTCCGCGTCCACCCTCAGGAGGGCTTGCGACTGAGTAATCAGACCTTCGTTGGCCATGTCCACTGCCGTTTTGACGGCCGACAAGGCGGTGCGCTTGGCGGTGCGCGTCTGGAGCAGGAATAGACGAGCGTTCTCGATTGTGAATTCCACGTCCTGCACGTCAGAGTAGTGGGTCTCCAGGTTGTTGGCCAATTCCATGAGCTCGTCGTAACAATCGGGCAGCACGTCACGCAGGCTGGCGATTGGTTCCGGAGTCCGCACCCCGGCGACCACGTCTTCCCCTTGGGCGTTGGTCAGGAACTCGCCGTAGACCTGGGCCTCGCCCGTGGACGGGTTACGGGTGAAAAGCACGCCGGTCCCGCTGGTGGGGCCAAGGTTGCCAAAGACCATCGCCATGATGGTCACGGCCGTGCCCATGTCGTGGTCAATCTTGTTAAGGTCACGGTAGAATATGGCCCGCGGGGTGTTCCAGCTGCGGAACACGGCCTCAACCGCGGCCGTCAATTGTTCCCAAGGGTCTGAGGGCGGCTCGGACCCGGCGGCCTCTTTAGCCACCATCTTGAAGTCGGCTACTAGGCTCTGCAATTGACCAGCGGTCAATTGGTGGTCCTGGGTCACGCCCGCCTTCCGTTTGTGCTCCGTCAGAACGCTCTCGAAGGCCTCACCTGCCACATCCATGACCACTTCCGAGTAGATCTGGATGAAACGGCGATAGGCGTCGTAGGCCGGGCGTGCGTCGCCCATCATGGTGGCAAGCCCTTGGACGATCTGGTCGTTGATGCCCAGGTTCAAGATAGTGTCCATCATCCCGGGCATGGAGACCCGGGCACCCGAGCGCACGGACACCAACATCGGATCTGATATCGAGCCGAAGTTGCGTCCGATGGATTTTTCCAGCGCCCGCATATTCTCCCTAACCGACTCTTCCAGCCCGTCAGGAAGGGTGTGGTTCTTGGCCAGGTATTCCCGGCACGCCTGGGTGGAAATAACAAAACCCGGAGGGACTGGCAGTCCCAACCGGGCCATCTCACATAGGTTGCTTCCCTTGCCACCGAGGAGGTCCGCCATGGAGGCGTTCCCCTCATCGAACCGGTAAACACGCTTCACGGTTTGTGGCATCTGTATGGTCATTGGCGCCGTCCTCCCAATCCGCCCATCCCTTGGGGACTGCTAGGGCCCCGTGCCGCAAGCAACTGCCTCGGCACCAACCACCGGACTATATAACGGACTCAGAGGACAAATCAACTTGAACAAAAATAATAATCGACCGGATTCCATGCCTAACCAGTCCGATTACGCAACATTCCGGTCGATTACTATTTGATTCGCTGATGATTGCCTGGATTTTTGCCGGTCCGCTCGACGTATGCCGACCGGTTTACCGCCCCTAAATCTCGCGGAATTGGGGTTCTGGATCCGCGATGTCGAAGCCGCATTCCCACAGTTCATCCATCTTCGCCTGTTCGTCATCGGTTAGTTCAGGCGTATCCAACGCGTTGGTGTACTCGGTGAGCTCGGATAGCTTGGTGAAATTGGGCAACACCGAGATGATGGCCGGCTGCTTCAGCACGAACTGGATGGCCGATTGGGCCATGGTCCGCGTGTCTTCCTGCACCAAGAACTTCACCCGGTCGACCTTGCGCATCGCCTCTTCCAGCCATTCGTTCTTGCGGTGGGCACGGTGGTCGTCGGCATCAAAGACGGGCAGTCCGTGGTCGAAGTCGCCGGTCAGCGTGTTTGATGCGTGGGGCACTCGGGAGAGGAGGCCCACCTCGTATTTTTCGGCCAGCTTGATCAGGTCCTTCGCCGGGTCCTGTTCCAAGATGCTGTATATAATCTGGGCGCTGACCACGTGGCGTTCCCGCATGGAATACTCGCCCTCTTCGTACCAGCCAATGTCGGGGCCTAACGCCACGCCGTAGTGGCGAATCTTGCCTTCGAACTGAAGCTGTTCCAGAACTTCAAACAATTCGTCCCGCTCCAAGGCGTCCAATTTTGGATTGTGTGCCTGATAGAGGTCGATATAATCGGTGCCCAGGCGGCGCAGGCTCTGCTCACAGGCGTACTTCACGAACTCTTTGTCGAATTTTTGCGGCCTTTCTTTGTGTCCGTCCCTGGGGGTTGGATCGTAGATGTCGTAGCCGAACTTGGTGGCGATGATCATGTCATTGCGTTTGTGCCCGAGTACCTTGGCCAGTATCTCCTCACCAAACCCGTCGCCATAGGTATCGGCGGTGTCGAAGAAGTTGATGCCCTTTTCAAACGCGTTCTCCAATAGGGCTGCCTTGTCAGCATCTTCGATCTTGCCCCACCAATTGGTCGCCACGGTCCAAACGCCGAAACCTATCTCGGACAGCACCATGTCGGTGCGGGGCATATTGCGAAACTTCATGATGATTACGTCCTTAAATCTGGGTGCCTAAATCTAAGATGTGGCCCTGCTAAGCCACGCGCCCAAGCCGTTAATGAACCGGTCTCGTTCCTCCGAGTGCGGTCGCCGGCGGCTAACCCGCGGCTACCGTAAGGCCCAGGCTGCCTTTTATCTCGTCGACGCGCCGCTGGAACTCGGCGTCATCCAACACCGGCGCCATATGGCCAAGGTTGACGTCGGACAAGACTTCCACCCACGAAGTGCAGCCACCGTACTCAGGCAGATATTTTACCGTCACCGGTTGCTCCAGCTTGTAGACGCGCAACAGAAGCACCGAGAGCGGGAGCATGGGCTTCCAATGGAGCCTGGACTGGGCATAGGCAGTCGTCCAGATGTAGTGAGGCTCCAGGTCGTTCACCTTGTCTTGCTCGTCTATCTCCAGCACTTCCTCGGCCTTGGCCCAGTAGCTGAAGGTGATGTGGCCGTCGTCGTGGGGCTGTTCCAGCACCTTGCGCAGGGCGGGTTGGTGGGCCGGTTGCAACAGGTCTTCCTTCTGATGAAGGTAGGTGGGGTAGAACAAGAATTCCCGGTGAATAACTCGAAAGTCCTTGCCGTCCTCGTGGATACCGCCTTTCCGCAACAAGAGCACCTGGTCTCCCTGGGCCATGGCTTCGACCGTGAC
>SMVB01396883.1_pt1 | contig 17290 bp, 28 predicted proteins | sample 2456461 | NCBI WGS metagenome assembly SMVB01 (sample SAMN11095934, study PRJNA526329) | marine sediment metagenome | biome: Marine sediment; feature: Surficial sediment; material: Deep marine sediment; isolation source: Hadal surficial sediment | place: Pacific Ocean | collected 2014-05 | depth...
AGAAATCAGTGAAGATAATCAGTAGTGATTATGATTATATTTTTGGTGAAGACGAACCTACTTGTCGTACTATCATAACTGAGGACGACAAATGGTTTGTTTCTTTGCCATATGTTACATATATGTGTCAAAAAATTTTTCGTGAACGTCGGAATTTCATTAAATTGTTTGTTTCTTTTCGCCGCAGGTCTACTAAAAAATTAAATACCCATTTATTATACACGGGTTTGCCCAATATAGGAGATGATGGCAGCGTTTGTATGGGCAACGTGTTTGCAACGACAGTATTTGACTTTGACTCTTTAGAGCAGGCCATTAAAGAGATGGTTGGGAAATTTTGGATGTCAAAATTTACGTTGAACGAAGACGAATGGGAAGGCGTATCGGTGATTTTCCGGCATTTTAGATGCAAACATGATGAAGTTGGGTCTAACGCCGGTTTTAGAGAGTGGCAACGTGCTTCTAAAAAAGATTCTAATTATGGAATGAAAATTAAATGGCCTCCCCTTTATAGATCGCCTTTTAAACTCTTTACCCACAGAAGTTCCCTTTCATGGCAAGATCGGATTGATTATGCTAGCCACGGACACCGTAAAAATACAAGAGAGGCACGAGAGAGGGCGGGGATAGATGAGAATAATTGATTTTAAAAAAGCTAACGGACTGCACGTAGGGCTAAAAGACAATGTTTCTTATGTTCTTGGGGAAGATGAGCCTGTTTGTCGTACTATTCAAGTTGATAACAAGAGATTTTTTATTTCTCTTCCTTATATCACATACATGCTTCAGGAGAGATTTCTTTTAGTCAAAGATGGGGCTAAAATTCAGAAGAATAGGGAGTTTTATATTTCTTTTAGTCAAACTTCTACGACAGAATTAGCTACTGCATTACGATGTACCGGCCTTCCCAATGTAGAAGCTGATGGTGAGGTTTGTTTGGGCGCTGACATCAATATGTTCGAGGGTGAATTAAATACAGCAACATTCAAGAAAGTAGTTAGTCATTTTTGGATGTCACAATTTATACAAGAAGAAGATGGCGACGAGTGGCATGGAGTACAAATACTACGACAGCATTTTAGGCTGACGAAAGACTTCACCGGGTTTGATATGACCAACCTCCACAAGAGGCTTGGAGCTTACCAAGCGTGGGCAGATGTTTCTAAAAAAGATTCCAGTTATGGGTTAAAAATCGAGTGGCCTAAATTGGATATTGGCGATGGGTATTCACGCGCTTTTCATGGGAATTTGCGCGATGTTTGGTGGGAAGATTTATGCGAATAATTGAAAAATCTGATTTCATGGCTCAGGCGATTGGAATACGCCCACGGCTCGACCCTCCCCCGCGCGCGCGCTGCCGCATCTCTTATATCTTGGGAGAACATGAACCCATTTGTCGCACTATTCAAGTTAATGATGAGAGATTTTTTGTTTCTTTTCCTTATATTACATACATGCTTCGAGAGGTTGATTTCGGCGTTGACGACATCGTTGAGCGACCGGGTGTTAGGAAGTTTTATATTTCTTTTAGTCAAACCTCTACGACAGAATTAACTCACGTATTGCGATGGACTGGTTTGCCCAATGTACTAGATAATGGTGAGGTTTGTTTGGGCTGTCATCTAATTCCTGACAACGACGATCTCGGTTTTGGATCGCCCTTCAATATCGGGGGCGAATTTAATTTAGCGACATTCAATAAAGTGGTTGGTTATTTTTGGATGTCATCATTTACAACTGACCCGCTTGATTTAGAATGGCATGGAACAAAAATGCTGCGTCGGCATTTTAACCTGTATGATAGCTGCCCCTATCAAGCATGGGCAGATGCTTCTGAAAAAGATCCTAATTATGGATTAAAAATCGAATGGCCTAAATTGAGTGGCGATTCTGAGGTTGCTCATGTTTCGTGGGAAAGTTGCGTCAAAAATTAAGCAAAGGGAGACGGAGACTAGTCTCGGAAATTTTATTTCGTGGGAAATTTATGCCAAAAAAAACTATTAAGCACGTAAAGTCTCCTGAGATAGCTTTGGACGATTTTACCATTTTTGTGGCCGGGGGCATTTCTGGAACGGGTGTTTGGCAAGATCGTATGTTTGATTTAATTGCAGCGGCTTATAGAGACGTAAAGCCACCGCTAGATTTGACTGTTGTAAATCCCAGACAGATTGATTATATAAAGACGGATTCGGCGGTGAAGACACAGATTGAATGGGAGTATAAGCATTTAGCGAAGTGCTCTGCTATAATGTTTTGGTTTCCAAAAGAAACCGTTTGCCCCATCACTTTGTTTGAATTGGGCAAATGGATTAGGTCAAGGTTTTTATTTGTCGGTTGCGATCCTGATTATTCGAGGAGACTTGACCTCAAGGTGCAGTTGGGCCTTGAAAGGCCCGATGTGGGTATTGTTCCTACTTTGGAAGAGCTTGCGGATCAAATTCGTTGGTGGCTAGTTAATATTCAAGATTATCATAAGGTTGATCATGGCAAAGCAAGAAAACTGTGAACCTTTGGTTGGCAGGGATGTCAAAATCCGTATTGAGGAATACTGGGGCCATCACCAGCCAAGAAGAAGTTTATTGAAAAAATATGAAATAAGGTTTGTAAAAATAAAACGGCCCGACTATAATACAAGTCCTGGCCGAGAACGGTGCAGTTGAGAGATACTTCCACAATGCAAGAACGCTCTTAGCGTCAATTTCTTCTCGAACAGGATTTCTTGTTAGCCCAAGAAAACGTAACATAAAAAAGGGAAATATCATGGCACGATTTGAAGTCAAAAAGCATAATGTCTTGGACCGCGCACACGGAGAGACAGTTGCACACGAACACGTACCGGGTCGCGCATATAATGTCGCCAACCCAGCAGATCGTCTTATCCACGTTATTGGTGGCGGCTTCTTTAATGAGCCGAAATATTACGACAAGAATAGATCAAATTTGCAATTCCATGCTGAATTGATTCATCATGGTCGCGTTACGTCTGCTACTACAGATGAAATGGGTTTGACTGCGCAGGCAAAGGAAGTTTTTGAAACCTGTGCCGAGGTTGCAAAGGGCGAATATGAAAACTCTGATCCGCACGATTTGCTTGTAATTGCAGCATGGGCGCGAGATACTGAACATGGTCTTAAAATGCGAACTACTCCGCAAATTGCATATGCAGTTGCGGCTGCTAATGAACGTACACGTCCACACGTTCGTCTTTACGGCACTTCAATTATGAAACGACCGGATGACGTTACGCAAGTTTTTGGTGCGTTTCGTCATTTGTTTAATCCCAAGGTTGAAGGTCGTCATCGCGGTATGCTTCCGCATTCTTTGCGTCGAGGGATGGAATCTGCGCTTGCGGGATTCAGTGATTATCAAATTTTAAAGTGGAACAACGAAGAGAATCGTCCTAATCTCTCGGATGTGCTTAAAATGCTTAATGGCCACTCTGGATTTCCATTGTCCAAAGCAATGCACGAGTATGTGGTAAATGGCAATACTGTTGAGGGTGCGCCAGATGTTTTAATGGCTCGTCAAGAGTTTTTTGCACTTGAAAATGTGGAAGGCGCAACACCAGAGTTGGTCAAACGAGCGCAACTTACTTGGGAAAATATGTCGTCTAAGTTTGGCGATAAGGAAGCTGGCACCCCGGCGAGAGTTTGGGAGTTAATTATTCCTTATATGCCAGAAATGGCGATGGTGCGTAATTTGCGCAATTTTGAAAACGCTGGAATTTCCGATGAGTCTTGGGATATTGTTGAAGCAAAACTTGATGCAGTTGAAAATACCGTGCAGTTGCCGTTTCGTTTCTTTACGGCTCACCGCGAAGTTCAATCAGTACGTGCGCGAACAGTTGTGTCCAAGATGTTGGATAAAGCGTGTGCGGGATTGCCAGATTTGAATGGCACGACTGTTCTGTTTGCGGATAATTCTGGTTCAGCTACGGGCTGCCCCATTAGTGCCAAGAGCAATATGCGAGTATCTGATGCCGGCAATACGCTTATGGCGGTTGCAGCTAAAAGATATGGTCGTGGCGCACAGATTGGCGTGTTTGGTGATCGTCTTAGGTGGGTGCCATTTGCGGAGAATGAAACATGCTTGACAATTAAGGAAAGAATTGACCGATATGCACTCACTGATTACAGTGATAGCGAAAATTCGATTGGCATTGATCGCAACGTAGCTCGCGGTCTAATGAGTAGTGGCACTGGTGTTGGTGGCGGGACTGAAACGGGTTTGTGGTTTGGCATTGATGATTTGACTAAGCGCGAAGTTCACGTTGATCGAATTATTATGCTTTCCGACCTTTGTTGCTACACGATGCAGGACGACAATTGTGGTGTTGACTTGACCAAATTATTTGGCCAGAATGCCACGGTTCAAGGCATGGTTGATAGATATCGCAGCAAAGTAAATGCAGACTGCAAGGTTTACTCGATCAATCTTTCTGGTCACGCGCAAGCACAGACAAGGGATGAGCCGGGCAGTCATAAACTGAGCGGTTGGAGCGACAAGATTTATCAGACCATCCGTGATTTAGAAGTTTCGCCTGTTCCAAATTTGAATCAGCCACAGGCTGAAGTTGCTGTTGAAGTACCTACCATTCAGGTCTTGCGTGACCGATATAAAATAGGAGATTGAATGATGAAACGCTCGGATCGAAACCTCGCAGGATTGCCTTGCTCGCCCTGTTTGACGGGCGATAAACTGAGAAGGTTGGCCACTTGGTTGGATGAATGCCAAGACAAAGATAGTCGCTCTGATAGTGACATTCAAGTTGATCTTCGGAGAGTAGCTGATGAGATGGATGCCACTGCCAAAATTCCGTTAAAATAGGAGATTGAATGATGGCTTTGTCTGATGGCGACAAACTGAGAGGGTTAGCCACTTGGTTCGATCAATGCCAGGATGGCAAAGACCCTCGTAAACTGTTTGATCGCATCCAACTGCGTACAAGTCGTGACATTCAAACTGATCTTCGGAGAATGGCTGATAATATGGATGAGGCTGACATTAGAGTCGCAACTGGACCATTAGTATGATGGACGAACCCCTTTGGGACGAGGACGACCTCGATAGCAAAAAACTATTTAGTTTAGCTACTTGGATGGATGAATGTCGGGATCACAAAAAAGACCCTCACGATCTGTTTAAACGCCGTGATAGTCATCTTTATGAAATTCAAGCTACTCTCCGAAGAATAGCTAAAATTATTCAAGATGAGGAATAAATAAATTATGAAACATTTACTTCATGGTTGTATGGAAATCCCGTCCAGCCTCGTACAGCAACGCATGGCCGTTGTGCGAGGGTGGGATTTTACCATGCAAAGGAAAAACCATGAAGCGATATCACGACGAGAGGCACATTACTTATCGTAATTGGCAGAAGCATTTAGATTTTCACCGTCAAATTAACACCTATAGGGGCAGAAGCCCTGATGACATTGATTGTCCTTGCGACAAACAGATGGGTAGGTTTCATAAAAAGGATGCTTTCGATTGTGGCAAAGCCCGTTGCTATTTGTGTCACTATGAAAAATTGTTGAAGATTTCTCCTCGCCAAGAGATTTTGGCAGACATAGTTTTTCGAGAGCAGTTGGACGAATTCTACGGGAAAAAGTGATGAAGTCTTTGCAGCTTAACTTTCCAACAGGAGAAATGATGAAGACTTTGCAACTTAACTTTTTTGAACAGATTGCCAACAAAGACATCGGCACGATGCTTGAGAAAATGAGAAAGGCATCGCCAGTCTCATTTTCTCATACCGTTGGCGGGCCTTCCACGAGGGATATGTTGACTAAGCCAGAGTACCTTGATGTGAATATTCAGGTGCGATTGGCATTCAATTCTGACGCAGAGGCTCGGCAGTTTATGTCCACATCAGAGTGTCGAGAAATTTTCGACTTGCATGGATAAGGCGGTCTGATCTAAAATGGGCATTGATTGGAAAAATCACGGGTACTGGCAAATTATTGGCAATAATTGTGAGATTTGTCTTTCGACTCGTCCACATTACTGAGATCGCGGTAATTATCTTGCTCAGTTAGAAGCATTTGGCGATTTTGCTGGGGAGATAGACCACCAGGATTGTTGGCCCCGTTATTACTTTAATTTTGAAGTCGCCAAATCTGAGTGTGAGGCGTGGCTAAAAACAAGGAAACAATTTGACACTACATCGGTGTGGCAAGAGTTATGAAAACATATGAAATTGAACGTATTCCTTCAAATGATGATGGCATACGTCATCGGTGTAGTTACAGTTGTAAAAGCCATGCTAAGTTTTATGTCAAATGGGGGTCGTCGGGAAAAGAAACCAGATTGCAATTGTGCATGTCTCATAAGGATTTTGTAAGAAATTTGGATTAAGGGTTCCGAAAAATTAAGGACTACAATGCCAGACATCTGTGTAGAAGATTATTTGGGCCTTGCATACACAATTGCAAGAGGTTATGTTAAGGGGCGAGAAAGCACCAGAGATACCGAAGAGTATTCTGATGGATTAGTGGGGCTGATAAGTGCGATGAGAATCTTTACTGACAGCCACGAATCGGAATCTCAATTTTCAACGCTGGCTTTTACGTGCATTAACAACGAGATTAAAAGTGGTCTTAAAAAACGCGGGCAGAAACGATTTAACATTCATTTGGATGTTAGCATTCATTTGGATGATTGTGACGAATTAGTTGACAAAATTATTGGATCGGATAGAATCAATGCAGATGTGGCACGAAGTTTTCTGACGGAGATTTTGGAACCGCGAGAATCAGATTCGATAGAAGCAAAGAACAAACAGTTGGTTGGTCGTCATTATTTAGATGGCGTTTCAATGGCTGTTCTTGCACAAGGATTAGGCATTACAGTCTCAGCGGTTCAACAAAGAATTTCTCGAACAACCGAGAAACTTAGAGTGCTGTATAAAAACTCATACGAAGTAAGTGAGTTAATTCTTTACTAGGAAGCAAAGATGGTAAAGCCAAAGCATAAGCCTAAAACCCGCCGACATGCACCGCTAGCAGTGCCGGTCTCTTACGCTCGGCCAAAGAAAAATTTATCTCCAAGAGAAATAAATGATCAGTTAAATGCTAGAATTGAAGAATACTTAGCCAACATTGATGATCAAAGCGGCAAATGTATTTCAGGTGCTATTGAACGCACTTTAGGCATAACGCAACAACATTTGATTACTGACCTTGAAAAGTTGGCCCAAGAAGCAGGGCGAGCACTTGCCGACGAATTAAATGAAAATGTTTTTTCACTTGCTAACAGTTGGTTTGATCAACGTCGTGGCGATATGATGATTATGCCTGAAGGCATTAAGTTTGCCCACAGACAGGGCAATAGTCTTTATTTAGTTTTGGAAGAGAAACCGACAGTTCGTACTGTGTCTTATAGCGGCGGTGGTGATAAGCGAATAAGAAAATACAGACTGGCTTTGCCTTATGTAATTTTTCTGTTTCAATTTCAACTTTTTATGGGAGAAGATGACAGAATTCATTTAACAGTACAACAATTTAAAGTTGCGTTCGCCAAGCAGCCTATTATGTCCCTTGACCAAATACTTTATATTCCGCCCCTGCCTAACTTAGAAGTGCAGAATACCGGCACAGAATTTTTGCGTGTTTGTATGGGTCAAGAATTTATAAACCCCCTTAACCGAAATTTGCCGGAACAAGTTAAGTCGAGTATTGATCATTGGTGGCAAGCTGCATTCGGCACAGATTGGGCAAACGCATTTATTGATATGGGTAATCGCGATGAGCGATTCAAGACTTTTAAGGCGTGGGAAAAAGCTAGTGAGGGCAATTCGCTTTTTGTACTTGAGGCACCTTATCAAGAAGCGGGCACTTTGAGTGAGATATTAAAAACAGGTTTTGAAGACGAGGGTATTGACACTCCGCTTCGTCGCATGATTCAAAAAACAGTTTCACGTTTATGCGATTCTGTTGCTGATCGCATTCGTACTGTTGAAATTGGCGTTGAATATAAGGATAAATTCGCTGTTGATTCAGTTCAACGAGTTGTGATGGGTGGAGTGCGCCAATGTTTGCAGGGCATGTCGGGCACCATCTTGAGTAAAGAATACTCCAAAATAGCTGACGAAAAGATTCGTATTGAAAGTGGTTTGCATGAATTGCTTTATGAGTTAGAGAAACGTGTGGAAGCTAGGGAGGCAAATGGATATTGGTATAAAAAGTAAAATCAGCCTTGACAACAGAGGGTTCAGACTTTAAAAACTGACTTCTGAAGAAAATTGTAAGGTTTGAATGGAATTGGATTTTTTACTTTAAAATAGGAAAAAGACAAGTGTCAGAATCCGAAAAAGTTTCCGCAAAAGTTCCTAAAAAAGCTGTAAAGCAGCCTCCCTTCCCGGTCTTTCTTGCTATGGAAGGTAGTGAACTCCCTGCTGACGGCACGTATTTCATTATTGCCAAAGATCGTTTTTATATTCATAAAGATACGGGCATTGTTAGTGCAGTGGTAGAAGTCGATAAGATTTCTTTTCTTGAAGATATTGAACCCTCAGTTGAATTACGTTTGCCCAAGTTGCCGCCTGACGTGATTTGCCGCTCTAAAATGTTTTTTGCTGGGGTTTTTAAAAAGCATCATTCCGAATCTGCGTTGGTATTGCATTATAGCCCTGACCAACAACAGTATTATTTACACTGCCCTATTCAAGTAGTCTCATATGGTGGTGTTAATTATGATTTGGATGATCGTTTTGAGGGTTATAAATTAGTAGGTACAATCCATAGTCATTGTGATTTTAATGCGTTTCACAGTGGTACAGATATTGGTGACGAAGAGCATCAAGACGGTTTACATATCACGTTGGGTCATGTTAATAATGAAAATTTCAGCGCCTCCGGTTCGCTAGTGGTAAATGGCACTCGCTTTTTAGTTGCACTTGAAAATGCTGCTCTTGGCGTGCGTGCTATTAGTCATGGTGGCGCAACTGCATCGAGATGGATGTCTATGGAAACACAAAATCGTTACCGTGTTTCTCTGACCGAAGAAGAGATGAAACACGTCAAAAAAACTTGGGGAACAGAAATTGTAGGATGGATCAATGATCAGGTAAGCAAGCAAGGTGGTTTTGGTGGATCAACCTATGGGTCAACCGGGTCAAGTTATATAGTGGGCCAGGGTTGGCAAAGTGAACAGGCACAAGTTGGCGAAGTTGATGAAGAGGAAGTTGAAGGCGAATGGGATGTCGAATCGGTCTTGAGGGACCATGAGTTATGGCCCGAAACTGGTGATGATGATGCTCGTAGTTTTAAAGAAGAAGAAGATGCAGACCTGAAGGATTTGACGGTCGTAGACCCCATCGCGCCCGGCAATCATCTTGCGGGAGAGGAAAAAACTCCTCTTGATAAAGCGGCTGATGAACTTTTGAATGTGAGTAAGGTAGTTAAGACCGTTGGGGAGGAACAAGACGATGATAAAAACCAAGCCGGGGAGGACAAGAGTGATCCAGCAATTAAATCCGATGCCAATGCGGCGATAAAAAAGATGGTTGAAGAAAAAGATCCTGAAATTCCAAGCTCTAATAAGGAAGGCGGTGAGTAAGGATGGGAAAGGAAATGGAAATTAAGGTTATTGGGGTAGGGGGCATTGGATTGCATCTGTTGGAACCCCTAGCTCGGTATGTGAATTTCAATGTTGATATGGACGGCGTTGACATTCACTTGATAGATGGCGACGTTTTTGAACCTCGAAATCAAGAACGACAACCGTTTGAAGCAGCTTCTACTGGCGGCAATAAGGCTAAAGTTACAGCCGACCGCCTTCGTGATAGTTATCGCAATATTTTGTTTTGGGCGGCCGAGGATTATATTACCGCAGATAATGTTGGATTTCATGTGCGAGAGGACAATTGCGTTTTCTTGTGTGTGGACAATCATGCCACTCGAAAGTTAATTGTCGAACGATGCCAGGAATTAGAAAATATTACCCTCATTAGTGGTGGTAATGACTACGAAGATGGCAATGTGATGGTTTATCTTCGTCGAGATGGAGAGGACTTGACAAAGCCCCCTACTGAGGTTTATACTGAAATTGGTGAACCAGAAGATGAAAACCCTGGTGATGTTGATGGAGATCGAGAAGGCGGTTGTGCCGAGGAGGCGGCAAATAATCCGCAATTGATTATTGCAAATAACATGGCTGCTGCCATTATGCTTAATGCTTATTACGGCTTGCTGCATGGCGATCTTGGGAGTGGCGCTTACGGCGACATTTGTTTTGATGTTAAAACAAATGCTACTCGATTCAACAACAGAGCAAAAGTTTAGGTTTACTTCGGATTTCACTTGAAGTATAATGTCTTTAGACAAAACCGCTTCATAACGTAAGGAGAGGAAGAATGGCGCAGGACAGCAAGAAAGACCAAGGTCAAGGTCAAGGTCAAGCTAAGAATGAGGCTGGCGGTTTGGGCCAAGATGCCGATGCTGGCACCGCTCCTGACACGGATACCGATGACAAAGCAGCCAGTGCTGCTGGTCAAGTCCATGTCATTCATGGTGCTAACAGTCAAACCTTTGACAATCTCGCTGGTAGTAGCGTTAGCGAGATTCGTGAGACGTTGACTGAAGTTTTCAACATTCCGCCTGACGCGCAGGCATTAGTCAATGGCGATAACATTGGTGAACGCTACACACTGAAGCCCCAAGATACGCTTGAATTCATTAAGCAGGCAGGCGTAAAGGGTTACAAGCTGATTATCATATTCGACTAAATGCCGTGCGAACGGCCCGCGAGACCGCCCGCGCACTCGGCAGAGTGTACGGGCGGTTTTTTTATAGGAAAACTTAAACAATGGAAAAAAATAATGAGTTTACCAAATGTAGTAGATGTTATTCCAGATGGAGTATGGATGCGCAGATTGCAAGAGGGTCATTGGATTTGGTTGGTCAAGGAACAGCAGTACGCATCAGTCTGCTTTCCTTGGCAACCGTCAGGACTGGGACGACCTGGCTGGGTAGGCGGACGTTTGGTTTTGAATAAATTCACTACTGATGGCGATGGCGACACTCTTTACAGAGCGAATTCCGAAGTTTGGTATGTGGGAGGTGAGGGACAGGGCTTTGATGGCAAACAGCTTATTATGCCTTGTGAGGGATACTTGCCAGAAACTTTTGTCGAAATAGCAGATCAAAATGCTACTAATTTCAGGAGAACACTTGAAAATTTAACGCAGAGGCTTAGAGTTATAGAACAGCGAATTAGGGCTTTAGAGCAAGAAAATCAGATGTTCAAAAGAGTTCTTGAATTTCCTTTTCACAGGCGAAATTAGGAGGATTGAAATGGGGATTATTGAAATGGGAATTATGGAGGAAATTGTTTGCATTGCTTGTATGATTTTTGCATTGGGTACTGCTTCTTTTCTTTGCTTAAAGTTTAGCAGAGAGTATTATGTGGATCGCACTGTCGATTTGTCGACATTATCAGTGGTCTGCATATGTGTGTCCATTGGAGCTATTTATTTTATGGGCTTTGCTTTGCTTTTTCACATCATTTCGATGTATGTTCTTGACATGTTCACGCTTTGGTAGGAGGATGACATGAAAAGACACTGTAAAATATGTCCGTTTCAAAAAACCTCTAAAGTTGTGCGGTTTTGGCTTGCAGCAAACAGGGAGTTGATTAAAAGTTAGCCTTTATTTGCGAGGAGTAATTTGCTCCTGCTGCTTTGGGCTTTTAGATAGGAGGTCTCAGTCCAATGACTTACAATCTGAGCAAAAACATCAGTGCTTACGAAGATGGCAAATTAGACGAGGATTCAGTCAATAAATTATTCCAGCATCTCGTTGATACCGGACAGGTCTGGGAGATGGAAGCGAATTATGGTCGGAAAGCAGTCGAGTTGACAGAGACGGGGCGAATTACGCTTCCCAACTTTGGGTTAGATACGACCTACTTTTACGGGCCTTAATAAAACTGAAAGGATCGAAATGGTTAAAACGAGATTTGCGCCCTCGCCGTCAGGTTTTCTTCACATTGGCGGCATTCGTACAGCAATTTTTAATTGGGCTTACGCCAGAAAACATGGCGGTATGTTTATTTTAAGAATTGACGACACAGACAAGGCAAGGGAAGTAGATAATGCTATTGAACGGATTAAGTCTGATTTTCAATGGCTTGGCTTAGACTATGATCAAATGGTTTTTCAGTCAGAACGTCGTAAGCTATATGACGCTGCAATCGCAAAGTTGCTCATAGATCGCGTGGCTTATAAGGATGATGAGGGGCGAATTAAATTTGATGTTCAGAAATATGGCAATATGTGTGGCAGGCATGACAAACCGGCGATTCTTATGGCTATTGATGATCTAATTTTAGGCCGCATGGAAATTGATTTGCGCAAGACTGAAGATTTTTCAATTGCAAGGTCTGATGGAACGCCGCTTTATAATTTGGCAACTGCTGTGGATGATTATGAGTTAGGAATCACTCATGTTATTCGTGGACAAGAGCACATTACCAACACTTATCCACAGCAAATGCTGACCCAAGCTCTTGGGTATTTCCAAGGCGATAATTGGCCAGCACACGACGAGGAATCATTGCATTTTCCTGGCCACATTCATTTCGCTCACGTTCCATTCATCTGTGCTCCCAACAGCAATAAGAAACTAAGCAAGCGAGACGATATAAATGTTACGCTCGACAGGTATAGGAATGATGGCTATACGCCAGACGCAGTGTTTAATTACTTGTCTCATTTAGGTTGGGCAATGGATGGCAAGACAGAGAAGTGGACGCGGAAGCAATTTGTTGAAGCTTTTGATTTTCCTGGTTGTAATAAAAAACCCGCCCATTTTGATCCCAAGAAGTTTCATTGGTTGCAAGGCGAGTATTTGAAAGAAATGTCAGTGCCTGATAAGGTGACTGCTTGTGCAAGATTGATTAAGCTTGATTTTGATCATCGTTATCCTTTTATTCCAGTGCCTAATCGGGCATATTTGACGGCAGATTTAGAAAAAATTATTCAGGCTGCGGGAGATCGTCTCAAAACTTTTGGAGATATTAGACCGTATAAACATTTCCTGTTGGATCAATATCTTCTCATGTCCCTTGAACTTATAGAAGAAAAAATAACGCCCCACAGGGAATTGTTGAACTACTATACAAAATTATTAGAAGCCCACAATGACCCCTGGATTGCTGCTGAGTTAGAAAAAATAGCCCATACTTATTGCGATGATTGTGAAAGCGGTGATGGAATAGTTAATTCATATAAAGGCTTGGTCCATGCCCTGCGAGCGGCTACAACTGGACAAAAGGTTGGATTTGGCTTGTTTGAAGGTATGGAGATTCTAGGGAAAGATCGAACCATTAAAAGAATAAAAGCTGTTCTTTGACTCACATGGATGATACTGTCGAACTCGCCGAAGGAGCATAAATGTTTAAAATAGCTGGCAAAACTAGAGGTGATCTTGCGTGCCGAAGCCGGCTTTTCATGCCGGGGGTAGTAATAGAATTTAAATGTCCCAGGTGTGGCGATTGCTTTAATTACGATTTCAAAAGACGCGGTTCCAACACTCATTGTTTAGATCATCCAGTGATGAATGAGGAGTTTGATTTTGAGGTTAATTGTTCTAAATGTAAACACAAATGGAATGTTCCCTTAATATTAAAGGTTTCTTTAGAGGAAGCACACGGTTCTTTTCAGGAGACAGCACAATGATTCAAATCCCAGCAGCGCTCATTGAATTTGATCCTAAAGGAAACACCATTTGGGTTCATGGTCCTCAAGGGGGGACAATTTTAAGAATTAAATCGTGGAAAGGATTTACGGTTGATTCTAAGTGTGAAAACCCTTGTAGCCATTCGGATATTCTTGTAGATGGACCGATAAAAATCTGTTTGGCCGATGATGCGGAGGGACAAGATGAATAAAGAACTATTTATACAACGCTTTATTGCAAATTTTTTGGCAAGCTATTGCGCCAACGAATATGCAGATGCTTGTAGTCGTGGTCAGCACGAACGATTAAGTAATCCTCCAGTTGAGGATGCCGAAGGTCTTGCTGAATCCGCATGGGATAAGTGTTGTGAGCATTTAGGGTGGAACAATGAATAAAAAACAATTCATTCAACAGTTCGTTGCTAATTTCTTGGTTGCATCACTGCCTATCCTAGAAGAATACGCCGACCTCCCAGTCAGAGATGCTGAGTATATGGCCGAGACCGCATGGGGAAAATGTTGTGAAAACTTAGGGTGGGAGGAGGAAGAGCTTTTGCAGGGATCGGCCTACATTGAATTTAGAAAGAAGGTTCGTTTAGCTCTTGAAATTGATGATGCCGGTGTTAGGGACGGCGAAATCCTAGACTCAATTAGATATTTGATTAAGCTCGTCGAAGACAGAGATCAGAAATGAAGACTTACCTCAGCATACCTGGACCGAGCAAGGCACCTAGACAAGAGTGTGTTGCTTTTTATAAATATGACGGCTCGAATATCCGTGCTGAATGGCAACGCAAAACGGGCTGGTGTAAATTCGGTACGCGCAAACGACTCCTAGATACAAGTGACCCTGATTTTGGCACGGCAATTCCATGCTTTATGGAAACCTATGCTGATGATTTAGCCAAGGTGTTTACCAATAATAAAGCATTTAGAGGTGTCCAAAGAGCTACGGTTTATATGGAGTATTTCGGAGAAACTACATTTAGTGGTTACTACGATCCTGTCGAACCGCGCGAACTGATGCTGATAGACGTTTGTATCTACAAAAAGGGCTACGTTCTTCCATCCGACTTTGTGAAACACTTCGGTCATTTGAAGTCCGCAGAAGTCGTTTATAGGGGTAATCTCAACGAAAGTCTTATTTACAATGTGCGGAATGGTCAGTACAATGTGAAAGAGGGAGTGGTCTGCAAAGGCGTAATTATGGGTAAAAAAAAATCCCCCCAGCACGGCCTTTGGATGACCAAGATCAAGACAAAATGGTGGATGGAAACGCTCAAGAGTCGCGCCAAAACGGATGAAGTGTTTAGGCAAGCTTTGAGAGAAAACGTAGGTGAACAAGGTTTTTAAAAAATGTTGCCCGTCGTCCAGAAGGAGTGCCTCATGTCACAGAAGAAGCGCAAAGCGGCAGAAATTGATCCGTTAGATTTGTGGGCGCTCTTTGGAAAAAAGTTTGACGGTGACAATCACTATGACTTGCAAGAAATTGACAAGATTGGAAAAGATATTGAAAAAGTCAATTTCGATTTCGAGAATTGCGAATATGGTCCGGTCCCAGACCTTGATGATTCTTTAACAGGGTTGCGGGCCACCTATGTTCAAGGTGGTTATCTTTCTTTTATAGGAGTGACCGCTGGTGGCGATTGGGAGTTTCCTGTCTTTTTTATCATCTATCTCGATCAAGATAGAAAGACTTTTCGTGGATATATTCCCAAAGATGGAAATGTGTGGAATTGGGATACTAAACAAGCTATTGGGAACGACGAAGACAAAGATAGTGATTTCCTTAAAAAGTGGCTCAAGAAAAACAATCCCGATGCCTATTCCTATGCCGTTGATAGTGGGAATGAAAACGGCCTGATTGATTGGGAATCATGGGTGGAATATATGCAACATAACGGACTGATGAAGCGAGACATTGCCTCTCGTATTGAGGTGAAATGAAAGGCTGGCTTAGAGAACGAAGGAATAATTCAGGGGAATATTAGTGATAAATACGATCACACTTAAAGAAGCTAGGGCATGGATAAAGCAGATGGACGCAGAGGATTTGGCGTTATTTGTTCAGCAGCATCATTCTTTGAAGCAGAACGTGTGTGCGTCACCAAATGGGCTGGGAGTGGCCACGGGTGAGGATGATTGGGTGCAAAGGTCTATTGAGGCCGTTTATCGTCTGCGTCTTCTAGCGGCTGATAATAAGCGTCTGAGACATGAGGTTCAAAAGGCAATGGATAAACGAGTGTTTTAAAATGAACGCAACCAGACTTGCTTGGATGTTAAGCCAGGAATTTGACCGTGACAAATGGGGTTCTATAGACCCTGAATTGTTTCGATTAGTTGGCGATGAAGAGGACGAAGAGCCGGAACCAGAGGATGGAGACGATGTTGAAGCGACGTGGCCACGAGCGCTTCGCAAAGTCTTGGAACGAGTTTCTCAAAGAATAAATGAGGAGTCTGATGTCTAAATCTCAAGTAGTTTTGATTGTTGGATATCCGGCATCTGGCAAAAGCACCTTGGCCGAAGAATTTAAAGCTCAGGGATATGAGTATTTAAATCGTGATCAAAGAGGCGGTAAGGTCACTGACATGGTTGTGCCAATGATGAATTTTCTCAAAGCAGGGAAGAATGTCGTTTTAGACAACACGTTCCCTGACCGTTCTGTGCGACAACCGTTTGTGGATGCCGCCTATCGTGTTGGCGCAGAAATACATTGCCTCATTCAAAATGATCCATCTAAGGATCAAGCTATCGTAGATGCACAGGTTAATGCTTGTCATCGAATGATTGAGAGGTGTGGAAGCGTTCTTACTCCAGAGCAAATAAAAACCACCCGGCAACCTAATATCTTTCCACCTGCGGTGCTCTTCAAATATAAAAAACAATATGAGACGCCCACAGATGCTGAAGGATTTCATTCCATTGAATATCGCAAGTTTAAGCGAATTGTGCGACCAGGCTACACTAATCGTGCATTGATCGTGGATTATGATGGCACATTGAGAGAAAGTGTCGGAGATAAGCAGTGGCCGGAAAAAGTCAGTGACGTAAAACTTCTGCCAAGAAGAAAAGAAAAGGTTGCTCAATATAAAGAACTAGGCTTTTCTTTGTTGTTGGGAGCGTCTAATCAATCTGCTATTGCTAAAGGTTTGGATGAGCAAGTAGTTATTGACTGTTTTAAAAAAACCAATGATCTGTTGGAGCAAGATATAGACGTTATATACTGTCCACACCGTATTCCTCCTATGTCATGTTTTTGTCGAAAGCCAATGCCCGGTATGGGGATTCATTTTATTGAGAAATATAAACTGGACCCATCGCAGTGTCTTTATGTAGGAGACATGACACAAGATAAAACCTTTGCCCGCCGTTGCGGTTTTCAATTTCAATTGGCAGAAGCTTTCTTTGGTGAATAATGACTGATTGGCACACCTCTGTATTTTCTTCTTGGAAGTCTCAATTAGCAGACAGTACGTGGCTTGATCACGACGGTCGGCTTCAGTCTGCGTATACTTCCCCAGGCTACCGTGGCGCAAACCTCTATACCCCCGTTGCGCGAACGACCGAGGGCGGAACAAACGTACACGCGAGAGAACGGAAAGTTGCTAC
>SMVB01453763.1_pt1 | contig 17290 bp, 20 predicted proteins | sample 2456461 | NCBI WGS metagenome assembly SMVB01 (sample SAMN11095934, study PRJNA526329) | marine sediment metagenome | biome: Marine sediment; feature: Surficial sediment; material: Deep marine sediment; isolation source: Hadal surficial sediment | place: Pacific Ocean | collected 2014-05 | depth...
AACCTTTACGATCCGCTTGGCCTGCATCCGCGTGATCGTTTCTATACCAACGTCACCTACGGCGAGGGTATGCGGGGGATCATCGACCATTCGCTGTTCTGCAACACGTGTACGCTTGAAGCGAGCTTGAATCCGTTTACGGGCGAGCTTGACGCGAACTCGGCCTTCGCCTGGACGATTCATTACCAGCACTGGTGGACCGACACGATCCGCTCGTCGATCATCTACGGCCTGACGCGGAACTCGCCCGGCAATGATTTCGACTCGGTCGGAACCATCCGTCGGACGCAGGCAGGCTTCCTCAACATCTTCTGGAGCCCGCTTCCGCGCGTCAATCTTGGACTCGAAACGCATTATCTTGAGACCAAGATGAAAGGCTTCGGCACACTGGACGGCAACGATACGATCCAGATCCAGGCCACGGCCATGATTCTCTGGTAGACGCGTAACGCTTAGCCAAGTCGTGGGATTGTGACCTCGGAATTCGTGAGGTTCCGCATCTGAGCAACACCGCTTACCGCGACTTGAATGGACTTGTGGGCCCCGGCATTGCCGGGGCCCCTTTTTTGTTACCGCTTGGTTGAGGTAGACTCACGCCACGACGGACGGCGGCGAACGGAATCCCATGGACAGCATCGAGAAGATCTTCGATTTCCAGCAAGGCGTGGCGCCAAGCCCGGAAGCCTCGCTGGTGGCGCTCGGCGCCTCGTTGCTCACCGCCTTGGTCGCGTTGGCGCTCTACTCGCTGACCTACGGCCGCCACCATACCGGCGCCGGCATCCAGCGCATGTTCCTGTTGGGTGGCCCGTCGATCACCGCGTTGCTGCTGGCGATTCAGGTGTCCACCGCCCTGGCGTTGGGGGTGTTCGGCGCGCTGGCCATGGTGCGGTTTCGCACGCCGATCCGCGACCCCGCCGAGATGGGCTTCGTTCTGCTGCTGGTGGCCGGCGCCATCGGTTGCGCGACCTTCAATTTCTGGCTGGTGATCGCGCTTTACGTCTTGGCGGCCGTGGTGTTGCTGGGCGGCGCGGTGGCGCGGGAATATATCCACGACCCGGCGCCGGGTTATCTGATCGTCGGCGTGGACGACCCCGGCGCCGGCGCCAAGGAACCGGCGGTGACCGCGCTCGTCGCCAAGCGGCTGATTGGCGCCCGCCTCGATTCGGTATCCGATTTCGGCGGCAAGGTCAGTTTCCATTACCGGTTCACCACCAGCCGCGGCTTCGATTGGGGGCAATTCAGGCGCGACCTCGATGGCGTCCTCGCGCCGGCCAGCGCGCAGATTCACGTAAGCTGAGCTGGATTGCCCGGCTTCCGGAAACCCCCATGCTGTATTATCTGATCTCCACGGCGGCGTTGACGGCGCTGCTTTTCTTTCCGGTTTCGCGCCTGGTCTGGGTGCTCAGCGTGCGCCGCCTGGAGCGGCGGACCAAACGCCGGCTCGGCGAGGACGAACGGCTTGGTCAGCGCCGCCGCGCGCGTTTCATCGCGTTTTTTGTCGTGGTCGTGTTCTCGGCGCTGTTCAACATGCAATTCAGTGGACTCACCGGAAATGGATGACCGTCTCTACCGGTTGCTTCGCATTATTGCCGTTGCCATGATATTGGCCTGGGTGGCCTGGGCCATCTACGACCGCGTGCGCGTGGCGACGCCCGGCGACGACAGCTACCGGGCCGCCAACACGTTGTTCGAGGACGGCTTCTACGAGCGCGCCCTGACCACCTACCAAGATACGCTGGCCGACGCGCCCGACCACCTGCCGGCGCTGCGCGGCATGGCCAATAGCCTGATCCAATTGGAACGACACGAAGACGCCCTGATCACCATCGAGCGCGCCATCCAACTGGATCCCGTCTTTCCGGGTCATTACGCGACCCGTGGCATCGTCAACGACCATCTCGGCCGCTTCGAATTGGCGATGGCCGATTACCGGCGCGCGCTTGAGGAGGACCCGGAGCTCGCCGAGGGCATGCACTGGCTTGACCGTCTGTTGCACAATCTGCCCGAAACGCCGCCCACCATCGCCGACCGCCTCGCCTACCTGCGGGATCAAATGGCGCTGCCGCCCGCCGACCGGCTCTTGCGGGTGCCCGAGATCGACGCCAACCAGCGTCCGATCGAGAAGTAATCCGGTCTAGACGATCCCGAGAATTTCGACCAGCAGGACGCGGACAAAAAACAACGCGGCGATGCAGCCGAACAGCAGTCGGACCCCGTCCTTCTCGCCGTCCTTGTCGCGGAAGGTCAGGCTGTGATAGGCGACCACTCCGGTGCCCGCGAGGATAAGCCAGTCGGCGAAGCTACCGTCCATCGCGCGCCGGATCGCCGGTCAATAGCACGGCGGAAACAGGCATCCGCTGAGGCCCAGCCGATCGGCGGTGAGGTCGGCCAGCAGCACCAGCGCCACGACACCAATGGTCAGGTAGACCAGGTACAGCTTTCCGCGCGCGACGTCCCGCCGGTTCGCCCGGCGCGTGACGATGCCGAAATCCCGCGGGTCCAACGTTTCGCCGGCCGCGAGATCGATTACGTGACGGGTGAAATGGCGAACCCACGGTGGCACCGCCCGGTGGAACATATAGGCCTTGAAATGGGGCTCGATAACGCGCTCCTCGGGCTCGTTGCCGAACCAACCCGTGTAGGCAAGCTCGAACACGCGGAATTCCGAAATCTCCAAAAGCCCCGCCGCCTCCGCCACGTTGAGTGAGTCACTCGGCTTCTCCCACGGAAATTCCATGCGTTCGGCGCCTTGTCGGTGCGAGCCGTGTATGGAATATAGTCGCCCCGACAGCCGTCGCGAAAGGAATGAATCGCCCCGCGGGCCAAACGGCCCGGCGCGGCGCGCTCAGGCGGCCGCCTCGGTATCGAGCAGGCCGAGCATGTCGTCGAGGGTGGTGAACTTCTCGCGCTCCCGCTCGCCGTGCCCACGGGCACATTCGACGGCGTCGATGCGCCGCCAATCGGCGGTGGTGACCACGCGCACGCCGCGCGCGCCGAGCAGCCTGTCGACGCTGTCCGGTCCGGGCTTGGCCGCGCGCGGCGCGTCGGCGACAATCAGGTCCACGACGCGCTGCGAATCGCCCTTGTTGGTGCCGACCACGCCGGTGGGGCCGCGTTTCGCCCAGCCCACCGCGTAGACGCCAGGCTCCACGCGCCCTTCCTCGTTCGACACCGTGCCGCGCCGGTCGTCCAGCGGCACCGCCGCGATCGGGCCGGTGCGATAGCCGATCGCCGGCACCAAGAGCCGCGCCGCGATATCGAAGGTCTCGTCGGTGGCCACCGCCCGGCCGGCCTCGATCCGGTTGCGCACCATCCGGAGGCCGGTCACGCGGTCTTCGCCCAGCACCGCCACCGGCGAGGCGAAGAAGCAAAAATGCACCCTGACCGGCTTGTCGCCAGCCGTGTTCGCCGCGTAGGTCTTGAGCACGTCCAGATTTTTCTGCTTGTTCTTGCGCGCCGACGCCTCGGCGGCGCCGGCGTCCTCGGGGAGTTGCGCCGCGCGGGCAAGCGGCACGGCCTCCTGGAGGTCGCCGAACTCGGAGAGTTCCGGGTAACTGAAGCTCGATTCGACCGGACCGCGCCGGCCGATCACGTAAATGTCCTTCATCGGCGCCGCCGCGATGGCGTCGGCCACCGCCGGCACGATATCGCTCGCCTCAAGCTCTGCCCTGGTTTTCGCGAGAACCCGCGCGACATCCAGCGCGACGTTGCCGTTGCCGACAATCACGGCGGCCTCGGCGTTAACGGCGGCGCTGTAATCGCGCGATCCCGGAACCCCGTTATACCAGCCGACGAAATCGATCACGTTGGCGACGCCGGGCAGATCTTCGCCGGGAATGCCCAGGGGGCGGGGCACCTGCGCGCCGACCGCCAGCACCACGACGTCATACAGCTCCTTGAGTTCGTCGTAGGATATGTCGCGGCCGAGTTCGACATTGCCGAGCAGGCGCACGCCCTCCCGGTCCAAGGTTTTCTCGAAAACCCGGGCCACGTTCTTGGTGCTTTGGTGGTCCGGCGCGATGCCGCCGCGAATCAGCCCGAACGGCGTCGGCAGGCGCTCGATAATGTCGATACGGCAACCGGGAAGTTTCTTCAACAACGCGCCGGCCGCGTAACAGCCCGCCGGCCCGCTGCCGACGATAGCGACCGCGACGCTCATCTAATGCCCTTCCGCTTGCTCGCGCATGGTCTTACTCAGCCTCATGATGTCTCACCGACGCGCGATTGACAAACGGCGCATGGCCGTCGTCGGGGAACATTTCCGTGAGGTCGCGGCGCGACTGAATCAGACAGATTCCAACACCATCGCTATGCCCTGGCCGACGCCGATGCACATGGCGCACAGCGCGTGGCCGCCGCCGTTGCGGCCCAGTTGGTAAACCGCCGTGGTGACCAGGCGGGCGCCGCTCATGCCCAGGGGATGGCCTAGCGCGATGGCGCCGCCCTGGGGATTGACCTGCTCGGCGTCGTCCGGAAGCCCGAGTTCGCGCGTCACGGCCAGCGCCTGGGCGGCGAACGCCTCGTTGATCTCGATCACCGCGAATCGGTCGATGTCCAAGCCCGTCTTGGCCATGACCTTGCGGCTGGCCGGCGCGGGGCCCATGCCCATGATTCGCGGGGCCACGCCGGCGGTGGCCATGGCGACGACGCGGGCGCGCGGCGTGAGTCCGTGTTTGCGCGCGGCTTCCTCCGAGGCCACGATCAACGCGCAGGCGCCGTCGTTGACGCCCGACGCATTGCCCGCCGTCACCGTGCCGCCGTCGCGAAACGGCGTCGGCAGCTTGGCGAGTTTTTCCAGCGACGTCTCGCGCGGATGCTCGTCACGTGTGACCACGACCGGATCGCCCTTGCGTCGCGGGATCGTGACCGGCGTGATCTCGTCGCCGAGCGCCCCCGATGCTTGCGCGCCCGCCGCGCGCTGCTGGCTGCGCAAGGCGAAGGCGTCCTGGTCGGCGCGTCGCACCTGGAAATCCTCGGCCACGTTTTCCGCCGTCTCCGGCATCGAATCGACGCCGTGGCCCTTGGCCATCAGCTTGTTGACGAAGCGCCAGCCAAGGGTGGTGTCGTAGACCTCGGCCTTGCGCGAGAACGGCGTTTCGGCTTTCGCCATGACGAAGGGCGCGCGGCTCATGCTTTCCACGCCGCCGGCGATCATCATGTCGGCGTCGCCGGCGCGAATTGCCCGCGCCGCCGTGCCGACCGCGTCCATGCCCGAGCCGCACAGCCGGTTTATGGTGGCGCCGGACACATCCACCGGCAGGCCGGCCAGAAGGGCTGCCATGCGAGCGACATTGCGGTTGTCCTCGCCGGCCTGATTGGCGCAGCCGTAGATCACGTCGTCGACCGCTTCCCAGTCGACGTCCGTGTTGCGCGCCATCAGCGCCTTGATCGGTATCGCCGCCAGATCGTCGGCGCGCACCGCCGACAAAGCGCCGCCGTAGCGGCCGATCGGCGTTCGGATGGCGTCGCAAATGAAGGCTTCGCTCATGAGGGTTCTCCCTGTGCGTCGAGGTCCGGCACGATCTTGGCGTTTAGCCGATGGGAACGGCAACGAAACAGGGCGATCAAGCGGCCTTCGCGCCCGCTCACGGTGACGTCGTAGACGCCGGTCCGCCCGCGCCGCGACCGCTCCTCGGCCACCGCGGTCAGCGTCTCGCCGGGTTCGGCGGCGTTGACGAACGTCACGTCCGCGCCGGACGAAACGGCGACGTGATTGTAGGCATTGCCGGCGTAGGCGAAAGCGGTATCGGCGAGCGCGAACAGCATGCCGCCATGGCAGATATCGTGGCCGTTCAGCATGTCCTCGCGCACGGTCATCGTAATCGCCGCGTGGCCCGGCCCGACTTCGAGCCGGCGCATGCCCAGCGCGTGGAAAACGCGATCGTTGGCTTGCATGGCCGCCGCCACCGCCTCGGCCAGCGCTTGCGGGTCGGGCTCCGTCATCAGGCGCCGGTGAAGTTGGCGGGGCGTTTTTCCAGGAAGGCCCGGACGCCCTCGCGATAGTCGGTGCCATGGCCCGCGACCCGCTGCAGGTTGCGTTCGAGATCGAGCTGGCTGTCGAGATCGTTGCCCAGCGAAGCGTAAAGCGCGCGCTTGATCAGGCCGATGGAGCGTGTCGGCTGGGTGGCGATGTGCCGCGCGAATTCCTTCACCTCGTCCATCAGCGCGTCGTCGTCGACGCATTTCCAGATCATGCCCCATTGGGCGGCGGTTTTCGCGTCGATCTTGTCGCCGGTTATCGCTAGGCCCATGGCCCGTTGCAGACCAATCAGGCGCGGCAACATGTAGGTTCCGCCGGCGTCGGGCACCAGCCCGATGCGGATGAACGCCTGGATGAAGCTCGCCGATCGCGCGGCGAACACCAGAACGCAGCCCGGCGCGATGTTGGCGCCGGCGCCCGCGGCGACCCCGTTGACGGCGGCGATTACCGGCATCGGCAGGCGGCGCAGCGCGCGAATCAGCGGATTGTAATATTTTTCCAGCAAGGCGCCGAGATCGGGCTTTTCTTCCGTCGCCAGGTCGCGCGCGCCCAGGTCGGCGCCGGCGCAGAACGCGCGGCCGGCCCCGGTCAGGACCATGGCGCGCGCTTTCGCGGCCTTTTTGTCCTTGATCGCCGCGCGCAGTTCCTCGTGCATTTCCACGCTGAACGCGTTCAATTTGTCGGGGCGGTTCAGGGTGACGGTGGCGACATTGTCGGCGATGTCGAGCAGGATGGTCTGGTAGGCCATGGCTCAGCGCCCCTTGAAGTCCGGTTTGCGTTTTTCCAGAAAGGCGGCGGTGCCTTCGTCCTTGTCTTCCGTCGCGAAGCTGACGTCCAAGGCGCGCCGCTCGTAGTCGAGCCCGGCGGAAAGCGGCATTTCGAAGGCCTTGAGCACCGCCGCCTTGGCCATGCGCACCGCCACCGGCGCCTTGGACGCGATGGTCTGGGCGATCTCAAGCGCCGTGTCCACGGTCAACTCCGGCGGCACCACGTCCGATACCAAGCCGGCGGCCAGGGCGGTTTTCGCGTCGATCATTTCGCCGGTCAGGTTCAGTTTCATGGCCAGGGACTTGCCCACCGCGCGGGGCAGCCATTGGGTGCCGCCCGCGCCCGGAATCAGGCCCAGATTGATTTCCGGCTGACCGAAGCGCGCGTCCTCGCCGGCGACGATGATGTCGCAGGCCATCGCCAACTCGCAGCCGCCGCCCAGCGCGAAGCCGTTCACCGCCGCGATCAACGGCTTGGGAAAGGCGCGAATGGCGTCCCAGTTCAGCATGCGCGTGTCGTTGAGCATGGAGACCATGGTGTAGGCGTTGAGTTCGTTGATGTCGGCGCCCGCCGCGAAGGCGCGGTCGTCGCCGGTGATCACCACGCAACGCACGTCCTCGTCCTCGGCCGCCGCGCTCAGGGCGTCCTGGAGCTGTTGCATCAACCGGGCGCGCAGCGCGTTGAGTTGCTTCGGCCGATTGAGTTGGATCAATCGAACATGGGGGAACGGATCGGACAACAGAATGTCTTGATCTTCGGCCATGTTTTCCCTCCCGAGACGGGCCTCTAGCGCCGCGTCTGGTCTACCTGAAATCCCTGGAACTAGAAAGCGCCGGAAAGCGCGCGCAAGGCGATAGGGCAAGCCGATAGGACTGGCGCCGGTCTCGCGAGCGCGTAAACTGGCGCGACGAGGCGACGGCACGGTCATGGTTCATTTGAAAGTTTTCGCCATCGCGGCCGCCTTCGGTCTGACGGCCTACGGCGTGATGATCGGGTTTGGCTATGTCTTGCGGCTGCTCGGCCTGTAGGCGGGCGCGATGACGGCGCCCGATCTGCTGTTCGACGGTCCGCTCGACGCTCGGTTCACGGTGGTTCTCGCCCATGGCGCGGGCGCGCCGATGGACAGCCCGTTCATGGATGCCGTCGCCGGCGGCTTGGCGGCGCGGGGTCTTCGCGTCGCGCGGTTCGAATTCCCCTACATGCGCGCGCGCCGCGAATTGGGCGGGCGCCGCCCGCCCGACCGGCCCCCCGCGTTGATCGAATGCTGGCTCAGAGTGATGGCGACCCTGGGCGACGCGGCGCGCCTGGTCATCGGCGGCAAGTCGATGGGTGGGCGGATCGCCAGCATGGTCGCCGACGACGCGGGCGTCGCCGGGCTGGTCTGTCTCGGTTATCCGTTCCACCCGTCCGGCAAGCCGGACAAGTTGCGCGTCGAGCATCTGGAGGCCTTGCGGACTCCCACCTTGATCGTCCAAGGCGAGCGCGACACGTTGGGGCGCCCCGACGAGGTGGCCGGATATGCGTTGTCGCCGGCGATCCGGCTGCATTGGCTCGCCGACGGCGACCACTCGTTCAAGCCGCGCAAGGCGTCCGGGCGCACCGAGGCCGACAATTGGGAAGCGGGCGCCGCCGCCGTGGCGGCTTTCGTGGACGCGTTGGCGCCGCCGGGCCCGTAACCGCGCGGGGCGCGCTTAGGTAGGCATCACCGCGCCGGCCCGGGGCCCTGATTGGCCGGTGGTTTCGACGAAACGGACGCTGTTGTCCACGCTCAGCCGGTCGAAGCCGTTGTGCACCACGTCGTCTTCGTGGAAGTAGAACGCCGCGCCGTCCTCGGTTTCGATGAAGCCATAGCCTTCTTCCGAGAACAACCGGTTGATCGTCCCGGTGAGGCGAGGCTGGCCCTCGCCGTGGCTCTCCTCCCGGCGTCGCCGCGATTTGTCCTCGATCTGGCGGCGCGCGGCCCTGAACGCGTCGCGGATGGCGACGTAAATATCCTCGTGGGAGTGGTCGGCGCCGGGGTCGCGCGTCACGACGATGTCGCCGATGGGCGCGGACAAGTTGATCGCCACCTGATAGGTGGTCCCCTTCTGGTGTTTGCGATGGGGCGCGCGCAGCGCGACGGTACAAGCGGTGAGACGGCCGTAAAAGCGTTCAAGCTTGTGCACTTCCTCGCGAACCCGCCGCTCGACGAACTCAGAGGGCGCGATGTCGCGGAACGTAATCCGAACAGGGGTTTCCATGTATCCGCCTCCTTGGTCCTTGCCGAGAAGAGCATGCCGCCAAAAGCGGCGCGGAGTCGTTAACGCAGGATAAGAAATTCAGTCCGGGCGCTCCAAACCGACTTTCTTCAGCGCGCGCGCCTGGCGGCGGCTCAGCTTGTCGACATCGAAGTCCTCGATCAGGGTCTCGAACAGGCGGTGCCAGTTGATTTCCGCCTTGAGGTGAAGGAACACCGATCCCAGGCCGATCGCGGCGCGGTCGACGAAGACGAACTCGCGCGGCGGCTTGACCTCGCCGAGGCGGCGCAACTCCCCGTGCACCTTGGACGCGATCTCGTGACCGTAGACGCCGGTCGAGGTGTCCTGGATCTTGCGCTCGCGGTCCTCCAGCAGGGGCGCGTATACATATTCCGCCCACATGTTGAGCACGTCGATCACCTCGCGCGACAGGTTCTCGAAGCCCCAGCCCTCGTAGGCGGAAATCGCCAAGTCTTCGTCGCCATGCAGCAGCGCGTGGTACAAATCGATCACGCCCTGAATGAAGTCCGCTTGAAAGATTCGGATGCAGCCGAAATCAAGCAGGTTGACCGTGTGGTCCTCGCGAATCGTGTAATTGCCCAGATGCGGGTCGCCGTGGATCACGCCGTAATAATAGAATGGGACGTACCAGGCGCGGAACATGTTGTGCGCCAGCGTGTTGCGGATTTCGAGCGGCGCTTCCTTGAAGTCCAGCAGCGTCTTGCCCTCGAGCCACGTCATGGTCAGCAACCGGTCGGTGGATAGCTCCGCGACGACCTCGGGCACGTGGACGCCCGCCTCCTTGTCGAGCATGTCGTCGTACAAGCGCAGGTGGCGGGCCTCGCGCGCGTAGTCCAGTTCCTCGCGCAGGCGGTCGCCGATTTCTTGATGGATGTCGCCGGGATCGACGCTTTTGTCGTAGCGCCGATAGATGGCGAAGATCATCTTGAGTTGGCGCAGGTCGGCCTCGACCGCCGATTTCATGTCCGGATATTGCAGCTTGCAGGCCAGCGCGCGCCCGTCGTGGCCCGTCGCGCGGTGGACCTGGCCCAGCGACGCCGCGCGCGCCGCCTCGCGTTCGAAGGCGGCGTAGCGGTCGCGCCAGTCCGCGCCCAGTTCCGTGGTCATGCGGCGCTTGACGAACAGCCAGCCCATGGACGGCGCGTCGGCCTGAAGCTGGGTCAGCTCGCCGGCATATTCGCTGGGCAGGGCATCGGGGATCGTGGACAGGAGCTGCGCCACCTTCATCAGCGGCCCCTTCAGGCTACCCAGCGCGATCCTGAGGTCCTCGGCGTGCTTGCGCCGGTCAAGCGGCATGCCGAGATAGCGCTTGCCGGCGAGGCGCGCCGCCAGCCCGCCGACCCGGGTGCCGACCTGGGCATAACGCAGGACCCGTCGGCTCAGCCTGTTCTCCTCGCCAGCCATTTTTATCTAAATTTCCGCTTCCAACTGGTCGATGAACCCGGCGATGACGTCGAGCCCGCCTTGCCAGAACGCCGGATCGCCGGCGTCGAGGCCGAACGGCGCCAACAGTTCACGGTGGCGCTTGCCGCCGCCGGCGCGCAGCATGTCGAGGTATTTCTCCTGAAAACCAGATTCCGCCGATTGATAGACCTTGTACAGCGCGTTCACCAGGCAATCGCCGAAAGCGTAGGCGTAGACGTAGAACGGACTGTGGACGAAATGCGGGATGTAGGACCAATAGACCCGGTAGTCGTCGGTGAAGCGGATCGCGGGGCCCAGGCTTTCGCCCTGCACGCCCATCCAGATGTCGCCGATGCGCTCCGCCGTCAGCTCGCCGTCGCGCCGCGCGTCATGAATTTGGCGCTCGAATTCGCAGAACGCGACTTGGCGCACCACGGTATTCAGCATGTCCTCGACCTTGTTGGCCAGCATGACGCGCCGCCGCGCACTGTTGCGCTCGGCGTCCAGCATGGCGCGGAAGGTGAGTTGTTCGCCGAACACGCTGGCGGTCTCCGCCAAGGTCAGCGGGGTGTCCGCCATCAACGCGCCTTGCGGCCCGGCGAGGATCTGATGGACGCCGTGACCGAGCTCGTGGGCCAGGGTCATCACATCGCGGGACTTGCCTTGATAGTTGAGCAACAGATAGGGATGCACGGAAGGCACGGTCGGATGGGCGAACGCGCCCGGCGCCTTGCCGGGGCGCACCGGCGCGTCGATCCACGCATTGTCGAAGAACCGCCGGCCGATATCGGCGAGTTCGGGAGAAAACGCCGCGTAGGCATCGAGCACGGTGCCGCGCGCCTCTTGCCATGAAAATATCTTGTTGTCGTCGTCGGGCAGCGGCGCGTTGCGGTCCCAGAAATCTAGTCGGTCCACGCCGAACCACTTGGCCTTGAGCCGGTAATAGCGATGCGACAGGCGGGGGTAGCTATCACGCACCGCCCCGACCAGCGCGTCCACCACGTCGTCCTCGACCATGTTTTCGAGGTTGCGCTGCGAAATCGGGCGCGGATATTTGCGCCACCGGTCGTCGATCTCCTTGTCCTTGGCCAGCGTGTTGGTGATCAGCGCGAAGGTCTGAATTTCGTCGCCCAGCACGTCGGCGATCACCTTGGCGATGTCGCGCCGCGTCTCCGCGTCCTTCGACGACAGCAAGTCGAAGGCCTCGGCGTTGGTCAGTTCCTTGTCGCGAAATGGAAATCGCAGCCGCGCCAGGGTCTCGTCGAAAAGACGCATCCAGGCGGCGCGTCCGGCGACGTATTTTTCGTGCAGTAATTGCTCAAGCTCGTCGGATAGCTGATGCGGCCGGAACAGGCGCGTGTCGCGAATCCAAGGACCGTAGTGGGCCAGCGCGTCCGTTTCGAGCTGGCGATCCAGCGTGGCGTCGTCGATGCGGTTGAGTTCGAGCGCGACGAACAGGGTATGGGTGGAGATGTCGTTGCAGCGCTCCTGCATGGTCTGGAGAAACGCGCCCAACGCCGGGTCGTTCATGTCGCCCGCGTAAAGCAGGTAGGCGTAGCTCATCACCCGGGTCAGGCCCTCGCCGATTTTCTCGAAGGACCGAATCACCTCGGCCAAGGTGGCGCCGTCCAACCCGTCCAACTGGCCGCGGTAGCGTTCGGCAAGGTCGCGCGCGGCGGCCTCGGCCTCGTCCAGAACCCGGGTCATCTCAGGTGAATCGCGGCCCGCGAACAGGTCGGACAGGTCCCATTCGGGCAGGCCGGTCAGCGCCGCGTTGGCGGCGGGCGCTTTCGTTTCGGCGGTCTCGGCGTGGCGCATATCGGTCTCCTCGGTCGTCCTGAGCATATAGGCGCGGGGCATGCCGGGTCCAAGCCAATCGCTGACGGCTGGCAAAGGCTCTCGCACCGGGTAAGATCGCGTGGAAAGAAATAAGGCGACAAGGGGGAGAATACACGATGGACCTCAACACGTGGCCGAATCTGGTCGCCATGTTCTTCGCGCAAGCGGAGCGGGGCGGCGACAAACCTTTCCTGTGGGCCAAGCGCGACGGCGCGTGGCGGAGCGTGAGTTGGCGCGAGGCGGCGGAGCGGGTGACCAACCTGGCGCGCGCGCTCCGCGCCTACGGCCTGGCGCACGGCGATCGCGTGGTGCTGGTGGCGGACAACGGACCCGAATGGGCGATCGCCGATTTCGCGATCATGGCGGCGGGCGGCGTCAGCGTGCCGGCCTACACCACCAACACGGCGCGCGACCATGGCCATATCCTGAACGACAGCGGCGCCACGATGGCGATCGTGTCGTCGGCGGCGCTGGCCGAGCCGTTGCTGGCGGCCGCGGGCGTGGCGCCGGCGCTGAAGCGCGTGATCGCGATCGAGAAACCGAGCGCGCCGGCGCCGGAGGCGGTCACGTTGAGCGACTGGGACGCCGCGCTGAGCGAGGGCGCGGGCCAGCCCGGCGACCCGGCGGGGGAGGCGGCGGCCATTGCCCAGGATTCGCTCGCCTGCCTGATCTACACCTCGGGCACGGGCGGTGTTCCCAAAGGCGTCATGCTGAGCCACCGCGCGATGCTGGCCAACTGCATGGGCGCCTACGACGTGTTGCTGGAACTTGGCCTGGACGACGAGATTTTCCTGTCTTTCCTGCCCCTGTCGCATTCCTACGAACACAGCTGCGGGCTGATGTTCCCGGTCTCGATCGGCGCGCAGATCTACTACGCCGAGAGCATCGACTCATTGGCGGGCAATCTGGTCGAGGTGCGCCCGACCCTCATGACCAGCGTACCCCGGCTGTACGAGGTCATGCGCCTGCGAATCATGCGTGGCGTCGAGAGCGCCGGCGGCCTGAAGGCCACGCTGTTCCGCAAGGCGGTCGAATTGGGGCGCAAGAACTACGAGTCGCCCGGAAGTCTCGGACCGGTCGAACGGCTGATCGACGCGATTGTCGAGCGGCTGGTGCGCGACAAGGTGCGCGGCCGTTTCGGCGGACGCCTCAAGGCCATGGTGTCGGGCGGGGCGGCGCTCAACTACGAAGTCGGCGTGTTCTTCACGGCGCTCGGCCTGCGGCTGCTGCAGGGTTACGGCCAGACCGAGGCGGCGCCGGTGGTCAGCTGCAACCCGGTGCGCGCGATGAGGCTCCATACCGTGGGGCGCGCCTTGACCGATGTCGAGGTCAAAATCGCCGAGGACGGCGAAATCCTGGTGCGCGGTCCGCTGCTGATGGACGGCTACTGGAACCAGCCCGAGGTCACCGCCGAGACCCTGCGCGACGGCTGGCTGCATACCGGCGATATCGGCGTGGTCGACGACGACGGCTACATCCAGATCACCGACCGCAAGAAGGACATCATCGTGCTGTCGGGCGGCGACAACGTATCGCCGCAGCGCGTCGAGGGAATCCTGTGCCTGGAGCCGGAAATCGAGCAGGCCATGGTGGTCGGCGATCACCAGGCGCGTCTCGCGGGCCTCATCGTGCCGTCCGAGGATTTCATACGGGATTACGTCGCAAAGGCGGGCGGCAAGGCCGATCTCGCCGCGCTGTGCGCCGACACCGCGTTCCACGACGCCCTCGCGAAGGCGGTCGATCGCGCCAACGCGGGCCTGTCGGTGATCGAGCGGATCAAGCGCTTCGCGGTTCCCGACAGCACCTTCACGGTGGACAACGAAATGCTGACGCCGACCATGAAAGTCCGCCGCCACAAGGTGATGGAGCGCTACGCCGACCAGATCGAGGGGCTGTTCTGAGCCGCCCGCCGTCGCTGGCCGGCCACCGTCGTTCTCGGGCGCGACCCGAGAACCCATGAACACGGGCCTTGGTTCGTGTTCATGGATGACCGTAATATTTCCGGCCACGACGGCGGGGGGCGGCCCGGCGGGTTACGCGATCTCGAAATGCGCGTCGATTTCGGTGGCGATGTTGAACGGCAGCACGCTGGCGCCGACCGCGAAACGGGCATGGCGCCCGGCATCGCCGAATACCGCCACGAACAGGTCCGAGGCGCCGTTCACCACCTTGGGCTGATCGAAGAAATCGGGCGCGGAATTGACGAAGCCGCCGACCTTCACGCAGCGCACCACGCGGTCGAGATTGCCGCCGCACGCGGCCTTGAGCGCGGCCAGTATGTTGATCCCGCACCGCCGCGCGGCCTCGCGCCCTTGGTCGATCGTCAGGTCGCTACCGACCCGGCCGATAAAGCCCCCGAAATCGCCGTTCAGCCGTGGCGCCTGGCCGGCAACGAATACGAGGTTGCCGGTAACGACATACGGCACATAGTTGGCCAGCGGCGGCGCGACGTCCGGCAATTCGATGCCGAGTTCGTCGAGCCGCGTGTCGATGCCCATGGCGGCATGCGCTTGGCGCGGCCAGGGAAGACTGGCGGCGAGAACGCCGATTGCGGCGCCCGCGTGGAACATTTGTCTGCGGCTGATCAATCCGTCGATCATGTTGTAACCCTCCTCTTTTGGTGTTCAGGCGCGCTGTTCAAGCGCCGATCGGATAAACGGCTCGTAACCGTATTGCGAAAGGCCGGCGCCGACTTGGGTGAAATAGTCCGCTGTGCCGGTGATGCCGAGGCCATCGGTCAGGCGGTTCAGGAACGCGAAGATCGCGGCGATGCCGATGATGTCCTCGACCGCCTGTTCGCTCCACCCGGCGTCAAGGACCGCCCGAACGTCGTCCGCGGAAACACGGCTGGGCGTCTCGGTCAGCTTGCGCGTCAAGGCGAAAACGGGACGCATTCGTTCGCCGACCGGCGCGCGCGTGGGGTCCGTTTGCAAGGCGCCGAGCATGGCCGCGTCCACGTTGAACGCCTTGGCCACGGCTTCATGGGTGCCGTAGCAAAACTGACAGCCGTTGAGAGACGAAACATAGGCCGCCATGAGTTCGCGCTCGGCGGGCGAGAATTGCGAATCCTTGCGCAGCACCGTCTCAAGGAACGCCACGATGGGGAGATAGCGGTCCGGATCGCGCAGGAACGCGTCGGCAACGCCCTGGAAGTCCTTGGCAAAGCTGAGATAGGTCATCGGGTTACCTGATAATTGATTACGTGACGTACCGTAACTAATTGCGAGATATCTTGCAAGCGGATAGATTGTCGAAAATGAATAGCGAACGAAAACCTGGCCGACCCCGCAGCGCCGCCGCGCACCGCGCCATCCTGGACGTGACGACACGCCAGATGGAGGTGATGCCCATACGCGACATCACCATCGAGGGCATCGCGCGCGAGGCGGGCGTCGGCAAGCCGACGATTTACCGATGGTGGGATTCCAAGTGTTCTCTGGTGATGGAGGCGTTCCTGGAATCCGCGGCGCCTAAAATCACGTTCCCCGAAAACGAATCCACCATGGCGGCGCTCAAGGAACAGGTCAAACTGGTGGTCGAGATGCTGCGCGGCCGCGCCGGCGGCATCGTTGCCGAGATGGTTGGCGAAGGTCAGGCCGATCCGCATATCCTTGAAGAATTCCGCGACCGTTTTTTCTCCGAACTGCTGGCGCCCGCCCGCGCCGTCATCGAACGCGGCAAGAAATCGGGCGAACTCGACAAGGACCTCGATACGGACCTCGCCATCGACCTGATTTACGGGCCGATCTATTACCGCCTGCTGGTCGGGCACGGCCCTCTCGACGAAGCGTTCGCGCGCGCCTTGCCGGAACGGGTGCTCGTCGCGCTGAAGGCGGCGGCGTCGCCCGGCGCGTGAGGACTGCTTAGTGGCCCGGGAATATCTTGAAAAGCTCGAAGACCTTTTGCGTCCCCTGACCGCCGACCTTCCGGCCGGGGTGAGGCACGAAATCAAGCATTTCTTCAGCGGCGCGGCGGCTTACGCCAATGACCGAATTTATCTGTCTTTGACAACGGTTGGCCTGGCAATCAAGTTACCGGAGGACGCGCGCGAGACGCTGATGGCGGAAGGCGCGACGCCGTTGCGCTATTTTCCCAACGCGCCGATCAAAAAGCAGTATGTGGTCCTGCCGCCACATATCGTCGCGGACGAATTGTCGGTTTGGGCCAGGAAATCCATCGACTACGTCTTGACCCTGCCGGCGCCGAAACGAGCCAAGCGCCGCAAGCGCGCATGACCCCGAGGATCGCATGATCGACCCCGCCTGGACCGACGATTTCGTCACCGCCAACGGCATTCGCGTCCATTACCTGCGCCACGGCGCGGGCAACCCCATCGTCCTGCTGCATGGGTGGCCCGAATTCTGCCGCGTGTGGCGGCGCAATATCGGGCCGTTGGCTGAGCATTTCGACGTGGTGGTGCCGGACTTGCGTGGCTTCGGCGACAGCGAGAAACCCGATTTGTCGGCGGAAGACGGCTATACGCTGGACCATCTGGTCGACGATCTCGAGGGACTGGCCGACGCGCTCGGCCTCGACCGGTTCGGCGTGGTCGGCCACGACATCGGCGCTTACGTCATGCAAGGCCTGGCGCGTAAGCGCCCCGAGCGGCTGGCCGGGTTGTTCTTCTTCGACTGCCCCTATCCGGGGATCGGCAAGCGTTGGGGCGAGGCCGAGCATATCAAGGAAATCTGGTACCAGACCTTTCACACCCTGCCGTGGGCGGCGGAAATGGTGGGCTCGAGCCGGCGCGCCTGCGAACTCTACTTCCGCCATTTCCTCGATCACTGGGCCTATCGTCCGGGATCGTTCGAGGCGGAGGATGTCGCGGCCTGGGTCGACAACTATCTCAAGCCCGGAAACCTGCAAGGCGGCTTCAACTGGTACGTCAATTCGGCCCCCCGCCGGCTCGAACTGATGCGAGACGGCGCGCCGGACTTGCCCAAGATCGACGTGCCGACACGGGTGCGGTGGGGCGAGGGCGATGCGGTGCTCAATGTCGCCTGGGCCGACCGGCTCGGTGATTATTTTTCCGACCTCGACT
>SMVB01396000.1_pt1 | contig 17285 bp, 19 predicted proteins | sample 2456461 | NCBI WGS metagenome assembly SMVB01 (sample SAMN11095934, study PRJNA526329) | marine sediment metagenome | biome: Marine sediment; feature: Surficial sediment; material: Deep marine sediment; isolation source: Hadal surficial sediment | place: Pacific Ocean | collected 2014-05 | depth...
CCTAGACTCGAAAACCTGTATGGATCTTTTTTTCGTTCCTCTGCGTCGGGAAGGAAATCATCTTCGTCGAATTTGTCCATATCGCGCACCTTCTGGCGCCCTTCATAGAAAGCCTGGGCAGGCCGGTGAAGGTATCCGGCTCTTCGGCAGCTAACCTAGCCCCGGCTTATTCAATATAGATGTTCAAGCAGACGTTTGCCTACGCTTTCTTTCTAATATTGATCACTTTGGCATCGGAGCAGAGCGCCTCAAGATAGTCAGCCCAGCCCTGCATGATTTCTCTACGAGCTTCTAATCGGTCTCCCTGATCATATGCCCGAACATGCTTTGCATCGATATGGGCTAGTTGCCTTTCAAGTACGTCTCTAGGATGCCCTTGCTCACCGAGAATGGTCCGACCTGTTACGCGAACTCCATGCGGTGTGAGTTTGCCCTCATACCCTAAAGAATAGAACGCCTTCACAAAGATGCTATGCGCAGCGTGTTTCTTTGGGCTGCTTCGGTTTGGCAATATGTACTCAGATCGGCCTGTAATGTTGTGGAGCGCCGTGAGCATGTCTATTGCTTGATCAGGTAATGGCCAAGAATGCGGCTGGCCCATCTTCATTCTCTCTGCCGGAATCGTCCAATTCTTGTTCTCAAGATCGAACTCTTCCCAACGAGCCGCTATCACCTCAGTAGGTCTTGCCAACGTCCACCACAATAGATGAATGCCTGCCTTCGTAGGATGGTAACCAGGGAAATCGTCAAGCCTCTTAAAGAATGTCGGAATCTCGTGAGGCCGGAGTGGTTTCTTATGTGTTGTTTGTTTGACGGTGATAGAACTCCGCAGGGCATAACTTAGGTCCGTGCTTGCTCGCTGGGTAACGATGGCTAGCCTGGAAATCCCTCCGAAGCATTGTCTGGCTAAAAGGGCCATTTGAGGGGCACGCTTGGCGATGCGCTTTACAACGTCGTGGCCGTGAACGGGCGTGACTTGATCCATAGGTAAGCTTCCAATATGCGGAAATACGTCGTTTTCCAGTAGATTCTTTCGTTGACGATAGGTTCTAACGGTCCAATCGCTTTTCTTGTCGTCTAACCACTCTGTGGCAACTGCTTTGAATGTGTTTGCACTCGCATAGGCTTGCCGTAGCTTTTCTGCCTTTCGATGGTGGGCCGGATGGATGCCCTGTCCGACAAGCCGCCTGGCCTCGTTTCGTCGATCACGAGCTTCCTTCAACGTTACGTCCGGGTAAACCCCGATTGCATAGACATTCTCCTTGCCCCCGATTCGGTATCTGTAGCGCCATAGGCGTGCCCCAGAAGGCTTAACGATCAGAGTCAGCCCTGCACCATCAGCGTGCTTGCCAACGTCTTTAGGAGCTTTCAAATGCTTGATGTGGGTATCGTTCAAAGGCATGGCTATTCTCCAGTACCAAAGTACCCGCAAGGGTACCCGCAAGTTTCTCGGATGTCCAAAGCCGCTGCTGGACGATAAAAGACAGTAATTACACGCACTTATCTATAGACCTAGACGGCTTCGGACGTTGTTGGACGAGTATAATGATTATGGCCCACAATCATCCCTCGGGTGTCGCCGAGCCCAGCCAGGCTGACGAGCGCATCACCCGGCGGCTCAAATCTGCGCTCGAACTGGTCGACATCAGGTTGCTCGACCACCTGATAATTGGTGACAGCGAGACGACCTCTTTGGCCAGTCGGGGGTTGCTGTAGGAGGGCTTGTAGGAGCGGCTCTTGAGACGTGACAGCCTTTATCGCGCTCCAAGGCGCACTCCAACGGGTCCTTGTATTAAGCCCGCAAGGCTGGTATAAAGTTGCGCTCTCTGCCCGCCAGCCGCGGGCAACTTTATTGTAATATCAGAGACTTAACCATCATGTCCAAGGTCTGCCAGGTCACGGGAAAGCGTCCGCAAAGCGGAAATAACGTTTCTCACGCCCATAACAAGACACGCCGTCGGTTTTTGCCAAACTTGCACAAAAAGCGTTTCTGGTTCGAGTCCGAGAATCGCTGGGTTCGCCTACGCGTCTCACACAAAGGCATGCGCATCATCGACAAGCATGGCATTGACAAAGTCGTCGCGGACATGCGTCAGCAGGGTCAGCGAATTTAGCGCGGGAGGATTAGCCGATGGCCAAGAGTAATCGTGAAAAAATCCGGCTCGTCTCGAGTGCCGGCACCGGGCATTTCTACACGACGGAAAAAAATAAGGTACTCCATCCTGAAAAGATGGAAACCAGGAAATATGACCCGACGATTCGCAAGCACGTGATCTACAAGGAAGCCAAGATCAAGTAGAATCGCCCGCACGGCGGCCTCCCACAAGTACAATTCAGTACATGCCGGAGCTCCCTGAAGTCGAAACCAGCCGCCGTGGCATCGAGCCATACCTTGTCGGCGAGCGTATCGACAAACTTGTTATTCGCGAACGGCGTTTGCGCTGGCCAATCAGCACCGACGTCGACAGACACCTTGCCGGTCAGACTGTGATCTCGGTTGGCCGACGCGCTAAATATTTGCTCATTAATACAACTGACGGTACCGCGATAATCCATCTCGGTATGTCGGGCAGCGTTACCATCGTCGATCGTGACACCCCGGCCGGAGTGCATGATCATTTCGACATCGAACTTGCGTCGGGCAAATCGTTACGTTATCGGGATCCGCGCCGGTTCGGTTCGTTGCATTGGGCGGTCGATCCCGAGCGCCACAAACTGCTCAGAGCACTTGGCCCGGAACCATTGGGCGACGCTTTCTCGGGCAAATACCTGTGGAAGAAGTCACGCGGTCGTCGAGTCAACATCAAGCAATTCATCATGAATGCCAATATCGTCGTCGGTGTCGGCAATATTTATGCAAGCGAGGCGCTTTACCACGCGGCAATCAACCCCCGGCGTGCCGCGGGCCGCATTGCGTTACAGCGCTACGATGCGCTGGTAGCGGCGATTCGGAATGTCTTGCAAGCAGCGATCAAGGCCGGTGGCACGACTCTGCGTGATTTCTATGGCGGTGATGGCGAGCCCGGATACTTCCAGCAGGAGCTCGCAGTGTATGGCCGCGGCGGCGAACCTTGCCGAAAATGCAAGCGAGCGATTTCGGTCATCGTGCTCGGGCAACGGTCGACCTATTACTGCAAGAACTGTCAGAGATAATCGCGCTCCAAGGAGCGCTCCTACAAGCCGCTCCTACGCCCGACCGAAACGTTTCATCAGCGCGAGCTTGACCTTGGGCGACACGAATTCTCCAACATCGCCGCCCAATTCGGCCACTTCTTTGACAAGCGTTGAAGAAATGAACATGTACTTTTCAGTCGGCGTCAGGAATGCGGTCTCGACATCGTCGGTCAGATGGCGGTTCATGTTCGCGAGCTGAAATTCATACTCGAAGTCGGATACAGCCCGCAATCCCCGAATGATCACGCGAAGCCCATGATCGTGCGCAAAATTCACAGTCAGACCTGCGTACGCGGTCACCTTGACGTTGTCCAGATCGGCCAATGCGCTCGCGGCCATCGAAACCCGTTCATCAGCTGTAAACATCGGCACTTTCCCGCCCGGATTATCCGCAATTGCGACGATGACCTTGTCGAACAATACGGCCGCGCGCCGCACAAGATCTTCGTGTCCCAGCGTGATGGGATCGAAAGTACCTGGGTACATTGCAGAAACTGTCATCGATGTTTCCTCTAGGCTTTGTTGCCTGAACTCACGAGCGAATATCGCACGTTGCCGGCGTTTCTGGTGCGCAAGATCTGCCATCCCTCCGGCAGAACAGTGGCCGGTGTCGAGCGGCCTTCCTCGATGTAAATTCTCGCGCTCTCTGCGAGCAGCGATCTCTCGACGAGAAGTCTACACAAATCAGCGTACAAATCGGTTGCAAATGGTGGATCGAGAAAAACGACGTCGAATTCGACGTCGTCAACGTCTTTGAGATATTCAATGGCGTCGATCTCGCGAACATCAGCGCCGCCAGCATTCAGGGCGGCAATGTTTTTGCGAAGCGCCACCACCACCCTCGCCGAGTTTTCGACAAATACGCAGCTCGCCGCGCCGCGGGATAGCGCCTCAAGACCAAGCGCGCCGCTGCCGGCGAACAAATCAAGGCAGCGCGCATCAGCGAGTTGAGGTGCCAACCAGTTAAAAAGGGTTTCCCGGATGCGCTCAGGCGTCGGCCGGAGACCCGGCGCGTCTTCGATTTCCAACAGACGACTACGCCAGTTTCCCGCTACAATACGCAGCCGTCCCGGCCGGGGTTTTTTGTCGGCGCTTCGATTTGCCATTTAACGCATCCTTGGTCCGGTCAGTGTAGGCGAATCATCATCCACAGGTGGCTTTGATTAAAGCAGAATTTATCAAGCGGCTGCGTGCCCGCATTAACCAGGGAAACAGCTGGCTGAGCTACGACCTCGCCAATCTGGCCCCTGGCGGCGAGATCGACGATGACCTGGTTGAAGAACTTGAATCGCAGCTCGTCATGGCCGACGTCGGCATCGAGACGACCGAGCGAATCATTGATGACCTGCAGAAGAACCTCGCGCGCAGCGAACGAAAAGATGCTGCAGCGCTTCGTGATGGACTGCGAAATTCATTGCGATCAATACTCGAGCCCGTGGCCATACCTCTCGAGATCGCAAAGTCTGATCGGCCGTTCGTCGTATTAATGGTCGGCGTGAATGGCGCGGGCAAGACGACGACGATAGGCAAACTCGCGAAACGATTCGGCGATCAGGGCCTGTCCGTAATGCTGGCCGCCGGCGATACATTTCGGGCCGCCGCTGTTGAACAACTACAGGCTTGGGGGAAGCGAAATAATGTGCCGGTCATCGCCCAGCAACACGGTGCCGATCCGGCGGCTGTGATTTTCGATGCCTGGGAGGCGGCGCACGCTCGAAATATCGATGTATTGCTCGCCGACACCGCTGGCCGGTTACAAAACCAGCAAGGGCTCATGGATGAACTGAGCAAGATCAAGCGAGTCATTTCGCGTCGTGACGAAACTGCGCCGCACGAAGTGATGCTGGTCCTCGACGCCAGCCAGGGCCAAAACGCGCTCATTCAAGCTGAAAAGTTCCACGAGGCACTCGGACTCACCGGAATTACCGTAACGAAGTTGGATGGCAGTGCGAAGGGTGGCATTCTGCTCGCCATTGCCAATCAACTTCAGGTGCCCGTTCGTTTTATCGGCATCGGTGAATCGGCTGAAGATATGCAGCCATTTGCCGCTGATGAATTCGTCGATGCGCTGCTGGCCCGGAACGATCAATGATGATTCAACTAGAAGGAGTGACCAAACGATTTCCGGGCGGGCAGGAAGCCTTGTCCGGATTAAGCCTGTCCGTTGAAAAGGGCGAGATGGTGTTCGTCACCGGCCATTCGGGTGCTGGGAAAAGTACGCTGCTGCGACTGATCGCATTGATAGAACGACCGACAGATGGACAGGTGATTGTTGACGGACAGAACACGCGCCGCGTCCGGCGCCGGAACATTCCAGCGTATCGGCGCCAGATAGGAATGGTTTTTCAGGATCACAAATTGTTGTACGACCGCCCGGTGTTTGACAACGTTGCGCTACCGCTGATTATCGCTGGCGTCGGATATCGTGAGGCCGGCCGCCGCGTCCGGCCCGCGCTTGAACAAGTCGGTTTGCTGCACAAGGAAAAACGAAACCCGGAGACGCTTTCGGCTGGCGAACAACAACGCGTGGGGATCGCGCGGGCCATTGTGACCCGGCCCAAATTGCTGATCGCTGATGAACCGACCGGTAACCTGGATCCCGACCTGTCACTTGAGGTCATGCGTATTTTTCGGCGTTTCAACGAGGTCGGCGTGACACTGCTGATCGCAAGCCACGACATTTCATTGATCGACCGACTCGGTTGCCGGCGTATCGAACTCCACGACGGCCGGCTTGCCCCAACAACAGAGGACCCCGATCCGTGGCAGTGACACGACATTCGGATGCGGTGGCACCGGTGCACACATCGGGGCCGCTGTCGATCTGGTTCACTCGCCATGTCAGTACGTCGATAGGCTCGCTTGGGCGATTGTTCCGCCAGCCATTCGCGAGCCTGATGATTATCCTGGTCATCGCGGTGACGCTCGCGATCCCGGCGTCGCTGAACCTGATCATCAAGAACGCACATGCGGTCAGTTCCGGCTGGGATAACGTGCTCGATTTTTCGATCTATCTTCGCCGCGGCGTTTCCGAGTCTGAAGCCGCTGACGTCGCGAGCCTGATTCAGCAACGTGCCGATATTGAATCGGTCGAATTTATTACCGCAAGCGCTGCCCTGGAGGAATTCAAGACGCATTCGGGATTTGGTCAGGCGCTCGACCACCTGACCGAGAATCCTCTGCCGCATACCCTGGTGGTGCGGCCAAGCGCGGCAAACACGGCGCAATCAATGATCCTGTTGCACGAAGAGCTCGGTAATCTTCCCGAAGCAGACCTGGTACAAGTCGATACCGAGTGGGTGCAGCGATTTCACGCCATACTCGATATCGTCAGGCAAGCGATTGTCATTGGTGCCTCCTTGCTTGGCGTCGCGATCGTAATCATCATCGGCAATACGATCCGGCTCGATATCCAGAATCGCCGCGAAGAGATTGAAGTCACCAAGCTACTGGGTGCCACTAACGCCTTCGTCCGCAGGCCGTTTTTATGGTCGGGTTTCTGGTACGGGTTGTTCGGCGGACTGCTCGCGGTAGGCCTCGTGACCTTCGGGCTTTTCTTGCTCGGGCCGCCCGTGGCAAGGCTCGCCGGCCTGTACCAGAGCGGCATTGTCATGCTGGGTCTGTCGGCGTTCGAAATGCTCACCCTGCTTGGCATTGGCATCGCACTGGGGCTCATCGGCTCCTGGTTCGCGGCCGCCCGCCATATGCGTCGAATCGAGCCACGCTAGGCCACTCATTCGACATAATCCCGGCGCTCGTTTTAGTTTTAAGTGATTGTTTACCAATGGATTTTTCGTTCACTCGTGACGGAACTAACGCAGTTGTTAGCACTCTAAGTCATCGAGTGCTAAAATAAACGCCCACAAGGAGGACTCCAATGACAACAGCAGTCACAACTTTGGCCCACGATGTCGCACTGGCCGGACCGGTCGGCAGCCTGAACTCGTACATTCACGCCGTCGGCGCCATCCCGGTGCTAAGCAAGGAAAACGAGCAGGCACTATCGCGACGTTTCAACGAGGCCGAAGACCTCGACGCTGCACGTGAACTGGTCATGGCGCATCTGCGTTTCGTTGTCCATATCGCCAAGGGTTACACCGGCTACGGTCTGCCCCTGAGTGACCTGATCCAGGAAGGTAATGTGGGCCTCATGAAGGCCGTCAAGCGATTCGACCCGGACTACGACGTACGACTCGTCTCTTTTGCCGTGCACTGGATTCGCGCGGAAATCCACGAATTCGTGCTCAAGAACTGGCGCATCGTCAAGGTCGCCACGACCAAGGCGCAGCGCAAACTGTTTTTCAATCTTCGCAAAAAGAAGAAAAGCCTCGCCTGGTTGTCACATGCCGAAACAATCGCGATTGCAGAGGACCTCGGCGTCAGCCCGAAAGAGGTCACGGAGATGGAGCGGCGCCTGAGCGCCAGAGACGCTATCTTCGATCCTGCGCCGGCTGCTGACGACGAGCATTCATTCACGCCAGCCGCTTACTTGCCGAGCCCCGATGCGAATCCGGCGACGTTGGTTGAAAAGGCCGACTGGACCGATGACGCGACCGAGCGCATGACCGTTGCCATGAAGGATCTGGACGAGCGCAGCCGCGACATCTTGCAAAGTCGCTGGCTGACAGACAAGAAGATGACGTTGCACGAGCTCGCCGACCGTTACGGTGTTTCCGCCGAGCGTATCCGTCAGGTTGAAGCGAACGCCATCAAGAAACTGCGCACCGCAATCGTCTAAGTACACGGACTGTGCGGCCGTTTGCGTATTATACCGAGCTACGATGTTCAAGATTTGAGAGTGGCAATGAGCGAGGTTGACGGCTGGCTCGAGCATTACGAGGAAACCCATCGAGACCTGAGCTATCCGGCCATGTACTGGGCTGCCGTGCTGATGGTGGTGCTCGGCATCGTTGGGCTGTTCTGGTCCCTGCCGGTTCCCGACGAGTTTTTCGAAATTTCGCCACTGCTCAATTGGGGCAGCGCATTCCTGATGGCTACGGCCGTGTATTACTTTATTATTTCGATCCCGCTGGCGATCGGCTTGCTGCCGTTTGTTCTGGGTGTCGCGTGGCTTCAGCTCTGGCTTGAACAGTCCGACTACTCGCCGATTCGCGTCTGTGGGGGCCTGCTGGCCGCAGGCCTGATCGGCCTCTGGCTGGGACATCACAGGCAGCGCAGCATCGGGGCCGTTCTGCAGGATCTGCAACTGATGATGATTGGTCCGGCCTGGCTGATGTCCGTGTTGTACCGGCGCATCGGCATACCGATATGAGGATAGTTACCCGGACGCACGAGTTCGTTTAGAATCGACGCCCCCTGAAGACCTGAATCGCTCGCAAGGAACATCCGTGACTGCCAGTAAATCCGCTCTTAATCCCCTCGATCTGTTCGACATTCGCTCAGAGCTCTCGGACGACGAACGCATGGTTCAGGATTCTGTCGCCCGCTTCGTCGACGAGCAGGCAATCCCCCTCATGCGCGAAGCATTCGAACAGCATCGGTTTCCAAGTGAACTGATATCCCAGGTTGCCGAACTCGGTCTGCTCGGCAGCTCGATTGATGGCTATGGATGCGCCGGACTCAATAGCATTAGTTATGGGCTCATTTGCCAGGAGCTCGAGCGCGGTGACAGTGGCCTCAGGAGTTTCGTTTCGGTGCAGAGCAGTCTGGTCATGTTCCCGATTTACGCCTATGGCTCGGAGGAACAGAAACAGCGCTGGCTACCTGCCATGGCAAAGGGTGAGGCGATAGGTTGTTTTGGTCTGACCGAGTCGCAAGGCGGGTCCGATCCCAGCAACATGAAAACACATGCGAAGAAGGACGGTGACGACTGGATTCTGAACGGCTCGAAAATGTGGATTACCAATGGCACGATCGCAGATGCGGCAGTCATCTGGGCAACGACAGACGAGGGTGTAAAGGGATTCATTGTCGAGAAAGACATGCCCGGTTTCACCTCACAGGAAATCGACAACAAGTTCTCATTGCGCGCCTCCATTACCGCAGCGCTGTTCTTCGATGATGTGCGGATACCGGCGGCAAACGTGTTGCCTGGCGTTACCGGACTGAAAGGGCCGTTGAGCTGTCTCACGCAAGCGCGTTATGGCATCACCTGGGGTGTCATCGGCGCGGCACAGGCCTGCCTCGATGAAGTTATTCGATACACGGGGGATCGTGTGTTGTTTGATCGGCCACTGTCACATACACAGACAATCCAGATTCGCCTTGCCGACATGGCACGCCGCATCACCACGGCGCAATTATTGTCGCTCCAGCTTGGTCGTCTCAAAGACAGGGGCGAGCTTCGTCCTACCCAGGTATCGCTCGCAAAATGGAACAATTGTCGCGCCGCGATCGATATCGCCAGGGACGCCCGTGACATTCTGGGTGGCAGCGGTATCAGCGCGGAGTATGTGCCCATTCGTCATATGCTCAACCTTGAGAGCGTCATCACCTACGAAGGCACCGAGACCGTGCATCAGCTCGTCGTCGGTAAGGAGCTCACTGGCGTAAACGCCTTGGGATGATTTCCACGTGAACGACCAGCGACTGCCAGGGAATCGGGACGTCTGGCGCATCGCAGCACCGATGATTCTGTCGAATGTTTCCGTGCCGCTGCTCGGCATGGTTGATACCGGAGTCACCGGGCATCTTGAAAGCCCCGTCTATCTCGGCGCGGTAGCGATCGGCGCGATTTTGTTTGGCTTCCTCTACACGGGAATGAATTTCCTGCGCATGGGCACCACGGGCATCACCGCACAGCGATACGGGGCGAATGACAACGACGGTCTGCGCGTCTCCCTCGGTCAAGCGCTGATTGTGTCGCTACTGATTGCGATGACACTCATTGCTCTGCAGTTGCCTATCGGTCGCTTGGCAATGAGCCTGATTGGCGCGGAACCGGATGTTGAATCATTCGCGCTGCAATATTTTTCCATTCGCATCTGGAGCGCACCGGGAACACTGGCCAATTTCGTATTGATCGGGTGGTTTCTCGGCCTGCAGAACGCGCGCGTTCCGCTGCTGATTTTCCTGACAATCAACCTCACGAATATTGTCCTCGACCTGTGGTTTGTCCTGGGCCTCGGCATGAAAGTCGATGGCGTTGCACTCGCATCTGTCATTGCAGAGTACACCGGGCTTACGGTCGGACTCATTTTCGTGGCACGAGAGTTACGCGCGCGCTCAGGTCGCTGGCCGTTCGCCCGACTATTTAACGCCCGCGCCTATGCAGCGTTCTTTACCGTCAACGGGCATCTCTTTGTTCGCACCATGGCGCTGATGTTTACTTTTGCCTTTATTACCGCGCAGGGCGCGAGGCTCGGCGGATTGGTGCTGGCAGCCAACGCAATCCTGATGAACGTGCAGCATCTCACCGCGTTCGCACTGGACGGTTTCGCGCACGCCGCAGAAGCGCTCGTCGGCAAGGCAATCGGAGAGAAGCGCCGCGATGCACTGGAACGTTCGGTACAGCTTGCGTTGAAATGGTCGTTGATTTTCGCGATCGGTTTTTGTCTTTTCTACGTGGTCATTGGGCCGGGTCTGATTCGCGTACTAACCGATTTGCCCGATGTCCGTAGCACCGCGATGCGCTACCTGCCGTGGCTGATTGTCTCGCCAATCATCTCAGTTTGGTCATTCCTGTATGACGGCGTTTACGTCGGCGCCACTCGCTCCCGGGAGATGCGAGACATCATGCTGATCTCTGCATTCGCCGTTTTCCTTCCCGCGTGGTACCTGCTGCAGGGCTTCGGCAATCACGGACTGTGGCTGGCCTTCACGCTATTCATGGCGAGCCGCGGTATTGGTATGCACCTCTGGTATCGACGCAAGGTGCTGCCATCGCTCGCGCTGGAGTAAATGCGAGACGTTTAGCGATGCATCCTGTGATGCAGGTCACAGTTATCAACGCTGGCAGACCCGAATTCGTCTGCTTGTGACCCGAGTCCCTGACGAGTTGTGCCGTTCTGGCGCATTTTTGTGGTCGTAGCAATTATCGACAACTTGTGAGAATCACCATGTGGCTGCCAACACCTGTTTATGAACGTTTACCCCAATTCTGGATATTGCTCGGACTATTATTCATGTCCTTGGGAACCCGCCTGGGATTTGAATATTCGGCGACCTTCCTCTACTTCGCCGTTGGCTTCGTCTGTGTCGGCCAGAGTTTCTGCATTTCTGTGATGCGCGCAATCAGTCGCAGGAATCCGCATGTTGCAAAAGAAAAGACGGAACAATCGACTGAGCAATCGAGCGCGCAAGATAGCGAGCAACCGAACTTCGGGTAGCTATTTGCAAAAGCTGCGCACGGTCTTTTTCGCCCAGGCGTATGCCACGAATCCCGTAAACACATTCGCGGCAGTGTAAGCCGCAAATATCCCGACCATGCCGTAGTAGTGCTCCGCGATCAGCGCCAGGGGCACATACAAGATGATGGTTCGCAGCAAACTGACGACAACGCCGGGCATCGGTTTGCCGAGGCCATTGAACGACGCATTAATCACCATTACGAGTCCGTAGCCGCCATAGCCCAGCGGTGCAATCCAGAGAAACAACCTCGTCACGCGGACGACATCATCGTTGTCGCTGAAGAGTGTTGGCAGGAACCCTGCGGATAGTGCCAGCACACCGGCGCCGACCAACCCGGCCCCCACACAAAAAATCATGCAAAGGCGCAGCGCCTCCAAGATGCGCGACTCCTTGCCGGCAGCGAGGTTCTGCCCAACGAATGGACCGATGACTGCGGACAACGCATAAAACATGACGAGTACCAGCGACTCAATGCGGCTTGCAACGCCAAACCCTGCGACCGCTTCGGGCCCGTAGCCCGCAATCATCGCGATAATGATGGCCGTCGCGATCGGGACGATCGCGTTGGTACCCGCGGCCGGTATGCCCACATGCAGGATATCCCGCCATGACTGCCGCAGCTCACCCGGGTCCGGCCGATTGAAGCTGATCATGTTCAGCCGTCCGCGCAGCAGGTAGAGCGCACCAACGAAAATCACGCCGCGTGCCAACAGTGCAGCTACGGCCGCGCCGTTCAATCCTAGAGCGGGTACCGGCCCAATACCGAAAATAAAAATTGGATCGAGCAAGACGTTCAGAATCGAACCGAGGATCATGAGTTTGCTTGGCAACCGCGTGTCACCGGTTGCCCGCATGCTTGCCATTCCAACCATACCGACGACGACGAACGGCACGCCCGAATACAGTATGAGCATGAAGCTTCGAATCATCGGGATCATGTCGTCCGGCGCGCCCAGCAGCCGAAACAACGGGTTGATCGTCAGTACGCCAAGAATGCAAAAAGCCGCAGTAATGAGAAACGACAGGAAGAGGCTGTCGGTTGCCAGCCGGCGTGCTCGCCGCAAATCGTGCGCGCCAATTGCTCGCGCAACAACCGACGATGTTCCTGCGCCCAGACCAATCGCGACACTGGTGACGATCATCAGGATCGGAAAACTGAAGGCGTGTGCTGCCAGTGCCCGATCGCCGACACGACCAAGGAACCAGGCATCAACAATCGCCTGACCCATCATCGTGCCAACGCCGAGCAGGACGGGTAGCGTCATGTCCACCAGATGTCGACCCACCGGTCCCTCGGTGAGTTTGGCTTTAGGTTCTTGCATCGTTTCTCGGGAGTTCAGTCCGCGCCGGTCGCGCAGCCGAGAACCACTATGACGCAGCCTCCGGCGTCGCGCAATCCTCCCCCACGACGACTAGAACAACAATTTTGCCGTGACGACGTAACGCATAGGCCCGCCGGGATCGATTGCCTCGAACGGATAACAGGTTACGAGACTGAGCATCGCGGTATCTGTGTCCAGTAGCAAACTGCTATGACGCGAATCAACGACGTCGATATCGAATATTTCGTACAGGTGCTTTTCGCCGGACACTGTTTCAATGACGAGCAACTCACCGACCTCCACGTCGCGAAGAAAACTAAAGTGCGTGTCACGGTGACCGACGATCACGGTGTTGCCAATCTCACCCGGCAAGGCACTCGCACTCAGGTGACCCGGCCCGAAGGCCAGTGTGCGGCCCGATCCGCCAGCCAGGACAATCAGATCCACATCGCCGGACTTGGCCACCAACCGCGCAACCGGCCAGGTATCGGCCCATGGCCACGGAACTGGTTGTGCGCTGCCATTAGTTCCTCGCGTCCACGCGCGTTGCATCAGTTCCTGCGCCAGCCAAGCCTTGGCCGGGATGTACGCACCCTGGCCCAACTGCCAGAAGCCGAGACACAACAGACAGGACACGATCCAGGCCCGCCGCGAACTAGTGAACCAACTCATGGGATTCCTTCCTGCCCAGCGCGGGCAATGCCATGAGCAGCAATGCCGCCAGCAGTACCGCCAGCCCCGTCAGTCTGAGAATCTCGGCGTTGGTCGCCGTTGCGGGCAGACCGAAGATCACTGCACCGCTCTGGCCGTATGGCGTCAGGTTGGCGACTTGCTCACTCGTAAGCCCCGCACCGGCGGGGCGAACTGGTGTTTTGTCCACAGCGACAAGACTCGTGTATTTGCTGACGAGATGGTGAGTGAGCGCTGTCTTTACCGCGGCACTTCGCGTTTCGTCTTTGTTGGCGCCACGGCGCAGCTGGTCCGCCAGATCGGCGATTTTCGCTCGCGCCCAAAGCGCGCCTACGCCTGCGCTTTGTGTGTTGCCAGTAAGTGCAAGCTCACTCGTCCATGCGCCGCCGATAGCGTTTCCGGTGATGCGAACGACGGCGCCTGGCAGGAAAGCACCTGATGCCCGGGCCCTGATTGTCACCGGTTCACCGAGATAGAGGTCAGGCACCACGCTCGGATAGCTGTCGACGATGACACCGCTGGGCCATTGCACATCGATATCCGTCACTTGTGGATTCTCAAGCTTGCGAAACAGGCGGTCCATTTTCTCCCCGACCTCGTGCAGTGCACTGATGATGGTGAACGTGCCACGTCCCGCCTCGGCGGCCTTGCGCATGAACCAGCTGTTCGGGGCCGATCCGATGCCTACCGTAAACAGACGAGCGCCCTGCAGTTTTTCGTCGATGAGTTTGAAGAGTCCCTCTTCATTACCGACCGCGCCGTCCGTGATGAATATGACCTGCCGCAGGTACGCTTCCGAGGGCGGCGTGCGGAGCGCGAGATCCAGCGCCGGATACATTTCGGTACCACCGTTCGCACGGAGGCCGCGGACAAAGTTTTTGGCCGCTTCGATATTCACTGAGTTCGCCATGACACTGTCGGCGAACAAGCGTCTTGTGTGCGAGTTGAATTCGATGACATTAAACAAGTCGCCAGTTCGCAACCCACTGATCGCGCGCTGCAACGCCTGCTTTGCCTGCGCAATCGAGACCCCGTGCATCGAACCCGAGGTATCAACAATAAAAATCATCTCGCGCGGCATCTGTGCGGCAGGCACAAGGTCCGATTCCGGCGGCACGACCATGAGCAAGTAGTGCGGCTCGCCTTTGATTGTCTCGGCGAACACCATTGCACGGGGCTTTGCTGCCGGCACCGGGCGCCAGACTAATTCAAAGTCGTGATCCATCGGCACCTGGCCGCCGGCGAGAGAAATCAAGTACTGGCCATGAGACTCGCTGACATTGACCGAGTGGTACCGGCTCGCAACAATTTCCAGCGGCATGCCGGCATTAACCGTAGCCTGTAGAGAAATACGATGACCCCTGGAGGACGACACCATCGGCGGCGTCACTAAAGAACCGTCGTCGACGAGCATCGTGTCGGGTGACCAACCACTGCCCTGGCGATCGGGCAACGCTTGCCCCGGAATGTAGCGTGGCGTCAGCGTCATCGGGAATCTCAGGCTGAACATTCCTTCGTCGTAGCGCAGGTCCTCGAGATACTCGATCTCGACGATGACCTTTTCGCCGGGCGCGATGTTCGCCACCGATGTTGTGAACATATTGGCGCGTTGTTGCTCAACGAGGCTGGTTTTCTTGCCTTCCGACTTCGCCTGCTCGTACTCCTTCCTCGCCTGCTCTTTTTCGCGAATTTCTCCTTCAATGAATCGGTCGCCGATATACAGGCGCATATGATCGACCGCCGCCTTGCCGGGCAGCGGAAATACGTACACGCCCTCAACCCACTCCTGTCCATCGTTTTGGAATTCCTGCATGACAGAGACCCGGGCCACGAGCCCGTTTACGGTGATGTTGACGTCCGTGTGCAAGAGGGTGGCGGTGACGTAACCGTCGCTCATTCGCAGGAGCAAGCTGCCCGTCTGCATTGTGCCCGGCGTAGGTCCCTCTGCTGTGGCCAGAACCGGCCCCAGCAACAGGATGGCCACAATCACCAGGTTCCACTTTCGATTTGGCATCAATGCTCTCCTTGTCGTGTGAAACCCATTGCAACAAGTCAAAACACCGTACCCGGGACTGCGGCATGGCAATGCACCGGCGTATTGTGGCAAATTATGCCAACAACCAAGGGAGCCGACCGTGGCCAAACGCATTGCGATCGTCGAAGATGAAGCCGCTATTCGCGACAACTATGTCGCCGCATTCCAACGGGAAGGCTATGTCGTTGATGCCTATGATTCCCGGGCGCCGGCGATGGAGGCATTCGCTTCCCGGCTACCCGATCTGGTTGTTATCGATATCAACTTGCGCGATGACGTCGAGGGCGGCTTCGAACTGTGCCGCGAACTGCGCTCCCGGGCCGCCGAGCTGCCGATTATTTTCCTGACCGCGCGCGACAGCGAGTTTGATGCTGTCTCGGGACTGCGCCTGGGCGCCGACGATTACCTGACCAAGGACATTAGCCTGCCGCACCTGATGGCGCGAATCGCAGCGTTGTTCCGGCGTCTCGAGGCGATGCAACAACCACAAGCCGCCGACCGGCGATTGACGCGTGGTGACCTCGCAATCGACACCGATCGCATGACGGTGCTTTGGCAAGAACAGCCGGTCGGGCTGACGTTGACGGAATTCTGGCTCGTTCACGCGATGGCAAGATACCCGGGACATGTCAAAAACCGACAACAGCTAATGGATGCAGCCCAGGCCGTCCTCGACGACAATACGATCACGTCTCACATCAAGCGGATTCGGCGCAAGTTTGTCGCTATAGACCCGCAATTCAGCGCGATCGAGACAGTCTACGGCATGGGCTACCGCTGGCTGCAATGAATCTCAAACGGCAGTTGCTTCTCGTCAGCCTGCTTACCCTTGTGCTGCCCTGGGCGGGTTGCCAGTTCATCCGGGAGACTGAGTCGGCACTGCGCACCGCCCAGCAGCAGATGCTTGCGGGCACCGCGCGCGCGTTTGCCGACTCGCTCGCGCAATACGAAGAAGAGTTTCCGCTCGCCCAGGAAAGCGATCATCTCATTGGCGATCAGCTGTATGGCCACCGACTCGAGACGCGACCCACTATCGATGGATACTTCGACGACTGGAATCTCGACCGGGATTCCCTTCGTGAGCTGCGCGGCATAGATGGGCCAATACGTTTCGCTATCGGAATTCGGGAACAGTCCGTTTATTTGTATGTCGAGGTTGCCGACAGGAATGTCATCTATGCCGCGCCCGGCACGATAGCCGTTGACGACAGATCGAGATTCGCCGACCAGATAGGCCTGATCAGCGCGAGCCCTCCGTACCTCGAGGAAACCCTCGTGTTTGGTGCCGAAGCACCCGGCCCGATCATCACCTACATTCGGACCGCCTACGGATTCGCGCCTGATCCGACGATCGCCGCGTACTGGCAGGACAGTCCGCGCGGCTACCAACTCGAAGCGCGCATTCCGGCCAGCAAGTTGGGAACGAATCTTGGTCTGATCGTCAGCAATACAAACAATGCGCTCGAATCGGCCGTTCGCAGTGCGAGCTTTACGGCGCGTACGCCTGGCGCATTGGTCAGCACCTCCCGGAAACTGACTGTAATCGCAGCAAACCTGGCACAGCAGGCGATGCGCCTCACGATCACCGACGCTGCGGGCTGGCGTATCGCGACGGCGGGCGATGTTCCCACACCAGTAGTGGGCGCCGGTGGCGTCGGCTCGGCCTGGCTACGCATCGCCTACGAGGCGCTGGTCGAATCCGGTCAGGAAGCCGAGCTCGCGAAGCCCGATCCCAGCGGCCGCGAACGGCAGAC